>JACCDP010330410.1_pt1 | contig 14255 bp, 21 predicted proteins | sample 7445841 | NCBI WGS metagenome assembly JACCDP01 (sample SAMN15323441, study PRJNA562643) | freshwater metagenome | isolation source: river surface water | place: USA:Blue River Watershed | collected 2017-08-17
ACGAAACTTTCTGCGCCCACGCTGACCCAACTGGCATCTGTCAGCACAGGATTCAATACCAATCTATAGAATATCTGTGTGTTGTCCAATGTCGCTGCTTGTATGTCAAAAGGTAAGACCACACCCTGTAATCTATCACTCTTCAATCGTATGCTCAACACTGGATAGAATGTGTTGGCCACTGTCAGCGTCCTGCCTGTGATAGGAGTGGCTGCGTTTGATTCTACGCCCAATGGTCCCACAGTGCCTTCTATGAGAACGCTGTAAGACCCTGTGTAGAAAGTGTGTGTGCCCGCAGTGCCTGCGACATTAGTCAGTTCTGCTCTAACTGGTAGAAAGGGTGGTGAGCTCCAAGGCTGTGCCGAACGGTTAGCGTGATTGAAAACATGGACGATATGCGGATTAGCGTCGATGATAAACTTAAATACCACCTGGCCAGCACCATACCATTCATACTCTATGACCATCAACTGTATCTTTGTGGCATCTGCGACAATGCCGCTGGGGCCTTGACCGTCTAATCGATCTGTATTCCAGTTGGTTCGGGCCACACGCTCTTCAACTACGCCCGAGGCAGTGTTTCTACGGCAGACTAAATAATAGGTGCCATCACCACCATCTTCGAAATAAGCACCGTTGTTGGCATCAAATAATCCGTAGCGACGACGTATTCCTGTGGCAGGTTCTCCAAAGATCATGCTCATAGATATTTCGTTCTGGCGGCCGGGGATATATCTCTGGACTCTACGAGTCTGCCTTATGACTTGATCACCTGCGGTGCTGCCCACGGTCATTTCAATCATACCATAGTAGGTATTGACTGCGCTGGAGGCTGTGCCTGATGTTGATTCGTCCCAGATGTCAACATCTTTGGTATATTGATAACTGCTGAAACTGGCAATCTCATAAGGTGAAGTCTTTACACGATTCTTTGAAGTGAGTTCGACCGTGGTATCATCTATGCGCAGAACAGGTTGACCATAGGGATCATAGTCCATGGCCATGCTGAGATCGTTGGTGTTCGGCTCGTAGCTATGAACATAGTTAGTACTGTTAGGGTATAGATTAGCCATCGGTCAGCTCCAAGGTCTGCCGTTGATCAATCCGCCCACATTAGGATTATCTGTGACTGAATTTCCCGTATATTTACTAGGTAAACTGTCTCTATTATAATTGCTAGTTCTCGACATAGCTGCTCTTTTTACCTTTGCTATCTCTAATTTCTGTATCTGTCGCTGTTCTTTGGTTCCTACTTGTCGAAGAGTGCATTGAACAGTGTCACCATCGCTAAGGCCTATTGGCCCAACACCTGCCAAGACTGTAGTACTATCTCCGTAGATGGTATCATTATACTCTGGGTATCCCCTGATATGGACTGCATAGTACTCGGTAGGCAGCCCCTCGTCAGCGGCGATAGCCGTGATTAAATCATCTACAGTATCTGTATTTAGATCTACGGTTAGACTGTCTAATTTACCAGTCAATCCTTTATAATAAATCGTAGCCATTAGTTATTTCCATGCACTCTAAAACTGTTACCTCGGATATCATCTGGGTGTTTAGGTTTGTTAGGGCCGCCGCCTGCTAAGGTAGTAACAGCATCTGGTGCTGCATATTCTTCTTTAGGAGTATTTGAATATTCTGTCTGCTCCCCGCTATCTGCAAGGTCAACTATCTGACGGAATCTACGGATATCGTCATTGTAAAATTCTTCGTCTTTCATTGACGATTTTCCCTGCTGCTGCATAAAACTAACTAATTGATCATAGCTGGCCATATCCACTGGACCGCGTTGACTGAGCTCTATTACTTTCTGTGCGAGATCGTGCAGATCTGCATCTTGTTTTACATCTTCTCTTGCTAGTTCTAGAAGCCTAATAAAAAGTGGTACATCTAGCTGTACGATATCTGCCATTTTGAAATCTCCGATCTAATATTTATTAAATACAGATATGATAAACAAAGAACCTTTTAAACAGCTGATCAAAGATCTTAAATCTAATGGCAAATACCGAGTTTTTAACGATATTATCCGTGAGCGTGGAGATTTTCCTCGAGCTATTTGGTATGGGCCGTATAATATTAAAACCATAGTCAATTGGTGTTCGAATGACTATCTAGGCATGGGCCAGCACAAGGTAGTCCTAGATGCCATGCATACCGCTCTAGATCAAACAGGTTCGGGTTCAGGCGGTACTCGCAATATCGGTGGCACTAGCCACTATCATGTGGCTCTAGAACACGAACTAGCCCTGCTGCACAATAAGGCTAGAGCTCTACTTTTTAGTTCAGCTTACGTAGCCAACGAGTGGACTCTGATCGCACTGTCAAAGATCATACCTAACATCCATTTCGTTTCAGATGCCAATAATCACAACAGTCTGATCGTAGGCATACAGCACAGTCGGGCACCAAAGACAGTGTTCCGACACAATGATCTACAGCATCTAGAAGATATACTGTGTTCAGTAAAACTCGCGAATCAGACACCTTGCATCGTATTTGAGTCTGTGTATTCTATGGATGGTGATGTTGGAGATATACAAGGTATATGCGACCTAGCGGACAAATACGGAGCGATTACCTACATCGATGAAGTACATGCGGTAGGACTTTATGGAACCCACGGGGGTGGGAAAGTTGAAGAACTGGGGCTTGAATCCCGTATTGACATAGTCAATGGTACCTTAGGGAAAGCCTATGGAGTCCAAGGTGGCTATATCGCTGCCGATGCTGATGTCGTTGATGCTATTCGTTCCGTAGCCGCTGGGTTCATATTTACGACTTCGATGAGCCCTGTGGCCTGTGCTGGTGCATTGGCTGCGGTCAAGTATCTCAAAGATCATAATGAACTTAGAGAAAAGCATCAAGAACGTGCTCGCAAACTCAAGCATCGATTGAACGCAAACGGTATCCCTGTGATGGAATGTTCTACCACACACATCGTTCCGGTGCTCGTAGGTGAAGCTAAGAAATGCAAAGTTATCAGCGACGATCTGCTCAATGAACACAGTATCTATGTGCAGCCTATCAATTATCCCACTGTAGACGTGGGAACGGAGCGGTTGCGTTTTGCACCTACTCCCTATCACGATGACGGAATGATCGAAGATCTTATCATCGCTCTAAAAAATTACTTCTAATAAAGATCGTTATTTTTTAGATATTTTAGATATTCTCGGATCCCTTCCCAAGGTTCTAAGAAACTATCTACGTCGATCCCGGACTGTGCGAGGAATTCGGTATTTGCTTTGGTATCGACTTGATATTGAGATTTTAAATCTTCAGGCATTGGTATGAATTCTTTTTCTCCGTGCCCGACTTCTTCTAAAAGTATATTTGCTATCGATTCAAAATCTACGCTGTAGCCTGTACCTAGATCGTATATACCCGGTTTATAGTTGTTGATTAAATGTAATACAGATCGAGCAACATCCTCGACCCAAATAAAGTCTCTGCGATATTGCCTGCTGTTCTCAAATATTTTTATCCGGTCGAATTCTTTGAGTTGATTGTACCAATGATACACAGTCGATGCCATTCTTCCTTTGTGATATTCATTTGGCCCATAGACATTAAACAGTCTCAGTACAACACCGTCGGTGATTTCTTTTTCGCTAACTGATTTACTAAAGGCATAATGATTGAGGGGCCCTTTTCCGTTTCCGTAAACTGCGGCAGACGAAGCAAAGATAAACTTTACATCGTTTGATCTGCACAGATCGTGCCATCTTCTGGTACTCAATACATTTGTATTGTAAATGCTGTTCCAGTCTTTTTCTAAGGTAGAACTATTAGCTCCGAAGTGTATCACACAATCAAAATCTTTAACATTTGTAACTATTTCTTTAGTTGAATGTAGTCCTAGATATTGCTTGCCTATGAGGTTTTTATATTGATCACCTGTAGGTAGGTCATCGAAACAATAGACATCGGTAATTCCCTGCGTGTTTAGATAGCCTAAGATAACGCTACCTATAAATCCGCCTGCTCCTGTCAATGCTATCATTTTAATTCATCCCAAGTAGGTGCATACACACCAAAATGTTGTACAGTGACGCTGGCTGCCCGTATAGCACACTTTATCGATGATCCTAGATCTCGAGTCGTTAGCCATTCTACAGTCAATGCCGCTAGAAACGTGTCACCTGCTCCTGTGACATCTGCTACTTCGACTTCAGGAGCTGGTAATGTTAAATCATAATGAATCGCAGTTGCACCTTCTGCACCACGAGTCACTATCAGTCCTGTACATTCAGATTTGATCTTTGAATATTCTAATTCATTGATTTTCACCCACGCACCTTGCATACGTCCTAGATCTGTTTTTTTCGTATCAACGAACACAGGAATCTTAGTTGCAATAAGTTCTTCTATGAGTTCGTAGCTGACCGTGCCTTTGTCATAATCACTGACTACTATAGCGTCATAGACCGTTGATATTTCGCTCTCTATGATCAAGGGATCTGAGATCACATCATTGTCTATCCTAACGATATGCTGGCTGCTGCGTCTATCTACCAGTCTTGTCTTCGTAGATATCTTGCCGTGTAGGAAATCTACTTCACAGCCTAATGCTTTTAGGTTGCAGGCAACATTACCAGCCATTCCAGGTCTTCGTTCTTCGTAGATAAACTTAAACACAGGCACAGGTGCTTCGGGACTGATCCGATCCACAGTACCGTACTGGTACACATCTTCACAGTTATCCCCGACTAATAATATCTTGTATTTTGCTCGTGGTTGAATAACGTTCGAGTCTGTCATAGAATTTAATTTCTTTACAATATTCTGCACCGATTATAGATCTGCCCCGATAATCGCTGCCTTTGACCATTACATCTGGTTCAAATTTTTTGATATAATCTACGAGTTCCTGGTCGGTGTCAAAAATGTCGACCCTATCTACTGATTTTAGGGAGAATAAAAAAGTAGCTCTTTCATACTCGTTGTGTATAGGACGATCTGCACCTTTGAGTTCTTGGACCCTACGATCGCTGTCGATGAGAACGTAGACATAAGATTGAGGCTGGCTTCTTGCATATTCTAATAATCTAAGATGCCCAAGGTGTAGAATATCAAAAGTTCCGTTTACTATCACTTTGGTCATGGTAAACTTTCTACGAACTCTGCGAGATTATCAAATATCAAAGTCTTGCGTTTAAGATCGCGATGAGCGTATCGATTCAATTCTTTTTCTGTTTCGATACCATAACCAGTTCTAACCAGCACAGGCCTGGCTCCTATATTAGCGGCAGCCTTGAGATCTTTTATTTTATCTCCTACATAGTATCCTTCTTTAAACCTAATATCTTTAAACTCTTTTTCACAGCGTTTGAACATACCCACATTAGGCTTAGCAAACGGATCTTCTTTACGACTGCTAGCTGAGTAGTAGATAGCGTCAATGCTGAAACAACCAGCTTCACCGAACAGCTTTAGCATGTGCTCGTGTAAGGCATCGACATCCTGTTGAGAGTAAAGGCCTTTTTCGATGCCGCCTTGATCTGTGATAATAACGATCTTATAGCCTTTCCTACGTAGTGTGGCCACGGCATCAAGGCTTCCTTCTATAGGATCAAAGTCTTCTATCTTGAAACAGTATGTTCCTAGATCTCTATTGATAACACCATCACGATCTAATCCTATCACACATTTGGTACGAAATTCGCCACCAGTCCACGTGATCTTAGGTTGGGTTGGCTGAGATGTCTGTGACATTTTGGCTGTCTCCAGGTATGATCCTGTAATTGTCTTCTACTGAATCTGCGGTACTGACTTCGAAGATCATAGAGTTTGGTTTTAACGCGATCAACTGATGGGGCATCATTGGTGGGTTATGCCAAACATCCCCTTCATTCAAAATCTTTTCTACGTAATTGGCTGTTTTAGTATCGCAATAGACCAATTTGAATTGGCCTGCATTGACAAACCAAGTTTCATCTTTGTCTTTGTGGAAATGCATGCTAAACTTAGCACCTTCACGTTCAAAGACTAAGATTTTCCCAGCATATTTTTCGTTGGTGGCCCATATGATTTCATAGCCCCAGCCTTTATCTACTTTGCCGTGTAATTGTGTCATAGTCTTTTCTCGATGATTTTGTCAACAAGCCCGTAGTCTAGAGCTTCCTGTGCAGACATAAAGGTATCTCGATCCATGTCACGCTCGAACTCTTCGTAGGTCTTGCCTTTGGTATTATGCTTGACATAGAGCTCTGTGAGTATCTTTTTCATCTTGGTAATTTCTTTATATTGTATTTCGATATCACTTTGCATGCCGCGGGTACCGCCGCTGGGCTGATGTATCATATGCCGAGCGTATGGTAGCATATATCGTTTTCCTGGTGCACCAGCCTGTGCTAGGAAACTGCCCATGCTACAGGCCTGCCCCATAACATAGGTAGCCACATCACATTTTACAAACTGCATAACATCGTAGATGCTCATACCTGCTGTGATCACACCGCCTGGGCTGTTGATAAACAGATTGATATCTTTATCGGGATTTTCGCTTTCTAAAAATAGTAGTTGTGCAACTACGAGATTGGCCATATGGTCTTCCACAGGTCCATTTAACATGATGATACGTTCTTTGAGTAAACGGCTATAGATATCAAAAGCACGTTCACCTTTTGACGTAGATTCGACTACCATCGGTACAAGGGTCATTGAATATTTCTCCGGGTTAGTTTATTTTATCAAAAAAACGATTGCATTTATCGTAAACTGAGTGTAACATCGTTGTGTTAAATAAGCAAAACCATTTTAAAATCATGACTACTCTTTTATTAAATGCAGACATGCAGCCCGTTAGCCTTTTGCCATTGTCAACTGTTGATTGGCAGGAAGCCATACGATACATGGTTCTAGGTAAAGCCGAAGTGCTTGATTGGTGTGATGACTGGATCGTGAGATCTGCTCGTTGGAGTACCCGTGTGCCTGCAGTTTTGATGTTGAAAGAATATCAAAAACCAAAGCACACTATGAGATTGAGCAAGCGTAACATTTTCCTACGGGATCAGTACCATTGCCAATACTGCGGTATAGAGGTCACAGACTCATCTGCTACTCTAGATCACGTGCATCCGATTTCTCAAGGAGGTAAAACCACTTGGGAAAACAGCGCCACGGCCTGTAAGCCCTGTAATTATAAAAAAGGTGCTCACGTAGGTAAGATGAAGCCTCGCCAAACCCCCTATAAACCTCACTTTTGGGATCTAGTTGAAAAACGGAAACGTCGAGGATTTCATCTACAACATCCTAGTTGGCAGAATTATTTGGGTTTAGAATGAGTTGACAGAACCTATTAGGTTCTGTTATAGTAGTTGTAATTACTTTTATATCAATACCCATTATGACTGAAGACCAGATTCTAAACTATCTATCCAATCTCAACGGTGAAGATTTTCGAAAGTTCGAGGACAGAGTTGGTAATTCTCGTTGGACTAACACCTATAACTTTCCGGCAGAGATGTATCAGTGGTTTAAGGGTGGAATCTCTAAGCATCGAGGTGATGCTTGGGAGAATCAATATGTTGCAACCTGTTCGAGCCTAGGCCCAAAAACTAATGGTGATCATGATGCCACATTAGACCAAGCATTAGTGTCACAATATGGCCTGAAAGGACAAACTGTAGAGATTAAATTCTTTACCTGCCTTAGCCCAGACAGCGCCAAGCAGATTGAAAATCGAGGTTGGGCGCTACCTTGGGCAGAACGTGCTCAACGAATCAAAAAAGACATCAAGAATCCTACCGGCTACGCAGTACCTAAGAAAGGAACATGGCAGCAGGTAAAACCTAATTGTGCTCATTATGGGCTTTTTTCTGCGTTGCATGGTGACGGTGCCTTGCATTATTGGGTTCCTTATCATCTAATCAGTCGTAGGCCTGGAAAGAAAAATGTAGAACAGGGAATGATCCCAATGGGCATACAGCACAGAGGTCACGAAATTGAAGGCCAAGTGGATATCAAACCTCGATTCCACGAATTGTTCTTTCTTGATGCTACTATCGGAACTCCTTTCCTTACAGACCTCAGTAGGTTTGATTTGTCAAAGTATGAAAATTTAGTCTATTAAACACCTTAGAAAAAATTGATTGACTTTCTGTCCTGTGTATGTTATAATATTTTAACAGTGAATTTTTAGGAGCCAGAATTGCGTACACAACCACAATCTATTATTCAAAAGCTCGAAGCTGATAATAGTCGTCTAGCCAAAGAAGCTATCCTTGCTGAAGCAATGAACGAAGGACTTGACGAATTCTTCGAAGGCCTCAAGATGGCTCTTGATAAGCTCTATACTTTTGGAGTCAAGCAGATTCCTATCAGCGACAAGGATGGGCAAGGTCTAAGTTGGGATAATTTTAAACAGTTAGCCGAAGCTCTATATCGTAGAGAGCTTACTGGTCATGCGGCTCGTGATGCTATCCAACTAGCTATGGATGTAGCTACCCAATCACAGTGGAATGATTGGTATCGAAGAATTTTGATTAAAGATATGAGGGCTGGCTTTGGAGAAAAGTCGGTAAACTCTGTGGCTAAGAAACAGAAGAAACCGCAATACAATATTCCCGTGTTTGAATGTATGCTGGCACATGACGGTGCTAATCATGAATCAAAGATCACAGGCAAGAAGCTGGTAGAGCCCAAGTTAGACGGAGTACGTGTGCTCACAGTAGTAGACTATGAAAGTCGTACTGTGGTCATGTATACACGAAACGGTAAAGAATTAGTAAATTTTCCGCACATCGTCAAGGCCTTTGAAGACAACATGGATAACTGGGGTCGTTCTTATGTTTTCGACGGCGAAGTAGTATCTAAGAGCTTTCAGTCGCTTATGACGATGGTTCATAGAAAATCAGATATTGAAGCCAACGATGCTCGGCTCTGTCTGTTTGATGTTGTACCTCTGGTTGAATTCAAAGCAGGATGTTCTGTCATGGGTCAGCGTCGCCGATCTTCTTTCCTGCGTGAAAACTTTTCAAAGATCTTTGCAGACTCGGGCTGTATCGAAATTATTCCACAGAAAGAGTTTGATCTCGATGTATTCACAGACGAGATTGAGTTTAAAGACTACAACCGAGAAATGGTCGCGGCTGGCTACGAAGGCATTATGATCAAGGATCCTAATGGCAAATGGGAAGGCAAGCGTTCAGTGGCTTGGCTCAAACAAAAGCCCTTTATCGAAGTTAGCCTTAGTGTAACTGCTGTTGAAGAAGGTACAGGCCGTAACCAAGGTAAATTGGGTGCTATTGTCTGTGAAGGTGTAGACGATGGTAAAAGAATCGTAGTCAATGTTGGTTCGGGATTCACTGATGATCAAAGAACAGAATTCTGGGAAGCTAAGGATAGTCTTGTCGGACAGGTTGTAGAGGTACGTGCAGATGCTGCGACTCAGAGCCAAGATAGTGAAGACATTTGGTCGTTGCGTTTTCCTCGATTTCTTCGATTCCGCGGGTTCACAAAAGGTGAAAAAATTTAGGTATCGAGTATAAATTACAGATATGAAAATAGAATTTACCTGCGATGATCCTGCTGTAGTTGAGTTTTTCTCTCCTAGGCCTGCGAACAAAGTCGTTCCGGAATGGTATCGTGATTTGCCTGGTTGGAAGAAGAATCCATTTGAAGGTATCGATGCTCCTACTATCAAGAACTGTATGCCTGCACAGGACATGCTGTTAGCTGGTTACATTATTTTTAACACCTACGAACTAACTTTAGTTCCTGAACGCAAGACCAAATATCAAGAGTTTCAAGCGATCTGCCCACATAGACCGTACATCAGCAGTCATCACCACGAACAGATGCCAGTGACGATCTCGGAAGAAAAGAAACATTATTTCAAGATAGCTCAGCCTTGGATAATCAAAACTCCGCCAGGTTATAGTTGTATTATCCAGCAGCCGTTTTACCATTTCGAACAGAGGTATCAGATATTACCAGCGATAGTTGATACAGATCAGCACGATCTAAATATCGAGATTCCTGGATTTTTGTTATCTGACCAGTCGGTGAAGATAGAATCGGGAGCACCGTTGATACAGGTAATACCTTTCAAAAGAGATGATTGGACGATGTCAGCGATCCATCAGGCTCGCAAGAGAAGCCGGTTAGAGTTCTTGTGGCAGGCTGCTTATCGAACAGTATTCCACTCTAAGAAAAATTTCAAATAGAATTCTTTGTTGCTTGGATATCAAAAGCATTTCTACACAGAGGTAAATCGCAGATCATTGGGCTCGAAGGCCAGTTCAGTGTTTCCTGTGATATAAGTCCCATATACCCATTCTTCCTGCAATGTCCTCTGTATACATGACCCCAAGCATCTACGACGATCTGTTCTAAACCAATATTGCAGTTCCATCCGGTAAATTGATTCTTTCCTTCTAAAACCAGCGTTTGATAATCAGAGTACTCTTGATGTTTTCCTGAAGTATATATCAGGTCTGTTTTTTGATTCTTTAGCATCTGGATCTGGGATTCGGAATAATCTTTAGGCTGCGTGTTGTAGATCGGATCGTCGAACAGCATCTTTCGATTTATTACGATCTCGGGCCAACGGTTCTGTATTCTTTCTAAAGTGTTTTCTAATTCTTCCCATTTTTCAGGCATCATATTGACATTGATGTTTACTTCTACTCCTTGATCTCTAGCTGCCTGCACACAGATAAAGAAATGAGAAAGCTGTGTATGTTGTGGGTGTATTTCTAAAATTACGATATCAGTGCGGTTCATATATTCCTGCCAACGATCGATTGCAGGGCTGGCATTAGATCTAAATTTAACCAATGAATCTAGATCTTTGGCATATGAGATTAGTTCTAAGAATTGATTCCACTCAGTGACTTCACCGCCAGTAAAATCTAGATGTAGTCTCAGCCCTTGGTCTTTGGCAAATCTATCAGCTTGATCTAGGAAGTTTTGACAGTCTTTGATATATGGCAGATCTATGCTACCATTGCGTATGAGATCGTTGCAATAAGAACATTTCCAATTGCAATGATTCATCAACCACCAATTTATGTAGAACCATCCCTGTGGCCTTGTGCTGGCCAGACGATGGAGTTTCATTTAGCTCATCCAGCTCTCGACGGCCTGTTGGCTACAGATGCTGCAACTTGTAGTCCAGAGGTTTTCCGGATCACAGTCTATCAGCCATGTTGGATCTGGGTCTTTTACAGTTAGCCAGCTGTGTTCATGATGCCAAGGTTCTTCGCCTTGAAGTTCTCGATCTAATTGTCCGGCCGACCAGCTACTGTGTCCAAAGAAGATGCGAAATCTTTTAGGATACCCGTTGGACTTTATCTTGTCAAACATTGAGGTACTGCTGGTCAAGCTCCAATGCTCGTCCACTGGCGCCGTATTGTCTATGCTCCAATCGCTGTCGTGGAGCATCCACACTGTGGTAGGATTCATAGGACCGCCCCAAAATAGAGGCTGGTCTTGATCTAATAGGATGCCTAAGGGTCTTAGTATTTCGTTGACAGTGTGTTCAGACCTACGATTCATGCAGAGTCCAAAACTACCTCGACTGTTATTATATGTTAAAAATATCACAGTCCTATCAAACCTAGGATCTGGAAGATTTGGAGGGCTAATTAAAAGATCACCAGCCACCAGAGCTTTCATAGTCAACTCCAGTCAGGTAATGGTCCGCCGTATTTTTTACCTTTGATCTTTTTACCTCGGACTTTGACACGCTCTGACCCTACCTTATGACTCTTGCCTCCGTCACGGCTACGATAACCCTGCGACTTGCATGATGCCAGTTGGCTGGCTCCTAAAGCCGAGTCTGGCTTGCCGCTTTGGCATAGTTTACGGCTAGCTGGTTCTTCATCTAGAGCATCGCCTACGCCGCCCGAAAATAGTTCATCAGTGATAGGGAAATCTAGATCTACGAAACGCTCTGGTAATTCACCAGTGTCGACGATATAATCTAGTTCTTCTTGTTTAGGATGGTTCTTCATCAATATCTTGGCAGCGTCGTCGTGGAAATCAGCGAATTCCCAAATGTTGACATCATAGTGTTCTTGATAGAGCTTGGCCACTGCGTTCATCACTGAGTGATAGTCGCAGGTGAAGATATTTTCTGCCAGTATTTCTGAGATCTTCATGCCAATTTGGCTCCGATCATGATACAAGATACCAGCATGTTTTTAACATCCATATCGTCTGCTTCAGCATTTAATTTATCCGAGTTGATCAAGTCGGCCATCAGTGCTTGATATTCGTCTTCTGCGATAGCTCCTTGCTCTAGGGCTTGTGTTATTTCCAATGCAAATTGAGCACGTTGTTCAGCCCAGGGCTTGCCGCAGGTTGATAAGAATTGCAGTTGTTCGATCATTACCATCTCCCTAGGATGACTTTGCTTGCTCGTTCACCCTGTTGTGTTAAAAGTTTCTTCTTGAGCTCACAGTAGGTCTTTGAACCCTCGCCACGATCGGACCATTCTTTAACAGTGCTCTGCATGGGTTCTATGACACGCAGGACATCTTTCTGCAGATTGCCTTTAGCTTGGCTGTAGAGCTCAAACATTTTGAGATCATCCTGTATTCGAGCGACCTGTGGCTGTTGTTGTGCAGTACAGTCGATCTTGGCTATGCTCAGTCTAGCTGTAGTGATATAGTGGCTCTGGTTATCGTCCCAGAACGAAGGAATCCATGCCTGGATCGTAGCACAACCTGTCAGCGCCAGCGATAGGATTAAAGCTGATAATATCTTAGTCATAAAGATATTTACCAATTAGCCGGCAAAGTAATGTGGTCCTAGGTCTGCTTTTTTCATTGGATGCGCGAGATTGAAGCTGAGGCTGATTTTTTCTCGATCGCCAGTCACGGGCATCACAGAGTGTGTGAGCCATCCCGGGAACAAGATCAATCTACCAGTCCTAGCTTCGACTCGATAGGTCTGATATTCTTTGAGCTGATCTCCAGGCCACATGCGGTTTAGCATCAATGGGTTAGGGTTGCGGAAATAAAAGTCTCCGCCGTCCTCGGGATCTGCTCGATGATAATAGACTCCTGAAATCACTCCTGATGGATGTTCATGGTCATACATGAAGAAACCCTTTTGGTAACGATTGAACCAACTTTCGTTTATTTCTAGATCGCAGGGAGGGCATTTGATTGAATCGAAATAATCAGCGACGTTGTTCCAAAGATTACGGGCGAAAGTCCGCAGATCATTGCGAACGATGTCATTGACTCCATCGAAATCGAATGTGGTCAGCAGCTGATGCCGGAATTCGTCTTTTCTAAAACTCAGTCGAGGCCAGCACTGATCGATTTCTTCGTCAATCTCTGCTAGGGCCTGTCCCTCGAAGTCGTGTACCCAAACGGGCATGCTGAATAGGTTGTGTAAACTCATTATTGTGTTATCTCATGTTAAAACTGATGCTGGTCTTGCTGTTTTCCACCCTGTTCACGGAATGTGTCATCCAACTAGGAAACATGACCAAACGTCCTGGTTGCGGGGGTATTTCTACTATCTCCATGCCCTCTACGTCTGCGGGCCACAGCTTATTTAATATCACAGGGTTAGGATTTCGGAAACAAAGATATCCGCTGGCGGGTTCTGCCCTGTGATAATACACACCTGATACTGTACAGGTAGGATGTTCATGATCGCCCATGTAACCTCCTGGCCCGTACCAATTGAACCACGATTCCACGATCTTGAGATCTCTAGGCTGAGAACCTAATCGCTCGAAGTATCGGCGTTGGCATTGATGTATGGCATCTGAAAGAGGCTGTATGGCTAGATCTATGATATCGTTGACACCCTGGGGATCGTAGCTGGTCTCCACTGAATGACGTCCCCGATCCCAGTGCCTGAGGGCCTGACCCTCTACACTGTCTATGCTCTGGGTGTCCCACTCTAACTCTGATCCATCTATGTCCCAGACCATCACTGGGCTGGGAAACAGTTCTAACAATAGATTCTTCACTGCTGTGTTATCTCCAATTAAACGCTAGGCTGACACGGGTACCCTCACCTAGATTAGGGCCCACCCTGTGCGTGATCCAGCTGGGGAACAGGACCAGTCTGCCCTCTCTGGGCTCTACCCTGTGATCCTGATCTCTGACGCGATCTGCGGGCCAGGCCTTCCAATGCATCAGGGGGTTAGGGTTCTTGAATTTCAGCACCCCCGACCCCTCGGGTACCCTGTGATAGTAGCAGCCCGAAATGCAGCGATCTGGGTGTATGTGTTCGAACATAAAGTCACCCTGGCCGTACCAGTTGATCCATGAGTCCAC
>JACCDP010120534.1_pt1 | contig 14251 bp, 6 predicted proteins | sample 7445841 | NCBI WGS metagenome assembly JACCDP01 (sample SAMN15323441, study PRJNA562643) | freshwater metagenome | isolation source: river surface water | place: USA:Blue River Watershed | collected 2017-08-17
GACATTCTTAACGGCGGCAAAGGCGAAGATAAGCTAATAGGCGGCGATGGCAATGATTATTTTGTTTTTTCAGTGAATGATGGCAATGATCAAATTTTAGATTTCAATTTTGGGGATAAGATTTTATTTAAAGGGTCTATTAATTTAAGTGAATTAAGTTTGAGTGAAGATGCCTTGGGACTATTTTTATCAATTAATGGAACTAATATTAATTTGGTTGGCATCAGCGACTTGACGATTAGTACGGACTGGATCGGTTTTATTAAATGATTCAGATTCTCTAACATGAAATATTTATTTGTTCATCAGAATTTTCCTGGTCAATTTAAGTATCTCGCGCCAACGCTAGCCAAGGATAAAAATAATCATGTTCTAGGATTTGCTATGAATGGTAATCCTAGCTATGAGCAAATAAAAGTTATAAATTACAAACCAAATCGATCCAGCTCATCTAGTGTTCATCCTTGGGTAAAAGAATTTGAAACCAAAGTTATCCGCGGCGAGGCTGCTTATCGATCTGCACTTCAACTTAAAGAAGATGGTTTTTATCCTGATGCGATTATTGCCCACCCAGGCTGGGGTGAAAGTTTGTTTTTAAAAGATGTATGGCCAAAAACTAAGCTAGGAATTTATTGCGAATATTTTTATAGACCAGATGGCGGCGATGTTGGATTTGATCCTGAGTTTAAATCAGTTGAAAATGATCTAGATATTTCGATCAAAATGAAAAACATCAATAATTTCATGCATTTTGAAATTGCAGATTCTGGTATTAGCCCAACTAAATGGCAAGCCAACACATTCCCTAAAGATTTCCGAAATCATATCGATGTTATCCATGATGGAATAAACACTGACATAGCTAAACCTGACAACTCTGCCTATATAACTATCAACAATACACTTAGGCTTGATAAATCAAATGAAATCATTACATTTATCAATCGAAATCTAGAGCCCTATCGTGGGTATCATATTTTTATGAGGGCTTTACCAGCAATCTTAAAAGCAAAGCCACATGCTCATGTGATTATTGTGGGCGGCGATAAAGTTAGTTATGGAAAAGCAGCTCCAGATGGTCAAAGCTGGAAATTGATTTTTTTAAACGAAGTTTTAAGCGACTTAAACAAATCCAGAGTGCATTTTGTAGGCAATTTAAGCTATAAAAATTATCTTAAAGTTTTACAAGTTTCAACTGCACATGTCTATCTAACCTATCCTTTTGTATTATCGTGGAGTTTATTAGAAGCGATGAGTGTTGGCTGTGCCGTTATTGGAAGTAGAACTGCACCGGTAGAAGAAGTAATAGACCATATGGAAAATGGATTATTAGTAGATTTTTTTGATAAAAATATATTATCTGATCAAATTTTAATGCTACTTGATAATTCAGATCTGAGAAAAAAATTAGGGAATAATGCGAGAAATACAATTATCGATCATTACGATTTAAATAAAATTTGTTTACCTAAGCAACTGAACTGGGCGACAAGTCTTATTGATAAGTAATGCCTTACTTTAATTTATTTGAAAAAATTATTTCTTTCTATTTTGTGCAATTTAAAAAATCTATAAAAATAAATTTATCTTATATGCACTTGAATAATGAAACTACTTAATAAAAATCGTACAGCTAACACGCCAAGTGAATTAAGCCTTGCATTGAGTGAGTGCCGTGCCGCATTCATTAGTGTTGGTGTATTTAGCGCATTTATTAATTTATTTTGGTTGACACCGTCGATTTATATGATGCAAGTTTACGATCGTGTCTTAATGAGCAGAAATGATTTAACGTTATTGATGTTAACTTTAATCATTACTTTTTTATTTGCAGTCATGTCTTCGCTAGAGTGGGTTCGCAGTCAAATACTAATTAGAGCAAGTAACCGCATTGACTCCATACTTAGTGAAAAAGTTTTTACTAGTACTTTTAGAATGAGCTTGCGAGGTATGGTCGGAAATGCGCCACAAGCCTTGGGCGACTTAGCTGCGGTTAGACAGTTTTTGACAGGTCAAGGCTTATTTGCTTTTTTTGATGCGCCGTGGCTACCTATTTATCTCATTGCCATATTTTTCATTAATTTTTGGATGGGAGTTTTTGCTACTTCAGGAATGATCATACTTGCAGGTTTAGCCTATTTAAATGAAATCACTACTCGTAAACCTCTTCAAGAAGCAGGAAAAATGGCAACATTTTCTTCAGAACAGGCTGGGAGTCAATTACGCAATGCAGAAGTCATACAAGCTATGGGTATGCTGCCTCAACTTAAGAATCGATGGCTTACTCTTCATCGTAGTTATTTAGGTCTGCAAGCTGATGCAAGTCAAAAAGCTGCAACCAACATGGCGCTGACAAAGTTTTTTAGAATGTTGTTTCAGTCTTTGATTTTGGGAATTGGTGCACTACTAGTTATTCAAGATCAAATGACAGCGGGAGCCATGATAGCGGGATCTATCTTGCTGGGTAGAGCCCTTAGTCCCTTGGAACAAGTACTAGCTATCTCTAAGCAATTTTCAATTGCAAGGCAAGCTTATCAACGCTTAGATCACTTGCTTGAAGAAGGAAATTCTAAGGCTTTACAAATTAATCTCCCCCCGCCTTCAGGTGCTATTCAAGTTCAAGAAGCAGCAGCCGTTCCACCTGGTGGAAAAGTACCTGTATTAGCCAATGTGAATTTTGAATTATCCAAAGGTCAAGTCCTTGTTGTGTTAGGACCTAGTGGCTCTGGAAAGTCTTCATTGGCACGCTTATTGGTCGGTGTTTGGCCTGCTGCGCATGGAAAAATTAGATTTGATGGCGCAGATATTTCACAATGGGATCCTGCAAGATTAGGTATCCATATGGGTTATCTTCCGCAAGATATAGAACTGTTCAATGGAACAATTGCTGAGAATATCGCTCGATTCACAGAAATTAATTCTGAAAAAATCATTGATGCAGCTGTTACCGCTAATGTTCATGATCTCGTGCTTCAAATGCCTGATGGGTATGAAACACGTATAGGCCCTGGTGCATATCAAATGTCAGGTGGTCAGCAGCAGCGAATTGCATTAGCCAGAGCTCTTTATGATGATCCAAAAATTCTTGTCCTTGATGAGCCCAATTCAAACTTAGACCAAGCTGGTGAACAAGCATTAGTCGTTGCATTACAAAACTTAAAACAGCGTGGCACTACTGTGATTGTTATTACCCATCGGACTAATATTCTACAAATTGCAACGCATGTACTTGTACTAGCCGCTGGAAGAGTAGCTGCCTTTGGACCTCCTGAGACTGTTCTCAACTCTGGAAGCGTTAGAGTTGTTTCTCCTAGCCGTACTGCTTAATAGGATTATAAAAGTGAACTCTTTGAATTCTATTAAACAACCTGATGATGGCCCTCCAATCGATTGGAGTGAACAAATAAAAATTGGTTGGCTAGTTATGCTTACTGCTGTAAGCGGATTTTTTTTATGGGCTGCTTTAGCACCATTGGACAAAGGTGTGCCTGTAATGGGTACGGTTATTGTTGCAGGACAAAAGCAAATCGTACAAAACCCTAATCAGGGTGTAGTAGAAAAAATTTATGTAAAAGAAGGCCAAGCAGTGACAAGTGGTCAAATGCTTATGCGTTTGCAACCAGATATTGCAGCTGCAGCTTCCGACACATCACTTGCAAATTATGCTTTAGCTATATTGACACTCGAACGACTTTCAGCAGAACGTGTAGGTACTGATACTTTAAGAATGCCTAAGCAGTTAGTTAATTATTCTTCCGATAGCATGGTTCAGAATCAATTCCATACACAGCAACAACTCCTATTAGATAGATTAAAAACTAAAAGAACTGAATTAGCTGCATTGAATGAATCACTTTTAGGATTAGATAGTCAACGTACTGCAATGCTTGATAGTGGGCAAAGTAAAAAACGCGAACAGCAATTGTTAGATGATCAGCTAGGACGTCTTAATTCGTTAATAGAAAGAGGATTCACATCGCGTGCTACTTTGGATGAAACCGAACTTAAGCGCGCTAGATTAAAGGGAGAAATTGCAGAGAACTTAGGCACCCTTAATAAAATTGATGCTCAGATTAGAGAAATAAAACTTACTATAGAGAGAAGAAAAAGTGAACACCAACAAGAAATAAGAACTCTTACACTTGAAGCTGAACGCGACATTAAGAATTTTAGTGGTCAACTAGGAGCAGCAAAAGTTAATTTAGGCTATTCCGATATTAAAGCACCGGTGGATGGAAAAATCTTAGGTTTAACTGTCACCACTCTAGGAGCAGTTCTAGCACCAGGAACAAAGTTAATGGACATAGTTCCAACAGATCGACTCTTAATCGTAGAAGCGCAAGTACCTGTCAATTTAATCGATCAAGTAAGAAGTGGTCTTGAAGTCGAATTAAGTTTTTCGGCTTTTCAAATGAACAAAACTCCTAGATTGACCGGGAAATTAACCAACGTTGGTGCTGACCGTATGACTGATCAACGAAATGGTATGCCCTATTATCCGGTCAATGTCAGTATTCAAGCAGATAGCTTAAAAAAGCTTTACCCTAATGAATTAAGACCAGGCATGCCGGTTGATGTATTTATTAAAACGGGAGAAAGAACTTTCTTAAGTTATGTAATAAAGCCAATAACAGATCGTATACGAAGTGCAATGAGTGAAGAATGATTCAGAATATTACTTTTAGTATATGCAGATTTAAAAATTCAATTTCATCTGTTAATTAGTTTTAGCCTATCTTTTATTTTATTTAGATTACAGAAAAATCTGCACTACTTAAACTATTAATACCTACAACCTGTACAAATGCCACTTTCGCTCCTACTGCATTGCCATCAGCATCATAATAAAGAGTCTGCGTATTAGAATCATAGATAAGGTAATCATCAGTGTCCTGAGGGTCCATACCCATGACTAGATTGCTGTCTTGAACAGCGTTAGTAAAGCGAGCGAATATAGTTTTGTCTAGAACTAGCTTGTCGATACCGGTGCTGAAATCCGTAATCTGGTCAAAGTTGAACTGTCCATCTAATTTTGTATTGAATACAAACTTATCAGACCCACTAGCGCCTGTGAGTGTGTCATTACCAAATTTACCAGTGAGGGTATCTGCTCCAGTGCCGCCTATAAGCGAATTACTTGAATGATTCCCGATTAGTGCGACCGACTCTGTTCCAGTATATTCTGCAGCTTCTATACCGCGATAGCGTTGGAGATTAATTTCATTGAGATTTTCAGATTTAATAGTATCCCAACCACTTTGATCAATGATCACATCCCTCAAAGAATCGACTACATAGATGTCGTCTCCTGTACCACCTATTAGTAAATCTATTCCTGCCCCACCATCTAGATAATCATTACCCTCACCACCATTGAGGTAATCTCTTCCTTCTCCGCCATTTAATGAGTCGTTACCAACCTCTCCCTGCAACACATCATTATTTTCAGCACCACTGATAAAATCGGCTCCATCCCTTCCTGATAATATATTCCTCTTATTATCACCTTCGATATCATCATTTCTCTTACTACCAATTACATTTTCGATGTTTGATATTCTGTCATCAGAAATAGGCATATATTTAGAAATTTTAAAATCATCGATCCAACCTCTAAAACTATTATCTGAATTACCAATCCATCTACCCCCTAATTTTCCAATAAGAAGGTTATTGAAGTTATATGAAGCGGAAGATCGCAGTTCTGAATCTAGTAAATTATTATCTATTTTTAGGAATGCCAAACCATCCACTTGACCACCCTCGAAATGGTGCCAAGCGCCATCATTTAAGTTCACTCCATCTAGTAGAACGCCATTGTTGAAGTAATTTAGAATTCCTCCATCCGAGGTCCCATTATTAAGTTCTCCCCAACCGCTATCGTGCATTGAAGATAAGATAACTGAATATCGATTTTGAGAACCGTCCGTTTTGAAATAAAAATCAATAACAAAATCTGATACGCCAAGATTCAAATCACTATTATTGATGCCAATTCCAGAAGCTCTACCATCAAAATATATTGAAGAATTACCTGAATTTTTTTGACTCGTTGATATAAATGGATTTCCAACAATTGTTACATTTGATCCGAATGAATTTGAAAGATTTACACCTTCAAAAGATAGATTGAGAACTGGTAAAAGACCGCCTTTTTCGACCACTCCAAACTCCGAACCATTTAACTTAACCAATATTGACTTATCTAAAGCAGAATAATCTACGGTATCTTCACCCTCGCCTCCATCTAAAAAATCATTACCGCCACCACCTGACAAGCTATCTTTACCAGCATCACCTACTAAGCTATCCGAATTCATAGTTCCAAATATTAGATCGTTACCTTCACCACCATTGATGGAGAAAGTACCTGTGGTTGAATTTGGAGTAAAAATCTTAGTACTGCCGTTATAGCTTCCAGTACCACGCAAATACAAGACGTCGTCTTTAGTAGAAGCAGCTCCTGCTAACAGGTCAGTAATACTTGTAATCGTAGGATCGGTACCAAAGACAATAAATTCCACGCCGTTAGCTTGGGTAGTGTCGATAATGGAGACGCTCTTGGGATCAATTCGATTTGTTAAGGTAATTGTTGTTTCAGTTGCAGTAATGGAGTAATCAGTTTCACTCAAGCGCATGCGCACTGTGTCAGTATCTGCACCACCTGCTATAGAGTCTTTGCCACTAGACCCAAAAGATTGTGTTGATTGATTAAAATCGCCAAAGTCGCCAGCGATCCAATCGTCTCCGGCTCCACCTGAAAGAGAATCATTCCCGGCACCTCCTTCAAGATAATCAATACCAGTTCCACCATCTAATGTATCGTCACCTAATTCACCCATTAAAAAGTCGCTACCAATACCCCCATCCAAAATATCGTTACCAGCAGCACCGGAAATTCGGTCATCTCCCCCTGCACCTTCTAATTTATTACCCGCTGCATTACCATATATAACCTGTCCAAAATCATTTCCTTTAATATTTGCTATATTCGTATTCGTAAATGTCCAGAATGTACTAGCGCCACTTCCAAAAGCTGCTGAATCAAATTGACCCGCAGATAAAAAACCTACATTCTGTCCATTTGCCAACACATAACTTATTGCGCCCTTAACTTGTAATGCATTCGATGATGGATTACCAAAGCTAGATACTTCAAATATCTCCTCACCTTTTATGACATCACTTACTGAATCAACAATATATAAGTCTTCTCCAGCGCCACCATCCAACGTGTCATCGCCAACTCCACCATCGAGATAATCATTACCCAGCAAACCGACTAAGCTATCCTTACCATCGCCTCCAGCTAAGGAATCAGAAAATTCCGTTCCAGTAATCGTGTCATTACCTGCTAAACCATCTATCGAAAATCCAGTTCGTGAATTTACTAAAGAATCACGTTGAAATAAATTATCACTCTCTATAGTTGCAGCACCTGCCAGAAAATCAGTTAAGGAGATATCATTGCCTTCAAAAAATCTAATAATCTCAACACCATTTACTAGCGATCTATCAATAGTCAATATATTTGAAGTATCTGCCTTATTGGTCAGGGTAATAGAATTATCTGCTTTTGATACGGAAAAACTATTTTCAGCAAATCCAATATAAACTGTATCATTACCTGCTCCACCGACTATCGTGTCCTTACCTCCGTTACGAAAAGTACTACTGTTAGATACTGGCCAATCTAGCCAAAGTTTATCGTCACCAGCTCCACCGTTTACACTATCATTACCCGTTCCGCAGTCTATTACATCATTTCCATCGCCACCATCCAAGATATCGTTACCATCCCAACCAACAATAAAATCATCACCACCTGCACCTTCTAACTTATTACTTGCTGCATTACCATCGATTCGTTGCGATAATTCATTACCTTTTATGTTTACTACATTTGTAATATTATTTATTTCTCCAGCTGAAATAAGATCAATTTTTTGTTTAGCAGCTAATACGAAGCTTATTGAACCTTTAACTTGTATAGCATTATTTCCGTCAGAATTTTCTTCTCCTAAAATTACATCGCCGACTGAATCAATTACATATATATCGTCTCCAGAACCACCATTTAGTGTATCGTCGCCTGCACCTCCATCAAGATAATCTCCCCCCCCCAATCCAACCAAGCTATCATTACCATCTCCTCCTGCCAACGAATCACCCAAGCCATCTATACCTGTTATCGTATCGTTACCCGCAAGACCATCAATCACCAAAGGATTTGTAGTTGCTAATGATGTACGTTGAAATAAATTATCGTTACCACTAGTTGCTGCACCAGATAATAAGTCGCTGACGTTTATTGTAGGGCCACCTTGAAAACTTATTAGCTCTACGCCGTTTGACTGTGTTCTATCGATTGTAGTTACACTGCTTGCGTCTAATTTTCTAGTCAGAATAATTGTTGTGTCATTTTTGGATACGAAATAATCTGACTCAGATAAAGCCAAATATACTTTATCAATTCCTGCCCCACCTACTAACGAGTCCTTACCACCGGATCCAAACGTAAAAGTATTAGGATCCATTTGACCGTAATCCCCCCAAAGGGTATCGTCACCTGCTCCACCACTCAAACTGTCATTACCTGCACCACCATCTAACCAATCATTTCCATCGCCACCATCTAAGGTATCGTTACCGCCTTTACCATCAATACCGTCATCACCTCCTGCACCTTCTAATTTATTTCCTGCTGCATTACCACGTAGATTTTGATTAAAGTCATTCCCTTTAATATTGGCTGCATTTGTATTGGTAAAAGTAGAGGTGATTGAACCATTTACATAGGATAATTCACCAGCACTTAGAAGATTTATACGTTGATTGCTAGCTAAAGCAAAGTTGATTGCACCTATGACTTGTACTGCACTATTTCCGTCAGAATTTTCTTCTCCTAAAATCACATCGCCGACTGAATCAATTACATATATATCGTCTCCAGAACCACCATTTAACGTGTCCTCTCCAATACCACCATCGAGATAATCGTTACCATCTAATCCAACCAGACTATCCTTACCATCACCACCTACCAAAGAATCAGAAAAACCTGTGCCCGTTATTGTGTCATTACCTGCTCCAGACTCTATTCTGGAGGGTAATGAGCCTTGTAAAATATAGCTGTCAGAACCATCTGAGCTAAGTGCCAAAGATGATTTTTTTACTACATCAATAAAAGCATTTGAAATTGATATCGTATCTATTGGAATTAAATTTTGTCTATCGACAATTGAAATAATTGCATTGGTAAATTTAGTTCCTGTTACACTTGCTTGCGCTGAAACTGTCCCAATATTTGAAACAGTAAATTTAATATCTCCGCCGCTTAATTGATCAAAATACGCATAGTTAGATGAATTTTTAGAAAAAATACCAGATGATATTTGATTAATAGAACCGCTTAATGTCCCGCTGTTGAATGTGCTATTTAGATCAACCAAAACATCAGATGATGAAAACCCAGATTGAAATCCTAAATTTGTCGCCCCAGACTCAATTGCATTTAATTTTGATCCGTTAACCATGGAACTAAAAAATGGCAAACCAGAATAACTAATTTGCCCTTGAAGCATCAAATAATTAGCGCCACCTGGCAGTACTACATATATCTTCGATATCTGAGACCCAAATTGGGAGAAAGAACCCGTATACCAAACATCATAATTATCTAATGTGACTCTATATGTCTGACCGTCTACAACTCCAAAATTTAAAAAGCCTCCAGATTGATAATCACTCGCCAAACTAACTTGTATATCTGAAAAAGCTTTAAGAGAATTTTTTAATCTATCTGTAATTGATAAATCCTTATAAGGATCATCTGCAGCAATCGTCTGAGCAATACCAGATAGTAGATTTTGATTATTGGTTATAACGAACGTTGACATACATCACTCCGGAAATTTAATATCATTATATTTTTAAAAACATATCGAATATATTTTCAACATATAATCTTTAAAAATAACATCCCGCTTATTCAATTCATTTTCTAATTAGGTCGTAACTTTAAATAATAGTTGTTTCTAGGATTCATACCAGTATTATCCCTTACCTTCAGTCAGTATTTCTCTCTAGAAATGAACTGTTGATAATTTGAATATTTCCTTTATATTTTGATTTTTTTATCTTATTTTTATTAAATTTATCTTAAATTTTATTACCAAAAGAATATTTAAATTTCATAAAAAAGTTGAGTTTTGATGATTAAAAATTATCTATATTTTAACTTTATGTCCATTATATTTTAGACATTTATAAATTTATATACAGCTTATAACGTTACTATTGGTTACTCTATAAATTCTTGTCTTTGGAAATTCTTTATTTTATTATTATCAATAATTTATCTAATTAAATAATTATAATTTTAATAATATTAATCTCAAGAAGCAGGTGAAAAAATGAACAAATTTTCTATTTTTTTGGCAACTAGCTTTGTTTTTATATCAAGCTTTGCATTAGCAGATGCCCCAAACTTTCAAGGCCTTAGAGTTGGTGGAAATTTGATATTGACGGGAGCGTCAACAAAAACTGTTAATTCACCAAATGGGGATGGAACTTTTGGAGGAAATAATGTTGGCGGTGGAATTACAATTGCATACAGTCTTAGGACTTCGCAAAAAACAACAGTTGGATTAGGGGCTTCGTTTTCCAATTCAAAAATCAAATCGGGAACAGATACAGCTAACGTGGTAGTTAAAGGTAAAAATATATGGACAGCGTATTTAGAACCCGGAATCGTTTTAGGAAATAACACTCTTGTTTATGGAAAAGCTGGTTTTGCAGGAATGAAAGGAAGCATTGACGAATTTTCTACTGCATATGGTTTTAAAGGCTATTTATACGGGCTGGGAATCAGATCTATGCTAGACGAAAAAATGTATGTAGAAGTAGAAGCACTTCAATACCGTTTTGATTCTAAAGAAATTAACGGTACCACTTTTGACACCAAAGCGACTTCAGCAAACATAGGTGCCGGATACATTTTTTAACGACAAATTCATACAAAAGCGTAATCATTCTTTTTTAATTTACATCCTTTTCACTCTAAAACAAAAATCTCTGTTGGAGATTTTTGTGAGCGTAGCTATATGCTGTAAATCAAACGACTATAATTATTTTATTACAACATAAATTATTATTCACCATATACTCTATCTTGTTTAATCACTTCCTCATATTTCGTATCAATTCGAGCCGGCTATTCACCAATTCCAAAAAATCAATGTTTAGAGTATTGTCCCGACTCAATAATCAACTTAAAAAATTCCTACTACTAACTTTCCATTACTTTTACTCAGTTTAACAGCAGCATTTATGGACATAACTACTGCGCCTGACCCCTGTGCTTTCATTTACTCACCTTCAATTTAAGTAATTACTATTAAATCCACGCGGGCTACTTCATCTAAAATAAGAAGATTACCTTCGTAGTCAACAAAGAGGTAAAGATCATTACTCTTTTTTTCAAGATTCTACTTAGAAATTACCTCAAATAATCACAGTATGTAATTTATGGTTGACCAGTAGTTGAGCATCCTGATTTACATACACATCGTAGCTCTGGGTACCATCAGTAACAGAGCCAAGTTGACTCCAACCTTCGCCCCCTTGAGTCAGCTGCACAGTGTCGCCTGCATCACCATCAATCTTCACGATCGACAAGCCATTCACGTCCAACTCTCCTAAGCACAAAACATCTGTCAATGAGACATTCAAGGTTGCCGGCTCACCCACCTTCAGATCAACGAGTGATATGCCTCCGCTCTTCTCAACCAGCGCAGCCAGATCAAATATTTTCTGACCTGAGCTATCGACCGAGAACCACACGTCACCCATAGTATGAGTAGTGCCATCGGCTGTGGTGTAGCTACCCAACAAACCAATTAGGTTTCCGTTATCAATTAAATTGGACGATTGTGATGCTAATGATATTGATGTAATTCCAAACTCTGCTAGGGAATGTAATTCTCTACTTTGAGTAATACCATCACCATTATCTGTCCAGACTTGTAATTGGCTAAAAGCTTTATCCACTTGATTTAAAATTCCATCATGATTGGTATCTAACTCTTCCATCGCCTCATAGCCATTATTAGCCTTCTGACCAGTAGCTAAAATTGTACCCTCACCAAATAACTCTCCGCCGTTATTAATAATCCCGTCAGCATTGAGATCACGTACCAAGAGTCCATCACCACCAGCTATCCAACCTGTCTTAACGGTTTCACCAGTATTAGCTAGATCAAAGCTTGTACCTTCTAAAATCGAAACCGTATTAATACCGTTATCTTGTAAATCCAATACAATTGGCGTCAGTGCTTTTAAATTACCAATCGCTTGAATTTGCGTTGTTGAAAATCCAGCCAAAGCGCTACTAGTAAACGCCATCAACTGAGTCGTTGAGTAACTAAATGAGGCGATCTGCGAAGTTGAAAGCGCAACTAGTTGTGTACTTGTTAACCTGCTTATCTGTAACGAGTTTAGCGCTTGTATCTGCGAAGTCGTTAACACTGCGACATCTGCAGCATCGATCGCTTGAATCTGACTACTACTTAATCCATTGATGATCGCTGTGCTTAATGAACTCACCTGACTAGTCGTTAACGCTACTATCTGTAAAGTCGTTAATCCAAATACCACCTGCTTACCCTCTGGAAATTGGAAGGTCCCTTGCCTGCTTCGCTGCACAAATGTCAGCGCTTGCACCTGCGATGTCGTTAACGCTGCAATATCTAATACCTCTATCGCTTGCATCTGACTACTACTTAAACTACTGAGTAACTCTGTACCTAATGAACTGATTTGGGTAGTTGTTAAGGCTACAACCTGCGCTGTCGTTAATCCACCTATTTGTCTACTATTCAAAGACTGTAATGCCGTTGTCTCAATCACTCTTAATTGCGACGTCGTTAGCCTACTTAGCTGCAATGATGTCATTGCCAGTACCTGCGATGTCGTCAATGCCGCAATATCTACTAACTCTATCGCTTGCAATTGACTACTATTTAAAAAATTGAGTAACTCTGTACTCAAAGAACTAAATTGAGTAGGCGTTAACGCCACTATCTGCGCTGTCGTTAATCCAAATTCCACCTGCTTATTTTTTCGAAATTGTAAGGTCGCTTGCCTTTTTCTCTGCAGAGATGTCAGTGCTTGTACCTGTGATGTATTCAACGCAGCAATATCCACTCCTTCTATCGCTTGCATCTGACTACTACTCAAACCATTGATAACGGATGTACTTAGATAAATGACCTGAGCTGTAGTCAATGCAGCTATATGCGCAGTCGTCAATACGCCTATTTGCGCTGAGGTCAAATTTGTAATCTGCGAGGAATCTAAAACGTTGATTTCTCGAAGAGGAAAACTACGAAACTGCATCGTATTAATAGCTTTAATTTGCATTCCCGACAAACCAGTAATTTGGTTATCAGTTAAGACAGAAATTTGTAACGTCGTTAATAATGATATTTGATTAGTAGTTAATGCGCTTATTTGAATGCTACTCATACTTGAAATAGCAAGAGAATTTATTGCACAAATTTGTGAACTATTCAGTAAGACAAGCTGACTAGTATTCAATGCGTTCAACTGATTTGCACTTAATGCTGAAATTTTTGAAGAATCTAATGAACTTAATTGAAAACTAGACAAAGCTACAATATCTTCTCCTTCTAGTATTAGTATTTGTGTAGTGGTTAGCCATCCTAATTGCTCAGTGCTTAACGAACTTATTTGAGGGGGGGTAAGACTAAGAATTTGTGAAGAGTTTAAAACACGTATTTGTGCACTATTTAATTCTCTTAATTGAGAACTTGTTAGAAATGGCTCTGAAATTGTATTATTAAACAATAAGTTGAAATCAAATTGATCTGAACTTAAAGGAGCAATAACTCTGGCTAATTTAATTAAACTGCCATCAAAACTTACGCCATTCCCATCACCTTTTACATACAAATATCCATCATTACCATCAGTAATAAATACAATCTGGTTAGAAATTGAATTATCGTTTTTAATATTTTCTATTGTTTTTTGAACTGTCGAGTCAAATGCAAAAACATTTGTTCCAACTTTTACTCCAGCCATACCAGTAAAGCAAATTTTATCCCCTTTGCTAAATGAAGTAATTGTATCGAGGTTAGTAAAAGTACTATCAGACTTTAAAGAGTATTTATAAAGATTATTTCCTGATATATCCGTGAAAATATCAGAACCACTACCGCCAATGAGC
>JACCDP010385589.1_pt1 | contig 14250 bp, 11 predicted proteins | sample 7445841 | NCBI WGS metagenome assembly JACCDP01 (sample SAMN15323441, study PRJNA562643) | freshwater metagenome | isolation source: river surface water | place: USA:Blue River Watershed | collected 2017-08-17
AATTTTGATAAGTTCATTTTAGATTGGGACTTAGAAACCGAATATGTTTTATTTGGTGCAAGTAAAGAATGCATACAATTTATTAGAAGTATTGATTATTTAATGGGTGAAAATTCATTAAAAATTAAATACATAGTAGACCATAATGTAAAAAATGAAACAACGATAAATAATATAAACGAAATAAGTTCAGCATATCATCAATCTAAGAATATACAAATAAACCGAAATGATTTAAAATTAATTCATATAGATGATTTTAAATTTGATGAAAATACAAAAGTAATAATAACGACCGATGTATTTAAACAAAAGTATAAAGATTTTTTAGAAGAAAAAAATATAAAGTGGACTTGGTATAAACATATAGTTTCTATCTGGCCATACAAACACAAAAATAAAGTTCACATTTATCAAACTGATGTTTTAGTCACAGAAAAATGCACACTAAATTGTTCATATTGTAATATGTTTATGCCACATTTTGAGGCACCCATACATAGAGAATTCGATACCATAATTTCAGACATAGATTCATTTTTTAGTATGGTAGACTATGTGAGTGTTTTCCATTTGGTTGGTGGTGAACCATTTTTATATCCAAACATAGAAGGTATTATAAAACATATTTTGGAAAATTATATTCATAGAATTGATAAATTAATTATCACTACAAATGGAACAATTTTACCAAAACAAAGTATAATTGATTTATTAAAAAATAATGATATCATTTTAAGTGTTAGTGATTACACCGATAAGTTGGAAAATATAAAAAATAAAGTTGATAAAGTATTAGAAATATATAAAGAAAATAATATCAATCATTATGTTAGAAATGAAATAGAATGGTATGATTTTGGTGATTTGAGAGTTAAGAAAAATTTACCAACCGATGAATTGATAAAACACTTTGATTCATGTACTGCTCCGTTTAGAGGATTGAATGATGGTAAATTTTATTATTGTCACCTAAACACATCGGCAGTTAGAACAAAATTATTTCCATTAAGTGAAAATGATTATTTAGATATAAACAAAATTTCAAAAGAAGAATTATTAAAGTTTGATTTAGGTTATACTGATTTAGGATACATTACATTCTGTGATAATTGTAATGGATGTAATACTGGAATAAAAATACCAGTAAGTTATGAAAAACAAGGAATTAGAGATTTATGAAAGTAATAATAGACATAGATAATACATTGTCAATAGCCACCGATAGATTCAAATTAGCCGAAAAGGAAAACGGAAAAACCGATTGGGATTTTGTTCATGCAGACGAAAATCTTATAAAAGATAAACCAAATTTACCAATGGTTGATTTGGCAAAAAATTATAAAGAAAATGGATTTGAAGTTATTGTGTTGACGGGTAGACCGGAATCAACAAGAAAAGTTACAAAGGAATGGTTACAAAAATACAATATACCATATGATAAATTATATATGAGAAGTTGGGAAGATAATTTTTTAAAAGCTCCTGATTTCAAAAGAAAAATATATGAAACTGAAATAAAAGGAAATGTATTTTGTGCATATGATGATGACCAAAGAGTGATAGATGTATGGGTTGAATTGGGAATAACCTCATTTAAAGTATTTGTAATTGATGAATTCGATAGACCACTATATTAAATCATTATTGAAAGATAAAAAATTAGAAAACCCAAACTCTTTTGAGGAATTGGGTTATATTTTTTTTGGCCCTTTATTATTCAATTTTTTTATTTGGTTGAAATCCGAAATAGAATCCGATGAATTAATATTATTTAATTCGAGAGAAGGATATTTTTTAAAAGAGATATACGAAATTTTTAAAAATAAATACGATTTACCTGATGGTGTTTATTTTAAAACATCTAGAAAGATTTCAACCATTGCATCTATTTTTGAAGAAAGTGATGTATATAGAACATTTGAACTACACAGGTATTCCGGTAAAATATCAAATTTATTAAATGATAGATTTGGTATTAAATCGAATGAAAATTATCAAATAGATACTACATTAGAGATTCCCAATTTAAATAAATATATTGATGATATTCTAACTAATGCGCAGAGAGTTAGATTGGATTATGGTAAATATATTAAAAACATAATCGCAGACAAAAAGAAAGTAGTAATGATAGATAGTGGATATCAGGGAACAACTCAATATAATATTCAAAAAGCGTTTGGCCTGGAATTAAAAGGTAGGTATATAAATTATAAAGGAAATAAAAATCTATCAAATGTAAATGGTTTTTATGATTTTCATAAAACTAATTTTCAAAAAAATATAATATTTTTTGAATCAATTTTTACTGATAAAGTTGGTTCCTATATAGACATCATTGGTAATGAATTTATAAACGAAGAAGTGGATTTAACAAAACAATATTTTGATGAAAAAATAAAAATTATAAATGGTATTAAACAATTTATAAAAGAAATGTTAGATACTAATTTTGACGAAAAAAGTGTGTCTTATGAATATGCGGATTCTATTTTTAATTTGATGTGTAGTAAAGATTATATCAAAAATAAAAAATTGTTTGATATTTTTTTCCACGATAATTATTATGTAAGGGATGTTATAAAAAAAATAGAAAGAAAATAAAGTTATGTACGGTTCTAAATTTAAATTTATTTATACGGATTGGTTTATCAAAGATGGCCAAAGACAACCATTTGGTAATGGTATACATCCTGTCATTAAAGAATTTATACAACACATACATAAAAATAATTTAAACATAGATTATTATAAAATATTACAATACGATAATGAGGAGAAAGGAATAAAATTTGACCATTCGGAATTGATAAATTATTTGTATAGAAATTTTCCAAAAAACATAATATCATCAAATCAAATACAAGATGATGATTTTATTTACATATATCCTTTAGAAGTTAGGGATACATTAAATGCATTAAATAATCACAATAGTTTTGAATTAAATGGCCAAAATTATAAATGGTATTTAAAAGATATAATTCCAACGGATATATTAGATAAATGCAAAACCAATAAAATAAAAATATTAATAAGTTCCATTCACGATCCATTATATGATGATTATAATATACATCAATTTGAATTACAAATGAATAAATTGGGTATAGATGGTTCTAATATTATTTTTTTAGGTGGAAGTAATTTTAAAGAATATTATGAAAATCATCCGGAAAGTAAAGTTAAAATTTACAACGACCATCTGTTCATAAGGGGATATGCCGATATGATGAAATCGTTTCCAACTATTGGCAATTTAGGATATATGTGTGAATTAGTAAAAGAGTCCGATTTAGATGAAAATAAAATAAGACCATATAAGTTTTTGTGTAATAATAAGACTATGATGAAAGAACACAGAGCTAGTATGGCATACCTTGCAATAAAATATGATTTATTAAAAGAGGGTAAATTTTCATTTATACAAAAAATAGATGTTGATAACTTAAATTCAAACATATCAAAAATAATTGAAAATCCAAATCTGGATTATATACAAAAAATAGTTGATATATTGCCATATGAATTAGATACACACCATTTATCGGAAAATGAAAAAACTAATTTTGGTGCAACAAATAATATGAAAGATTGGTATTATGAAACATATGTTAATTTAGTTACAGAAACTTTTTTTGGTAGAAATGTATTCTTATCTGAAAAAATATTCAAACCACTTTCAAATTTACAACCATTTATCGTATTGGGTGATTATGGAACTCTTGCAGAATTGAAAAGGTTGGGGTTCAAAACATTTGAACCTTTTATAGATGAGAGTTACGATTTAGAAATAGACCCTAAATTTAGAATATCAAAAATAGAAAAAGAAATTGAAAAATTAAAAAATAAATCAATTGAAGAAATACATGAATGGTATTATTCTATAAAAGATATATTATTACACAATCAAAAACATATGTATTCATTTTCAGATTACGAATGTTATGATGAAATACTTGGAAAAATAAAATTAGATTACGAAAAACAAACAACATGGAATTTACAGGAAAAAAAGTTATTGTAACTGGAGCAAATGGATTGGTAGGATTGCCAACCGTTGAAAAATGTATTAAAGAAGGTGCTGACAAAGTTTATGCAGTAGACCTAAAATTTAGTGATAATTTATTATATTTACAACAACAATATAGAGATAAAATAGTATTAGTTAAAACGGATTTAACATATCTTTCACATTGTGAAGACCTTTTTACAATGGATAAAATTGATATAGTTTTACATATTGCAGGAGTTAAAGGTTCACCAGCTCGTTCATCAACACAGCCGGCTGATTATTTATTTCCAATGTTAATGTTTAATACAAATATGATTAAAGCATCCTTTGATGCAGGAGTTCATTGGTTCGTATACCTTTCATCGGTTGGTGTTTATAAACCATCGGAAGTTATGAATGAAGAGGATATTTGGAATCAAGAAGAAACATGGGCATCAACTCCATCTCGTTTAGATTGGCACCCAGGTTGGACAAAAAGAATGGGTGAATTGACATTGGATTCGTTGAGAGTTCAATATGGTTGGAAGAATTGGACAGTAATTAGACCTTCAAACATATATGGTATTAATGATAACTTTGCACAAGATGCGACGGTAATATCTTCTAACATTTGGAAATTATTCAATGTAGAGGGTGATGATATGGTATGTTGGGGAAATGGTTCTTCTCGTAGAGATTTTGTATTCGGTGATGATGTTGCACAGGCATCAATTGATGTAGTTAAAAAAGAAGTTAGTGATATTATTAACTTTGGATGTGCAGAGGCAGTCACTATTAAAGAAACAATCGAAACCATTGTAGATTGTTATAAAGAACTTACAGGTAAAACTAAAAATATTGTTTGGGATGAAACTAAAACAAATGGTGACCCAATTAGATGTTTGGGTTCTAAAAAACAAAAACAATATGGTATTCTTCCACAAACTACACTAAAGGATGGTATTATGCAGTCAATTAAAGAATATAAAAGTAAATTATAATGAAACATATAGTAGTTTCCGGATGTTCATTTACAAATAATTTTAGAATTAATATCCGTGATGAAAGAGATTGGAAAACGGAACCAATTCAAGATTGGACTTGGGCTTATTGGTTACAAGATTCATTGAAGAATACACATGAATTACATAACTACGGAACAATTACTAATGATAATAAAACAATAACTCGCTCTATTATCTATAAAGTTTCCCAATTACTCAAAGAAGGAGTATCTCCTGAAGATATTTCAGTGATTGTTCAATGGACAACATTAACTAGAAATTCATTTTTTGTTACACCTGAAAAATATAATTTAGTAAACCCAAAAATAAGATATCAAAAAAACAACGAAACTTGGGGTCATACGTGTGATTATTTAATAAATGGAAAGGATAAAATCTCACCATATGAACATGGATACTTTCACCTAACTGGTGGATTTAATCCCACCAATAACCCAATTAACATTGACAGAGTTACATTCGAATGGTTGGATAAAGTTATGACTTATACCGAAAGATATTTCGAATGGTTTGAATATATCAATATGTTATTAAATTTCCTCCATATAAATGGTATAACTAAAATTAAATTTTTTAATATGAGTAATAATTTTAGTAAAAACTATTTAAATGGTGGAAAAAATCCACCATACCACGAAACCCCCAGACATAAATCAGTATATGAATGTATTATAGAAAATAAAGATATTTGTAATACATGGGAACAAAAAGAATTAGAATTTGAAAACTCATATGTAAAATCATATGCTGAAAAAATAGATTTTAATAAATATTTTTGGTTTTTTGAAGAAAATTCCTTACATTTGTTTGGTGGTTTAATTGAATGGAGTATTAGAAATTTTGATTATAATATGGATGGTGATTTGCCAAAAGTATTATGGAGAGAGATGAATGGGATGGATATTGAAGAACAAAAAAAGTATTTAGAAAAAAGTTGGTATGGACACACATCTTCTATATTATCCAAAAAATTTGTAAACGATGTAGTTTTAAAATGGGACATATTTAAATAAATAAAAATGAAAAAAACAGACAAAATTTTAGTTACAGGAGCAAGTGGTTTTATCGGCTCACACCTATTAAGATTATTATGGGAAAAAGGATATAGAAACTTAAGAGCAACATCTTACAGTAGAAATTTAAGAAACGATTTCGAAGGAACATCGGAAGTTGAATTTTATAAAGGAAATTTACAAGATGCTGATTTTTGTAAAGAAGTATCAGCTGATGTAAATGTAGTATTTCATTGTGCAGCAAACACATCAAATGCATTAGATACAAAAGAAAATCCGTTATTACACGTTACTCCAAATGTGGAAATGAATGTAAATTTAATGGAACAAAGTTGGAGAAATAAAGTTGGTAAATTCTTATTTATTTCTTCTAATACATCTTACCCTGATATGGGTAGTGATTTTTGCACAGAAGATATCAATGTTCATGCAATTCCTACATTCCCAATCTATGGAGCAGTTGGTAATATGAAAAGATATGGTGAATTACTTTGTCATTTCTTCTCAAATCAAATTCATAATCCAATGCAATGTTTAATTGTTAGACCTTCAAACGCATTTGGCCCTAATGATAAATTTGATTATGAAAAATGTCATGTTACTCCTGCAAACATTCGTAAAGTAGCAGATGGTTTAAATCCAATACCAGTTTGGGGTGATGGAACAGAAGTAAGAGATTTATTACATGTTGAAGATATGGCAGATGGTTTTATATTTGTAGCAGAAAATAACGACAAATATGACATATTTAATGTATGTTATGGTGAAGGATTTAGTGTAAATGAAGTATTGGAATGGATTAAAGAAGCTGATGGAAATACTAATCCAGTTGAATATGTGAATAATAAAGCACCAATGATTCCAGTTAGATTAATGTCATCTAAGAAAATAAATGATATGGGTTGGAAACCTAAGAGAAATTTAAAAACGGCTTTAAAAGAAACAATTGAGTGGTATAAATCAAATAAACATTTGTATAATCCAAATTCAAAACCATAATGTCAGATAATAAAGACATACTAAAAAAATATGTTTGTGAAATGCCATTTATGTATAGTGATGTACAGTGGTTATCACAATTTGTATGTTGTCCTTCATGGGCTCCACAAACAATTAGAGTTCATGAGGATGGTAGAGAAAAGTGGTCACCAATTGATGAAAGTGACGATGTTATGAGAAATTGGACATCAACACAGGCACAAGATATTCGTAAATCAGTTTTAGATGGTAGCTACAAATATTGTGACCACAAAATATGTCCTAGATTAAGTGAACTAATAAACACAGGCAGAAAACCATATCTATTTAGAGAGATAGATGAGTTTAGAGAGGTTTATAATATTCATACCGAAGAAGATATCATAAATTATAAAAAGCCGCCTGAAGAGATTCTATTTGGATTTGATAGGAGTTGTAATTTAAGATGCCCATCATGTAGAGTTAATCTAATACCAAATGATGATTTGGAATCTCCACAACATAAAGCTAAATTACATTTATTAAAATCTATTGAAGATAATTTTGCAAGTGGATTAAAGCGTATAATGGTAACTGGTAGTGGTGACCCATTTTATTCTAAAATTTATAGAGATTATCTTATAAACTTTGATATAAACAAATATCCAAAGTTGGAACAATTACAAATAATTACAAATGGTAATTTATTAGATGAAAAATTGTGGAAACAAATGAAAGCTACACCATATATTAAAGTAATAGAAATTAGTATAGATGCAGCTACAAAGGATACTTATGAAAACAAAACAAGATTAAATGGTAATTGGGATAGGTTAATAAATAACTTAACATTTTTAGCAACACAAGACCATATAATAGAAGAATTTGTTTGTTCAATGGTTGTCAGTAAACACAATTATAAAGAAATGTATATGTTCTATGAATTGATAACAAATATATTTAAAAATTCAAATTTTAAAAGAGGGTTATCTATAAATTATAGACAAATAGTAGATTGGGGAACATATTCATCGGAAGATTTAAAAGAATTACAAGTTTTCAACGAAGAACATATTTTATTCAAAGAATTTTTGGAACAATTAAAACCAATACACCATTTGAAATATGTAAATCATAACTTTCACCATTTAATTAATTAATAATGAGCTCACCACAATATTCACCATATAAAGATGAATTAACAAAATCAATGTCATTTCTTGCTGATAAAGATGACACTATTTTTATTGGCCAACAAATAGTTTATGCAGGAAACCCAATGTCAACAACTTTGGGAAATGTTCCAAAAGAAAAAATGATTGAAGTTCCTGTTATGGAGGAAACTCAAATGGGAATGAGTTTAGGACTTGCAATGACCGGTAAATCCGTTATTACATTCTATCCTCGTTGGGATTTTTTAATATCAGCTACAAATCAATTAGTAAATCATTTAGATAAGTTTGAATATATGACTGATAAAAAGGTTAATGTAATTATAAGAGTTGGAGTTGGTAGTAAAGACCCATTAGATCCTGGTATTCAACATAGAAACGATTATACTGGAGAATTTAAATCAATATTACAATTTACAAAAATACATGAATTAAAAAGTTCGGAAGATATTTATTCAATATACACAAATGCATACAATGAAGGTGGAGTTCATATTATTGTTGAATGGCCAGAATTGTATTATAAAAATTAAATTATATGTTAAAAAAATTACCAATCATTTCTTTTTTTGTAAAATGGTATGAAAATTACAAAATGAAAAAGAAACTTAAAAAGAAATTAGAAGAACTCAAAAAAAGAGACCCATTTATTTATAAATCTTTTTAAGATATGAAAAAATGTTCATTCATTAGTATAATAAGAAAATACAATAGTGAAGACGATAGTTATGCATATGATGTAAAATATGATATAAAACCATATGGTGAATTTTCTGAATTAGTAACTTCTTTAAATAAATTTGAAAAAATAGAAATAGTAGATTTTAAAAATTTATCTCATGATGTAAATTTATTTATTTCGTTTTTTTGTATGGATAGTGGTGACTATTTCAATACATTTGTATACAATCTATTAAAACCATTAGTATGTAAAACAATATTTTTGGATTTTTCAACCTATGATAATCAAGAAATTGGTGAAGAAGAATTAAATGCAATAGAAAAACTAACTGATAAACCTATTTATTTTATAACAAAAAATTTATTACAAAATAGAAATAATCATTTATATTTTGAAGAATTGTGTTATCATATGATGTTTGAAAAATCAGAAATACCACGTTGTTATGATTCTTATAGTCAAATTAAAAAATCTCAATCTTATTTTTGGTCTAAATATAAAGGATTTTGTTATGCAGGACACACTAGATTTCATAAAGTTGAATTTTTAGAATTTTTATATCAAAATAAATATTTAGATGAAATGGTTTGGTCTTGTACATCTTTAGATTTAGACCCACCTGTAATAAGAGATTTTATTCCATTGGAATATGAAGAAAAGTTTAATTCATTTGAAGTAATAAAATTATTACCAAAAGTAGTAGATGGTGATATAAGCACAAAAGAAAAATATCATCATACGGGTGCAAGTATTAATTTTGCTACATATTTGGATAGTTGTTTTGAAATTGTTCCGGAAACTAGATTTTATGAACAATCTGGTAAATTTGGAACAGCAAAAACATATAATACTTGGAATAATATTTCAGAAAAAATAATGAAACCATCTTTATTGGGCCACCCATTTATTTTATTATCAAAATCAAATACAATATCATCTTTAAAAGATAGAGGAATTAATTATGAATATGATTTTTGGAAATTTGAATATGATTTAATAGAAGATAATGATGAAAGAATGACTGCAATACAAGAATTTACAAAAAAAGTAATGAAAATGTCTATAAAAGAATTATCGGAATTCAATAGAGATTATTATGAACATTGCAAACCAAACTATAAAAAGTTTATAGATGGTATTTATAAAAATCCTATAAACAATATTTGGAATAAATTATAAAAATATGAAACATATAGTAACAAGTGGTTGCTCTTTTACAAGACAATATAGAAGGGTAGGTATAACGGGTACTGCCGATGATTTTATGGATGATTGTCTTACTATGTGGAGATGGCCACACTTTATACAAAAAGAGCATCCAGAATTTAAAGTTTTAAATTACGGAAATCCAACTAACGATAATTCAACCATTTTACAATCCACCATATATGGTGTCCAAAAACTTTTAAAAAATGGAATACCACCATCAGATATAAAAGTAATAGTTCAATGGTCAGATTGGTCTAGAAATTCTGCATTTATTTCAAAAGATAAACAGGAAGAAAAAAACTATTTTTTAAATAAAGAATTTGTAAAAGAAAGAGATAAAAACATTTATCCAATTTTTGAAGATTTTGCTCACATAAATGATTTTATAGATGCACCAAAAAACTATCCAGGAGAACATGGATATTTTATATTATCTGGTGGATTTCACGCATCTCATGTAAAAATTCGTTCTATTGATTATTTTGATGATTATGTAGACCACGTATTTTCATCGGATGAAAGATTAATAGAATATTTTAAAAATGTATTGTTTTTACAATATTATTGTAAATCAAATGGCATAGATTATAAGTGTTTTACAATGCATAATAATTTTTCTTTGGAATATACTGAAGGTGCATATTTTCCACCATTCACACCAAAAGGTAGTAAAAATAAACCTCATTGGCATGTTGTGATGGAAAAATATATTCCTCCAACTTGGGAGAGTGATATAGTAGAACAATATGTGGATAAACCATATGTTAAATATTTGTATGATTTAATAGACTTCAGTAAATTTTGGTTTTATGAAAAAGAAAATATTACAAAATTTGGTGGACAAGTGGAGTGGTGTATAAAAAATTATGATATTAACGAAGTTTCCGATGATGAAGATTTTCCAAATATAATATGGCACGAATACAGAACTAATTGGGATAATGGAAAGCGAAGTATTGAAGATATGTTGGAATATTTTAAAACAAACCATTTTTGGCAACACGCTTCTCCATACGCTAACAGAAAATTCGTAAGGACAGAATTGAGAGATTTTTTGATAGAAAAAAATAAAAAATCTACATAATATGGAATTGATATTTGGATATGATGTAATGACTTATAATGGTGAACAACCAAATTGTTTGCATCCTAAATTCTTAACTACAATACATAAAGCTTCTGATTTTTATTTTTCAAACTCACTTGAATTTTATAGTAAAAGATGGAACACTCATTGGGCATTATACAATAGTAATATGTATAATGATTATGCAGACAAAAAATCAGTATTCCAAATAATAAACGATAGAAAAAAAGGAATAAATTATGATTGGTTTTATCCAGTTGAGCCATTTGCATCTTTGGAAAATTTCTTTGGAAATGACCAATTTTATAATGAATTTTTATTAAATAATATACCAAAACCAACATTGAATGAAATAGTTGAAGGGAATGGTAAATTATTAATTAATTATGTTATAGATGGTGGACTTGGTATAAACCTTAAAAATTTTCAAAAAATAATAGATTTCACTAGAAATAACAAAATAGATGATGAAAAGGTATTTTTAATATTTTCCGATTTTAAATTAAAAGAAAATTTAGAAAAATTAGGAGTTAAATATAATGTGTCGGACTATAATTATAATATGATAGGAAAAGCACAAGAAATTTATAATACAATAAATAAACCAGATTTTTCTTATTGGGGAGAGGATGCATACGAACCACAATTTGGAAAAATAAGAAAGAAAAAAAATTCAGCCGTAACATCTGATGAGTTTTTAAAAAGTATAGGTAATGATAGAAAAGATTTTCTTTTATTAATAAGAAGATGGAAACTACATAGAATATTATTATTAAGTAAATTGCACAAATTGGGAATTGAAAATAATTTAGTTTCTTGGGATAACAAAATGTCTTATGAATTGGAAATAGATGAATTTTTAAAATATGATAATAATCCTGAATTTATAAAATTAATAACAGAAACTTCATCAATATTGGATGTAGATGATTTACATAAAATATCAGGAATGGGATTTGAAAATAAAGATATATACTTAAAAACATATATTAGTATAGTAACAGAATCTATTTTTTATCAAGATGATATAAACTTCCCAGCTGGATATTTAAGTGAAAAAATATGGAAACCTATTGGGCATTGCCAACCTTTTATTATAGTTTCTGCATCAAAATCACTAAAATATATGAGAGATAGATTTGGATTTAAAACATTTCACCCATATATTGACGAAAGTTATGATTTAGAAGAAGATGAAATTAAAAGACTGGAAATGATTCAATTGGAAATTGAAAAATTCTCAAAAAAATCTAAAGAAGAAAAAGACGAATTTTTAAACAATGTAAAAGATATATGTGTATATAATCAAAATTTATTGTTACAATATGGAATTAATGGTTGGAAGCGTGGTATAGAAAATACGGAAATGATTAAAATGGTAAATTTTTTATTACATGATACAAAGTCTTTAATTTAAGATATTTATAGGTATGAATTTAGAAAATACTATGATGGGCTTGCCTGCAGGATATCCGTCAAAAGCACAAGTTGATAAAATAGAAAAGAAAAACAAAGAAATTCGTAAAAAAGCAGATACGAATGCAGAATATGTGTATGACATTGTTGATGAAATGAAAAATGACATTAATAATTTCATAGATGAATATTTTGGTGAATCATTAAATGAATCATTGATATTAGAAGGTGGGGCAGCCGGTCACTTAGCACATCCGTTTGAAGATGAAGCTTTAAGATTTTCCGATATGAAGGAAATGATTAAAAGAGGATTAATTGGTGGATTAGATAAAGAAGCACCTGTTAGTGAAAAATTAGATGGTCAAAATATTGCATTTACTGTAAAAGATGGTAATATAAGATTTGGTAGAAATAAAGGGCATGTTAAAAATAGTGGTGAAAATGCATTAGATGTTCAGGGTATTGCTAAACAATTTGCCGGAAGAGGTGGAATTGAAAAGGCATTCACCGGTGCTGCAGAAGATTTATATGCAGCAGTTTCTAAATTAAAACCAGAACAAGTTAAACAAATGTTTGGTAATGGTTCTAAATTTATGAGTTTAGAAATTATTTTACCTGATACTACGAATGTAATTCCATATGGTAAGAGTGTGTTGGTAATGCACGGAACTATTGAGTATGATAAAGAGGGAAATGAAATAGGTCGTTCTACCGAAGATGCACAATCATTTGCAAATGCAGTTCAAAAAGTAGGTGCTGACAAACAAAAAACATTTGGTATTGAAGGCCCTAAAACTATTGCATTTAGTGATGCCGATGAAAAAGAATATACACAAAAGGTAAAACAATATTCGGATATACTAACTAAGGTTCAAAAACAATTTGGATTAAATGATAAATCTAAATTAGAAGATTATAGAAGAAAATGGTGGGAGAATGAAATTAATAGACAAGAAAAAGAATTAGGTATTAAATTTTCTCCTGCACAAAAGAAAGGATTGATTAAAAGATGGGCAGATGGTGATAAAACGTTTGGTGTAAAGAATTTAGAACAACCAGAACAACAACAATGGTTTAGAGATTTTGAATCAAACAAATTACAGGCTACCCAAAAACAAATGATTAAACCAATTGAAACTGTATTCTTAAATGCAGGTGCACAAGCATTGAAAAGAGTTACAAACTTTTTGGCAGCAAATAATCCAGGTGCAGCAGATGATTTGAGAAAAGAAACTTTACAATCAATAAAAGGAATTAAAGATAGTAAAGATATTGATAAGATTGCAAAACTACAAGTTGAATTAGATAGATTGAATAATATCGGAATGGATAATATCGTTCCATCCGAAGGTGTGGTATTTCAGTATAATGGAAAACCTTATAAGTTTACAGGAGCATTTGCACCTATAAATCAAATACAAGGAACTTTCAAATTTGACAAACCTAAAAAGAAAGAAGAAACTGCAAAAGAAGAGAGTAATAAAAAAACAATTGCAATATTTTCTGGCAGATTCCAACCATTCCATGCAGGACATTATAGTATTTACAAATCTTTAGTTGATAAATTTGGAAAAGATAATGTATATGTTGCATCGTCAAATAACATAGACCCAATTAAATCTCCGTTTCAATTTAAAGATAAAAAACAAATTATGACTACAATGTTTGATATTCCAAAAAACAAAGTAGTTC
>JACCDP010066741.1_pt1 | contig 14247 bp, 13 predicted proteins | sample 7445841 | NCBI WGS metagenome assembly JACCDP01 (sample SAMN15323441, study PRJNA562643) | freshwater metagenome | isolation source: river surface water | place: USA:Blue River Watershed | collected 2017-08-17
AGCGCAGCCGCGATGCCCGCACCGTTGCCCGTGTCAGGATAATAGTTGAATCCACCGGCCGAGTACGCCGTCGCGCTGTCGCCGTTCAGCACGTTGCCGACGAGGTACTTGGGCGCGAAGTGATCCTGGCCGCCTCCGCCTCCGCCGCCGCCGCCGCCGCAGCCTCCTACCCAGATCGACATAGTCGCTTCCCTCTGAATCAGATGTTGTGGGCGACTTCGTTGCCGATGCCGCCTGCCGTGTTGTCCACGGGAGGAACGGTGCGACATACGTTGCCGAGCACGACGTTGTTGTTGGCTCCAGCCGTCAGGACGATGGTAGACGCTCCTGGCGGTATCGCCAACGAGCAAGCGTTGCTTGCGACCGTGTTCTCGTTGCCGTCCACCAAGATCGCCGGACCCGTGCCCTGCCCAGAGGGCAACACTCGATTACCCGTCGCGGTGCAGCGGTTCGTGTTCATGTAGATGCCCGCTCCGTTCTGCACGGACGCCTGCACGTCCACGACGTTGCCCGTCACGGTCACGTCCGTAGGCCCACCCTCACCTCCGAGCAGGATGCCGTAAGGAGTCCAGATCTCCGGGCACTCGATCGTGTTGCTCGCAATCGCGGCGCGCTGGACGGTGCTGCTGAAGCCAATGGCCGATACGTTGCTGCTCGTGCGAATGGTGTTGCCTGCGATCACGATGTCGCGTTCCTGCACGCCGCCAACAAAGATCGCTGAGCTGGACGACACCGCGTCGTTCTGCTCGTCGTGGATGATCGTGTTGCCCTCGATGACCACGTCGATGCCGCCGTTGACGCGCACCGCGTAGGTGTCCGCGCCGCTCCCGTCGTAGTCCGCGACGTGGATCGTGTTGCTCGCGATCGAGATGCCACTCACGTCCCCGGAGACGTTCGTGAACACGAAAACAGCGCGACGGACCGTGACGGCGGTCTGTCCCTCGGGAGAGCCAAAGTCGGAGTGGCTCACCGACGAGTCGATCGTACCGGGTCCGAAGTACACGCCGAGGTCTACGAGCGAGAAAGTCGATTCCTCGATCTGCACGCTCGCCTGGCTTGCGGGATCGACGATCTGCGGCTGCACGTCGAATCCCACGTCACCTCCGACCACGGTCACGTTTCTGGCCGAGACCTGCCCCTCAGTCACCTTGATGGCCGAGGTCGGGCTGGGCGTGGTGCTGCCCGAAATCGACAGCGACACGCTCTCAATGCTCGACGGAGGAAGCGACGCAGCGAGGTTGGTGTTGACGAGGATGCCATTCCTGAGCGTGCTCTGCGCGTCGGTCGCGTATACGATCGAAAGGCCATTGAGCATCGCGCCGCTGGTCTCGACGAGGATGATGGACTCAGACCCGGTGCCCGCACCCGATGCGGCGGGGGCTTCGATCGTCATGTCGCGGATCGACTGCGCGCCCGGATTGCCTCCCAAGACCGACGGCAAGACGAAAACGCCCTGGTCGCCTACCGCCTTGGCTCGAATCCGCGTCGCACCTACGCCCGCACCCTGCACGCGACAGGCGGGAGGTACCGTGAGCGGCGTGACCACAGCGCCCGCACCGAGGTCGTAGAGACCAGGACGGATCCAGACATCGGCCGCGAGCGCCGACGCGGCAAGAAGCGCAGCTGCGATTCCAGAGCCGTCGCCAGGATCGGGAATGTAGAAAAATCCGTTCGACGAGTACGCCGTCGCGCTGTCGCCGTTCAGCACGTTGCCGACGAGGTACTTGGGCGCGAAGCGATCTTGACCGCCTCCGCCTCCGCCGCTGCCACCGCACCCACCAGTGATCACGGCGTCACCCGAGCCGTCAGCGTGAATTCCTGGCTCGCCGCGACCGCGGTGTAGACGAGCGGCGTCGAGGACAGTGCGACCCAAACACCGTTCGTGATTGTGAAGATGTCCGTACCCCAGACGTAGCTTGCCGTGCAGCAGAGCGGGAGCGCGCTCACCGTGGGCTGCGTCACTCCAGAGGTCGGAGCCGCGAGGCTGTCGAAGACCTGAAGCCAAAGGAGGGGTGGGCTCTGGGAGCCGTCACGAAGATCGACCGCCCAGACCTCGCACAGTTGCCCTGGACCAACGAGCGCGTTGAGAAGCGGCACTGCCGGTGCCGCAGCAGGATTCAGTAGGACAACGTCGGGGGACGGAGGACAAGGACATGGCTCAGGCGGAACAGGGCCGCCCCCGCCCCCGCCCAGTGTGAAGTGCGTCTCGTAAATTGATGCCATGTCAGAGCGTCCCCAGCTGCCAATTGAGGTCGATCAGCACCGCGGGGTTTCCCTCGCCCTCCACGGTCGCCTCGTAGGTGAAGCCGAGCGCGTACCCGTGCGAGACGTACATGAAGCTCGCACATCGCGCGAGGCCGGTCTGCCCAGGAAGAAGCGTCGCGCGGTACGCTGCGTCATTCGGATCTTGAAGGTCGAGCTTCCAGATGTCGTCGAGAAAAAGCGAGTCGCTGTGACGATCTGGTGCAGCAGGTGGAGGCGGAGTGCCCCACTGGCTCGTGTCAAGCATCTTGGGCACAGGACGCCAAACCGCGCGATTGTTCAGCACAGTGGCACCGCCAAACTCCAGCTGATCGTTCTGAGTCCAGCCACCCTGGCCACCTGGGCCTCGGAATTCGTCTCCCTGACGAAGAAACCATGGCTTGAGCCTCACGCTGCTGACCCAGCTCGTGAAGGCAACGGGCAGCGAGCCCTGCTGCGTCAGTCCGTTGTAGACCGTGAGGTCGAAGAGAATCTGTTGGCCTGGACGGAAGGCAGAAAGGTCCGTGACCGGCTGAATGACGCCGTTTTCGATGTCCCCAGCCAAAGCTGGACCAAGGGAGATTGGGCTGAACGTCCCGCCCTGCGAGTACCGCAGCAGATTGCCGTACTGGGCGACGGCAGCCCTGGGGTAGCTCCTGCCTAGCTCGGCTCCGCGTCTCATCGTCGTCGGTTCCTCGGAACGGGGGGGTCCATCGCTCGCGCAGCAACCTTCACTCGCCAGCAGGGCGAGCAGTACATCCGGTCGAGCGCGTCGATCTTGACCGAGGACAGGGTCTCTCCGCAAGCGGCGCAGACAGAATCGGACTGCTCGGGCTCGATCGATTCGATCCTCGCCTCGGGAAAGACCGCCGCGACTAGGTTTTTCGCGCGCACCGCGGCTCGTGCGAGCGTGGACGGATCTGAACCATCGCCAGCGACGACAGATGCCTCGTAGGCCGCCGACATGACGCGAAGCTCGCTCCACGACAACAGACCGTCGCGACCGACCGATACCCGCTGTCCATCAAGCGGCACCTCGACGCTGAGCCCCAGCCACTCCGCCGTTTGCACGTCGAGACCGAGTAGCAGGTCGGACCGACCGGCGCGGACCGCCTCGACGGCAAGTGCCTCAAGACGCGACAGCAGACGCTCGGTGTCTCGGTCGCTCAGAGGACGATCGCGACCGCGATCCGCGATCTCCTCGACCTCGCGAGCCCAGTCGATCGGCCACGCAAGAGCGCGCTCGGGATCGCGACCCCACGCGATCAGCGCATCGGGCACGACGAGCGTTGAAATCGCTCGCTCCGGCTCGGGCGAGGGCGGTGAACGACGAATTCGCATCGACAGATCTCAATCACGGCTGCTTGACCCTGCCATCAGAGGTCAGCTCGGAGCCGTAGCGGCGACGCACGGCGAGCGGATACTCGGGCGGCTCCACCCTCTGCGCCCTCGCGAGGAGATCCATCAGAGCCACCCAGTGCTCAACCTGGAGCGCGTCAGACCGCTTGCCGACCTCGTCGCGCAACCACTTCGGCAGGCGGACCGTCGTCATGGACCAGGGTCCGTCTTCTGGGTACGAAACAAGCTTCGACCGACTGGCCATTCGTCGTTTATACCACGGAGTCGCACAGCGTCAATGACTACTTAGAAGGGTACGTCCACGCTGGGACCGTAACGATCGACGATCTTCTCCAGGCGCAGCGGCGAGCCGATGCACTCGACTCCGTGGCTCTGCGCGGGCATCCACGGCCGGGTCACCCTGCCGCGCATGAAGTCGGGCGGCAGCGAGGCGAGAAACAGGCGCATCGCCTCCCGGTAGGTGTGGCTCCAGCGCACGCGACGCTCAACCGCCGCCCAATCGGGCGGCGGATACAGCACGCGGTCGCGCAGCAGGCCGAGGTCCGCGGCGCAGCCGCGGGCCGAGGCGTCTCGGGCCGGGGCGGCAGGGGTGGACGACGGGGCATCGGGGCTGAGCGGGTCCGGGGCGGCACCAGAAGCCGGGGCCGGGGCGGCAGAGGACGAGGACGGGGCGGCATCGGGGCTGAGCGAGTCCGGGTCCGGGGCGGCAGAGGACGAGGACGACGGGGCGGCATCGGGGCTGAGCGGGTCCGGGGCTGGGGGAGACAGATCTGGCGGATGAGCGTGGCGTCTGCTCCCAGAATTACTCTCTGAGCAAATGCCACCCTCATACCTACTTTCGACATACTCAGAGTCGCCCAAAATCTGGCACAGGTCGGCACAGCCTGACGCAGCAAGCAGGGCGTGACAGAAGATCGGGCTCCAGCATCCGACAGAATGGCAAACGTCCGCGATTGCGGTCGCCATCTCTCGTGCTGAGACGAAGCCCAGCACGCCGGTCGTGCTTTCCAGGCGCATGCCGCGCTCTAGCGTCTCGGTCGCGTAGGTGAGCCCGGATCCTCCCTCGTCGATCGCCACGGTGGCGCTGGTCGCTGCCAGCAGCTCGCTGGAGAGCGGTACCTGATGACCGATCAGCCAAGCGCGCTTGGGGCGTTTTGATGGGATCGCGGGCCGGATGCGGTGGACGGCCTGGGCAAGCTCGTCGGTCGCCTTGCGTTGGAAGGCTGAGAGGAGCGCGGGGTGCGACGCTGAGATGGCCTGCGCGAAGCTCGTCGGACCCGTTCGATCTGCTCCCCAGCCCCAGAAGCGCACGCGCTGCGCGCCTGGGCTGGCCGACAGCACGCGCGCGTTTGCCTCGTGAACAAGGCCCCCGGTGTTCGGCACGAATTCGGTCGTCGCGATGAAGGTGTCGAAGGCGCGGTACACGTCTTTTCCTCGCCCGGAGCCCCAGTGCTCTACTGCCCAGTCAGAGAGGCCGAAGTCGCGTTCCGCGAGCCACTCCGCGAGCCACTGCCTGGCGGCGAGGTGCGTGTAGAGCAGCACCGATCGTCCCTGCTCCAGCGATAGGATCGGGGCAACGTGCTCGTCGAGGTGAGCCCTGAAGCGGTCGCGCGTTGCGAGTTCGGCGGAAGAAATTCTAGTGATCAGTCGAACGAGCTTGCTCGATCTTGGCCACGCCGCTCGGTGGTTGATCACATCGACCTGTCCTTTGCGCCTGAAACGGTCGAAAAGGAATTCGTAGTGGCTCACGTCGGCGTAGGCGTCGCCCACGATGACGTTGGACTCTCGGGCGGCGAAGGGGATCGCCTGGTGGAGGCGGATCACGCCGTGGGCCTTGCCAGGCGTGGCAGGGTCCGAGTCCTCCTCCAGGGCCAGGTCGAGATGGACCTTGTAGGCGAGGTCGGGCCGGTCGAGCCCGTCGGCCTCTGCGGCGACGCGCGCGTTCACCTCGGTCATCAGCTGCGCGCTCATCGCTGAGAGCCACCGATGCGGGAATTTCTTGGCTGCTGCTGCCCGAGTGAGCCCCATCAGCTCGCCCTTGCCGGGCACTTTTGTGCCGCTTTCGTTGATGACCTGAGCCAGCACGGTCTGCAAGTCGTAGCCGAGCCCTCCTGCTGCTCGCTCCAGAAGATCGACGAGAGCGTCGCCCGCGTAGCTCGATCCATGGTCCCGGTGGTGCAGCGGGTCGGGCACGGTCGCGTCCATCGTGCTGCGGTAAGCGCGCCGATGCGCTTCCGATCGCTCTGCTTTTGCTGCGGCGAAAGCGGCACGGAGGAGGCGAGTCATGTGTGTGTGAGCGTCAGGCTGCCCGTTTTTTGGGTCGATGTAGGTGTAGGTCAGCTGCTGGTCCCAGACCTCGACTGTCTGTTCCATGGCCCCGGTCGGATCTTCGTCGATGAAGATCGTGTCGAAGGTCCAGAAGTCCTGAAGCCTGCGGTTGGACAGCTGGGTGCCGATGGCGAGCGAGGCGTGTGTGGTGACGATGATGGGCGCGGCGTAGGCGGCGATCGATCGACCCACGGCGGCGATCTTCCGGTCCCTCACGGCGCGGATTCGGCTTGCGTAGTACTCGCACGTCCGTCCGAGTGAGCGGATCGGGTTCTGGAGGTCCGGGTAGAGGTCGCAGCCTGGGCAGACCGTCTTTCCTGGGGAGTGCCCCATGCTTGCGGCGACCTCGACGGAAGCGTAGCTAGCGCAATTCCCGTCGTGGCGGCCCTCGATGACGTGCAAGCGGACGAGCGGCCCCTTGAGGCGCTCGCAAGCCTCGGGGATCTGCTCCCGCGACAGCACCGCATACGCGACGCGACGCCCAACCGACTGCTCCTCGCGCGCAGCCTCGGCCATCCCGTGAGTCTTACCTGTCCCAGGGCTGGGAGCGAGAATGCCCAGGTGTCCCAATCTGGTGCGGTATCTGCGGACCAACTCGACCGTGTCTTTGACAACTTGTCTAGAGGTGGTGTGCCAATCTTGGGGTTCTGGAGCGGTCAGATCGACGATTGGCGCAGGTTGCTGTGCCAGGGCCATCGTTCGGCGCATATTTTCGATGAGTTGATCGGGATCAATCTCATTTTCCGATGCTTGGATCTCGTCTGCGATCTCCGCGAGCATCCGACCGATTTCAGAATCATCTCGTGCACTTGCATTGGCGTAGTGCGTCTCGAATTCGGCCGGGTCCAGAAGGTGTGCCAGGAACGCGAGATTTTGTGAACCCCCCTCACCCGATGGCACAACAGGGGGGGTCTCCTCAACTCGGCGTCCGTCGGGGTCCGAAACGCACATTATCGGCTCCGAGGGCTCGACGGACGCCGAGTTGAGTTCACCCAGATCCGCGCCATCTTGTCCCACATCAAGAGACATTTGGACGCCAAGAGCGGGTGGGAGGTCTCGCCTGTCGGGTGCTCCCTTGCCCCCGTGCTTCTTGCCGGACCTGACCAGACCGAAGCGGACGTGGACGGCCTTGCTGGTCCCGTTTCGGAACCACGACAGCCGCACGTCGTGCTGGGCGTCTGCGCCGATCGTCTCGTTGAGTCGCGTCCCGGCCAGGGCCTTGAGCAGGGGGTCAGCCTTGCGGTCGGTGCTGTCGGCTCCGAGCGCCTCGGAGAGGCTTCTGGCCTCGGCCGAGTGCTCCGCGACGACGAGCCACTCTCCGGGCTTGCGGGTCGATAGGACCAGGCGAGCGGCCGACGCTGTGCGGTACCGTTCGTAGAGCCGCCGTAGGGCTGATGCCGAGGCGACCGTCATGCGGCTTGCTCTCGGATCGTCTCAACGCTACATTCGGCGGGAAGGTTCACTCCGGCTCCTGCTTTGAGTCGGTTTCGAGCCGCCAGGCGAAGGTGGACTCTTCGTCTGGCCGCTACAGCCCCGAGGGCGACCTCGGGGCTGTTCGCGTTGTGGGGGTCAGAACCATGACCCGCCGCTTGTCTCGGCGTCAAGGCTCGTCGGCGTCGAGGCTCTTGAGGTAGTCGGCCAGGGCGCGGAGGACGACTCGGGTCTCGGTGGATCGATGACCGGCCTTCCACGCCTTGGCGAGGCATCGCATGGCGGCGGCCATGAGCACTTCTGGGTCGTCGGACCCGTCGCCGTCTCGTCGCGCCGCTTCTGCGAGCACGGCCTCGTAGAGGAACCATTCGGCGCGCGCGAGTTTTTGGATCTGCGCCTGGAGCGTGGCGAGTCGCTTGACGGTCGCGGCCTCGAAGCTCGACAGGGGCCGTGTGGCCTTGAGTCCAACTCCATCGATCCAGCTGACTGTGCGTGGGTCACCGAGCGCATCCTTGAGCGAGGCATACTCACGCCGGAGGTCAGCGATCTCCTGCTCGACCTGCTCCAGCTTCTGCGCGTCGGTCTTGTCGTCGCTCACATCGGCTCGTAGTAGGCGTGCTCGTGGAAGTAGGCCGGAGCTGCGGCTCCGCCGCATCGGTTGGTGTCGAGGTGCGGGCACTTGTAGCCATGCCCGACGAGCGTGCGGCACTTGATCGGCCGCATCTCTGCGGTTTGCTCCCACTTGCGGTCGGTCGCGACGGCGTTGTAGCGCGGATCGACTGCGCTGATCTGATGAAACGCCGCTTTTCCCTCTTCACCGAATCGGTGCAGCTGTGACGCGAGCGCGAGCCAGAGCGAGTAAGTGAATGCGCCAGGCTGTCGGACGTAGCGCATGAACTCGCAGTGGTTGATCGCGAAGTCGAGCGCGCCTCGCGAGTCAACAACAGGGAGCGGTCCTCCGATCCCGTACATCTGCGAGGCGGGCTTAGGAGGAGAGAGGTCTGCTGCTCCTGGCGATTCAGCGAGCGCCTTGGCCAGGTCTACGATGCCCCACGCGCGCCGATCTAACGCCTGCGCGATGTAGCGCCAGTGCTCTCCATCGGTCTCGAACCGACCGAGCGCGGCTTGCGTCGGGTCGATCGGCAGGGTGCCTCCATGGAGCTTGGCAAGTCGTCCGTTACAGGGGCTGCCAATGAGGTTTCCTGGGCGTCGGTTGCCCGTGCGGGTGTAGCCGGAGAGCAGCGTGTCTTGTGGAGGGATGAGTCGGTCGAAGGACGACGGTTGGTCTCGCATTTCGTCATCGACGACTTCGGCTTCTTCGAGCCACGCCTGCATCCACCGCCGAGCCATCCATGCCGGTACAGGCTCACGGAACAGGACGCGGATGTGCGCGCCTTTGGCGGAGCGCGACAGGTTCACGAGCAGGTTTGCGCCTGTTTCGATGAGGAACGCGGTTGCGCGCTGAACGTCGAGTTGCCAGTCGGTACCCTGTCGCTTGCCGTCGAAGTCGGCGGCGATCCACCAGACGCGAGGTAGATCATCATCGACGGGGATGAGCGGGTAGCTTCCGATCTCGATCAGACCCGCCATGTGCATGTAGACGTTCTCGTCGGTGAGCGACGAGTAGACGGGTCTCCACGGCGCACCGTACCCGTCCGTGTCGCTTCGTAACGCGAAAACGTCGTCAGGTCCGCGGGTCGCGTCTCGCAGGAGACGGATCTTGTCGGCCAGCTGCATGGTCCCCTCGCGCGCTTGATAGGCGCGTCTGCCGCCTGAGCACCTCGCTCACGGTGCTCTGTCCGATGTCCGAGCTGATCTTCCAGAGGAGCGCTCCCGCTGCAACCGCGTCGCATTCTGCGCGATGAGCGTTCTCGATGGTCACTCCCCACCGAGCGCAGGCGTCCACGAGCTTGTTGCTCGAAGCGCGTCCGATGTTTGACGTGCTTGACGACGCGAGCGACGAGGAAGAGCGCAGGCGCATCGAGATGTAACGCACCCAGGTCAGCGGGTCGAGCCACGCAGGCCATTCGACGCTGAACGCGCTTGCCGGTATGCCGCCGTCCATGTTCAGTCGCGCAAGCTCGGCCGTCAAAAATCCGCGATCGAAGGCTTCGTTGTAGGCCACGGGGACGGTGCCCTTGGTGATCTCGCACAACCTGCCGAGCACGTCTACGAATCGCGGCGCACCCGAAACGTCGGCATTGGTGATGCCGTGGATGCGCGAGGCTTCGGCAGGGATCGGACATCCAGGGTTGAGCAGTGAACTGAAGGTCGTCGTGACTTTGCCGTGCTTCATCTTCACGACGGCTACCTCGACGACCCTGCACGACTGCGGGCTCAGCCCGGTCGTTTCTACGTCGATGATCGACCATTCCAGGTCGGTCCAGAGCGCAAAGTGATCGATCATCTGGTTCCGTTCTGTGACGACGACCTATGGGCGAGGATGAGACGCTTGGCAGCGTTCTTGGTGAGGTTCTTCTCGTGGGGGATCTTGTTCATCCGCAGGTACCACATCTGCTTGTCCGTGGCTGGCTCTCGCATCTTCACATCGAACTCGACGTTCATTACGGTGATCAGGTCCGCTGCCTCGCCTGCTGTTTGCGGCAGGCTCCTTTCCTTCACGCCGAGCTTGCGAAGCGCGTCGGCCTGCTTGGGAGTCATGGGTTTGGATCTCCAGTCGGCGTCATTCAGTAGCAGCCTTTCTGCGACGAATGTGTCCTGTTCGAGTCCGTCTTCGTAGAGGAACGCGAAGGCGGGCGGCACGTTGTCTTCGGTTGGCCGCTTGGCGCGCGGTGCGGTGAGTCGCTCGACTTCTCCTTCGACCAGCCCGTAGGCCATCTCGAAATCGAGTGGCGTTCGGACCACCTCGGTCGGAGCGGAGTCTCTTCGACCTTCGCGCAGGTCATGGAAGCGGACGGTGGCTCGGGTCTTGTCCTGATCATGCCACGCGACGAGGAAGTAGCCGACGCGCGGGATCTGAAGCGTCCATCCGTAGGTCGTTTCTCTCCATGCGTACCTGCTGCGCTTGGCCCTCAAATGGAAGTCCAACTCCCTGGCCTGCATGCTGTTGACGTGCGCCTCGGCCTCGTCCTGCTCCTTGCCCTCGGCCAGCGCATCGGCAGGCGCGTTCTCGTTCTCGATGGGTCGCAGGCCCGCGAGCGAAGCTAGCTGCACCGGGCTGTGCTTCTCGCTGTTGCCCACGAGGTCTATGACGAGGCACTCGGTTTTGCCGGGGTAGAGGCGCAGGCCACGCCCGAGCATCTGCGAGTAGAGCGACTGAGAGGCCGTCGGTCGGGCGAAGATCACGCCCTCGGCCGAAGGCTCATCGAAGCCCTCGGTGAGCACCTCGACCGAGCAAAGCAGCTTGACGTGCCCGATGCGGAATCGTTCGTAGACGACTGAGCGGTCCTTGGCCTTCATGCTGCCGTCGATGGAGGCTGCCGGGTAGCCCGCGTTCGTGAACTCCTGCGCGAGGTCGTGTGCATGCTGCACCGAGCAGCAGAACACGATCATCTTCCGATCGTGACCGTGCTCCTGCCACGCGCGGACGATGGCGCGCAGGACGCTCGGCTGACCCATGACCTTGGCAAGCTGGGCCTCGACAAAGTCGCCGTTCTTGCTGTCCACTTCGTCCAGGCTGATGTCGAGCTTCACCCGGACACCGCGAGGCGGAACGAGGTAGCCGTCGCGCACGAGGTCGAAGAGGTTCTTTTCGTAGGCGACGTGATCGAATACCTCGTCCAGCCCGGTGCCGTCCGCGCGTCCCGGCGTTGCCGTCAGACCCAGCAGAAGGACGTTGGGGTTGGCTTGTCGGATCTGTTCGATCACCCGCCGGTAGGTGGGCGAAACACTATGATGACATTCATCGATCACAACCAGCTTCGGAGGGATGCGCCCCATCACCTCGATGAGCCGCTGCCCGCCTCGCGCTGCGAGAGTCTGGACAGAAGCGACCGTGATCTTCCGGTCGATCTCGTTCGTATCGGCGGCGACGAGCCCGACGGTGCATCGAGGCGCGACGAGCTTCGTCTTGGCGACGGTCTGGTCGAGCAACTCCTTTCGGTGCGCGATGAAGATCGCCCGAAAGGAAGGTCGCGGCTCGGTGGCGCGTCGCATGATCTCGGCTGCGAGGATGGTCTTGCCGCTGTTGTGGGTGACGGTGAAGTCTTCGAGCAAGTACCTCCTGTCTCCGTCTAGCGACCACCCATAGAACTCGTCCTCTGCGAGGTGTTCGACCTTGAACCCCGTCCGCAGCACGTCCTTTTTTTGCACCCGCGGTCCGGTCTTTTTGCGAGGCACGCGAAGAGGAAGGGAGGACGAGTCTCCAGAGATCGACACCCTCCAGTAGCACCCCACAAAGTCGTTCCGGCACCCCTTGCTCTGCAAACTGACGTATGCAGCAAGGCCGAGGCTCCTTGCCACGAACGCAACGTCCTTCGACAGCCTCTCCGACTTGGAGATGAAGTCGTAGCCCTTGTTCGAGGCAGACCCGTCTGCGTCGAGCAGACCAGCGAGCACCTCGCAGCGAACCTTCCACGACCCTCGCTTGTAGTGCTCTGGGATGAAGCGATGCTCGGACTGTATTTGCATGAGTCCCAAGCGTGAGAACTCGTCCCCCTCGTCGGGCTTCGATACCGACACGCTTCTCGCGGACATGCGGCCGTCGCCAAGGTAAAGCCCTAGAAAATAAGGGTCGGTCGTGATCGGGAGCGGCTGAACGGGAAACACCACGGGAACTCGAAACAGCTTGTGGATGTGCTTTGCAGTTGCTCCCCACCGCTCCCAGTCTCGAACCTCTACGTCCGTTATCGACCCTCCTGGCCGGTTCCCGCCCTGGCTCGTCTTGATCAGCGACAGGACGTGCTCTTCGTTCACAGTCCACGGGTCTCCCTTGACGGGCACAACCCGCACCATTTTTCCCTTCCCTCGGATGAGGGAGGTCACGCGCCTCGGGGCGCTGTCCGGCCCCATGAGCAGGTCTCCCACGGACACGTTCTCTGCGGACTTGACGGAGCCGTCGTACATCAGGATGCCCTGGCCGCGCGCGTGGCACCCTGTCGCCGCGATGATCAGCGGTGCCTTCTTGCCGGACTCCCAGGACCGGAAAACAGCCTCGACGGCCTCCTGCTGGTAGTCACGCAGGCGGACGATGGACGCGCCCATTTGCGGCGCGGCCTGCTTCGCACGCTCGACCTTGACGGCGTCGGCGGCGTTCTTCTCGGCGGGGGTGCCAACGTGCTCCGAGGCACCCAGCACGTCCACGCACAGCCATTCGGATTCGGCCCCTGGCTGCTCGGTCCAGGACCTTTCTGGTGGTGGAGGCAGCATGTAAGGAACGTGGACAAACTCGGGGGTGCGAACGATCATCGCAGTTTGTCCAGCTCGGCGCGGAGCCGTTCAACCTCGGCCCGCGCCCTTTCTAGCTCGGCCCACGCCTCGTCGCGCTCCTCCAGCGTCCGCAGCACATCAGCGAGCCCGCATACGTACTCAAGCCCGCGCGCGTGACGCGTGCGCATCGCCTCGATCCACCGGCGCTCGTCATCTCTGCGGTACTCGCGCCTCATCGCCTCATCTCTGTCGCTCATCGGCTCGCCTCCTCTTTCTCGATCTCTTGCTCGATCGCGCCGAGCACGCCGTGCGCCATGCGGTCCGCCGCCGCCGCGACCGCCACGGCCGCCACCGCCGCCGCCGCCTCCGCATCTGCGAGCGCGAGGCGCTCGCTCTCGGGAGCGCCACGGCGGAGCCACGCGATCACGCCGTCGATCGCAGCGATCACGCGAGCGTCGTCGCCAGCGTGCGTACGGGCCTCCTCGACGATCGCTAGGAGCGCGCCGATCCTCGCGCGCTCCCACGCAGCAGAGTCGAGCACGTGCCAGCGCCTCGCGAGCGACGCGTATCTACGCACGACATGAGGCCATGCATCGTCGCTCGGGCTATCGTCGATCCAGGGTGTCAGCTCTGCGAGCCACAGCGGCATGACCCGCGCGGGGCACGCGGCGGCGCTCTGCGCTTCGCCCGCCTCCGGCGATAGCGCGGCGAGCAGACACGCGCGGTCGTGGCCGGCAGTCCACGCGCGGCGCTTCTCATCCAGAAGAGCGGTCGCCAACGCCCTGCCCTCGGCCCGAAGAGCCGACGGATCGAGACCCATGGCCTTGGCGGCCGAGTCGAGCACCTCGGTCGGGGTCGTGAGGTCCAAGAGATCACGGTCGAGATCCTGGACCGCACCCCACAGCTCCTCGTCAGTCCGGGACTTGGTGGTCATGCCTCCAGCTCCTTCCTCAGTTGCGCCGCGACCTCGGCCTTCACGAGCGAGATGCGCTCGCGAGCGCGGTAGACGACACCGATCGCGAGGCCTGTCTCGGCCGCAATCTCGGCCCACGCCTCGTCGCGCTCTTCGATCACCGCGAGCACGTCGGCGAGTCCGCACACGTACTCAAGCCCGCGCGCGTGACGCGTGCGCATCGCTGCGATCCATCGGCGCTCGTCCTCTCTGTGATGACGCTCGCTCATCGCCTCGCCTACGCTTTCTCTCACACAACGTCCTCGTCGCGGAGCGTTTCGGCAGTGTCCACACGGTCTACGCGGTTGTAGATAGGCAACGTACCGTCGGGTCCGGGCTTGGTGCCTGGCTTCTGGCTCACCTGCACCTTCACCGACTTGTTTTGCAAGTGGTCGCTGTTGAACGCGAAAGCGCCGCCAGACTCCTGGTATGCGACGCCAGTAGCATCGAGAAGTTGCCGGATGCGGTATGCCTCGCGCCCGTCCTGCTCGGGGTTTCCGCTCTGCTCGTAGACGTAGTCCTGGTAGACCCTGCGGCCAGCCTGCTCGGTCTTTCCTTCGGCATCTTTGAGGATGCGGAACTCGATCGTGAACTTGCCCAGGCTGGGC
>JACCDP011030783.1_pt1 | contig 14246 bp, 11 predicted proteins | sample 7445841 | NCBI WGS metagenome assembly JACCDP01 (sample SAMN15323441, study PRJNA562643) | freshwater metagenome | isolation source: river surface water | place: USA:Blue River Watershed | collected 2017-08-17
GGCAAGCGCCATCTCTGACATGGCGAACACGCCATTCAGCAAAGTCAAAAACACAATCAGCAAAACATCCATATCGGTCAATCAATTCCAAGATTAGCGACAATCCACAGATGGCACTTTACTTGATTGGCGACCTCCAAGGCTGCGACGACGCATTAGACCGTTTGTTGTCACACATCGACTTCTCGCCCAGCCGCGACACCGCCTACTTGTTGGGCGATCTCGTCAACCGCGGCCCCAACAATGTAGGCGTCTTGCAGCGTTTGATGCGCTTGGGCAGCAGCGCGCAATGTTTGCTTGGCAACCACGATCTGCATTTGTTGGCGGTGGCCCACGGCGTGCGCCCATTGCACCCACAAGACACCACACAAGATATTTTGAACTCACCCAAACGGCATGAACTGCTCGATTGGTTGCGTCACCAACACATGGCCATCCACGCACATGGTGTGCTTATGGTGCACGCAGGTGTTTTGCCCACTTGGACTGTGCAGCAAACCCTGTCACTCGCCAGCGAAGTTGAGCATGCTCTGCGAGGTGACGATTGGGTCGATTTTTTACCGAAGATGTATGGCGGACCACCGCATCAATGGCATGACGATCTCACACCCCCTTTGCGCTTGCGCGTGATCTTGAACGCGCTCACCCGCATGCGTTTTTGCACCGCACAGGGCGAGATGGATTTCACCGTCAAAGAAAGCGCCGATCAAGCACCTGAAGGTTTGATGCCTTGGTTTGATGTGCCCGAGCGACAAACCGCAGGCCACATGATTGCCTTTGGCCATTGGTCCACACTCAAAGACACGCACCGAGAAGATGTGACGTGTTTAGACGACGGTTGTGTGTGGGGCGGATGCCTTACCGCCTTGAAGCTAGACAACTTTGAGCGCATTTCAGTGAAGTGCCCGCAAGCGCTAGACCCGCTGAAAACTTAAAGCTCAAGCCTCGCTCTTGAACAAAGCCGCCACTTTGCGCTTAGGCTTGATGTTGGCCGATTTGCGCAATGGCTCGGGTGCAGCCGGTTTGTTGGCCAACACATCGGCCGACGGTTCTTCGTAAGGCTTGTCAAAAAACGGATCGTGCGCCACACGCGGTGCGGGTGCATAGTGGCTGTCGCGACCTTGACGGCGATCGCGGCGTTCACCACCCCGCTCATGGCGATCGCTGCGGTCACTGCCACCTGCTGGGGGTGCATCCAACACATCACGCGGGTCATCCTCACCCCAAGCACGGCGGCCTGTGTTGATACGGCCACGCGGACGGTCTTCGTCAAACTCCACGGGCTCAAGTGCAATCTTGGTTTTGATCAGCTTTTCAATGTCACCCACCAAACGCTGGTCGTTGCCCGACACAAAACTGATGGCAATGCCGGTTGCGCCCGCGCGCCCCGTTCGGCCAATGCGGTGCACATAGTCTTCAGCGTTGAACGGAATGTCAAAGTTAAACACCGCGGGCACATCTTTGATGTCCAAACCACGCGCGGCCACATCGGTACACACCAGCAAATCCACTTCGCCGCGTTTGAAGGCATCGAGCGACTTCAAACGTTCGTCTTGGCTCTTGTCACCATGCAAGGCGCTGGTGCGCAAACCATCACGCTCCAGTGAACGCGCCAAACGCGCGCAACCCAGCTTGCTGTTGCAAAACACAAATGCTTGGGTGATGCCATTGCTTTTCACTAACTGGCGCAATGCGCGACGCTTGTCATCTTCCAACACGCTGTAAAAATGTTGCGTCACCGTCGACGCGGTTTCGTTCGGACGCGCCACCTCAATCGTGACTGGGTTTTGCAAATAGCTGCCCGCCAACCGCTTGATTTCAGGCGAAAACGTGGCCGAAAACAACAGTGTTGTGCGTTGCTTGGGCAAAAAGCTCAAGATGCGCTGCAAATCGGGCAAGAAGCCAATGTCGAGCATGCGGTCGGCTTCATCGAGCACCACATATTCCACTTGGTTCAACACCACATTTTTCGCTTCAATGTGATCGAGCAAACGCCCAGGTGTGGCCACCAACACCTCAACGCCTTTTTTCAGCTCGAGTGTTTGCGGCTTCATGTCCATGCCACCAAACACCACCGCGCTGCGCAAGTTGCTGTACTTGGCATACAACTTGACCTGTTGCGCCACTTGGTCGGCCAACTCACGGGTGGGCAACAACACCAGCGCACGCACAGGGTGACGCGCAGGCGAGGTTGATGTGTTCTCGTGCTTCATCAAACGTTGCAACAAAGGCAACGAGAAAGCCGCCGTTTTGCCGGTGCCGGTTTGGGCAGCCCCCATCACATCTTGGCCGGTCAAAACCACGGGAATGGCTTGGGCTTGAATGGGTGTCATCGACTCGTAGCCCATTTCGGCTACGGCACGTGCCAGCACGGGGGCCAGCTGCAAATGTGAAAAGGATGTGGTCATGTCAGAGCGCTATTGTCGCACTCCCAGCGCCCAGCGCCGAGGGGCCACGCTCTAGACGCCAAACCACCCCTTTGTGGGTGATTTAGGTCTTAGGTAGGGTGACACCCACCTGCCCTTGGTATTTGCCGCCACGATCTTTGTAGCTGGTCTCGCACACTTCGTCGCTCTCGAAGAACAACACCTGCGCACAGCCCTCACCCGCATAAATCTTGGCGGGAAGCGGCGTGGTGTTAGAGAACTCCAGCGTCACATAGCCCTCCCACTCGGGCTCAAATGGCGTCACATTCACGATGATGCCGCAGCGCGCATAAGTGCTTTTGCCCAAGCACACCGTCAGCACATTGCGAGGAATGCGAAAGTATTCCACCGTGCGCGCCAGCGCGAAGCTGTTTGGCGGGATGATGCACACATCGGAATGGATGTCGACAAAACTTTTTTCGTCAAAGTTTTTGGGGTCCACCACCGTGCTGTAAATGTTGGTAAATACCTTGAACTCTGGCGCACAGCGGATGTCATAGCCATAACTGCTGGTGCCGTAGCTCACGATTTTTTCGCCCGCGGCGTTTTGGCGAATTTGGCCTGGCTCGAACGGCTCGATCATGCCGTGTTGCTCGGCCATGCGGCGGATCCATTTGTCTGATTTGATACTCATGGCGAGATTTTAGGGCCTCCCCAACCGTCCGGCTGGCTCAGTCGTCATGCTCCACAAATCGCTCAAAACAAAGCTTCAGCTCATGCAGCCAAACTTGACGCTGACTTTCTGAGACAAAGCTGGCCTCAAAACTGTTGCGCGCCAGCGCATACGCCTGTTGTGCACTCAGGCCAGTGGCGGCAAAGGTGCCCACGAAGTTGTCGTTCATATAGCCGCCGAAATACGCAGGATCGTCGGAGTTGATCGTCACACACAAACCCGCATCTAACAATTCGCCAATGTTGTGATCGGCCAAATCAGGAAACACACACAGCTTTTGGTTAGAAAACGGACACACCGTCAGAGGCACACGATCTTTGGCCAAGCGCGCCATCAGGGCCGGGTCTTTGGTGGCCTGCACACCGTGGTCGATGCGTTCCACCTGCAACACATCGAGCGCACTCCAAATGTAGGCAGGCGGTCCTTCCTCGCCCGCATGCGCCACCAAATGCAAACCCTCGGCCTTGGCTTTAGCAAACACATTTTTAAATTTTTCAGGTGGATGCCCCACCTCACTCGAATCCAAGCCCACCGCAATGAACTTGTCCTTGAAAGGCAAAGCTTCGTCAAATGTCTTGAGCGCATCTGCTTCGCTCAAGTGGCGCAAGAAACACAAAATCAACTGTGCATCGACGCCCAGCTTTTGCTTGGCATCGGTGCATGCGCGATGCAAACCATTCACCACCACCGACATCGGGACACCTCGCTCGGTGTGTGTTTGCGGGTCAAAGAAAATTTCCGCGTGCACCACATGGTCCACTGCTGCGCGCTCTAGGTAAGCCCACGCCATGTCGTAAAAATCTTGCTCATGCAACAACACGCTGGCACCCGCGTAGTAAATGTCTAAAAAACTCTGCAAATTGGTGAACGCATAAGCAGCACGCAAAGCCTCGACATTGGCATAGGGCAAGGACACACCATTTCGTTTTGCCAACGCAAAAATCAACTCAGGCTCTAGTGAGCCCTCAATGTGAATGTGCAACTCAGCCTTGGGCATATCCCGCAAAAGTTGGGGCAAGCGGTGGGGGGCAATGGCATGAACTTTGAACATGGGAGGGGTCCTTTCAAATCAATTTCGACACCACAATGAAAAAAGGATCGCCGCGGCGATCCTTTCAAGTTTCGTACAAATCTTATTTGCTACCGGGCACTTTTCCTTCCACGCCTTTGAGGTAGAAATTAACACCACTCAAAAACTTGTCATCAGCCACTTCGTCTTTCTTCAAAACTTCCTTGCCGCTGTTGTCCACCAAGGGGCCTTTCCAGATCGCAAAAGTGCCTTCTTTCAGACCCTTTTTGATCTCCTCAACCTTGGCTTTGGTATCTGCAGGCACATCGTCTGCAATCGAGACAATGTCAATGGCGCCGTCCTTCACACCAGCCCAAGTGTTTCCACTGCTTTTCCAAGTGCCATCCAAGGCCTCGCGGGTGGCTTTGATGTAGTAGGGCGTCCAATTGATCACAGCCGAGGCCAAGTGAGCCTTAGGACCGTAAGCCGTCATGTCTGAGTCCCAACCAAACGCACGCTTGCCTTTGTCTTGCGCTGTTTTCAACACTGCCGGTGAGTCTGTGTTTTGGAACAAGACATCTGCACCACCATTGATCAACGATGTCGCTGCTTCTGTTTCTTTCGGTGGGTTGAACCACTCGTTCACCCAAACCACTTTGGTCTTGACATTGGGGTTGATGGACTGAGCACCCAAGGTGAAACTATTGATGTTGCGAATCACTTCAGGAATTGGGATAGAGGCCACGACACCTAAGGTGTTGCTCTTGGTCATCTTGCCAGCAATCACACCTGCCATGTAAGCACCTTCGTAGGTGCGACTGTCATAGGTACGTAAGTTGTCAGCTTGTTTGTAGCCAGTAGCGTGTTCAAACTTGACATCTTTGTGGTCAGCGGCCACTTTGAGCATGGGCTCCATGTAACCGAAAGTTGTACCGAACACCAACTTGTTGCCTTGCCCAACCATGTCGCGAATCACACGCTCAGCGTCGGCTGACTCAGGCACATTTTCAACAAAAGAAGTTTTGATCTTGTCACCAAACTCTTTTTCGAGTGCTTTGCGTGCATTGTCATGCGCGAAAGTCCAGCCACCATCCCCCACGGGACCCACATAAGCAAATGCAATTTTCAATGGCTCAGCCTTGGCTTCTGCCTTGGGGGCCTCTGCCTGTTTTGCTTCCTCTTTCTTGCCGCACCCAACGAGGACGGCCGAGGAAATGGCGGTCAATGCGGCGAGGTGAATCCAACGACGTTTTTTGAAATCAATCATCAAAGCTCCTTGAGGGTGGGTGAAATTTAAGAACCAGGGAAAAATGGTTTACCTATGGACGCTGGCATGTTGACGCGCAACCAACGGGGATTGCGTGAAATCAGGGCCAAAACCAAAATGGTAGCCAAATAAGGAAGCATACTTAAAAACTGGCTAGGAATATCCACACCAGTCGTTTGTAAATGAAATTGCAGCATGGTCACGCCGCCAAACAGGTAAGCACCTAGCAAAACGCGTGCCGGACGCCAAGTCGCAAAGGTCGTCAAGGCCAAGGCAATCCAGCCCTTACCTGCAATCATGCCCTCCACCCACAGCGGTGTGTAAATGACGGAAATGTAGGCACCAGACAGACCACACAAGGCGCCGCCCACGATCACGGCTAGCCAGCGAATTTGCCGAACGGGGTAGCCCAAAGCATGGGCAGACTCGGGTGACTCGCCCACGGCGCGCAACACCAGGCCAGCGCGCGTGCGGTACAAAAAGTAGATCAATCCAACTGTGAGGGCAATGGCGCCATAAACCAATGGGTGATGACGAAACAAAGCGGGCCCCACCCAAGGCAAGTCTGACAAATAAGGCACAGCAAACTGCATGCGCTCAGGCAGTTTGGCTTGCACATAGCTCACCCCCACAAAGGCCGAAAAACCACCACCAAACAAACTCAAAGCAAGCCCGGTGGCGTACTGGTTGGTGTTCATCCAAATCACCAACACGCCAAATATTGCCGCCAGCACGGCCCCTGCCCCCATGCCTGCGAGAAAGCCTAGAGCATCACTGCCCGTATTGGCGACGGTTGCAAAACCCGCTATCGCCGCACACAGCATCATGCCCTCCGCACCGAGGTTCACAACGCCCGCTTTCTCATTGATCAATAGACCCAACGACGCTAGAGCCAAAACGGTGCCGGCGTTCATGGTGGCGGCCCATAACAGTGCATAGGTATCCATCACAGTGCCTCCTTGCTTTGAGCAACCCAACGAATGCGATATTGCATGAGGGTGTCACACGCCAACAGCGTGAACAGCAACAGCCCCTGGAAAACCCCCGTCAAAGAGCGCGGCAAGCCAAGGCGGGATTGCGCCAGTTCGCCGCCGATGTAGAACATGCTCATCAAGAGCGCAGAAAGCACCATGCCGACGGGATGCAAGCGCCCCACAAAGGCCACGATGATGGCGGCAAATCCATAGCCTGCGGGAACGTAGGGGGTCAATTGCCGCAAGGGCCCGGCCACTTCAAGCGCGCCCGCCAGACCTGCGGTCGCACCGGAAGTCAACAACGCCAACCAAAGTGCACGGCGCGAAGAGAAGCCGGCATAACGGGCAGCATGTGGCGCCAATCCACCGACCTGTTGTGCAAAACCGGCATGGGTGCGAAACAAAAACACCCACAACGCAGCTACCCCAAACAATGCCAACAACACGCCAATATTGACACGCATACCAGTGACTAATTTTGGAATTTGGGTGACTGCTTCAAATGTTTTGGTTTGTGGAAAGTTATAGCCCAACGGATCTTTCCATGGCCCATAAACCAAAAAATTCAAGAACATCACGGCCACATAGACCAGCATTAAGCTGACCAAAATTTCGTTGGCATTGAACTTATCGCGTAAGAATGCCGTGAGACCTGCCCAAAACATACCACCCACCATACCGCCAAGAAGCACCATAGCCCAATAGGCAGACGAGTCACCAGCCTGTGCCATCAGGGCAATGCCAGCCGCAAAAATCGCACCCATCACAAACTGCCCCTCGGCGCCAATGTTCCAGACATTGGAGCGAAAACAAACGGCCAGCCCGAGTGCGATCAATAACAAGGGTGTCGCTTTGACCAACAGCTCAGACAGCGCGTAAACGCTTTTGATGGGCTCCCAAAAGAAAACACCCAAGCCTTTGACGGGGTCTTTGCCCAACGCCACAAACAAAATCACGCCGATGAGCACAGTGATGCCCAAGGCCAAAACAGGAGAGGCGTACCGCCAAACAGCAGAGGGTTGAGCGCGCGGTTCAAGACGCAACATGGCTTACCTCCTGTGCATCTTGGTGCCACAAACCGCTCATCCATGCACCAATGCGCGATACCTCTGCTTGCTCACGTTTGAGCGGGGGCGACAGTTTGCCGTTAGCGATGACATACAAAACATCCGACAGTTCTAACAACTCTTCTAACTCCTCGCTGACAACCAATACCGCACAGCCTGCATCACGCAAGGCCAGTAAGGCAGCGCGAATTTGCGCAGAAGCGCCCACATCCACACCCCAGGTTGGCTGCGACACGATCAACAACTTGGGGGCTGCTTCAATTTCACGCCCCACAATGAATTTCTGCAAATTACCGCCCGACAACGATCGGGCAACCGCATCTGCGCCCCCTGCTTTGACTTGGTAACGCTCGATGATGTGTTTGGCCTGTTGCTGCAATTGATGAAGATTTAACCAACCCAAGTGACGCAACCAACCTTCTTTGGCCACCGCTTCATCGCGCGTCAACAACAAGTTTTGCGCCAGCGACAAACTAGGCACAGCCCCTCGACCCAAGCGTTCTTCTGGCACAAAGTGCAAGCCGTTGCGGCGTCTTTTATCAGCGCCCCAATCGCCTGCAGCTTCATCATTCAAAAGAATGCTGCTGCTAGATGCGCGTGTGTCTTCTCCCGACAAAGCAAACAACAACTCGCGCTGACCATTGCCGGAGACACCCGCGATGCCGACCACCTCACCGGCACGCACCTGAAAGTTGACACCGTTGAGGTCAACGCCAAAAGGTTCGTCGCTCGAGAGGTGCAAATCCTTGACGGTCAAGACAGCGCGCCCAGGATGGTGTTCGCGAACTTTCAGTTCCGGGGGCAGACTTCCAATCATCATTTGGCTGAGCGACGTATTGGTTTGTTCACGTGGATCGCACTCTCCGGTGACGCGCCCTGCGCGCATGACGGTACAAGCGGTGCACAAGGCGCGTATCTCGTGCAGCTTGTGACTGATGTACAAAATGCTTCGTCCCTCAGACGCCAACTTTCGCAGCACCACAAACAGCCGCTCAACCGCTTGCGGGGTGAGCACAGAGGTCGGCTCATCCAGAATCAACAATTGAGGATTGGTCAGCAATGCACGGATGATTTCGACGCGCTGCATTTCGCCTACCGCCAAGGTGTGCACGGGCCTCAGGGGGTCGATGTCCAAACCATACAACGAGGCCGTTTCATGAATGTGCTGCGTGACCTGTGCGAGTGACAAAGACTTATCGAGGCCTAACCAAACATTCTCAGCCACACTCAAGGTGTCAAACAAACTGAAATGCTGAAACACCATGCTGATGCCCAAGCGACGCGCTTCTTGCGGGTTGGCAATTTGTTCGGTTTGGCCGTTGAAACGCAAGGTGCCGCCGTCAGGCTTAACGGCACCATAAATGATTTTCATGAGAGTTGATTTACCCGCGCCGTTCTCGCCCAACACAGCATGAATTTCGCCTGGCTTGACACGCAGTGACACATGATCGTTGGCGACCACTGCGGGGTAGCGCTTGGTAATCCCATCTAATTCAAGTCGAAAAGCGGTCATGTTGTGTGCTTGTTTTAGTGTGGCAATGTGAGTGGCTTGTCTGTGTATCGCAGACCGTCAGCAACCGATTTCACCAAGGTCCTCAGCCATACCAAGGATGCCGACATATGGCTTCGGTCATGCCAGAGTTGGTAATAAGACATTTTGGGAAAGTCGATGGGACAGTCTACGATTGTCAGAGGCAGTTGCCCGCCAAAGCCCTTAATATAGCGCTCACAATAGTGACGTCCGGTGGTCAGTACCAGTAAAGTAGAAGCCACCATGCCCGGCATCAAACCAAAGTTTTGCGAACGGGCCACGATGTTGCGGTTTAAGCCCAAACTGGACAAGTGTTCATCGATCACACCTCGCCCACCCAAGTGTGTTGAGGTCGGAGCCAAATGTTCAGCCTCAAGCCACGCCTTCTGGTCCCACCCTCGTCGAACCACCGGATTGGTCTGACTGACCATCGAGACCACATCGTCTTCAAACAAAGGCACACGATGTAACTCTTTGCTGGGTTGAGTCCAATTACCAATGACCAAATCCAAATCGCCGCTTGATAGTTGTTGGGAATACTCCATGTATTCGGACAGGGAACGGATTTCAATTCGGCAAAGTGGCGCCTGCAATTTCATTTGGGTGACCAACTGGGGTAAAAAAAATGGATCTAAAAAGTCACTGGCGCCAATTTTGAAGGTGATTTTTTCGGTGCGTGGGTCGAACGCGCGAGTCCCCACAAACAGCGCCTGCGCCGCCTCAAGCACCCGCGCACTGGGTTCAATCATATGAAGACCCAACTCGGTCGGAACCATGTGAGCGCCCGATCGGACCAGCAAAGCATCCCCCATGATGCTGCGCAATTGACGCAGTGCGGCAGAAACAGCAGGCTGATACATCCCCATTTTCAAGGCAGTTCTAGAAACGCTTCGCTCAGTTAGCACGGTATGCAAGACCCTAATAAGATGAATGTCGATCTTGTCGAAAAGCGGAGATGGCTTCATACTAATTTCCATATGTTGTTTATGAAATGGAGGCGATTTGAAATCGAAGACTACGCACTAATCTCCCAGCATCTTCTCACCCTTCAAGCCCCATCGGGTCTGCCTGAACTCTTAAGGTACTGAAATTTATGCCGTCATCTGATATCCAATTTATATATAAAAAGCAGCTTGTCCGTCTACAAAACATCCCTATAGAGAAAACCCTGCTCGAAGTGTTAAGGGACGACTTGCAAAGCTGCGACACCAAAGAAGGATGCGCAGAAGGGGACTGTGGCGCTTGCACCGTTGTGATTGGTAAACCTCTTTCAAACACCATCGGCTACGAGTCCATCAACAGCTGTATTCGTTTGGCCCATTCGGTTCATGGCATGGGGCTTTGGACGGCCAAAGATTTAACCCAAGTGAATGGCGCGCAGCATCCAGTGCAACTGGCGCTCAAAGAACATCACGCCACCCAATGCGGTTTTTGTACCCCAGGGTTTGCCATGAGTCTCTTTGGGCTCTATCAAAACACCCTGCGCAAAGGAACAACAATCCATCGGGACGACGTGAGAGAACATCTCTCTGGGAATCTGTGCCGTTGCACCGGATACAGACCGATCATGGATGCCGCCATGAGCCTGAACCAAAGACCTTTGGCTGTGACGGCGGATGAAACAAAGTTACTGAAACAACTCAAAGCCATTCCTGCGCGAACTATCGCTGAACAAGAAACGTATCTGCAACCACGCACACTCTCTGAGTTGCTTCAGCTGAGAAATGCGCATCCCAAAGCCCAAATTGTGGCCGGCTGCACCGATGTTGGTTTATGGGTCACAAAACATCACCAACAGTTTGAAACCATCATCGACGTGACCACAGTAGAAGCTTTGCAACAGATTGATGTGTATCCATGTCACATCATGATTGGGGCGGCTGTGTCCTTGGAAAAAGCTTGGGCTGCGCTGGCTTCTGAGCGTCCACAGTTGAAACAGTTTTGGCATCGATTCGCTGGTATGCCGGTGCGTAACTCGGGCACATTGGGTGGCAATATTGCCAACGGTTCACCGATTGGGGACAGCATGCCCCTCTTGATCGCCTTGCACGCACATGTGGTCTTGGCACACGAAAGCAACGGTCGCATTGTTGAGCGTGAAATACCGCTTGAAGACCTGTATACCGGCTACCGAAAAAACTGCATGGCAGCCAACGAGGTATTGACTTGGATACGTATTCCGCGACCACAGCCTAACCAATGGATGCGGGTATACAAAATTTCCAAGCGTCTAGAAGACGACATTTCTGCTGTCTGCCTTGCGATTCAAATTGAGCGAGATGAGGACGGCATGGTCACCGATGCATCCATCGGTGTAGGTGGCGTGGCTGCTACGCCTGTTCGAGCTGTGAAAACGCAAGCATGCTTGCTCCAAAAACCATTTGATGAAGCCACGACACAACAAGCGAAAGCGCAATTGCAGCAAGAGTTCACGCCCATTTCTGACATGCGCGCCAGTGCAAGCTATCGATCAGAAGTTTTGGTCAACCTACTGCAACGCGCTTGGCTCGAGAGCACTGGGCTTAACACCATCACTTTGGAAAATCTGTCATGAGCAAAGCAACTCACCATGAAAGTGCAGCGACGCAGATCGAAGGCTCTGCACGTTACATAGATGACATTCCCGAAGTGGCAGGCACATTGCATGCTGCGCCTATTTTGTCGCCGGTTGCGCACGGCAAAGTGATTCACATCAACGATGTAGAAACACTTGCTTCAACAGGCGTAGTAGGCACGGTTTATTCACCAGATATTTTGGGACACAAGTTGCTGGCCAGCTTCGCGCACGATGAGGCCATTTTTGCCGACGACACAGTGCAACACATTGGACAGGTGATGGGGTTGGTGGTGGCGCAATCTCACAAGCAGGCTTTGGTGGGCGCCAAAAAAATAACCGCTGAAATAAACCCTTTGAGCGCTGTTTTGGATGTCAGAGAAGCCTATGAAAAAAAGCATTGGGTGCTGCCACCGGTTGAGGTTTCACGCGGGCATGCGCTTGAGTCGATAGCCAAAGCACCTCGTCATTTAAGTGGCTCGCTGGATGTTGGCGGTCAAGAACACTTTTACTTAGAAGGACAAATTGCTTATGCGTTGCCCCAAGAAAACGGTCAATGGCTGATTCACAGCAGCACGCAACACCCTGGTGAAGTGCAACACTGGGTAGCACACGCATTGAATGTGCCTTTGCATGCGGTGCGTGTGGTCTGTCGCCGTATGGGCGGTGGTTTTGGCGGCAAGGAAACGCAAGCAGGTCATTTGGCTGTTTGGGCGGCATTGGCCGCACACAAATTTCAACGGCCCGTCAAAATGCGTTTGGACCGTGATGATGACTTCATGATCACCGGCAAGCGCCACCCATTTAGCTTTGACTACAGCGTAGGCTTTGATGACACCGGTCGCATGATGGGTTTGCATGTGGTGCAGCTGGTCGACTGCGGCCACAGCGCTGACCTGAGTGGCCCAGTCTCTGATCGTGCGATTTTTCATACGGACAACGCTTACTTTTTAGAGCACGTCAAGATTGAGTCGTACCGATGTAAAACACACAAGCAAAGTCACACTGCATTTCGCGGCTTTGGTGGCCCTCAAGGCATGATCGTGATTGAAGTCATCATGGGCGAAATCGCAAGGCAACTTAAGCTAGACCCATTGCAAGTGCGGCAACGCAATTTGTATGAGGACGATGGCCGCAATGTCACGCACTACGGCACCACAGTCGAAGACAACATCTTGGCGCCACTGATGGCGAAATTGGTTGGCCAATGCGGTTACACCCAACGACAAAAAGACATTCACAGCTGGAACGCTCAACAACCCACATTGCGTCGGGGCATGGCTTTGACGCCTGTTAAATTTGGCATCAGTTTTACCGCCACACAATTTAACCAAGCGGGCGCGTTGGTCCATGTTTATACCGATGGCAGCGTGATCGTGAACCATGGCGGCACTGAAATGGGTCAAGGCCTGTTTACCAAAGTTGCTTTGATCGTGGCCAGTACCTTGGGGCTGACACCTGATAAGGTGACCGTGAGCGCCAGTGATACCAGCATAATTCCCAACGCCAGCGCCACGGCCGCTTCGAGCGGCACCGATCTGAATGGGCGCGCTGCACAATTTGCCGCACAGCAAATCAAAGACAACTTGGCGCAGTTCGTCGCACAAATGGCGGGGTGCAACTTGACGGATGTGAAGTTTGAAAACAACACCATCGTCACGCCCAAGCAAACTTATCTGTTTGACGCTGTGGTTTCGCAAGCTTATGCAGCACGGGTGCAACTCTGGAGCGATGGGTTTTATCGAACACCCAAAATTCACTATGACAAAACCACTCTGAGTGGCAGACCGTTTTATTATTTTGCCTACGGCGCTGCTTGCACAGAAGTAGCGATTGACACCTTGACGGGGGAATCCAAGATCTTGCGCGTGGACATCTTGCATGATGTGGGCACATCGATTCATCCAAGCATTGACATTGGCCAAATCGAAGGTGGTTTTATACAAGGCATGGGCTGGTTGACCACTGAAGAATTGGTGTGGGACGACAAAGGGAACTTGCGCACACACGCACCGAGCACCTACAAAATTCCTACCATCGGCGACACACCAGAACAATTCAATGTTGTACTTTGGCAAGAACCCAACCGTGAAGACAACGTGATGGGCAGCAAAGCCGTCGGTGAGCCACCTTTTATGTTGGCCATCAGTGTTTTTGAAGCTTTGAGAGACGCCGTGGCACGTGCACGCAACGATGGAGAGCCCGTTCACTTGAATGCCCCAGCCACGCCTGAGCGGGTACTGAAAGCTTTGCGATGAGCGAACAGCTACAAGCCTGGCGCGCCGCGTTGTTGTGGTTTGATGCAAACGGCAGGGCTTTGTACGAAGAAGATGGCTTGCTGATAACGCAGCGCGAACCCGACGGCATTCATCGCATTCATGCAATCGGAAACTACCAGACTTTGAAAAGTCAGTTTCAGCAAATCAAGCCCACGCATTGGCCGGATCGTTTGATCGCACCCGGGTTTGTGGATTTGCACATCCACTACCCGCAGTTGGATGTGATTGGCTCACCCGCCGATGGCTTGTTGCCTTGGCTGACGCAATACACCTTTGCGCAAGAGGCCAAATTTGCTGACCCCTCGCACGCACATGAAGTTGCAGAATTTTTTTTAGATGAGTTATTGCGGCATGGCGTGACCACCGCGCTTACTTTTGCGACTTCGCACACGGCTTCGGTGCATGCTTTGTTCACCGCCGCGCAAAATCGAAACTTGCGCTTGATCACGGGCAAGGTGCTGCAAGA
>JACCDP010817613.1_pt1 | contig 14242 bp, 10 predicted proteins | sample 7445841 | NCBI WGS metagenome assembly JACCDP01 (sample SAMN15323441, study PRJNA562643) | freshwater metagenome | isolation source: river surface water | place: USA:Blue River Watershed | collected 2017-08-17
ATAAGGAGCGGCTCACCATTGGCAGAAGATCATCGGAGTCTGCGCGCTTTCGTAAAAAGTCAGGAATAACCAGCTGATCTATCCCTTGCTCATCTAGGACAGCGGGTTTTTGTTTGTTGTTTGCGGGCAGGTTGGCTACAACGGTGGATTCGGCAAGCAAAAAGCTGCGACCACAGACACAGATGCGCGGAATATGAGACGGGGGCGAAGAAGGTGGCCGCGGATTGCGCATATCAATCCAGACATCGACCTTTCGCTTATAAAGCTTGGTGCAGGCCGGGCAGGCAAAAAGTTGAATATCGGGCAGTCTAGCCACGGAGCTCATCGGTGGTGCGGGGGGTTTTGACCAATCGCACGCCGGGCACGCCTTCAACGGCAAGCTCTGCGATGACTTTTCCTGCGCGCACCCAGCAATAACCGCGCGAGTATCGGTCATCGTATTTCCGAGTGCTGCCCTGCGGTCGCTCAAATGCCCAGAGTTCAGCGTCGACTTGCTGCCGTGTCAGAAATACGCTCCAGGCCTCTGCCAGATATCCAAAAGGCCGCGCTGGCCGATCACGCTTTGGATCGGGCGGATTTTCAGCCGCCTCTGCCTCACTGATGGTGACCCGTTTTGTCAGATGATCCGTCGCGTTATAGGCCTCATCCGGGTGGACAAAGTCATCGGCAGTGGGTGATACACCATTAATCGCCAGATCGGCCAATACGGCTGCGGTTGCCAGAGGCCAAATCGGCAGCAAAAGGCCAAAGCGGCCCGCTGCCAAGATGCGTTGCCGCATGGCGGGTCTGGGGTGGCCAGCCTGGATCGCATCCATGAGCTGATTTACGAACTCGGTCTTGCGTCTGCGCTCAATACGGATCACCAGCCACCGGGTGGCCAGTAGTGCGGGCAAGCCAATCGCTAAAAACACTGCAAACCACACGAGCGCCTCGATCACTGAATCACTCACGGTGCTTGTCTCCCGGTGAGTTAAATCTCACCCAGGCGCCGGAACCGTAGCGATCTGGGGCATTGGGGTCGCTACTGCGACCGTTTTCGACAACGCGGTCACTGACCAACTCGCCTTGCTTAAAGGTCAGAAACAGGTCTTGTTCGTGAAGGCTGGCGTATCCCATGTGGACATACTCCAGGCGCTTGCCCATCGGACATCGATACTCGCCCGTCACCCAGTGGGCAAACACCCGGCCTTTTGCGCCCGCAAAGACCTTGGCGAGATTGACGGATTGCCGAAGGTCAGGATCATGAATACCGGTGAGATAAAGCCTGCCTTGGTCGATTGACCACTCACCGATGTAGCCTCGCCAGCAGGCCGTGGATAGGTTGGTAAAGGGCGGCTTCCAGCTGGAGTTGGTAAGAAAGAGCTCCAGCGGCTCTCCAGCTAAGTCTAGCTCCTGGCCTTTGTAGTGAAGGATTTCGGTAGCTTGTGCGGTCATGGACGCTCCAGACTGATCTATGGAAGACTAGTATCTATAGCGGGGGGCTCATGCCGTGAGCCTCTCAAGAATTATTTTCTTTCTAGAGCCGGTTATCCCAGGTCTCCCAGGTGCCGATATAGCTAAGCTACCAGGTCGTGGAGCGACCCTGGAAGCTTATGCCCAAGCCGCTATTTCCAAGGAATACATCAAGCAGTGCCATAAATGGCGTGATCCTCACCTTTGGAGATCAAGGTCTGTGGTGCCTGTGCGGTTATGACCACCTCCTTTTCCCATAAATGTAAAAGCGTAGACCGAGCTAATTTCCAAGGGCGTGGTTCGTGGATCTACTAGCCAACACGATGCTGACAGCTGCCAGCAATCTAGGGCCCTAGGTTTCCATACGACGGGGGGGGAGTTCTGGTCCACGAGAGCTAAACCTATCCCTATTTTCGCTGTGACGTAGCTCAGGAAATGAGCTTCTTATAAGCAACTAAAAATGGCATAAAGTTCGAGACTGATCTTGATTAAAAAAATCGTAGATCTGTTAGTAAGAATCGACTTAACCTTTTCTAAAAACCTATGATTCTGATATAAGTAGAGCAAAACACAGAGAGGGATTGAGGGGTAGTTCGGCATCTCTCAAGGGCGCGTGGATAAAAGTGGGGCAACGAAAACAAGAGAGTCAAGTGGATCAGACTACCTACGTAAGGAGTTAATTGATCTTTAACGCGGAACAGCTTTAAAAATATTTTGACCGTAATCGAAAAAAATAAAAAATGAGTGAATGTAAGGTCCATATTGATCCATCGCTAGCACGGGGTATTCGGCGAGCATATCTCGAATCCCTGGATGAGAATTGGGCTATTTTGCTCAAGCGGTTGAGAGACCGTCGGACCCGCATCGGGGTAATTCATTTTAAAACACCAAAAGCGTTTCACCGGGAAATTGAGTATTACAGAGCCCGTATGATGCCGAGATTTCTGCTTGCAACAGACATAACTATTGAGACAAAGAAAAGAAAGGCCTGGATTCTATTTAGCTTGACTCGTGAGCGGGAGTCTTTGACTGAAGCGGGTCGCGCGAAAGTTTGCTGTGTTTATTTTGGCTATCCTCAGTTTGTTGATATGCAGTTTTTGCCAATTGAATTTTCCGGCCACGCCATTGATCGAATGATTCAACGAGCGGGTATTTTAGAGCTGCCACTAAAGAAAAAAGACTTATCGCTTATTCACGCTGGATTCTCAGGCGTATTAATTTGGGCTGTGTCAGCTCTTGAGGCGCTGAGCGCGATGGAACCCCTAGAGAGGGCGAGTCTGAATATAGTAGTACCCTCGGATTTGGGAATATTTCTGGGGAACTACGATGACGCTGCATCAAAACTAATTATCACAACATTTGTAGATTCATCGAGACTTTGGGACGAGGAGGTTTACGCTTTGAACCAACTTAATAAAGTCGACGAGGACCAGCTCGCACTTCCAATATTAAACTTCCTGGTCAAAGATTGGATAGCAAATACACAGAACACTGCGAGACTCGAGCTTGTCAAAATATGGAAGATGTTTGGATGGCAGATCCGCGATCGAAGCAGAGAATCTTAGAGAACCGGATGTGAACGTGAGATGTATGCAAAAGTATTTAAGGTCAATCAAGGCGGGGCTCTCGGATATTTATAGAGACCGTTTCGTTATATTATGGCGAGCAAATACTAAGAAATACTGTTATGCAAAAAATTACTAAATATTTTTCTCGTATTGACCTTCAAACGCTGGAAAAACTTGCTGGAAATACGATTGTGAGGGCCGTTCGTTCGTCTTATGACACTAATCGAGAGCGCGCACTTGCTCAATTAGTAGTGGATAGATATGGCGTGAATTTATTCCGGGAGAGAAGTATTAGGAAGGCAATAGTTCAGGCTCTAAACGCAAATGAAATTGAAAAAATTACTGATGTTTGGGGGTTGAATCATCGGGACTTGTTTAAGTCAATATCTGCAGTTGAAGAGAAGTTTGGGAGAGCAGCCGATAGAAAATTAATCGGTCAATTTGTTAGCGTGCTAGATTTAGACCCTGAGTTAGTTCCGCCTCTTGTCGTTGAAACGAGACGTCCCGTAGAGATCATCGAAGCAAACTACGGTGAGACACTTATATCTCGGGGAGTCTTGCATGATTACCAACGCCACGTGAAAGACAAGGCGGTAAGTGAAATTGAGTCGGGTACAAGAAAATTTCTAATTCAGATGCCCACGGGAGCGGGAAAGACAGTTACAGCTCTAGAGTTACTAGTAAATTTTTTAAGAAAACCTTTGGCCGACAAAATCGTTATTTGGCTAGTTGATTCCAGTGAGCTCGCAGAACAAACCCTTCAGGCATTCAAAATTCTATGGAAATTAAGGGGTGATCGTCCTATAACTATAGCCCGGTTTTTTGGACGCTTTGATATTAACTTTGAAGAGTTTTCAGGTGTATGTTTTATAACGTTCGATAAATTATATGAATTAGTGAATACAACACGAGACATACCTAGAGCAAATCTTAAAAATCTGTGCGCTAGGGCAAGCTTTGTTGTGGTTGACGAGGCTCATACTAGTGTGGCGAAAACTTATGAAGAGTGCATACGTCTGCTTACTGCTCGGGATGCCACTTTGGTGGGCCTGACAGCTACACCAGGACGGCAGTCCCAGGATGAGACCGCAGAGCTTGTGCGCCTATATGGCAAAAAGTTACTCACCATAGAACCCCCTGAAAGATATGGCCCGATCTCGATTATAAATTATTTACGACTAGAGAAATATCTTGCGAACATACATTACGAAGAGCTTGATAGTGATGTAGAAATCGTTGATACGGATGAATCAAAAATATGTCGTGCACTTGCCGAAGATCACAACCGAAACAAAAAAATATTAGATCAGATAAAAAGAGCCGTCGATTCGAAGGATTCTACCATCGTCTTTGCCTGCACAAAAGATCATGTTTTCGCGTTAGTCGCGCTGTGCAGGGCGTCGTCAATAAGCGTAGATTTCATAGTCGGAGAGACTCCTCAGGCTAAAAGAATTGAAATACTCTCTCGTTTTAAGAACAGAGATCTTTTGGTTTTGATAAATCACGAGATATTGTCTACTGGAATTGATGTCCCTAATGTGAATCGATTAATAGTCACTAGACCTGTAGGCTCAGCAATTTTGTATAGTCAAATTATTGGTAGAGCTCTAAGGGGGCCAAAAAACGGAGGAAACCCATCAAATACTATAATAAATATTAGAGATAATCTCCTCCAGTTTCCGACAGCCTCTATAGTTTTCGATTCTTTTGCGAACAACTTTCTTTTAAGTAGGAATTGAGTTTATGACCACTTTTTACAGTCCTAACGCTTTAGTTGCACAACGGGCATCTGGATACAAAAATACCACTTATGCGCTTGCAGAATTAGTCGATAATTCATTTGACGCTGAAGCTGAGAATGTGACGATAATTTTTCTTGAGCGAAGACATGGTGGCAGGCGCCGAGTAGACGAGATCTTGGTGTTTGACGACGGAAAGGGTATGACTGAAGAGGTTCAGCAGAGTGCCTTGCAATTTGGAAATACTACCAACATTGATCTTAATGAAATTGTTAGGTCAAAAAAGAAGGGTAAGTTCGGTTTTGGCCTGCCAAACGCATCTCTCAGTCAGTGCCACAGCGTTCATGTCTACTCATGGACCAAGGACTCTGAAAGAAAAAATTACGTCTATCTAGATCTCGAAGAGGTGATGTCGAAGCAGTCGATTGACATACCGAAAGTACAACAAGTTTTGTTGCCCGCTTACTACGGACAGGTGTTGCCGAAACTTCCTCGAACGGGGACCATTGTCGGCTGGCGTAAGTGTGACCGACTTACGAATACCAAAGGTGAAACACTTATACGATCTGCAGAGGCGCTCCTCGGGCGTTTATACCGATACTCGCTACGAGATAAAAAAACGATTACTTGTCTTGTTTATGAGTACTCCGAGCAAAAAAATACGTTTGTCCAAACAAAAAGAGAGAGCATTAAGCCGTTTGATCCCCTCTTTCTGATGGCAGACACACAGCTCGAAACAGCACTGCGTACAGATTTGAAAAAAGCTCCTGAGGTAGAAACTTCGTACAGCAAGTTTTTAAAGAAGCCCTCTGGACATTTACCGACTAATATACCTGTTCAGGAACACTGTTACACCTTTGATTTTGATTACAAGGGCCGGGCTTATAAGTTTCAAGTTGTAACTTCTATCGCCGATATCGATATCCAAAAACCGGGGGTCCGTGAAGGCGGAAATACGATCGTTGGCTCAGTCTACGGAGAGAAGCAAAAGGAGGGAAACATCTGCTTTGTGCGGGCTGAACGAGAGATTGCGAGTGGCATTTTTGGTGGCTTTTATACTCCGACGGAGCCACGGCATCGTTGGTGGAGTATAGAAGTTCGATTTGACGCAGATTCTGACGATCTTCTAGGCGTTTGGAACAACAAGCAGGGCATCGAATTCACGCTTACTGCCGCAGAGAAACCCGATGGTGAAGAGCTTTACGATCCCCTTGTTGCTGAATTGATACAGGCAAGACAGGCGCTTTGGGCAAAGCTAACTAATGTAATCACAAATGCTCAGAAAGAGGCGTTTAAGCGAATTCGGACACAGGCCACTGAATGGGATTCTAAACACGCCTCGTCAGGCAGCGGAAAGAAGGGATCGGCCATCCCAACTGGAACCGGGCCAACAAATACTGCAATTAGAAAAGTCGATGGGGTGAGACCAAATCAGTTAGATGTCAATAAGAGGAGAGAGCTTTCAGCAAAACTTTCTGAGAAATACCCGAGGATTGCGCTTAGTGAAATTGATGCAGCCGTCGAGCTCCTCGACTCGAATCTCACGCGGGCTTGTGTTTTGTATGCGCCAGCTGACGCAAGCACTCAGCTGTGGTCGGTTACACCGTTTTATACAATTCTATTAGTGATAATCAACACGAACCATGAATTTTATATGAGATTTCTCGGGGAGCTTAGGAGTTCTCAAAGTGATGGCGCCGTGTCTGCGGTCGAACTATTTCTAAGTAGTCTGGCCGTGGAGGAGAATCGTCTTGTAACAAATGATGCAGAGAAAGACATTATCGAGCAGTTTAGGAGTAACGTTGGAGCACATTTGCATAGATATATCAAAAGCCTCCCTGCGTCGCAAGAGCTAGGTATCTTTAATCAAGCGGGTTCTGATGGCGAGCAGTGACGCGTTGCTTTGGATGAAGTACGAGGGGCTTCCGACTATCAGCGAGGTTAATGAAAAGGGGACGTTTTTTGCCTTTAAATGCAAAAAGTATGCTTATTGGTCACAGGTTCATACACATAAAGATTCAAAAGAGTCGTTGCTTCAAATTAGCACGTTGTTATCGAATGGGCACGTAATTGATGTTGATCAGTATGAGTGTTTATTGCTCATATGGGAGCGCGTGCAAAGATGGAAGAAGGACAAAGAAAACCTCTCGTTGGAGCCAACGAAGTCTAAAGAATTCGCTAGGCTTGAGAGTCTTTGTAAAAATGGTTCTGAAGAGTATCTCTTAGTAGCATCAAAGCTGCAAGGAGACGGTTTTACTCCCGAAGAACTTGATCCAATCGAGATTTGGCAGGTTTTCAAAGCAGTCATTTGCAGAGATTTTTTGATTTCAACGAGGAATTCTCCTGAGAATTTAAAGAATCGATTTGAGAAGCTTCCGGATTTTTCCAGTGACCATACAGAAACTATCAACAGCGTGAGTGAAGCTATATGCGATTTATATGACTATCATGAATACGAAATTGAAAAGAAGTCGCTGGCTGTAGATACACTTTTAGTAGATTTTGACTTGCCCGCAGAAAAAAGTTGGAAAAGTTCGCAGAAAGTCTCCTCTGTCTCGCTTGCACAGCCAAAAGTACTCGTGTCTTCAGAAGAAGCAGAAGCGTCAGTTTTCGTCACCTTGAGACAAGTTCGGGGCGACATAGTCATAACGATAAATCCACTGCACCCGTTCTTCAAATTAACAAACTTCCATGTCAGCAAAGATTTCAAGAGATTTATTAATTGTTTTGGTCTTGCCGCCCTTGATGACCTCGGGAACCTTGAGCATATCGAAGAATTCCTTAGCTCTTTGGGGTCGCGCCTTAGATCGGGCTATCGAAAGTAAATCGTTTGTATGTTTGGAACAATTTTAGATGGCAAAACGTCTTATAACTGGCTAATTGATGCGCTAGAGAGTGTGGACGAGGATGCTAAGGTTGCGCTTTGCTCCGCTTATCTTAAATACGACGTAGTTGAGCGAATTTTAACTGGGAGTAGGGTAAAGAGTGGCAGGGTTTTAGCCCGGTGGCAGAAAAAAGACTTTATTTCAGGGGCATCCGATTTGCAGGTATTTGAGCTGCTCGACAAACGAGGGTGGCATCTTTATCTAGATACCAGTTTTCACGGTAAAGTTTATGCGCTTTCGAGCATCGGAATTTTAATAGGTAGTGCAAACGCAACAATGTCTGGTTTCGGCCTCAGAGCGCATGCGAACAAGGAGATATGTACCGTCGTTGAGTACTCGCAGGAGTCTTCTCAGCTTATCGATATGCTTTTTGAAGATGCCACCCTTGTTGACAGAGGCCTGTTTGAGTTACTCTGTAATGAAGTGTCATTAGCAAATAAAGAAACAATCGAAACTACGGATGATTTAGAGTGGTCTGATGAAATTCGCCGATTGATAGCAAATAGACCAAGGTCAAAACTTTTCGTTAAAGATTTATTTTGGGACTCACCGAGAGCGGGGCTAGCCGATAATCGCTCATCTCACGATCTTGACCTGCTTGGCCTGTCCGATTCCAGACTTATAACTGACAGCGATATTCAAAAGGCGCTACGAAGCACGAAATTTTATCTTTGGCTACGTGGCCAATTTTCTGAGGATTTGAGAGAAATCTGGTTCGGAAGATTGACGCAGCTTTTGCATGAAAGTTTAGCGGATGACCCAACACCATATCGGTCTACTATAAAAGATCTGCTGTCGAAGTCTGTGGACTGGGTTGGAAACTACTTGATAGACGAATTCCAAATTGATCGCCCGAACTATTCGCAACGGATTCGGCTTACTATTTATGACAAATAAGGCAAGCGCCAGCTCCCTCGTCTTCAAAATAAAGCTCATCTATATCGTTGTAATCCGCAATTCCGACTCTAAGCGGATTAATTTTTCGACTCTGTTTTTCTCTTTCAATACGCTTTTCAAAGTCTGCTTTTATTTCAGTGATACGCTCCGGGCGCTCAAGTTCTTCCAGGGACTCCCCCTGGCTCCAAGTAAACGGTGACTCATGGCTAAGAGCAGTTTTTTCGTAAGCCTTTGCCTCCTCAAACTTGTTCGGGTGCCGCTCTTTCAAGTTTACCCATTCAATCTTTTGCTGAAAGAAGCAAAAACTGCACCCGCTTCTTGAGCGCCACTCGTAGTACTTTGGTAGTCCAAGATTTTTGGAATTAAGAATATCAATCACCATTTCCTTTGTTATCCCGTGTTCCCTGAATGGAAGTAGGGTTAAGATGTTTGGGTTCGAGTTCCATAAGCCTTCACGTTCGGTCTCGTCAGCTCTGATTGCTACATATTGGTAGATTTTGTCGCCCTGCGACAGCCATGGTTTGATCCATGATTTGAAGGGATCAAGTTTTAACTTTCTCGTACACCATCTAGTTTGAGGGGAGGGCAGGAAGTAGCCGTATTGCTTAAGGTAGTGATCGAAAGGGTTCTGGTCATCACTAAAGCGATCAGCCCCGAGGCGAATAACTTGCTTATTGAGTACGCCCTCAAGTATCGACAAAAACTCATAGACTTCAGGCAGCTCCTTGCCGGTATCTGAGAAAAAATACTGGATATCTAGGTGTTGATAGTCGGGGTGAGTGGTCATAAACACCGCAAGAGCTGCCGAATCTTTGCCCCCCGATAATCCTACGAGATGTCTTTCTGCCATTATTTTTCCCCCGTAATTAGGTGAGACGTGTGAGCGAGCGCAGCAAGCTGCGTCTCTTTGTCTAAAGGCTTCAACAAAGTTTTAATTTTTTCAGCATGAATTTCAGCTTTTTTGCGACTCTCTTCATTTACTTCAAACTGCAAAACACCGGAATCTTTTTTATCTGACAAACCGTATCCAAAACTGATCAGATACCTTCCTTTCGATCGACCGCTAACAGCTGCGAGAAGCTCGAGTTTTCTAAATTCAAGACACCACATTAACAGCTGATTTTCGGCAGACTTTAGGTCAAGATCCGTCAGGTCTTTTGCCTGTTTTCGAGCGGCAGTCGTCATTAGTTGAAGAGCTTCCTCTGCCGAGTTTGAAAACTCAGACATTCTCGTTAAAAACCCAGCTAACTCTGGATTCCCAGATGTTTCTTTGATCTTAGTTGCGCGCTGATTTAGGGATTTGAGATTACTATTGTTCTCTCCTAGGGCGCGCAACATCGTCTCAGTTATTGCTTTTAATTTTTTTGGAAGAGCTGTCTCTAGCTCTTCAATTGCCTCTGTAAGCTGTTTGAGAATAACCTTAGAATCCGTCGTACTTAGGACTCTCGGTAGTTCGTGAAAAAGTAGGGCGTTAGGGTCGCTAGCTGCTATAAGTGCAGCACGAATTCTGATTGTGTTTGGTGGGAGCTCTTCTGTCCGCCGGGCCCATCCTGGAAGCTTAAAGATTCTTGCAACCAAACCCCGAGCAACCTCGAGCGGAGAGTTACAAAAAAGACTTTTTTGATCTTTTGTGAGTGACTTTGAAAGATTATTTAGTAGATCTTCTTGGTCTTTTGTTAAGCGAATTTCTTTAATAACGAACTCAGCTGGGTACTTTAAAAACTCATCGATATGTATTTCTGTGAGGGCGGGCACGAAAACCGATTGAGAGTAGATTGCATACCTTTCACGATTTGCAAGATAAAAGGCAAATAGCAGAACTGGAATGATCCCCCGACGTAATCCGAAAGGCTTTCCCTCCCAGATCTTGGAGATATCCGCAAGCGATAAACCGTCAGGAGCTTCGGTTAGTGCCGACTCTGTCTCTCGCCATAAGCGGCTTAAGTGGTCATCCTTCCTAGAGGTATCACATACAAATCGATAAGTTTCACCAAATTTGAAGTGCAGGCGATCCTTAAGGATCGACCAATAAAGACCTGCATCTGCTGAAAACCCGGTGTATCCAAGATGCTCCTCGTGCTCTGAACTAAGCATTTTATATAGAAGATCTTTTCGCGCCTTTACAGCAGAGGATGACAACGATTGCCGGTTTAGAATTTCATTGTCAAACTTAGGGCAAGATCGATAGACATCTGAGGCGACGTATGAAGCAACAATCCCGAGCCCTGTTTTGCGATCAAATTTTCTAGGGGGCTCACCAGCGTACGTCCAACTCGCTTCAAGCATCGCGGCCTCAAGCTGACTTTCCAACGCGATTTGGGCAACCTCAATTCTGCCACGGATTTCCTGGCGGGCAACGGGGTCTCCCTCGAGTTCAGCGCGGGTCGTCAGCATTAGCTGTAGGGCAGCAAGTTCGCGAGCCGCTTGAAGTATTGAGATTGCAAGTTCAGGAGAGGTTGAGCCAAGGATGACGCCTACGTGCTTAAACTCATACTCCTCCGCGAGCGCTTTTGATTCAGAGATCAATAGTTTGATGAAGTCCTTTACCCCAGAATTTTCATCTGGCAAGGCTAGGACAAAAACCCCCCCTGAACCCTCATCAATTTTGATTCCCTTGCGCTGCTTGATTGCGGCGATCGAAAGAACTTGTTTGGTGAACCAGCGCAAACACCCGCTATCCCAGTAGTGCTGTTTCGCAATTACGGGCGTAGGGTCAATTAGCTTTGCAAGCAAGTCAGCAGAAAGCTCGCCAATTTCATTTTTTGCCTCCTCAAGAGAGGTTTCAAGGTCAAAGTCACTGCCCGCGTAGAGCGCCCAGGCGTCTATATGCTTACGAAAAACAATGATCGATGCTTGCGACAATGATTGCAGCATCCGATCAAGATCTTGCGCCGATACTAAATCTAGTGTTTGCAAAATCTCGGTCGTCGCTTGTAGACCAGAGCTTTCTTTGAATAGCTCAATTACGGCAATTGCCTTGAGCAATCTTTGATGCTTTGGTGAAAACCGATTGGCACGTTCAAGCGCGTCGGTAATAAGAGCCCAGACCCTTGAGTCATTAGAAAATTGAATCGCTGCACCGAAATTTAGATTGAGATAATCAAAATAATCAGCAGGATCGTAATTCGCCTGCTCCGAAGCTTTGGTGTGCTCCAGGAAGTCTCTGAGGCCGCGGGACTCGACAGATGATAAAAACGCAAATAGGCTGCGCTCATTTTGACCATAACGCTTTCTGCTTGCCGGGCCAAGTACAGTTGCAACGATTGGATGAAGCGGCCAGCACTTATCGAGGATTTTTTCTACCTCGTCAGATATATTAGGACGCCGTTTCTTTAAATTTTGAAAAATAACTTTAGACAACTTTGCTGACTCAGGGTGCGGGTAATTTGCGTTGATTGCCCGACTAACCAATCCAAGTGTCTCGTCGTTCGTTGAGTTTAAAGGCAGATCTACATATCGCCCCTGTACTTTTGCCCACTCATCTCTCAGCTCTTTGCTGAGGCGCTGCGCATACTGTTCAAAGCTTTGGTGTAATATGCCTACCGCAACGATGTCCCGACGCTCCCGCGCGCGCTCCGCGAGGTCTTGGAAGAAGTAAATATCCTCTCCCTCTGCAGCCATATGCTCAAGAACTTTACCCATCTCATCAATGACAAGTAAGATTTTGCATTGTTTATCTTTTGCGTAGGACTCTAAAACACTAAGGACATCTTTAGGTCTTCTGCCCCGTGTTTTTGGAAACCCGTCGAGGAATCTATCGGCTGCGGAGTAAATCAGGTCGACAATTGATTCTCGAGAGCCCGTCACTGGCAGAAACAACCACTTTCCTGATAAAGCTTTTACGATCTCGGATTGGTCATCAAGGTTAAGAATGCTTCTTGCGCGGTCTCTTAGTTTTTTCGTCGGACTGACCAAACCTGAAAGAAGTAAAGCAAGGGAGGATTTTCCGCCACCGTAGGGGCCGGTCCACGTAAAAGCACTTTGCTTGGAATTACGAAGGGAATTCGCGAAATTTTCGAGGACTGATTTTGCAGTCGGCTGCAACACATAGCCATCAAGTACATCTTCTTTATTCAGGTCAATATCAATACGAACTGACCTCTGGAAATGTGGCGTAAGCGAAACCTGATCTATTAAGAAAGAAGTTTTTTTCACTTAGCGCACCTCTGTCTTATAGGCCCGTGCAAGCAATTGAAACTTCATAGATCCGAGTTTTTCTCTTGGCTGCAGAGTTATGTTTTTCACGCCAGCCGTGTCACTCCATCGCATAGCTCCATTCGTTAAATCATCTAAAAGTATTAGTCTTTCTGTAACAGCATTTTCATCAAGCTTAAATACACGCCCAGGGCTACCAAATCCTTTGACAACCTCTGCAAACGGAAGAGTTTTTGTGTCTGCACCCTGTTGTTGGTTACGCCTTTCCCAAAACTCACAAAGGGCAAAGACGAAAACTTCGGCTGGCAGAAGCGGCTTTGGTCCTCGATTAAATGAAAGTGACCTGCCCAGGTTGTTTTGCCTTAAAAGTCCTAACTCGGATAGGAGCGGCTCTGCCGCCTCTTCTCGGGATTCTGAGCTTGCCCGTGGCAGGTAAGTCTTCAAGCAGGTCTCTAAATCCCGCTTCAGAACTAATTGCGAGGCTTTAAACTTACGGTTATATACGAACTCTGAAAGCTCCTTGAGCAGCAGCTCTCGGTCAAAGGTTGAGTGGTTGACGTAGTTAAAGAGCCAACCCCAAGTGGTCGTGCGACCTTCACGGCCGCTCAGCAGCCAATGGATAAGCCAAATACTTGCCGGGTTAATGAGATAGGGATCCCGGCCCTCAAGGAGCCAAGAACCAAATTCTCCGGCTGCGAGCTTTCCGCCGTCCTCTCGCAGAACATCGCAGGCCAAAGCCCAATGTCGGATGGAGTCCACCATGTTTCGGCCAACGCCGAACCGAACAATCGCGTCCTCCCTAGTAAAGATATCGGGGTTAAAGTGGTTCTCTTTGGCGCGACGGTAGGCTTTTGTGAGCCATAGCTGCCTGAGGGGAAAGGTTTCGTGGCCGTGGAATTGGCTTTTTTGATTCGATAAAAATGGCTGAAGAGACATAGGCATAGTCTACTGGAGGAAGGCTCCAGTCGGAAGTTGGCTTTACTGGAGAAACTTACCAGTTTTCTGAAGAATAGCAGAAAGCTGTATAAATTAACAGTTATTATTGCTACTAATGTTGAGTAAAAACTAGGCTAAATGCCTAGTCTTACCCCATCTTCTAGCAGGGGTTTAGGGGGGGCTAAAGCTCTGCTGAGACCGTCCTACGGCGTGGGCTACTTTTTGGATAGGCGCCCTTGACACAGAGCGTTTGTCTAGGAAGTATCCCTAATCTGTATTCTTTTGCTTAGACTACCATCACGAGAGGCGGAAGTATGGAGTGGTTAGTTTTGTTTGCTGCTTTAGTCGTGGTCTATCTTTGGCTGGAGGGTAAGCCTCCTGGCTCCGCAGCGAAAACAGATCCCGCAGCAAGGGAGCGCCCGAACACTCCTCGGGTAGACAGAGCCCGGAATTACAAAGACCCGGCGCACAGATCAAAACGGTCGGAGCCTATTGACTGTGAGGAAGTATTGCGAGCGAGTTCAACTCGCGGTGAAAGTCTAGTCATCACTTATGTTGACCGCGAAGGGGAGAAAACGGTCCGTCGCATTAAACCGATTGAAATATTTAA
>JACCDP010811815.1_pt1 | contig 14241 bp, 10 predicted proteins | sample 7445841 | NCBI WGS metagenome assembly JACCDP01 (sample SAMN15323441, study PRJNA562643) | freshwater metagenome | isolation source: river surface water | place: USA:Blue River Watershed | collected 2017-08-17
CGATGGCTACCACTGGAGGCATCACAATTCTTGGTGGTTCACTTGCACCTGATGGTGCGGTCACCAAAGTTGCAGGTGTTGGTGTTGAAGTATTTGAAGGTCCAGCTAGAGTTTTTGAACGCGAGCAATCTGCGATGCAAGCGCTGGAAGATGGAACCATTCAAGCTGGCGATGTTATTGTCATTCGTTATGAAGGTCCAAAAGGTGGACCAGGAATGCGTGAGATGTTGATGATCACGGGGGCAATCAAAGGCGCTGGTCTTGGAAAGTCAGTTCTTCTTCTCACTGATGGACGATTTTCTGGTGGCACTACTGGATTATGTGTTGGCCACATTGCTCCGGAAGCAGTCGATGGCGGACCGATTGCATTTGTAAAAGACGGAGATCGCATCCGAATCGATACCAAGAATCGCACTTTAGATTTATTAGTTGATGAGAGAGAACTTGAAATTCGTCGCGCATCCTTTAAGCCAGTACCTCATAAGTTCACAAGTGGGGTCCTCGGAAAGTTCGTGAAACTCGTTGGATCTGCCTCGAAAGGTGCGGTCTGCGAGTAAACGGGATTTTTCACCCGTTCATATTGTGAGATAGGTATCTCAGGGGTTGACTCATACTTTTTGCGAGGGGATAATTTCATCCATGTCAGCGCTCACCTCATCTGTATCAGTACTTGTATCAGTCGTGGTGATTCGCTGCGCGTGAACTAAATCCAAGTTCACGCGCACCCTCAGGAAACTGAGGGTTTTTGCATTAGTAGGGGATAAATAGGAAGTGAAAGGAGTTGAACATGAGTAATCAGATCACAGGAGCACAGTCTCTCGTGAAAGCGTTAGAACAAGCTGGCGTCGATGTCATGTTCGGAATTCCTGGCGGAGCAATTCTTCCGGCCTACGACCCAATTTATGATTCAAAGATTCGCCACATTCTTGTTCGACATGAACAAGGCGCGGGACACGCAGCTACTGGTTACGCCCAAGTCACTGGCCGTGCCGGAGTTTGTATTGCGACTTCAGGACCTGGAGCTACCAACTTAGTTACACCACTTGCCGATGCACAGATGGATTCAGTCCCCGTCGTTGCCATCACCGGTCAAGTTCCTTCAGCTGCAATTGGAACTGACGCATTCCAAGAGGCTGATATCCGCGGCGTTACGATGCCCATTACTAAACACAATTATCTGGTAACAGATCCTCGAGAGATTCCAAAAGCGATTGCGGAAGCTTTTTACATCGCCAATTCCGGACGGCCCGGTCCAGTTCTTGTTGATATTGCCAAAGATGCTCTCCAGAAAATTACGGAATACAACTACCCAACTTCTCTAAATCTCTTAGGTTACAAGCCGCAGATAGAACCAAACTCTCAATCGATTCGTGATGCGGCAGCTCTCATTGCTCAATCCGTTAAACCAGTGTTCTACATTGGTGGCGGTGTAATCAAAGCCAATGCTTCGAAAGATTTATTGAAATTAGCGGAAATTGTTGGCGCACCTGTTGTTACTACTCTCATGGCGCGCGGCGCTTTTCCCGATAGCCATCATCAACATCTTGGTATGCCAGGAATGCATGGAACTGTAGCTGCAGTAACCGCGCTACAGAAAGCTGATTTACTTATTACTTTAGGCGCTCGATTCGATGATCGCGTAACCGGAAAACTCTCCACATTCGCAGTAAATGCCAAGATTATTCATGCCGATATTGATCCCGCAGAAATCGGAAAGAATCGCTATGCAGATGTTCCTGTTATTGGCGATCTCGGTCCAACGATTCGCGCACTCATTCCCGCAGTTGAAGCAGAATTTAAGAAAAATAAACCAGATCTCACAACGTGGTGGCGCCAGATGGGATCACTTCGCGAGAAGTATCCACTCGGTTATAACGAACCTTCTGATGGTTCGCTATCGCCGCAATATGTAATTGAAAGAATTGGTGCAATTACCGGACCTGATGGAATCTATGTTGCCGGAGTAGGACAACACCAGATGTGGGCTTCGCAGTTTGTTAAGTATGAAAAGCCACGCACTTGGTTGAATTCAGGCGGCCTTGGAACGATGGGTTACGCCGTTCCCGCAGCCATGGGCGCAAAAGTTGGCGCACCGGATACTCCAGTGTGGGCTATAGATGGTGACGGATGTTTCCAGATGACAAATCAAGAATTGGTCACATGTGCTCTGAACAATATTCCTATCAAGGTTGCGGTCATTAACAATGAAAGTTTGGGAATGGTTCGTCAATGGCAGACTCTGTTTTATCAACAGCGTTATTCAAATACAGATTTACATTCCAAGCGCATTCCTGACTTTGCAAAACTTGCAGAAGCGATGGGTTGTGTTGGCTTACGTTGTGACTCGAAGAGCGATGTAGACAAGATCATTAAGGAAGCAAATGCCATCAATGATGCACCTGTAGTTGTAGATTTCAATGTTCATCGCGATGCGATGGTCTGGCCAATGGTTGCAGCTGGAACTTCAAATGATGACATCATGATCGCCAAAGAGATGGCGCCAGACTGGGATTCTCAGGAGTTATAGCCATGGCCCAACACACGCTTTCTGTACTCGTTGAAAATAGCCCGGGTGTTCTTGCTCGAGTTGCATCGCTCTTCTCTCGTCGTGGTTACAACATTGACTCACTCGCAGTAGGGCCTACTGAGAACCCAGCAATTTCCCGTATGACTATCGTTTTGAACTTAGAAGGACATGCGCTCGATCAGGTAAGCGCCCAACTCTTCAAACTGGTAAATGTCATTGGTATCCAGGAAATGAAGTCTGATGATTCACGTCAACGTGAATTACTCATGGTCAAAGTAAAGAATTCTCCACAAAATCGCGATGCTATTGCCGCTCTTGTGGCGCAATATAAAGGCGAGATTGTTGGAGAGACATCTGCCTCACTCACTATTGAGAGCGTTGGAAGCAGTAAAGATCTTGCTGCACTTCTCGCTGAACTCAATAAGTTTGGCGTAAAGGAACTCGTTCAATCAGGTCTCATCGCTATCGAAAATGGCGATGTCACGTTGGTAGAACGAACTTTGATGGAAACTGGACTAGCCTCATCTGAGTCGCATAGCCAGACTGAGGACTACCAAAACTAACGAGAAAGCTGGAACGAACGTGGCAACTATTTATCATGACGAAGATGCAGATCTTTCGGTAATTCAAGGCCGAAAAGTTGCGGTCATCGGTTACGGTTCACAAGGACATGCGCATGCGCTTAATCTGCGTGATAGCGGCGTTGATGTCAGAGTCGGACTTGCAGAAGGTTCAAAGTCACGTGCCAAAGCTGAAGAAGAAGGGCTAAGAGTTCTCTCGGTAGCGGATGCTGTAAAAGAAGCGACCGTCATCATGCTTCTTGCACCCGATCATAAGCAGCGCCATATTTATAAAGAGTCGATTGAGCCGAACCTCAAAGCAGGGGATGCTCTCTTCTTTGGACATGGATTTAATATTCGTTTTGGATATATCAAGCCGCCAGCAAATATTGATGTTTGTATGGTTGCGCCAAAAGGTCCGGGCCACTTAGTACGTCGTGAATATGTTGCCGGACGTGGAGTTCCTGACATCGTTGCAGTTGAACAAGATGCAACAGGTAGTGCATGGCCACTAACTCTTTCCTATGCAAAAGCTATGGGTGGTCTCCGCGCCGGAGGAATTCTCACGACATTTACTGAAGAGACCGAAACCGATCTCTTTGGTGAGCAATCAGTTCTCTGTGGCGGTGCTTCACAACTTGTGCAATATGGTTTCGAAACGCTAATCGAAGCGGGCTACCAGCCAGAAGTCGCATACTTTGAGTGCCTCCACGAGCTCAAACTCATCGTTGACTTGATGTATGAAGGTGGCATCGCGAAGCAACGCTGGTCAGTTTCAGATACTGCTGAATATGGCGATTACATCTCTGGTCCGAGAGTTATCGATCCTCGCGTCAAGGAAAATATGAAAGCAGTTCTTGCGGATATCCAAAGTGGAGCTTTTGCAAAGCGATTTATTGATGATCAAGATGCTGGTGCGCCAGAATTTAAAGCGCTTCGCGCAAAAGGTGAGCAACATCCAATCGAAGAAGTCGGACGTAATCTGCGCAAGATGATGTCATGGGTGAAGGCTGCCAACAAAGATGATTACAAGGAAGGTTCTGCTGCGCGTGAGTAAACCTGTTGTATTGATTGCTGAGGAGTTAAGTCCAGCCACGCTCGATGCGTTGGGGCCTGACTTCGAAATCCGTAATTGCGATGGAGCAAATCGCGCTGAACTGATACCTGCACTTGCAGCAGGAGTAGATGCTGTTTTGATTCGCTCTGCTACAAAGATGGATTCTGAAGCTATTTCGGCAGCAAAAGGTTTGAAAGTCATTGCACGTGCTGGTGTTGGCCTTGATAACGTTGATATTCCAGCGGCCACTGCTGCTGGCGTAATGGTTGTTAATGCTCCAACATCAAATATCGTCAGCGCCGCTGAACTAGCGATCGCTCTTTTACTGGCATCAGCGCGTCACCTTTCACCAGCTCATGCAGCTCTAAAGAATGGAAAGTGGGCGCGTTCGAAATACACTGGAGCAGAACTTTTTGAAAAGACTCTTGGTGTTGTTGGCTTCGGTCGAATCGGACAACTTGTTGCTCATCGCATGCAAGCTTTTGGTATGAAAGTAATTGCTTATGACCCTTATCTCCAACCAGCCCGTGCTGCGCAACTTGGAGTAGATCTCGTCTCGCTTGATGATCTATTGAAGAATTCTGATTTCATCACTATCCATCTTCCTAAAACTAAAGAGACGGCAAATCTCATTGGCGAAGAAGCGCTTAAAAAAGTAAAGCCCACAGTTCGAATTATCAACGCCGCGCGTGGCGGAGTTCTAGATGAAAGTGCGCTTCATAAAGCGATTAGCGAAGGTCGAGTCGCAGGCGCTGGTCTCGATGTATTTGCAACTGAGCCTTGCACTGATTCACCACTTTTCGCTCTTGATCAAGTTGTCGCCACTCCACACCTTGGCGCATCAACTGATGAAGCACAGGAGCGCGCGGGAATTGCGGTAGCAATCTCAGTTCGCAAAGCGCTTTCTGGCGAATTAGTTCCTGATGCAGTCAATGTTAAAGGCGGAGAGATTCACGAAGAGATTCGTCCATCACTTCCTTTAGTTGAAAAGATGGCACAGATTGCTACTTCTTTAGAAGGTGAATTGCCAGTATCAATCGAAATTACTGTGAGCGGTGAAGTATCTGAATACGATTGCTCCATCCTTGGTACTTCGGCGCTCAAAGGTGCTTTGCTTGCAACAGGTATGGAAGATGTAACTTACGTAAACTCTCCAAATTTGGCGCAAGAAAAAGGCATGACATCCAGCGTTACCACAGAAGCAGAATGTGAAGATTACCGAAGCATGATTTCTTTGCGCGCTGCTTTCTCAAATGGAAATCGCGTTGAAGTAGATGCCACCCTTATGGGAATCCGTAAGGTAGAAAAGATTGTCCGTATCAATAAGTTTGATATTGAACTTCCACCATCTGATCACCTGCTCTTCCTTATCTACGAAGATAAACCAGGTGTTGTTGGCGCCGTTGGAAATATCCTTGGAGCTTCCAAGATCAACATCGCAAATATGCAGGTCGCTCGCGATAAGGCTGGGGGAGAAGCGCTGATGGCGCTCACCGTTGACTCATCAATTCCACTCGAAGTAACCAAGAAAATTGCAGCTGAAATCGGTGCACGAGTCTCGCGATCGGTCTCATTACAGTCATGAGCAAAAATTACAAATTAGCAGTCATCGGTGGCGATGGAATTGGACCTGAAGTTGTTGCTGAGGGTCTTAAAGTTCTCGACGCTGTCTCAGCCAAATATGGTGTGACTTTCTCGAAGAAAGAATTTGATTTAGGTGCTCGGTATTGGCACAAGACTGGTGAGACCCTTCCCGACTCCACTCTTGATGAGCTAAAGAACTTTGATGTAATTCTGCTGGGAGCTGTCGGTGATCCCAGTGTCCCAAGCGGTGTTTTGGAACGCGGCTTGTTATTGAAGCTCCGCTTTGCTTTTGATCACTACATCAATCTTCGTCCCGCCCGTCTCTATCCAGGAACTAAAGGACCGCTTCGCACTGAAGCTCCCATCGATTTTGTTGTCGTACGTGAAGGCACTGAAGGTCCATATGTTGGTGCGGGTGGCGTTCTCGCTCAAGGTACTGCAGATGAAATTGCGACCGAAGAGAGCCTCAATACCCGTCGCGGAGCCGAACGAGTAATTCGTGATGCCTTTAACCGCGCCCAGAACCGTCCGCGCAAGAAACTTACTTTGGTGCATAAGAACAATGTCTTAACTCGAGCAGGCGGGCTTTGGACTCGGACATTTAATGAAGTCGCTAAAGAATTTCCAGATGTAACGACAGATTACTTACATGTGGATGCTGCATCGATGTTTTTTGTTACTAATCCTGAGCGCTTTGATGTAGTTGTGACCGATAACCTTTTCGGAGATATCTTGACCGACATCGCAGCTGCAATCTGTGGCGGAATCGGACTTGCTGCTTCCGGAAATATCAATCCGGAAGGGAAGTTCCCGTCAATGTTTGAGCCAGTACATGGCTCTGCACCTGACATCGCTGGCAAAGGAATTGCCGATCCCACCGCGACCGTTATGTCAGTTGCGATGTTGCTCCGTCATCTTGGTTTAAGTGAAGCGGCAGGCGATGTTGAACGCGCTGTTGAAAACGATCTACTAAATCGTGGAGACGCAAAACGCTCAACTTCTGAAGTTGGTAACGCGCTAGTAAAGGCTCTTGGATAATGAAAATAAATGTCATCGCATCTACTAATGCAGTTCCTGCAGCTGAACGTGAAAAGCGAGTGGCAGAGCCTGGTTTTGGGAAATATTTCACCGACCATATGGTTATTGCCGAATGGAATCAGAACACAGGTTGGTCTGATGCAACTGTGAAGGCATACGGCCCGCTAGAACTTGATCCCGCAGCGATGGTTTTTCATTATGGGCAGGAAATTTTTGAAGGCATGAAGGCCTATTCACAACCTGATGGGTCAATCGCGCTCTTTAGGCCCGAAGCAAATGGACTTCGCTTTGCTAAAAGCGCAGCCCGCATCACTTTGCCAGAACTTCCAGTTGAGGATTTTGTTAAGGCTGTTGAAGCACTTGTCGTTCAAGATGCAGGTTGGGTTCCCAAGAAGGTTGGAGAATCTCTTTACATCCGCCCATTTATGATCGCGACTGAAGTGGGACTTGGCGTCCGTCCATCTAACAAGGCTCTCTTTGCGGTGATCGCAACTCCCGCGGCTGCATATTTCAACGCAGCAAAGGCTGTCACGGTATGGATCTCTACCGAATATGTCCGCGCAGCCCTCGGCGGAACTGGCGAAGCAAAATGTGGCGGTAACTACGCAGCTTCACTTCTTGCGCAACAACAAGCTGCAAAAGAAGGTTGTGATCAAGTTGTATGGCTGGATGCAAAAGAACGTCGCTGGGTTGAAGAGATGGGCGGCATGAATCTCTACTTTGTAAAAGGCAAAGGAAAAGATGCAACAATTTTTACTCCGAAGCTAACCGGAACGCTTCTTCCTGGTATTACTCGCGATTCAATTCTCTCTGTTGCAACCGATTTAGGTTACAAAGTTGAAGAAGGCATGATTTCTATAGACGACTGGCGTGACGGAGTTGCAAGTGGCGAAATTTCTGAAATTTTTGCATGTGGAACCGCCGCTGTTATCGCACCAGTCGGGTCTGCAAAGAGTGCACATGGAACGTGGGTAACAGGCGATGGAAATCCAGGTCCCATAACCATGGAGATTCGAAATCATTTACTGGGAATTCAACATGGAACGATTGCAGATAAGCATGGATGGATGCGGAAAGTTCTCTAATGAAGATCTCAGATGCTTTCCATATCTATGACACCACCCTCCGTGATGGCGCTCAACAGGAAGGCTTAAATCTCTCTGTTCACGACAAACTTACTATTGCTCGTCACCTCGATGATCTAGGCGTTGGCTTTATTGAAGGTGGTTGGCCGGGAGCAAATCCAAAAGATACTGAATTTTTCAAGTTAGCTCAGACGGAATTGAAGTTGAAGAACGCTACCTTCGTGGCCTTCGGAGCAACGAGACGTCCCAATGTTAAGGCGGCAGATGACGCGCTTCTTCGCGCTCTTCAGGATTCAGGCGCTCCTGTAGTCACTTTGGTTGCTAAATCTCACGATCGCCATGTTGATCTCGCCTTAAAAACTCATCTCGATGAGAACTTGGCAATGATCAGAGATTCCATCGAGTTTTTACGTTCTGGTGGACAACGAGTCTTTCTTGATGCAGAACATTTCTTTGATGGGTACCGATCAAATTCTGCTTATGCCCTTGAGGTAGTTCGAGTGGCAGCCGAAGCTGGCGCTGATGTAATCGCGCTTTGCGATACTAACGGTGGCATGTTGCCAGATGAACTTTCTAATGTGGTTCATGAAGTTCTCACCAAGAGCTCTGCTCGACTTGGAATTCATTGCCATAACGACACTGGCTGTGCAATTGCGAACTCTCTAGCGGCTGTTGCTGCTGGTGCGACCCATGTTCAAGGAACTCTCAATGGTTATGGAGAGCGAACTGGTAATGCAGACTTAGTTTCTATCATCGCGAATCTACAACTAAAGATGAAACAACAAGTTCTTCCGGAGGGAGCTCTAGAAGAAGCCTTCCGAATCTCACATGCAGTTGCTGAAGTTACCAATGTTTCACCGAGCGCTCGCCAGCCATATGTCGGAGTATCGGCATTTGCACATAAAGCAGGGCTACATGCATCTGCAATTAAAGTAGATCCGGCGCTCTATCAACATGAAGATCCTGAAAGTGTCGGCAACGATATGCGCATGTTGGTCTCGGAAATGGCGGGACGTGCATCTATTGAATTGAAATCACAGGAACTTGGAATTGATCTTAGTAAAGAGAAAGAAGTGGTCACTCGCGTTGTAGAGCGCGTTAAGAGCATGGAAGCTCGGGGATACACATTCGAAGCCGCCGATGCATCATTTGAGCTTTTGCTCCGCGAAGAGCTTGAAGGTAAGAAACCACGTTTCTTTATCCTTGATAGTTGGGAAACCACTGTTGACCAAAGTGCAGATAAGTCGGTTACTTCCAGAGCTACTGTAAAAATTCGGGCCAAAGGCGAAACAATTGAATCTGAAGGCAGCGGAAATGGTCCCGTTAATGCAATTGATAAAGCGCTACGAAATGGTCTTGAGAAGCTCTATCCCGAACTCAAGGAACTAGAACTCACTGATTACAAAGTACGTATCTTGGAAGGCCGTCTGGGTACGGGAGCTGTGACTCGCGTTCTTGTTGAAACGAGTGATGGCAATGGAGAGTGGAGCACAATCGGAGTACATGAAAATGTTATAGCCGCGTCGGCTATGGCTTTGGAGGATGCTTTAACTTATGGTCTGCTCCGACAGGGTAAACGCCCCGAGTAGGAGAGTTTCACTATGAGGACAGCGGTTAAGAGAAGTTATCGCTACAGTCCTGAAGATACCGCTGAGTGGTTGCGGACGAGAATGGATACCTTAAAGATTTCTGGCCTTGAAGAATTACACCAACGTACTGGAATAGATCGTGGTTCGCTCTCGCGATATTTTCGTCAAGAAAGAGTTCCGAAGATAGATGTCATTGGCCCGCTATGTGAAGCCCTTGAAGTGTCGCCTGAAACTTTACTTGTTGCTTTGGGAGCAATTGAGCGTAAATCTAAGAACTAGTCACGCGCAGTAATAATTAGTTCATCCCCAACACGGTTGAAGTTTCGCGGAAATGCGTCATCAGCCCAAAGTTTATGTAAGTGTGCGATTTGCTCGTTATTTAAAACTCCTGAAGTGACATCCAGGATGTCATCAAAGTCGTGAGCAAGGCCGATAGTTACTCTAATCTCAGTTGCATTATTGGTAATCGAAGGCTCCAAAGAGATATCGCTAACTATCAAGAGAATTTTCATAACGCCTCCGATTCGAATAGCCGCCTAGGAACTCACCTGGTGCTGACAATCCACCGAAGGTGATACACATGCAGCGCATCAAGAATCAGCGTGGCTCTAGTGTTGCTTATTAGCAACGCTGTGTCCATCCTTCGAATGTATGAAAGTTGAGTAATCTTGAATACATGGCGCTGCATCACGAGCTAGAGGAGGCTTATCGCTCCCATTTGATTACGGAGCGCAATCTCTCTGACAACTCGATTCGTGCATATCTAGCTGATCTTGAATCATTGCTTCAGCACATAAATCAACTTGGAATTACTGAATTCTCACAATTAGAGCTCAATCACATCCGCTCTTGGCTCGCAAACCTCCAGGTTAAAGGAGCAGCTCGTTCCTCCATAACACGGCGCGTAGTTTCGATCCGCGCCTTTACATATTGGGGCTCGCGCAATGGTTGGCTGGAAAAAGATATCGGCCGAGATTTAATAGCACCGAAACCCGAGAGACATCTTCCAGATGTGCTGGATATTCAAAGCGCCGCTCTTGCACTTGATGCATTACATACTCGAGCAGCAGAAGAAGAGAGTCCTGAGGCGCTACGAGATGTGGCCATTGTTGAAACTCTTTATGGTTCCGGCATTCGAGTGGCGGAGTTAACCGGACTTGATCTCGTCGATATCGATCGAGATAGAAACACCTTGCGCGTGATTGGTAAAGGAAATAAAGAGAGAATTGTTCCTATCGGAATCCCCGCCATTCGTGCGCTGGAGAAGTGGATTAGTCACGGACGTCCACAACTTTCCAAAGATTTTAAAGAGACAGCGGTTTTTATCGGCTCTCGCGGAAAGAGAATCGACCAACGCGTTGTGCGAGAAATTGTTTATGATGCCATGCAAGCTCTAGGTACAAATAAGAAATTAGGACCTCATGCGCTGCGGCATAGCGCTGCAACACATCTTCTTGAAGGTGGAGCAGATCTCAGAACTGTGCAAGAGATTCTTGGCCACTCATCGCTGTCTACAACACAGATTTACACCCATGTTTCAGAAGATCGAATTAAGAAAGCCTACGAACAAGCTCATCCTCGCGCTTAAAAAGAGAAAGCGCCTAGGTCGCTAGTTGCAACCAAGGCGCTTTTCTATTTATTTATTAAGGAAGACTGGAATGAATCGCGTTATTCCAGTTATCGAGCGTGGTAGCGAGTGTTAGATAGCTACCCCGATTCTGCGTAGCCAACACGCTATTAACTTCGGCGATGAGGGCGGTAGTTGAGGTTGCACCTGGATAGTAGATTCCGTAGTACTCCTCATTGAGAAGTGCTGCAATCGCCGCTCTCATCAGGATTTGGAATCCACCATTGAGGTTGGTTCCACCTTTGTATGTAAGACCCTCAATAAGACGATCTTTGCCAGTAGGAGAACTAATATCCAAAATTCCTGACTTTAAGAGCGTGGTTGGAACAGTGAATACATCCTGGATGAATTGATTAGTTGTGTATCCACTGGTCCAGGCCTCCGGAGTGTTCTTCCAATAGCCTGGAGTTCTTCCATACCAACCAAATGTCACAGTCGCACTTGCGGTTGCGGTATCGGAGTTCTGAAATACATCAGTCCCAACTGCCGTTGCAGTATTCACAAAGGCAGGTTCTCCAGTCCAAATTAGATTCACACCAGGAATTACACATTCTAGGTATGAACCGGCCGTAATTGTCTCGCCAATGAGTGCCACGCAATCTGGGGAGAGCGCCACTTTGTCATCAATTAACGAAGTGAGAGTTACAGTAGTTGTTCCCACGTTAGAAATTCGAAGCGTGTAATCAACTGGTCCACCTGTGACAGGAACTGTAGATACATTCGAAATTTTACTTAACGAAATATCAGGCAACGCAACAACCACAACTTCAGCTGAATCAGAGTCTGAAATAGTTGTGGTTCCTGTATTTGCTGTCACGTTTACGATATTCGTGAAGGTAGCCTGCAAATTCGCCAGAGTACAGTTAAAAGTCTGTACTTCCGCAACTGCGAGTGTAGTAAAGGTTTGATCGCATGTTGGTGCCAACGGATCACTCACGACAATAGTGGTCAATGGAATATTGCCAGTATTTGTGACGGTAATCGCGAAAGTTGCGCTTCCACCTTGAGAGATTGATTGAATGTCAGGTGTTTTCTGAATATCAATAGATGGAGCAGAACCAAAATATGAACTGCTATCACTTGCTGTTACTTGAAGCCCCAAATAATTGGCTGTAGCAGTTCCGATGTTGGTGTATGCGCCTGGAGCAGAAGATCCGCTCGCAGAACATTGCATAGCCTCACCAATTGCCAGAGTTGTCTGAGGACAAGAGACGGAAACTCCTTGATTATCTGTGACGGTCACCGTATCCAAAGCAACGTTCCCAGTGTTGGTAACTTGGTAGGTCCATACCACCGGGCTACCCACTGGGATTGTTGGGTTATCAGAACCATTTGTGGTCTTATTAATTGTCAGTGCTGGATCAGAACCGAAGTAAGTGCCGGAATCTTGAGCCGTAACATTGGTCTGCTCAAAAGTTCCGTTCACTGTTCCAAGATTTCGATACCAACCGGCGGTTGCAACTCCCGAAGCTGTGCAAGTCATCTCTTCATCGATAACTAGAACGGCCTTCGGACATGTGACTGTTTCACCTTGGTCATCAGTCACCGAGATTTCACTTACCGTGACGTTACCAACGTTCTTCACTAGGTAAGTCCAATTAACAGAATCACCGACATGTATGTCAGGTTCCTCGCCTCCATTAGTTAATTTCTTTAATGTAAGAAGTGGATTAGCTCCGAAGTAATTACTCGCATCGCTTGCAGTTGCGGTAAAAGTGCCATTGTTCGCATTCACAGTTCCGATATTTGAATATGCTCCGATACCTGCGGCACCGTCTGCGGTACATGTCATGGAATTACCCGGATCCAACGTTGTTAATGGGCAAGTAACAACAACACTTTTGTCATCAGTAACGACAATATTGTTAAGTGCAATATTTCCGGTATTCGTTACAAGATATTGCCACTGAATTGGAGTGAGGGTGATGATAGTTCCACCATCTGTTCCATTAGTGGTCTTCGCAATAGAGATCGATGAAAGAACTCCAAAGTAGTTGCTTGCATCCTCGGCGGATACGACAGTTCCTAAGAAATTTGCTCGCGCGGTTCCTTTATTCTCATAAGAGCCCACAGCGGCAACGCCAGTGCCGGTACAGGTTATAGCTTCGCCGACAGCCAAAGTCGTTTTCGGACATGAGACAACAACTCCTTTGTCATCTACAACAGTGAGTTGGTCGACAGCAATATTTCCTGAATTCGTAACTAAATACGTCCAAGTAATGGCCGCTCCGACTGCAATTTGGGGACCATCAGAACCATTTGTTTTCTTATCAACGGTCATGCTTGGAGCTGCACCAAAGTAAGAAGACGTATCTGTAGCTGTAACTGTTGTGGTGAGATAGGTAGCAGATACGGTTGCACTGTTTGAATAGGGACCCTGTTGAGCGATTCCAGTTGCGTCACAAGTAATCGATTGTCCAATAGCTAAGGTTGTCTGAGGACATATAACTATTGCGCCTTTGTCATCAACTACAGCGATGTTGGAAAGTGGAGCATTTCCAGTATTTACGAGTTGATAACTCCATACAACAAGTTCTCCAACGAGGATATTTGGTCCATCACTGCCGTTAGTTAATTTGTTTATGGAAATAGATGGAACAAGAGCTGGCGCAATAACATTGAGCGTTGCGCTGTCAGTCGCATCAAGTCGAAGCGGATTGATGATTGAGTCGTAGCCAAAGACGGTTGCTGTATTGAAGACAGTGGTGTCGATATTCACTTCAAAACTCTTTGTGACTTCGGCATAAGCAGTCGCGCCTGCAGCCAAGTCATCAACACTTCCATCCCCATCTTGATCACTTAAGCCAGAAGTGATGGGAACAGTGAAATCAGAGAATATTCCACTGTCATCAGAGATAACAGACAGGTTATAGATAGGTGCTGGCGGATTTGATCCATTGTCAGTATTGATAACTGCATAGCAATACTTAACGAGTTCGTTAGAGAGAGCTGTTAAAGAGTCAACTCCAGGGCAAGTTCCTGTTCCAGTTGTTACAGTTTTGGCTAAAGTAAGTTGTGGAACCGCAAGTGCGACCAGTTTCTTCAGTGGTACAGTTTTTTCACCCACTCCAACATCTTCTGCAGGCAGAACTTGTTGAGTGCCATTCTTAAAAGTTAAGAGCGCATCATTAAATCGTGCTTGCAAATCACCAGTTGGTTTCAAACGAGGATCGC
>JACCDP010034103.1_pt1 | contig 14240 bp, 13 predicted proteins | sample 7445841 | NCBI WGS metagenome assembly JACCDP01 (sample SAMN15323441, study PRJNA562643) | freshwater metagenome | isolation source: river surface water | place: USA:Blue River Watershed | collected 2017-08-17
AAACCTTGCAAACAGCCATCGCGAATGGCGGCCCGGAAAACGCCATTGGTGTGTGCAAAACCCAGGCCCCTGAAATTGCCCAAAACCTGTCGACCAAGCACCGGGTTCAGGTGGCACGTGTGGGTACTCGGGCCAGAAACCCTGTGATGGGTGTCGCCAATGAATGGCAATCACAGGCGCTCAAGCAATTTGAGTCACGTTTGGCGCGGGGCGACAAGCCTTACGACATCGAGTTTGTGCAATTGACCAAATCCGGTGCTTACGATTTGGAATTGCGTTATGCCAAACCGATTGTGTTGCAGCCCATGTGTACCGCATGTCATGGAAGCCCTGACCAAATTTCTCCAGAGGTCAAAGCCAAACTGGAGCAGCTTTACCCGAACGACAAGGCCGTGAATTACAAGCCCGGCGAATTGCGGGGTGCGGTGGTGGTCACTCGGCTTTTGTCGAATTGACCGTTTTAGGCGGGTAGCGCCGTTGCCAATCCGACAAAAAAGCTTCGATGTAACGCCTGCTATCTTCGGCCTGTGGGTGAGCAGCATGTTTGGCAAATTCGAACGCATCCAAGCCAAGCTTGTTTTCTATTCGGGGGTCAGCGCCCTCTTCTAGCAGCAATTTCACAGCAGAGGGCGTGCCGTACTGGGCTGCCATCATCAATGGCGTGGTGCCATTGGGCGCTTCAGCATCCAGATAAGCATCGTTTTCCATCAGCAACCGCATCATTTGGACATGGCCCTTGGTGGCGGCGTAATGTAACGGTGACCAGCCTTTTTTATTGACTTCAGCGCCCTTTTCGATCAAGCGTTTGGCGATGTCAAGTTGGTTATGGATGGCCGCCAGCATGAGCGCGTTTTCACCATGGGGGTTCGTGCTGTTGAGCTGAATCTGTTTGGCTTGGATCAACACTTGTTGGCTTTTCACCGCATTCGATTGCGCAGCCAAAACCAACGCAGGGATTCCTTTTTCATTCACTGTGTTGGGGTCAAAACCACGGTCCAAGAGTTGTTGAACCGTGTCAACCCGGTCATGTTCGATGGCGGAGAAAAAATCCTCGTAACTGCCCGCGCGGGCAAAACACGCTGCAAACAAACCCAAGATGCAAATGAAATGATGCAATTTCAATGAATTTTTATGTGCCATCAGTGGTCCACCTGTCTGCATCAATAGACTCAAGGACACGGCAAAACAATTTTGCGAAACAAATTCAAGAAATTTTCCGTCGTATGGGCGGCGATCGACTCATTGGACAGCCCTTTGATTTCTGCCATTTTTTTGGCCACCCAAGGAACCAGCGACGGGTCATTGGTTTTGCCGCGGTGGGGTGCAGGCGCCAAATAGGGACTGTCCGTCTCTATCAGCATCCGGTCCAGCGGCACCCAAGCAGCGATCTCACGCAAGTCGGTGGCGTTTTTGAAAGTCAATATGCCCGAAAAAGAAATATAGAAACCCAGGTCCAAAGCCGCTCTGGCGACTTGTGCGGTTTCAGTGAAGCAATGAAACACACCGCCTGCACTGCCTGAGGTTCCATCTTCCCCTTCTTCTTTCAAAATCGCCAAGGTGTCTGCACTGGCACTGCGTGTGTGAATGACGAGTGGTAAACCCAGTTGTCGCGCCGCACGGATGTGAACACGAAACCGGTCCCGTTGCCACGCCATGTCTTGTACCGAACGATCGCCCAGCCGGTAGTAGTCCAGACCAGTCTCACCAATGCCGACGACTTTGCCCAGTTGACCCAAGCGCAATAAATCGTCAAGTGTCGGCTCTTGCACCTGGTCTTCATCTGGGTGAACACCTGCTGTGCACCAAAAATTGTCGTGTGCATTGGCGATGTTGTGAACGTCTTCAAACGTTTCCAGTCGGGTGCTGATCAACAGCGCCTTGGTGACTTGGGCGGCATGCATGTCTTGGCGAATCTCTGTCAATCGAGATTGCAACTCAGGGAAATTCAGGTGGCAATGCGAATCGGTATACATCGGTCAAGCTTCAAGAAAAGATGGCGCGTTGTGCGCGACTGACCCAGGCCTCAAACAACAACCCGGCTTGGTAGGGATGGTCGACGGTTTTGGCCATGGTCATCAATTCACGCGACCAAGCCGACAAGCTGTCCCAGTGCCCACCGCGTGGCAAATCTTTGGCGCTGAAAAAACGAGGTGCTGCGCCTGCTTGGGCACGCAACATGTCATGACAGATTTTTTGCAGAAATGACAACACCACCGCCGGGCTGTGGTTTGACAACACGGACACGTCTCCTCTGCTGATTTGCGAGGGCAAGGCACGCCAAGTGCTGGCTTTCATGCCGGATTGGTAAAGCAACCAAGCGTCATTCGGCCGCCCTCCCGCGGCTTGCAACAACACGTTCGCGTCTTCCAGGGGAACCGATTGTTGAACCAGCCATTGGGTGGCCTCTGTTTCCGAAGGCCAGGCCATGGCATGGTTTTGACATCGACTGCGCACGGTGGGCAGCAAGTCTTGGGCAGCTTGGCAAGCCAAAATGAAGCGTGTGTCGCCAGGGGGCTCTTCCAGCGTTTTCAACAACGTGTTGGCTGTGACGTGGTTCATGCGCTCGGCCGGACTGATCAACACCACTTTGCCTTGCATGCCCGCACTGGTTGTTTGGCTGAATGCCAACATGTCGCGCATGGCTTCAACCCGAATTTCTCGGCTGGGTTTGCGCTTTTTGTCTTCAATGTCTTTGAGTGCTTTTTCTGGCAATGGCCACATACATTCCAACATGTCCACCTCGGGCATGAGCACGGTCAGGTCTGCATGGGCTCGCACCGATATGCCATGACAACTGGGGCATGTTCCGCAGGCACCATGGTCGGTGGGCGAATGGCATAACCATGTCGCTGCCAGCGCCAAACCGAGTTCGTATTGACCCAAACCAGAGGGGCCTTGCAGCAAAAAAGCATGCCCCGATCGCCGCATCAGCGTGGCGAGCTGGGTTTGTAACCAAGGTGCCAAAGGTGTCATGCGATGGGTGCAGGCCAATAGCCCCGAGCATTCATGACACGCCACACCGACTGGCGCACAGTGTCCATCGGTGCATCTGCCTCGATCAAGGCAAACCGTTTCGGGTCTGCTTCCGCGCGCATGGCATAGGCGTCATGCACATGTTGAAAGAAAGCCAAAGGCTGAGACTCAAACCGGTCTGGCACACGGGCCGTGGCCAGCCGTTGAGCCGCCACTTGCGGGTTCAGTGAAAACCACAGTGTGAGGTCAGGCTGTCTGAGGGAGTGATCGGGCAAGGCTTGTACCCAGCGTTCAAGTTGCGACAAGACTTGGAAATCAAAGCCTCGACCACCCCCTTGGTAAGCAAAGGTGGCGTCAGTGAAGCGGTCGCACAACACGACATCGCCTCTGGCCAAGGCGGGCTCAATCACTTGCACCAGATGGTCTCGTCGCGCCGCAAACACCAGCAGGGCTTCGCACAGCGGATCCATCGCGTCATGCAACACCATCTCGCGCAGTTTTTCTGCCAAGGCGGTGCCGCCGGGTTCACGGGTTTGAACCACGGCTTGACCATGCGCACGAAAAGCATCAGACACGGCTTGTATGTGGCTGGACTTACCCGCGCCGTCGATGCCTTCAAAACTGATGAACAAGCCGGTTGAACTCATGCGAACTATTGTGCCTTGCTGCTGACAGCGCGCTGGTAGCGGTCCACCGCCGCGTTATGGTCTGCCAAGTTGTCGCTGAATTGGCTGCTGCCGTCGCCACGCGCCACAAAGTACAAGGCCTTGCTGGTTGCTGGATGCAAGGTGGCTTGCAAAGCCGCGGCACCTGGCATGGCAATCGGTGTGGGTGGCAGACCTTTGCGAACATAGGTGTTCCATGGGTGATCGGTTTGTAAGTCGACCCGGCGCAAGTTGCCATCGAAGTCTGCACCCATGCCGTAAATGACCGTGGGGTCGGTTTGCAACGGCATGTTGATACGCAAGCGGTTGTGAAACACGCTGGCAATCATGCGGCGGTCGCTGCTCAGACCGGTTTCTTTTTCAACGATGCTGGCCAGTATCAATGCCTCTTGTGGGTTTTTCAATGGCAAACCCAGGTCGCGGTTTTGCCAAGCGGTGACCAAATGTTTGTCCATGGCAATGGCCGCTCGGCGCATGACGTCCAAATCTGAACTGCCCTTGCTGAAGTGATAGGTGTCAGGAAAAAAACGCCCCTCTGGTGCCACACCCGATTTGCCCAAATGGCCCATGATTTCTTCATCGCTCAAGCTGTTTGAGTCATGTTTTAAAAATTCGGATTTGTTCAAGGCTTGTCTGAATTGACGCCAGGTCCAACCTTCAACCAAGGTCATGGTTTTTAAGTTTTCTTCACCCCGCACCAATTTGTTCAGCAATTGAATCGCAGAGGTTTGCGCGTCAATTTCATAACTGCCAGCGCGAATCAGGCGTGACTGGCCACTGAATTTGAAGTAGTAAAACAACAGGGTCGGTGAAACATCAACGCCAGACAAGACCACGGTTTGTGCGATGGACCGCACCGATTGACCGGGCTCGATCGAGACATCCACCGTGGTTTGCAACAAAGGCAAAGGCCGCCATAACCACCATGCCCCGCTGGCACCGACCATCACGGCTGACAACAGCAACAGAACCAACCCTGACCGCCACCAAGTTTTCAAAAGCCTGTCCTGCATGTTTGACAAAGCGGACATGATAATAGAGGCATGACCTCCTCTGAAATTGCCATGAACCCTCTTGTGTTGACAGCCGTTGGTGCCTGCGCCCTGCCCCATTTGGGGGTGATCGCCGCCCGTGGCGAAGACGCCGCCCATTTTTTGCACAACCAATTGACCCAAGACTTTGCGCTTTTGGATTCACAGCACGCCAGGCTGGCGGCTTTTTGCAATGCCAAAGGCCGCATGCAAGCCAGCATGGTGGGTTTCAAAACCTCACCGCAAGAGGTGTTGCTGGTTTTGCGGGCCGACTTGTTGCCGCAAACCCTCAAGCGCTTGTCAATGTTTGTTTTGCGTGCCAAAGTGAAACTGACCGATGCCAGTGCCGAGTGGAGGGTCGCAGGACGGTTCACTGCACATGCCGAACCGCTAACACCTTGGCAGTTGACCCAAAACCAGCGCACTTGGCGAGTGGGCTTGTATCCCGCTGGCGGCTTGGCCAGGCAGTTGTGTGTTTTGCCCACCGAGGAAGCATTGGCTGATGCGCCGTTAGACACCCAGGATTGGTTGCTGGGTGAAGTGCTCAGTGGCGTGGCCGATGTGCAGGCAGCCACCTTTGAAGCCTTTGTGCCGCAGATGTTGAATTACGAATCGGTCGATGGCGTGAATTTCAAAAAAGGCTGCTACCCCGGACAAGAGGTGGTGGCCAGAAGCCAGTTTCGTGGCATTTTGAAGCGACGTACCTATGTGGTCAGCAGCCCTGTCGCTTTGCAAGCAGGGGAAGACATTTTTCATGTCAGCGACAACTCACAGCCCGCAGGTCAAGTCGCGCAAGCGGCATCGCACGCCCAGCATGGGCATTGGGCGTTGGTGTGTTTGCAAACCTCTTTCGCGCAACCTGATGCGCTTTACCCGGTTTCCTCACCTGACAGCCGATTGCAATTGCATCCCCTGCCCTACGCGTTGCGCGACGACATTTGATTTCACATGGATGCTTGCAGCATCGCGCGGTAATCGGCCACACTGGCTTCACGCGGATTGGTTTTGTGCGAATGGTCAGCCAACGCCCCTTGAATGATGGCGTCAAATTGGTCTTCGCTCACCCCCATGGCCGCGAGCCCGCTTGGCAAACCCAACGCGGCATTCATGCGCTTGATCGCGTCGCCCAAGGATTGGGCTGCGTGGTTGCCAGGTGCGAGTCCCATGGCCTGCGCCATGCGCTCGAGCCGATGTTCTTGTTGCATGGAAGGTGCATGCGCATTGAATGCAATCACGGCGGGCAAAAACATCGCGTTCAACGTGCCATGGTGTAACTTGGGGTTGATACCACCCAAGCTGTGGCTGAGCGAATGCACGCATCCCAAGCCTTTTTGAAAAGCCAACGCGCCTTGCATGGATGCGCTCAGCATTTGCAAGCGCGCGTGTTTGTTCTGTCCCTCGCGGGTGGCGAGGGGGATGTTTGCCCAACCCCGTTGTAAACCGTCCAGCGCAATGCCATCGGCAGGTGGATTGAACGCAGCTGACATGAATGTTTCCATGCAATGGGCGATCGCGTCCATGCCCGTGGCGGCGGTCAACAGTGGTGGCAAGCCCAGCGTCAAGTCAGGGTCAAGCAAGGCGGTTTTGGGCACCAAATGCCACGAGTGAAAACCCAGTTTGCGTCCATCGTCAACGATGATGATGGCACCGCGCGCCACTTCACTGCCCGTGCCAGCGGTGGTGGGTATGGCGATCAGCGGCAACACCTTGTCTGTGATGCGCGGTGAACCCCCTTCGATGGTGGCATAGGTGGTCAACGGACCTGCGTGGGTGGCCGCAATGGCCACACCTTTGGCGCAATCCATGGAGGATCCGCCGCCCAAGGCAATCAAGCCATCGCATTGGTGGTCGAGGCACAGTTGCGTGGCGGCCCGAACCGAAGCCTCTGTCGGGTTCGAAGGTGTGCCGTCGTAAACAGCGCATGCCAGGCCAGGCAGGGCGTCGAGCGCCAACGACAACAAACCCGCTGCTTTGATGCCTGCGTCTGTGACGATCAACGGACGCGTGATGTGGTGTCGTGCGCATTCTTCCGCCAGCCGTTGAATGGCGCCAGGTTCAATGTGTATCTGCGTGATGTAAAGAATGCTGGACATGAAAAAACCCTCTGAGCGTTGTAGGATGCTGCGACTTTAACGGACAGCTTTCGACCCATGCAAACCTCTGATTTTCGTTTTTTCCATCCCCTCCGCGTCAGGTGGGTGGAAGTGGACATGCAAAAAATCGTGTTCAACGGACACTACCTGATGTATTTCGACACCGCGGTGGGCGACTATTGGCGGCATTTGGTGTTGCCTTACGAGCAAACCATGCACGATTTGGGTGGTGATTTGTACGTGGTCAAGTCCACCTTGGAATACAAAGCGTCAGCCGTGTATGACGACTGGTTGCATATTGGCATGCGCTGTCAGCGCATTGGCAATTCCTCCCTCACCTTTCAAGCCTGTGCGTTTCGTGGCAACCAAGTGTTGGTCACCGGTGAGTTGGTCTATGTCTATGCCGATCCGACCACGCAAACTTCCAAACCAGTGCCGCAAGCATTGCGAGACACATTGCTTGGGTTTGAGCAAGGAGAACCCATGGTCAAACTTCAATTGGGCAGTTGGGGTGCGTTGAAAACGGTGGCGGGTGCATTGCGTACCGAGGTGTTTGTGCAAGAGCAAGGGGTGAGCCAGGCATTGGAATGGGACGACAAAGATGCATTGAGTTTGCATGCGGTATTGCGCAACCGCATGGGTTTGGCGGTGGCCACTGGTCGTTTGATGCCGGCGGTGGAAGGCGTGTCCAAAATCGGTCGCATGGCCGTGAAAAAACAGTTGCGTGGATTGAAACTGGGCGACCATGTCCTGCAAGGCTTGCTAGAGGCCGCCCAAAAACGTGGTGACAAAGAGGTGGTGCTTCATGCCCAGTGCACTGCAGAGCGGTTTTACCAACGGCAAGGCTTCATGCGTCGGGGCGAGGTATTCCAAGAAGCTGACATGGACCATGTCGAAATGTACATCTCACTGTGATGTCAAGCATTCACAAAGCCTGAACCTGACTCGGGTCGGGTCGGTGCAACCACTCAGCCAATTCGTCAGCCAATCGACCCGCTTCTGCCACGGCGGTTTGCCACACCTTCACCCGCCCTTTGAAATCGCGGCTGTATGTCATGAAGTCGCTGCGGTCTGGCAGTTTGCCGTTGGGCAATTGCTTGACCCACTCTGGGTTGGGCGACAACACCAAGGTGGTGTCTAAAAACGAAGTGGCTTGGTGTCGCCAAGTCAGATGTTTGTCCAACCAACCTGGGACCACGTGCTGCTGAAAATGCGGGTAAAGCGTGAGGCCTTTGGCCCCTCGGTAGTCCAAATGCAAGTGGTAGTCGGTGATCCCGCCATCCCAATAAGCGCCCGTGGGTGCACCCTTGATGTCGTGAACCGCGTTCAACACAAACGGAATCGAGCAACTGGCTTGCACAGCATCCAAAAAATTTTCCTCACTCAGCGCCAGATGACGCGTGCGGTAGTCGAGCACGCGAAATGGCAGCGGTTGCGGGTGTCCCAAAAAAGAAGAGGAAAACACCACGCGTTCTAACCACCATGACATGGCTTTGCGGTTGACCAAGTTGGTCAGGTAAGCACCGGCATAACCCAAGGTTCGACGCAGTGGCGTGTCGCGTTGAAGCAGTCCCCGGCCATGCGATGTCATGATGTGCAGGCGGTAACGGGGGTGTTGCAGCACTTTGTGAACACGGCCCGCATAAAACCGGTGCAGATTCGCAGAGAAATCGTCGCTGACCTGTGTCGGTGTTGGTCGTGATTGACCCGGTGACAAGACGTAATTTTGGTGAACGTAGGCATCTTCCAAAGCAAGCAGCTCTGCCCGAGGGTCTGGCAAGCAAGCGGTGGCCATGCGCCAAGCGCCAATGGAAGCGCCAACCAAGTCAATCGGTTGCTGACTGCGGGGCAACCATTGGTCAAACAAATACCGGTCGATGGGGCCTAACACCAGTCCCTTGGGACCACCGGCCGCGCCCGGTATGACGCTGATGTGCTGCGGTTGCAAGCCTTGGGCATGCACGTGCGCCAATGCCTGCGGGCCAGCGTGTATGCACAGGGCTTTCATCGGTCAGTTGTCAGTTGCCGCGCAACGCCTGTTTCAATTGGATGCCAATGTCAGGCCGCTCGGCAAACGGGTCGGGTGGGTTGCTGCCTTGCACGATTGCATCAAAACGGGTTTGGGCATTGCCCAGCGCTTTGGGGTGGCTGTAAATGTAAAACTGGTTTGCGCGAATCGCATCAAACACCATCTGTGCAACCTGTGCAGCACTGACTTTGCCACTGCTGACGGCTTTGTCGCTCATGGCTTGGCCAATCAGTTGGCCTTGCGTGGGTTGGGCCGCTGCCAAATGACCGGGTCGGTTTCGTTCGCTTTGGTTAATACCTGTGGGCACAAAGTAAGGACACAACACACTGGCGCTGATTTGGTCGGTGACCAAGTTCAGGTCTTGGTAGAGGGTTTCGGTCAAGGCCACTACCGCATGTTTGGTGACGTTGTAAATGCCCATGTTTGGGGGTGTGAGCAAACCGGCCATGCTGGCTGTGTTGACAATGTGGCCCTGCCATGTGGGGTCTTGTTGTGCAGCTTGCAGCATCATGGGCGTGAACAAACGCACCCCGTGAACCACGCCCCACACATTCACACCGAGCAGCCATTCCCAGTCTTGCAAGCTGTTTTCCCACAGCAAGCCGCCAGCGCCGACACCGGCGTTGTTGAACACAAAATGCGGCGCACCAAAACGCGCTTGAACCGCTGTGGCGAGTTCTTGCATGTCGTCGGCATGGGAGACATCCACCCGCTTGGCCATGACTTGCACACCCAAGGCTTTCATTTCGTCATGGGCTTGTTTCAGCGCGTCTTTTTGCACATCGACCAACACCAAGTTCATGCCCAGTGATGCGCCAATGCGAGCGCATTCCAAACCAAAGCCAGATGCACCGCCAGTCAAGACAGCGGTTTTTCCTTTGAAGTCGTTGATCATGCGTCGGCCTTTTTCATGATGAAGCCCATGCGAGGAAAGTGCACATGCAATTGGCCCACTTGCGGATCGTTTCGCTCCAGGGTCAAGCGGGTGCGCGTGGCAGCCACCAAGGTGCCCGTGGTGGGCTCGGTGCCAAAGCTGTCTGCCGCGACACTGACCTGCGTGCCAAGCGGGATGCCGTGTTCGTCTTGGAACACATCGTCATGCAAAGCAACAGGTTGCGCGGCCGCCGCGATGTGCAATGCTTGCGCGGCGGTGATGGCTTGCGACTTGCCGTGCCCGATCGAAGCCATGCGATGCCCCCATTCCCTCACCAACGGTGTGGCGTCCAAGATGTGGTCAATCACAGGCACTTTCACCATGGTGAACCACACCGAGTGATAGACAGAAAAATCGGCCAAGCAAGGCGTGTCACCCAACAAAAACGCATGGTCTTCCAACATGGTTGATAAGCGTCGCAAATGGCTTTTGTACATGGCAGTGGCGTCTGGCGCAGGCATGCGTGCACCACCGCCGCGCATGGCTTTGCGGTCTTCGGCAAAGACCTTGACCACATCGGCGGGCATGCTCGCCATCACATGCTGTGCCCCTGCGGGTTGAAAGTTGTATGCCATGGCCACAGGAAACAACACGTTGTCTGCCCATTGCGCCACGGTCCTGACCAAGCCTTTGGGTGCGGCGTGGTAGAGCGAGGGCGTGGGCACCATCTGCTCGAGCACATCGCAAATCAATGCGGTGTCGCAATACATGTCTGCGCCGATTTGCAGCACCGGTGTTTTGCGGTAACCGCCAGTCAGCGGCATCAAATCCGGTTTGGGCATGACCATCGGAATTTCAACGCCCTGCCATTCCATGCGTTTGTAGCCAAAAATCAAACGGATTTTTTCGGCAAACGGCGATGTGGGGTAATGGTGAAGAATCATGTGACCTCAAATCTTGACGACTTGCTTGCCGAAATTTTTGCCCTTGAGCAAACCAAAAAATGCCTCGGGTGCGTTGGCCAGGCCCTGTGCCACGGTTTCGCGTGGTTTGAATTTGCCACTGCCCACCAGTTCACCCAATTCTTTGAGTGCCAGTGGCCAATCCGCTGGGTGTTCGCTGACGATGAAGCCTTGCACCTTCATTCGGTTGACCAAGATCAATGAGGGATTGGCCATGGGGATCGGGTGGCCGTTGTAGCCAGAAATCATGCCGCATACCGCGATGCTGCTGAAGTGGTTCATTCTGAGCATGACGGCGTCCAACACCATGCCACCCACATTTTCAAAATGGCCGTCGATGCCGTCGGGGCAGACGTCCTTCAAGGCTTTGGACAAGGACAGGTAGTCGTTGTGCTGCTTGTAATCGATGCAGGCGTCAAAACCCAAATCGTGGGTGACGTAGTCGCATTTGTCTTTGCCGCCGGCAATGCCGATGACGCGGCAACCACGCGCTTTGGCCAATGCACCAAATGCGCTGCCCACGGCACCGCTGGCTGCGCTGACGGTCAAGGTCTGCCCTGCTTTGGGTTCAATGATGCGAACCAGACCGTGCCATGCGGTGACGCCGGGCATGCCAACCGCACCAAGGTAATGGCTGATGGGCACATGCGTGGTGTCGATCTTGCGCAATGCGCCCGGGGCGCTGGCGTCGACCACGCTGTAGGTTTGCCAACCCCCCATGCCCACGACTTTGTCACCCGGCGCAAACCCTGGGTGGCGGCTTTCCACCACTTCGCCAACCGTGCCACCAATCATCACGCTGTTGAGTGGCTGCGGCAAGGTGTAGCTTTTCACGTCATTCATTCGCCCGCGCATGTAGGGGTCAAGGCTGAGGTATTCGTGTTTGACCAAGACCTGTTGGTCAGCCAACGCAGGCGTGTCGAGCGTCAGTAATTGGAAGTTTTCGGCCAAAGGCTCGCCCTTGGGGCGGCTGACCAAATGGATTTGGGGGTTTTGTGGCATGTGTGTCTCCGTGGGTGTTTGGTCAAGTGAAAGGAAAATCAGGCGTGATGAGAGGCATCGGATCCGCCGAGAATGGCACTGACGCCGCCATCCACGGCCATCCATTGGCCGGTGATGTGTTTGCCTGCGTCGGATGCAAATAACAAGGCCAAGCCTTTGAGGTCTTCGTCGTCGCCTAAGCGGCGTAGCGGCGCATGCGAGGCCATCGTGTCTTCTCCCATGGATCTCAATAAACCTGCGGTCATTTTGCTGGGGAAAAAGCCGGGGCAAATCGCATTCACGCGGATACCGTGTTCGCCCCATTCGCCAGCGAGCGCGCGGGTGAAATTGATCACTGCCGCTTTGGAGGTGTTGTAGGCCAAGGTTTTCATGCCGCTGGGGTTACCGGCCAAACCAGCGATGGAGGCGACATTGATGATGCTGCCCTTGCGCCGACCAATCATGCTGTGTTTGCCCAAGTATTGGCTCAAAATGAAATAACCGCGCACGTTCAAATTCATGACCTTGTCCCAAGCTTCTAAGGGGTGGTCTTCGGCGGGTGAACCCCATGCCGCACCGGCGTTGTTCACCAAGACATCCACATGGCCAAAGGCTTGCAAAGTTTCAGCACCCAACCGGTGAATGTCTTTCTCGTTGGCGCAATCAGCGGCCAACCATTGCACATCGATGCCCGCGTGTTTCAACTCAGAAGCCGCTGCTTGCAAGTCGGTTTCTTTGCGTGAACTCAGCATGATGCGCGCACCGGCTTCGCCCAGCGCATGGGCCAGTTGCAGACCCAGTCCGCGTGAGCCGCCAGTCACCAATGCGGTTTTGCCAGCCAGGTCAAAAAGTTGTTTCACAGTGCGAGTCATGGGGTGTTTCCTTGGGGTCGGGCTCAAAAAGCATCGATGGGCATGTGGGCACACGTGGCATCTTGTGATTTCACCACTTGCAACCAAGCCGATGTCTTGGGCAATTCATAGTTGAAGAAATATTGGCAAGCATGACGCCTTCCCACACTGGCTGCGTCGTCGCCTTGGCTGGCCAGACTGACATCAAGCCAGACCCAAGCCAACACGGTGTGACCAAAGGCTTGCATGTAGGGCACGGCGTTGGCCAATGACAACGCCGGGTCATTTCCTTGCCAAGCCTCACGCGTGGCTTGCATCAGGTCAGACCATGCTTGTTGCAACGCTTGGGATTGCGCATGTTCGGTCGGACTCACTGAACGTTGGCATGTGTCAAGGACGCGTTGCGCTAACAATTGCAAGCCCAAGCCGTCTTTCAACAAAACTTTGCGTCCCAACAAATCCATGGCTTGGATGCCGTGGGTGCCTTCGTGAATCATGTTCAATCGGTTGTCGCGCCAGTATTGTTCAACCGGAAAATCTCGGGTGTAGCCATACCCCCCATGGATTTGGATGGCCAAACTGTTCGCCTCCAAGCACCATTCGCTGGGCCAACTTTTGATGATGGGCGTGAGCACTTCCAGCAACCATTGGGCCTCGTGCTGTTGGTGCGCGTCACCGGTGTGCAATTCATCCACCAAACGCGCACCGAACAAACCCAGCGCCAAGGCGCCTTCACCATAGGCTTTTTGCGCCAACAACATGCGTTTGATGTCTGCATGTTCAATCAGACGCACCGCAGGCATTTCGGGGTTCTTGCCCGCCGGGCCCACGGGCCTGCCTTGGGTACGGGTCAATGCGTAGTCCAGTGAAGCCTGATAGCCTGCCAAGCCCAACATCGTGGCGGCCAAGCCCACACCAATGCGTGCTTCGTTCATCATGTGGAACATGCAGCGCAAACCCTCGCCAGGTTGTCCCACCAAATAACCCATCGCACCGCTTTGACCGTGGGGTGAATAACGACCTTCGCCAAAATTGAGCAAGGTGGTGACCGTGCCGCGCCAACCGAGTTTGTGGTTCAAACCAGCGAGTGACACATCATTGCGTTCCCCAGTGAGTTCGCCATGTGCATTGACCAGATGCTTGGGCACGACGAACAGAGAAATGCCTTTGGTGCCAGCGATCAATTTCCCATCTGGCCCCGGAATTTTGGCCAACACCAGGTGCACGATGTTCTCGGTCAATTCATGGTCGCCCGTGGAGATCCACATCTTGTTGCCTTTGAGGCGATAGCGTGGTCCCAAAGCATCGTTGGCGTGGTCATCGCCGTCAGGTGTGGCGCGAGTCGTGATGTCTGACAACGATGAACCGGCTTGGGGCTCTGACAAACACATGGTGCCCGCAAAACGGCCATTGAATTGGTTCAAGGCAAACACGTTGCGTTGCACCTCGCTGCCGTGGGCCATCAGCAAATTGGCATTGGCCACCGTCAACATGCTCGCGCCAATGCTGACAGAAGCACACGCAAAAAAAGCATTGGCAGCGGCTTCCACCGTATAAGGCAATTGCATTCCGCCAATGTCGTAGTCTTGTGCGGCACTCAACATGCCACTCGCTGCATAAGCGTTCAACGCGTCTTGGGTGCAGGCGGGCAAGACCACTTTCTCGCCGTCAAACTGCGGCTCTTGGGTGTCGACAGTTCGGTTGAACGGTGCGTATTTTTCGCGCGCGATTCTTTCGCAGGTATCAAGCACCGCATCAAAGGTGTCACGTGAATGGTCGGC
>JACCDP010246239.1_pt1 | contig 14237 bp, 9 predicted proteins | sample 7445841 | NCBI WGS metagenome assembly JACCDP01 (sample SAMN15323441, study PRJNA562643) | freshwater metagenome | isolation source: river surface water | place: USA:Blue River Watershed | collected 2017-08-17
CGCATGACCATCGGTTGCGTCGAGGATTACGCCAAGATCGGCCTGCCCCGCGATTGCGAGGCGCTCCTGCTCATGGAGACCGACGGACATCCGGCCGCGGTCGCCGAAGAAGCCGAACAGATGCTGGCCCTGGCCCGCGCCCGTGGCGCCCGCGACGTCCGCGTGGCCCGCGATGACGCCGAAGCCCTTCAGCTCGCCTCAGCCCGCCGCTCCGCCTTCTCCGCCCTCGCCCGAGTCCGCCCGACCACGATCCTCGAGGACGTCACCGTCCCGCGCGACAAGCTCGCCGAGATGGTCGGCTTCATCGCGGAGGTGGCCAAGAAGCACAACCTCCTCGTCGGCACCTTCGGCCACATGGGCGACGGCAACCTGCACCCGACCTTCCTGACCGACGAGCGCGACACCGAGGAGATGGCCCGCGTGCACGAAGCCCTCGAAGACATCGTGACCAAGACGCTCGCCCTCGGCGGCACGATCACCGGGGAACACGGCGTCGGCCTGGCGAAGAAAGCCTGGCTGCGCCGGCAGGTCGGCGAGAACAGCCACGACCTCATGCGCGAGATCAAGCACGCCTGGGATCCGCGCAACCTGCTCAACCCCGGCAAGATCTTCGACTGAGGGATGAAGCCTTCGCTCAAGCTCCTCGATTACTCGATCCTCCAGCAGTGCATGCATTGCGGGATGTGCCTGCCGGCCTGCCCCACCTACGACGCGACGAAGAAAGAACGTCACAGCCCGCGCGGACGCATCTCGCTCATGCGTGCCGTGGCCGACGACGAACTGAAGCTCACGCCCGCCTTCGCCGACGAGATGAGCTACTGCCTCGGCTGCCTGGCCTGTCAGACCGCCTGCCCCGCGGGCGTGGATTACTCCAACCTGCTCGAGACCGCCCGGGCCGAAGTCCATTCCGCCGGCCTCAACCAGACCTTCGCCAGCCGCTTCTGGCGCACGGTCACCATCCGCGGGCTGTTCATGCGCCCGCGACTGCTCCGCCTCGCCGGCCGCCTGCTCTGGGTCTACCAACGACTCGGGCTGCAGGCCGCCTTCCGCAAGATCGGCCTGACCAAGCTTCTGCCCAAGGACCTGCGCCGCCTCGAGCCGCAGTGCCCGACCGTGGCGACGAAGTTCTCGCCGCAGCTGATCCGTCCGATCGAGAGACCCGCCAAGCCGACGCACCGCGTCGCCCTGCTGACGGGCTGCGTCCAGGACCTCGTCTTCGCCGACATCAACCGCGACACCGCGGACGTCCTTTTGGCGAACGGATGCGAAGTCCACACGCCGCCCATCCAACCCTGCTGCGGCTCCTTGCACGTTCATAACGGCGAGGCCGATGCGGCCAAGGCTTTGGCCAAGCGGATGATCGACCTCTTCCCGCCGTCTCAGTTCGACGCGATCATCACGAACGCAGGCGGCTGCGGAAATCACCTCCGCCACTATGGTTCGCTGCTGGCCGAAGACCCCGTCTACGGCCCTTCGGCCAAGCTCTGGGACACCAAGCTCCGCGACATCCATGAATGGATGATGGAGCATGGCTGCCGAGCGCCTCAGGCCGGCCTGGGCGACCTCACCGTCACCTACCACGACTCCTGTCACCTGACGCACGGCCAGAAGGTGACCAAGCAGCCGCGCGACCTCCTGAAGCTCATCCCCGGCCTCAAGCTCGTCGAACTCCCCGAGGCCAACTGGTGCTGCGGCAGCGCCGGCATCTACAACATCACCCAGCCCGAGCAGTCGGAACAGCTCCTCATCCGTAAGATCGGGCATGTCATCGGCACCGGCGCATCGGTCCTCGCCACCGCCAACCCCGGGTGCCACCTTCAGATCGCCCGCGGCCTCCGCCAAGCCAGCTCACCCATCATCCTCCTCCAACCCGTGACCCTGTTGGCCAGCGCATACAGAAAAGAAAAGACGGCTGAGTCGATGACTGCATAGAGGACTGAATCGATCACAGAAAAATTCGCTCCTTCTGCCCTCTGTCATCCGCCCTCTGTCATCTGTCATCCTTACTACCCCTACCCCCACCCCTGCCCCTCTCCCTCTCATCATGTCTCCCGTAAAAATCGGCATCATCGGCGGCGGCCTCATGGGTCGCGAAATGGCCAGCGCGTTCGCCCGCTGGTGCGCGCTCACCGACGTCTCCGTCCGCCCGGTCCTAACGGCCGTGGCCGACCTCAATCCCGCCACCTTGTCGTGGTTCGATTGCATCCCCTCCTGCACGCAGAAGACGACCGACTACAAGGCGCTCCTCGCCAACCCGGACGTCGACGTGGTCTACGTGGCCGTCCCGCATAACCTGCATGAGCAGCTGTATTGCGACGTCCTTGCCGCCGGGAAAGACCTCTTCGCCGAGAAGCCCTTCGGCATCGACCTCGCCTCCGCCCGCCGTATCCACGCCGCCGCCAAGGCCAGCGGACGCTTCGTGCGTTGCAGTTCCGAGATGCCCTTCTTCCCCGGTGCCCAGCGTGCCTTCGAACTCGCGAAGTCCGGCTCGATCGGCCGCGTCCTCGAAGTCGTCTCCGGCTTCCACCACAGCAGCGACCTCGACCCGACCAAGGCCGCCAACTGGAAGCGCCTCAACACGATGTGCGGCGAAGGCGGCGCGCTCAACGACCTCGGCATGCATGCTTGCCACATCCCGCTCCGCCTCGGCTGGAAGCCTTCCCGCGTCTTCGCCCAGCTCCAGAAGGGCTACCCGCAGCGCCCCGACGGCAAAGGCGGCGTGACGAATTGCGACACCTGGGACAACGCCCTCCTCAATACCTGGATCAAGGTCGGCGGCCATGACGTCCCGATGCGCCTCGAGATGAAGCGCCTGATGCCGGGCGCCACCAACACCTGGTATATCGAGATCCTCGGCACCGACGGCGGCGTCCGTTACAGCACCGCCGACACCAAGGCCCTCTGGCTCTTCGAGCGGGGCAAGGAGCAGTTCTGGAAGCGCACCGACCTCGGCTTCGGCACGCCGTTCAAGACCGTCACCGGCGGCATCTTCGAGCCCGGCTTCGCCGACGTCATCCAGCAGATGTGGGCCGCGTACCTCATGGAACGCGCCGGCCTGCTCAACGGCCGCTTCGGCTGCGCCACGCCCGACGAAGCCGTCGCCACCCACGAGATCTTCGCCGCCGCCCTGCAGTCGCAGGCCCAAGGCACGGTCGTCTCGCTCTGATCCTCATGTCCAAACCTCCCCGCCAAGGCGTCCTCGCCGCCGGCAATTTCATCGTCGACTACGTCAAGGTCATCGACGGCTACCCGGCCCAGGACATGCTCGCGAGCATCCTGAGCGAGTCGCGCTCCAACGGAGGCGGCCCTTACAACGTCCTCAAGGACCTCGCGGCGATGAAGGTCGGATTCCCGCTGGCCGCCTGCGGACTCGTCGGCGACGACACCAACGGCCAGTGGATCAAGCGCGACTGCCAGAACCATCGCATCGACGTGGCGATGCTGCACCTCAGCAAGGACCACCCGACATCCTACACCGACGCCATGACCGTGCAGTCGACCGGGCGTCGCACTTTCTTCCACTGCCGCGGCGCCAACGCCCACTTCGACCTCAGGCACTGCGGCTTCGGCAAGACCAACGCCCGCATCCTGCACCTCGGCTACCTGATGCTGCTCGACCGCCTGGACACCTTCGAAGGCGGCCAGACCATCGCGGCCAAGCTGCTCTTCAACGCCCGCTCCGCCGGCCTGGAGACCTCCGTCGACATGTGCAGCGCCTCGCACCCGCAGTTCCGGGAGATCGCGCTCAGTTCCCTGCCCCTCACCGACCACCTCGTCATCAATGAGATCGAGGCCGGACTCGTCGTCGGCGAGGTGATCGACGCCAAGAACGCCGGCTGGCTCGTCCGCACGGCCGAACAGCTGCTCTCCCTTGGCGTGAAGAAGACTGTCACGATCCACACCGAGCATGGCGCCGTCTGCGCCACCGCCGAAGGCCTCCGCCTCAAGCAGGCCTCGCTGAAGCTTCCTGCCGGCTACAGCAAGGGCGCGACCGGCGCGGGCGACGCCTTCGCCGCCGGCATGCTTTACGGACTCCACGAAGGGCTCGGGATGCAGGAACGCCTGAAGCTCGCCGTCTGCTGCGCCGCCGCCTGCCTCGCCGACCCCACGCCGTCCAAAGGCCTGCGTCCGGTGAAGGACTGCCTGGCCTTGGCCGAGCAGTTCGGCTTCGGGGAGTTCTGACGGTCGACCGATACCGCACGCGAAGGTAAACCGGACACCGGATGATTGGCCGAGGTATGTCATGCCTTCAGCATCCTATCCGTTTTCGGCCTCCCTTTGCCGCTCGGGCTATCCTCGCGTTATTAGCCCCCATTCGAGCGTATAAGCCGTGCCTATTGGATTTCCTTCCGAGCAATCACCGACATGCTCCCAGCCACCCCAGCCCAGAACCACCTCAGCCATGACTCCCACCCTCTACCTTCGCCTGGCCACCATGGTCTTCCTCCACTTCTTCGTGTGGAGCTGCTGGTACAACACCATGTCCGTGTACCTTGGTAAGCTGAACTTCACCGGCACCCAGGTCGGCCTCGCTTACGGGACCACCGCCATCGGTGCGCTCGTCTCGCCCTTCCTCATCGGCGTCATCGCCGACCGTTACGTCCCGGCCCAGCGGCTCCTGGGTGGACTGCATCTCATCGGCGCGGCGTTGCTCTGGTGGATCTCCCAACAGACCACCTTCGACGTCTTCTACCCTTCCCTGATCGCCTATACGCTGACCTACATGGCCGGCCATGGCCTCATCAACACGATCACGCTGACCCACGCGCCTAATCCTTCCCGCTGGTTCCCCGTCGTCATGGCCGCCGCAGCGATCGGCTGGATCGCCGCCGCCCTTGTCGTCAACAGCGCCAACCTCGCGGACAATCAAGGCATGTTCAAGCTGGCCTGCGGCATCGCCGTCGCGGTCGGCCTTTATTCCTTCACCCTTCCGAACACCCCGCCCAAGGGCGAAGCCGGTCCGGTCTCGGCCAGCAAGCTCCTCGGCCTCGACGCCCTCAAGCTCTTCAAGGACCGTTCCTTCGCGGTCTTCATGTTCTGCTCCTTCCTCATCTGCGTCCCGCTGAGCTTCTATTTCACCTGGACCGGCGCCTTCCTCAGCGAGATGAAGGTCGCGGACTTCACCGCCAAGATGACCCTGGGGCAGGTCTCGGAGATCTGCTTCGTCCTCCTGCTGCCGCTGCTCCTGCCGTTCCTCGGCGTCAAACGCATCATGATCCTCGGCATGGCCGCCTGGGCCGTCCGCTTCGCGCTCTTCGCCTTCTTCCACGAGCAGCCCACGGCGACCTGGATGATCCTCGGCGGCATCCTCCTGCACGGCATGTGCTACGACTTCATCTTCGTCATGGGTCGCATGTATGTTGATCAGTATGCGGGCGAAGGCCTCCGCGCCTCGGCCCAAGGCCTGATCGCGGTCTTCACCCACGGCGCCGGCATGTTCGTCGGGTCGGTGCTTTCCGGCGTCGTCGCCCAGCACTACACCAGCCCCGCCGGCGTCCATGACTGGAAGTCCATCTGGCTCGTGCCGGCCCTGATGAGCGTCGCGCTCATCCCGATCTTCCTGGCTCTTTTCCGCGAAAAGACGGCCGAATAAGGGGTACGGATACCTCCCAAGGAAGATTCGCTTCCAGTTTTTGACAAAGTCCAAAACTCCGCCTTCGTACGGACAGATGCGCGACCCGGAAGCCACCCTTCGCCAGCACGACCTGCCCGTCACGGCGCAGCGCGTCGCCGTGCTCAGGGCGGTATCCCGCCATCCGCACGCCACCGCCGACGAGCTCGCCGAGGGCGTCCGCGGCGAACTGGGCACGATCTCCCGTCAGTCGGTCTACAACGTCCTGAACGTCCTCACGGACAAGGGCATCATCCGTCGCATCCAGCCGGCCGATTCCGCCGCGCTCTACGAGGACCGCATCGGCGACAACCATCACCACCTCGTCTGCCGTTCATGCGGTCGCACGGAAGACGTATGCTGCGCCGTCGGCGAAGCCCCCTGCCTCAAGGCGCACTCGCACCACGGCTTCAAGATCGACGAAGCCGAAGTGATCTACTGGGGCACCTGCCCCGCCTGCCAGAAGAAGCGCAGCTAACTTTCCCCTGAACTCCAACCTCGATACTCCACACTCCTAATAACATGTCCGACATCTCCAAATGCCCCGTGATGGGCCACCTGGCCCCGCAGAACCGCCACACCGCCGCCGCGGCGATGAGCAACGCCGACTGGTGGCCGAACCAGCTCAACCTGAGCATCCTGCGCCAGAACTCCGCGAAGAGCGATCCGCTCGCCCCGGGCTTCAACTACGCCGAAGAGTTCAAGAAGCTCGACCTCGAAGCCCTGCGCAAGGACCTCGCCGCGCTGATGACCGATTCGCAGGAATGGTGGCCGGCCGACTACGGCCACTACGGCCCCTTCTTCATCCGCATGGCCTGGCATAGCGCCGGCACCTACCGCGTGACCGACGGCCGCGGCGGCGCCGGTTACGGCACCATCCGCTTCGCCCCGCTCAACAGCTGGCCGGACAACGCCAACCTCGACAAGGCCCGTCGCCTGCTCTGGCCCATCAAGCAGAAGTACGGCCAGAAGATCTCCTGGGCCGATCTCATGGTCCTCACCGGCAACGTCGCCCTCGAGACCATGGGCTTCAAGACCTTCGGCTTCGCCGGCGGCCGTCAGGACGTCTGGGAACCGCAGGAAGACATCTACTGGGGCCCCGAAACCGAATGGCTCGGCGACAAGCGCTACACCGGCGACCGCCAGCTCGCCGACCCGCTCGGCGCCGTCCAGATGGGCCTGATCTACGTCAACCCCCAAGGCCCCAACGGCAAGCCTGACCCGCTCGCCTCGGCTCGCGACATCCGCGACACCTTCGCGCGCATGGCGATGAACGACGAAGAGACCGTCGCGCTCATCGCCGGCGGCCACACCTTCGGCAAGGCCCACGGCGCCGCCACGCCCGACGGCCACGTCGGTCCGGAACCCGAAGGCGCCCCGCTCGAAGAGATGGGCCTCGGGTGGAAGAACACCTTCGGCAAGGGCAACGGCGCCGACACGATCACCAGCGGCCTCGAAGGCGCCTGGACGAGCACGCCGACCCGCTGGTCCAACGAGTACCTCAAGAACCTCTGGGGCTACGAATGGGAACTCACCCAGTCCCCGGCCGGCGCCTATCAGTGGACGCCCAAGGGCGGCGCGGCGAAGGACACCGTACCGGACGCGCACGACAAGTCGAAGCGCCATGCGCCGATGATGTTCACGTCGGACATCGCGCTGCGCACCGACCCCGCCTACGCCAAGATCACGAAGCGCTGGCTCGAGAACCCGGCCGAGTTCGCCGACGCCTTCGCCAAGGCCTGGTACAAGCTGACGCACCGCGACATGGGCCCCTACGCCCGATGCCTCGGACCGCACGTGCCCCCGGCCCAGCTCTGGCAGGATCCCGTCCCGTCCGTCGACCACCTCCTGATCGACGCCGCCGACATCGAGTCGCTGAAGAAGACGCTCCTCGCCTCCGGCCTCACCACCGCGCAGCTCGTCTCCACCGCCTGGGCTTCCGCCGCCACCTTCCGTGGCAGCGACAAGCGCGGCGGCGCCAACGGCGCCCGCATCCGTCTCGCCCCGCAGAAGGACTGGGAAGTGAACCAGCCCGCCGAACTCGCCAAGGTCCTCGCCGTCCTCGAGAAGGTGCAGGCGATCTTCAACGCCGCCCAGACCGGCGGCAAGAAGGTCTCCCTCGCCGACCTCATCGTCCTCGGCGGTTGCGCCGCCGTCGAAGCCGCCGCCGCCAAGGCCGGCACACCGGTCAAGGTGCCGTTCACGCCGGGCCGCACCGACGCGACCCAGGCGATGACCGACGCCGAGTCCGTCGCGGTGCTCGAGCCGAAGTATGACGGCTTCCGCAACTACCTCGGCCGCAAGCTCGACCGCCCAGCGGCGGAGAACCTGCTCGACCGCGCCCAGCTCCTGACGCTCACGCCTCCGGAGATGACCGTCCTCGTCGGCGGCATGCGCGTGCTCGACACCACGGTGCTCTTCCCGGGCCTCGGCGTGCTGACCAAGCAGCCGGGCGTCCTGAGCAACGACTTCTTCGTCAACCTCCTCGACCAGTCCGTGGTCTGGGAGAAGGCCAAGATCTGCGAGCACTTCTTCGAAGGCCGCGACCGCAAGTCCGGCCAGGTGAAGTGGAACGCGACCGCCGTCGACCTCGTCTTCGGCTCCAACTCGCAGCTCCGCGCCCTGTCCGAGGTCTACGCCAGCGCCGACGGCAAGACGAAGTTCGCCCACGACTTCGTCGCCGCCTGGACGAAGGTCATGAACCTCGACCGATACGACGTGGCCAAGAAGTAAGCGCCCCGCGCCCTTCCCTCCACGGCCCGCCCTCGACGGCGGGCCGTTTTGTTTGGTCAGGCCGCGACCCGTCAGTCGCCGGCCTCCAAATCAACGGTTGAGGACTTTTTCTTGCTGTAAATCCAAGGCAGGCGGGTTGTCTGAAACCACCGTCCGACCCCTCGGATCTATGCGTCTCCGTTTCTCCCTCCACCCCGCGCTGCTCAGCGCCCTCGCGCTCGCCTGGTCCGCCGGGACGGACGCCAAGGTCTCCTTCAACCGGGAGATCCGTCCGATCCTTTCCGAACAGTGCTTCTCCTGCCACGGGTTCGACCCCAAGCACCGCAAGGCTGGCCTCCGCCTCGACACCCGCGAAGGCGCCTTGGCCGAGAACGACGGCGTCCGCGCGATCATCCCCGGCGACCCCGCGAAGTCGGCGCTTTGGGAACGACTGCTCTCCAAGGATCCGGAGGAAGTGATGCCTCCCCCCGAGGCCCACAAGCCCAAGCTGACGGAGAAGCAGCTGGCGACGCTCCGTCGCTGGATCGAGGAAGGCGCGCCTTACGAACCGCACTGGGCCTTCACCGCTCCGGTCCGCCCGAAGCTGAAGGAAAAAGGTCCGGCGGCGATCGACGCGCTCATCGACCAAGGCCTCAAGGAAGCCGGCCTGACCGCCTCGCCCGAAGTGTCGCCAGACAAGCTCCTGCGTCGCCTCTCGCTCGACCTCACCGGTCTGCCGCCCACGCCTGCCGAACTGGAAGCCTTCGCCCAGGCCCGCGCCAAGGATCCGCAGGCGGCCTACGCCGCCGCCGTCGAAAGCCTCCTCGCCTCGCCGGCCTATGGCGAACGCTGGGGTCGCTGGTGGCTCGACCAGGCCCGCTACGCCGACAGCAACGGCTACTCGATCGACGCGCCGCGCAGCATCTGGAAATACCGCGACTGGGTCGTGGGCTCGCTCAACGCCGACCTGCCTTTCGACCGCTTCACGATCGAGCAGCTCGCCGGCGACCTCCTGCCCGACGCCGGCGAGGCTCAGCGCGTCGCCACGGGCTTCCACCGCAACACGCCGCTCAACCAGGAAGGCGGCATCGATGTCGAGCAGTTCCGCATCGACAGCGTCTTCGATCGCGTCGGCACCACCGGCACCGTCTGGCTCGGCCTCACCGTCGGCTGCGCCCAGTGCCACGACCACAAGTTCGATCCGGTGACGCAGAAGGAGTTCTACCGGATGTTCGCGTTCTTCAACAACCAGGACGAGCCGGCCATGAAGGTATCGGATCCGTCCCGCGACGAGGCCAAGCTGGCCGCGACGGCGAAGGAAGCCGACAAGGCGCTCGCCGCCTGGCTGGACCAGCATCAGTCCGAACTACAGGCCTGGGAAGCCGGTCTGACCAAGGCGACCACCGCCAAGCTGTCCGGCCCGGCGAAGTCTGCCCTGCGTAAGCCCGCCGCAAAGCGCAGTGTCACCGAACGCGCCACCCTCTTCGCCGCGAGCCCCGGCGCCAAGGACAAGGAATTCAAGGCGCTCCAGAAACGCGCCAAGGATGCCGCCGACCTCCGCGACGCCGCTCCGACCACGCTCGTCTTCAAGGAGCGCGCCGAGCCTCGCAAGACGCACCTGCTGACCGCCGGCGATTTCACCCGCCCCGCCGAGGAGGTCACGCCTGGCGTCCTCTCCGTGCTGCACGCGTTCAAGCCGGACCAAGGTCCGGTCGACCGCCTCGACCTCGCCCGTTGGATCGCTTCGAAGGATAATCCTCTGACCTCCCGCGTCATCGCCAACCGCGTCTGGCAGGCCTACTTCGGCCGCGGCCTCGTCGAGACCGACAACGATTTCGGCTCGCAGGGCACGCCGCCCTCCCACCCGGAGTTGCTCGACTGGCTGGCGGTCGAATTCGTCGAAAGCGGCTGGAGCCTGAAGTCCCTCCACCGCTCCATCGTGCACACGCGGGCCTATCGACGAGACTCCGCCAACCGCGCGGACCTGATGGCGAAGGACCCCGACAACCGCCTGCTCGCCCGCCAGACCCGCCTGCGCCTCGACGCCGAGCTCGTCCGCGACTCCGCGTTGGTCGCCAGCGGCATCCTGACCCGCAAGGTCGGCGGCCCGCCCGTCTACCCGCCGATTCCCGATGGCGTGATGTCCCTCGGCCAGGTGAAGCGCGCCTGGAACACCAGCAAGGGCGCCGACCGCACCCGCCGCGGCCTCTACACCTTCACCTACCGCGTGACCCCGCCGCCGGCCTTCGCCGTCTTCGACGCCCCGGACGGCCTCGCGTCCTGCACCCGTCGCAACCGTAGCAACACTCCCTTGCAGGCCCTGACGCTGCTCAACGACCCGGCCTTCTTCGAAGCCGCCCAGGCGCTCGCCGAAGTGATCAAGAAGGAAGGCCTCGCCTCCGCCTTCGTGCGCTGCACCTCGCGCCAGCCCGAACAGGCCGAACTCGCCGTCCTCCGTCCGTTGGACCACCTCTCGGCCGCGCGCGCCCTCCTCAACCTCGACGAGACCATCACCCGTGACTGACCTTCTCCGCCTGCGCGACCGCACGCGCCGCCACTTCTTCCGCGACTGCGGCGTCGGCCTCGGCTCGATCGCGCTCTCCTCGCTGCTCGCCCAGGACAAGTCCGCGCCGACCGCCGACCCTCTCGCGCCCAAGACGCCGCACCATAAGCCCAAGGCCAAGAGCATCATCTACCTGTTCATGGCCGGCGGCCCCAGCCAGCTCGAGTTCTTCGACCACAAGCCGAAGCTCAACGAACTCAACGGCCAGCCCATCCCGGCCAGCTTCATCGAAGGCAAGCGCTTCGCGTTCATGGGCTCGAGCCACCGCGTCAACCTCCTGGGCCACGACAAGAAGTTCAAGCAGCACGGCGCCAGCGGCGCCTGGGTGAGCGACATGCTGCCGCACACCGCGTCGATCGCCGACGAGCTGTGCTTCGTCAAGACCTGCAAGACCGACCTCTTCAACCACGCGCCCGCCAAGCTGTTCATGAACACCGGCAGCGGGCTCTTCGGCCGTCCGAGCATGGGCGCCTGGATGACCTACGGCCTCGGCAGCGAATGCGCCGACCTCCCCGGCTTCGTGGTGCTGCAGAGCGGCCCCCGCGGCCCGCGCGGCGGCGCCTCCCTGTGGGGCAGCGGCATGCTCCCGAGCACCTACCAAGGCGTCCCCCTGCGCGCCCAGGGCGAACCCATCCTCAACCTGACCAACCCGCAAGGCGTGGTCTCGACGGAACAGCGCAAGGTGATCGACGCCGTGCGCGAACTGAACGCCGCGCGCCTGGCGAAGACCGGCGACGACGAGATCTCGGCCCGCCTCAACGCGTACGAGATGGCCTACCGCATGCAGACGAGCGCCCCGGAGGTCATCGACCTGCGCGGCGAAAGCAAGGCGACCCTCGACCTCTACGGCATCAAGGATCCGGCGGAGGCCAGCTTCGCCCGCAACTGCCTCCTCGCCCGCCGACTCGTCGAGCGCGGCGTCCGCTTCATCCAGCTCTACGACACCAACTGGGACCACCACGGCGGCGTCACCGAGAACCTGCAGAAGCATCTGCCCATGAAGGCCAAGGACATCGACCAGGCCTGCGCCGCTCTGGTCAAGGACCTCAAGTCCCGCGGGCTGCTCGACGACACGATCGTCGTCTGGGGCGGCGAGTTCGGCCGCACGCCGATGGGCGAGGTCCGTGAGTTCACCGGCCGCAACCACCATATCGACGCCTTCACCATGTGGTTCGCCGGCGGCGGCTTCCGCCCCGGGATGACCTACGGCGAGACCGACGAGTTCGGCTTCGGCGCGGTCAAGGACCCCGTCCATGTCCGCGATGTCCACGCGACCCTCCTGCACCAGATGGGCCTCAACCACGAGAAGCTCAGCGTCAGGTCCCAGGGCCTCGACGTCCGCCTCACCGGGGTCAACCCCGCCAAGGTCATCAAGCCCCTGCTGGCCTGAGTGAGACGAAAGTGCCGACCTCTGGAACAAGGGGCGTAGCAAGGCGTCAGAAGAAGCGTAGAATGTCAGCACCCCGATGACAGACCCGCTCGCATTGACCCGTCGCCGCTTCCTCGGCCAGATGACCACCGGCATGACGGGCCTGGCCTTGTCGCGTCTGCTCATGAGCGACCTCGGCGCGGCGGTGCCGCCCGGCGCGCACTTCGCGCCGAAGGCCAAGCAGGTCCTCCAGATCTTCTGCCCTGGCGCGGCTTCGCACATCGACCTCTGGGACTACAAGCCCGACCTCATCAAATACGACGGCACGCCCCTGCCCGGTCCGGCCGAGGTTACCTTCCAAGGCAAGAACGGCAACCTCATGAAGTCTCCCTGGGATTTCAAGGCGGCCGGCAAGAGCGGCAAGATGATCACGTCGAACCTGCCGCACATGGCGAAGCACGTCGACGACATCGCGTTCATCCATTCGATGACGTCGCGAAGCAACACGCACGGACCAGGCTGCGTCGCGATGAACACCTGCTTCACCCGCGACGGCTTCCCGAGCGCCGGCACCTGGGTCAGCCACGCGCTGGGCTCGCTGAACCAGAACCTGCCGACCTACGTCTCGGTGCAGGACGTCCGCGGCGAACCGCCGAACGGCAAAGCGAACTGGGGCAACGGCTTCCTCCCCGCCCGCCACCAAGGCGTCAGCCTCGCGGCCCAGCAGCCCCTCCGCAACCTCGCCCGCCCCGCAGGCATCAGCGACGAGGCCGATCGCGAAACCCGCGCCTTCCTGCAGACGCTCAACGCCGAGCATGCCGCCGAACACGCCGGCAACGACGAACTTCGCGCCCGCATCGCCGCCTACGAGCTCGCCGCCAAGATGCAGCTTTCCGCGCCGGAGGTCAGCGACCTCTCCCGCGAGCCCGCCCACGTCCATGCGCTCTACGGAACCCAGGACGCCAATCCGCTCAAGGCCGCCTACGCCAAGAACTGCCTGCTCAGCCGCCGCCTGCTCGAGCAAGGCGTCCGCTACGTCAGCCTCTATTGCGCCTCGCGCGCCAGCGCGGTCGACGGCTTCCTCAATTGGGACGCCCACAAGACGCTGAAGTCAGACTACGACCGCCACTGCCCGATCTTCGACCAGCCCACCGCCGCGCTGCTCACCGACCTCAAGCAGCGCGGGATGCTCGACGACGTCCTCATCATCTGGTGCACCGAGTTCGGCCGCATGCCCACCCACCAGGTCGGCACCTCGGGCCGAGACCACAATCCTGACGCCTACACCGCCTGGATGATGGGGGCCGGCGTCAAAGGCGGCGTCTCCTACGGCGCGACCGACGAGATGGGTCGTCGCAGCGTGCAGGACGTCACTACGTGCTACGACTTCTACGCGACCGTGCTCCACCTGCTCGGCCTCGACCACGAGAAGCTCACCTATTACCATAACGGCGCCAACCGGCGCCTTACCGACGTACACGGCCACGTGATCAAGCCGATCCTCGCATGAGAAGCCTCGCCGCCCTCCTGCTCTCCACGGTACTGCTCGCGCCAACGGCAACATTGCGTGCCGTTGACACGCCGAAGACCGAGCCTGCGCAGCCCAAAGGCATCGAGCCTGATAAAGGCGCGGCGAACATATCCGGACAGGCCGCCCTGCCTAAGCTTATCCCGGATCCGGGCAGTACGGCAGACTACAACCGTGCCAAGCGCACCTGCACGGGCGTGCCGAGCATCGCGGTTTCACGCGGCGGGCGCCTATGGGCCATGTGGTATTCAGGCACCACGCCGGGTGAGATCATCGAGCGATGTGCGAACGCCTATGCCGTCCTCAGCACCAGCGGCGACGGCGGTAAAAGCTGGAAAGAAGTCCTGGCGATCGACCCCGACGGTCCAGGGCCCCACAAGGCGTTCGACCCCCAGCCATGGGTCGACCCCGACGGGAGGCTCTGGGTCATTTGGCACCAAACCGGAGGCAAAGC
>JACCDP010146576.1_pt1 | contig 14236 bp, 9 predicted proteins | sample 7445841 | NCBI WGS metagenome assembly JACCDP01 (sample SAMN15323441, study PRJNA562643) | freshwater metagenome | isolation source: river surface water | place: USA:Blue River Watershed | collected 2017-08-17
GAGCGAGTGGCACTTTCGTGGCACTTTTCCGTAAGTCGTTGACTGGAAATTGGAGGCGCGGGCCGGAATCGAACCGGCGCATAGAGGTTTTGCAGACCTCGGCCTTACCACTTGGCTACCGCGCCCTCGTCAAAAGCGGAGCGCACTACGCCCGCGCTGCATGGCTGCCGCAAGCCGAAACACGGAGCGCCACGCGCCGCGGGCCGCGGGATGGGTCGGAACAACCCGTGCGGGGAAAGGAATCTGCCCGCTTGCCACGAGGTCGAAGCGGCCGCTTTTCTCGGGGGCCGCCCCCCTGGCCGCGCCTACCCCAGCATGCCGCTCTTCGTCGTGACCCGCCGCTTCGCGTGCGCCCTGTTCGCCGCCGCCCCGATCCTTCGCGCCACCGCGCCGGCGGACCTCGAGTTCTTCGAGAAGAAGATCCGGCCGGTGCTGATCGAGCGCTGCCACGAGTGCCATGCGGCGGACCGTAAGGTGAAGGCCGGGCTGAGGCTCGACCATGCGGAAGGCTGGCTGCGCGGCGGCGACTCCGGCCCGGCGGTGATCCCCGGCAAGCCAGACGAGAGCCCGCTCATCAAGGCCATCCGCTACACCAAACTCGAGTTCGAGGCGATGCCGCCCAAGTCGGCGCTGCCGAAGGAGGAAGTCGCGCTGCTCGAGGAATGGGTGAAGCGCGGTGCGCCCGCCCCGGCCGACTCGCCCCCCGTGGCCGGCGCAGCGCCCGTGCGACGCGCGATGACCGTAGAGGAAGGCCGCCGCTTCTGGAGCTTCGTGCCACCGCTGGCGCCGACCGTGCCGGCGCCCGACGCCGCGGGCTGGGCCCGCACGGAGATCGACCGCTTCATCGCGGCGCGATGGAAGGACCGGGACCTCGCGCCGGCGCCCGATGCGAATCCCGCCGCGCTGCTGCGCCGGGCCTCGTTCGACTTGCTTGGCCTCCCTCCGACCCCGGAGCAGGCCGCGACCTTCGCGCGCGACCCCAGTCCGGCAGCCTTCGCGCGAGTGGTGGACGAGATGCTCGCCTCGCCGCATTTCGGCGAACGCTGGGGCCGCCGCTGGCTCGACGTGGCGCGCTTCGCCGAATCGAGCGGCGGCGGGCGCACGCTGCTCTTCAAGGACGCCTGGCGCTACCGCGACTACGTGATCGACGCGGTGAACCGCGACCTGCCCTTCGACGAATTCATCCGCGAGCAGCTCGCGGGCGACCTGCTGCCGTCCGCCACGCCCGCCGAACGCGCCCGGCGGCTCACCGCGACCGCGTTCCTCACGCTCGGGCCGACCAACTACGAGGAGCAGAACAAGGACCAGCTGCGCATGGACGTCGTCGACGAGCAGCTCGACACCCTCGGCAAGGCGTTCCTCGGGATGACGCTCAGCTGCGCGCGCTGCCACGACCACAAGTTCGACCCGGTCACCCTGCGCGACTACTACGGCCTCGCCGGCATCCTCCGCGGCACGCACACGCTCCACAACTACACCGACAACGTCGCCCGCTGGGTCGACGCCCCCCTGCCCCTCGAGCCCGCCGGGGAGAAGGCGGTGGCGGAGCACGAGGCGAAGGTCGCCGCGCTGGAGAAACAGGCCGCCCGCCTGCGCGCCGCCTCCCGGCCGGCCGCCGCCAAGGCCGCCCGGAATGTCGCGCCCGCCGACCTCCCCGGTCTGGTGCTCGACGAGACGCAGGCCCGCATCGTGGGCGAGTGGAAGAAATCCCAGACGACCCCGGGCTATGTCGGCGAGGGCTACCTCACCGACAACAACGACGCGAAGGGTGCGAAGACCGTCACGTTCACCCCCGCCGTCCCGCACTCGGGCCGCTACGAGGTCCGGCTCGGCTACACCAGCGGCAACAACCGCGCGAGCAACGTGCCGGTCACCATCCTCCATGCCGATGGAGAGGCCACCGTCACCGTCAACCAGCGCGCGGCCCCGGCCGGCGGCGAGCGTTTGCTTTCCCTCGGCCAGTTCCGCTTCGAGAAGGACGGCCAGGGCTACGTCCTCGTCTCCAACGAGGGCACCGACGGCTTCGTGGTCGTCGACGCGCTGCAGCTGCTGCCCCTCGATGCCCGCGCCGACGCCCCGCCGGCCGCGTCTGCCGTCGCGAAGGCCGACCCCGCCGCGGAGAAGGGCGCCGCCGAACTCCGTCGCATCGAGGCGGAGCTGAAGCGGCTGGCCGCGAACGGTCCGAAGCGTCCGCTGACGATGAGCGTGCGCGAGGCCAAGGGTGAGATCGGCGACACCGAGATCCGCGTGCGCGGCATCGCCCGCAACCTCGGACCGAAGGTCCCGCGCGGCTTCCTCGCCGTCGCGAGCCGCGGCGAGGCCCCGCGCTTCCAGCCCGACGAGAGCGGCCGCCGGGAACTGGCCGACTGGATCGCCGACGCGTCGAACCCGCTCACCGCCCGCGTGACCGTGAATCGCATCTGGGCCTGGTTGCTGGGCGAAGGCCTCGTGCGCTCGGTCGACAATTTCGGCACCACGGGCGAGCCGCCCACGCACCCGGAGCTGCTCGATCACCTCGCGCTGCGCTTCACCGCGGGCGGCTGGTCGGTGAAGGCCCTCGTGCGCGAGATCATGCTCTCGCGGGTCTACCAATTGTCCTCGCTGCCGGGATCGGGCGCCGCGGAGCGCGATCCCGACAACCGGCTCCTGTCGCACGCGAAGCGCCGCCGGCTGGAGGCGGAGGAGATCCGCGACGCGCTGCTGCTCGCGGCCGGCCGCCTCGACCTCACGCAGGGCGGCCCGAACTTCGGCGCGACCGTGCCGACGAGCGAATACGGCTACGTCTTCACGGACCTCCGCCGCAGCATCTACACGCCGGCGTTCCGCAACCGCCGCCCCGAGCTGTTCGAGGCGTTCGACTTCGCCGACATCAACGCGCCGCTCGCCCGCCGCGGCGCGACGACCGTGGCTCCGCAGGCGCTGTTCATGCTCAACCATCCCTTCGTGATCGAGCAGGCGCGCCACGCGGCCACCCGCACGCTCGGGACGAGCCCGGCGGCCGGCGAAGACGACCGCCTCACGCAAGCCTACCACCGGTTGCTGGGTCGCGCGCCCCGCGAACGCGAGCGGGAGATCGCGCGGCGCTTCCTCGAAGGCGCGGCCGGCGGGGAGGAGCGCACGGCGGCCTGGGCGCAGCTGCACCAGGCGCTGTTCGCGAGCGCCGATTTCCGTTACCTTGAATGAACCCCGCCCCATGAAGTCCCCGCTCACCCTATCCCGGCGGCAGGCCCTGAGCCGCGTCGCCTGCGGCTTCGGCTTCCTCGCCCTCGCCGGCATGGCGGCCCAGGCCGCTAACCGCGGCGCCCATCCGCTCGCCATCCGCCCCGGCCACCACCGCCCCCGCGCCAAGCGCGTGATCTTCCTCTTCATGGGCGGCGGCGTGAGCCACCTCGACAGCTTCGACTACAAGCCCGCCCTCTACGCGAACGACGGGCGGATGCTCGAGTTCCTCGACCAGCGCGCCATCGCGAAGACCGGCGCCGGCGCGACCGGCCGCGTGATGAAGCCGATGTGGGAATTCCGCCAGCGCGGCCAGAGCGGGCGCTGGGTCTCGGAACTGTTCCCGCACCTCGCGCGGCACGCCGACGACTACTGCGTCGTTCGCTCGATGCACACCGAGGGCGTCGCGCACGGGCCCGCCACGCTCTTCCTGCACACCGGCACCACCAGCCAGATCCGCCCGTCCATGGGCTCATGGGTCACCTACGGACTCGGCTCCGAGAGCGAGAACCTGCCGGCCTTCGTCTCGCTCAGCCCCACCCTCGCCAACGGCGGGCCGCGCAATTACGGCAGCGGTTTCCTGCCCGCCGTCTTCCAAGGCACCGCCCTCGGCCGCGCCGGGCAGAAGGCCGCCGAGGCCGGCCTCCGCAACGTCCGCCACCCGGACCTCTCCGCCGCCGCCCAGCTGCGGCAATTCGAACTTGTCCGCGCCCTCAACGGGGAACAACTCGCCGCCCGCCCCGGCGACCGCGAGCTCGAGGCACTCGCCAATTCCTACGAGCTCGCCTGGCGCCTCCAGAACCACGCGCCCGACGTCCTCGATCTTTCCCGCGAGTCCGACGCCACCCGCGCGCTCTACGGCATCGGCGAGGAGCCGACCGACGATTACGGTCGCCAATGCCTCATGGCCCGCCGCCTCGCCGAGGCCGGCGTCCGCTACATCCAGGTCAATTACTCCGACAACACCAACAACCCCGCCTGGGACCAGCACTCCAATCTGCCCAAGCACAAGGACCACGCCGTGCGCGTCGACAAGCCCGTCGCCGGCCTGCTCACCGACCTAAAGGCCCGCGGCCTGCTCGAGGACACCATCGTCTGGTGGGGCAGCGAGTTCGGCCGCACGCCTTACGCCGAGCGCAACGGCACCGGCCGCGACCACAACCCGACCGGCTTCTCCGTGCTGCTCGCCGGCGGCGGCTTCAAGCCGGGCTTCGCCTACGGGGAGACCGACGAGTTCGGCCACTTCGCCGTGGAGAACAAGGTCCACATGCACGACCTGCACGCGACCATCCTCCACCAGCTCGGCCTCGACCACGAGCGCCTCACCTTCCGCCACGATGGCCGCGACTACCGGCTCACCGACGTCCACGGTCGCGTCGTGCACGACATTCTCGCTTGAACCCCCCGCCGCGCTCCCGGTCCGCCGGGATCGTGGTCACGTCCGCCCGGTCAGACCCGACCCGGCGCAAACACCTTGCCCCATGAGAATCCTCCTCGCCTCCCTCGCGCTCCTCTCCGCCGGCCCGCTCGCCGCCGCCCCTTCGCACGACCAGTCCGGCGTGCCCCTCGAGGTCGACGCCCCGCGCCCCGGTCTCGCCAAGATCGTCCTGCTCGCCGGCGCCCCCAGCAACAAGCCGATGCAGCACGAGTATTTCGCGGGCTGCGCGCTGCTCATGGACTGGCTCCGCCGCCAACCCGGCGTCTGGCCCGTCCTGGCGCGGAGCTGGCCCAAGGATGAGCGCATCCTTGAGGGCGCGCGCGGCGTCGTCTACTTCGGCGACGGCGGCGGCAAGCAGCCCTTTGCGGATCCGCGCCGCTGGGCCGTCCTCTCCCGGCTCATGGCCGGCGGCACCGGTCTCGTGCTGCTCCACCAGGCGATGGACTTCCCGCTCGGCGCCGACGGCGCCGCGGTCAAGGGGTGGCTTGGCGCCGTCTTTCATAGCGACATCGGCAGCCGCGGGCACTGGGACATGGAGTTCAACGACATCGCCGCCCACGAGGTCACGCGCGGCGTGAAGCCCTTCGCGGCGCCGGCCGACGGCTGGCTTTACAACCTGCACTTCGCCCCCGCGGGCGTCACCCCGCTCCTGCGCGGGACCGTCCCCGACAAGTCGCGCTCGACCGCCGACGCCCGCAAGCACGTCGGCCGCGCCGAGGTCATCGCGTGGGCCCATCAGCGGCCGGAGGGCGGACGCGGCTTCGGCTTCACCGGCGCCGACCTGCACAAGAGCTGGTCATACCCGAGCCAGCGCACGCTCGTCCTCAACGGCATCCTGTGGAGCGCGGGTCTCCCCGTGCCCGCCGGCGGCGTGCAGGTCGACCTCAACCCGGCCGACCTCGAGCGTAACCTCGACGACAAGCCCGCGCCCGCCCCCGCGAAGGCCAAGGCGAAGGCGCCCGCGGCGAAGAAGACCCAATGAGCGGCGAGGGACCCGTTTCCCGCCGCCGGTTCCTGCGCGAGGCGGGCGCCACCGCCGCCACGGCCGGGGCGATTTCCCTGCTGCCGGCCGGTTGCGCGAACCTGCCGGCCTCCGCGGGAGCGCCGCCGCGGCACCGCGCCCTGGCGGTCCCCGGACTGCACGCGTATCCGCTGGAGCACTCCATCGCCGCCGGCGAAACCCTCGAGCTCTGCGTCAGCGCCAGCGTGCCGTACCGGCTCTCGTTCTGCCGCCTAGGCCGCGACGTCGACGACCCCGCGGGCGACGAGATGCTCGCCGGCCCGGCGGCCTTCCCCGCCAACCCGCAACCCATCCATCCCGGTTCCTACGTCGCCTGCGCGCGCCCCGTGGAGGGCCCCGTCCGCGCGCTCACGCTCGAGTGCTGGGTGCGGCCCTGGGACCTCAAGTCGCTGCAGGGCGTCATCACGCAGGAGGACAAGTCAGCCGACGACGGCTTCGCGCTCGGCATCGGCCCGGGCGGCTATGTCGGTTTCTTCCTCGGCGACGGCAAGTCGCCCGACGAGCAGGTCATCCACCGCACCGCCCCCGGCACGCTCACGCGCAACCGCTGGCATCACCTTGTCGCGACTTGGGACGGCGCGGTGAAGCGCGTCCACGTCGACGGCCGCGAGGCGGGCGCCTGGCCGTTTGCCGAACCGCTCGTCCCCGGCCGGCATCCGCTGCGCCTCGGCGCGATGGGCGAGGACGGAGCCGCGACGCGTTTCCTCGACGGCGACATCGCGCAGCCCGCCCTTTACGACCGCGCCCTGGGCGCCACCGAGATCGCCGCGCGCTTCGCGGCCCGCGGGCTCACACCCGCCACGGGCGCTGGCGTGCTGGGGTCGTGGCCGCTCACGGAGGAGAAGGGCGAGCGTGTCGCCGACGTCTCCGGCCAAGGGCGCGACGGCGTGATCGTCAACCTCGGCACCTGGATGATCGGGGGCCCTTCGCTCGAGGCCGACGTCCCCCGCTTCGGGGCGTACGAACCGGCGAGCGACGCCAGACGCGGGCACGGCCTGCGGCTCGCGGCGGACGACCTGTACGACTGCCGCTGGAACGTGACCCACCGCTGGCAGGTGCCGGCGAACGCGCGCAGCGGGTTCTTCGTGGCGCGGTTCGACTTCGATTGGGAGGGCAAGCCCCGCCAGTACCAGTGCACCTTCGTCGTGCGGCGCGCGCCGGGCCGGAAACGGGCGCCGCTGCTCCTGATCGCCGCCACCAACACCTGGCGGGCCTACAGCGGCACGCCCTTCGCGCTCACGCCGGAGGCGCGCCACGTCGTCTGGGGCACGGGCGGCATCGAGCGCGATGCGCGCGGGCTGCCTGCCTTCAATTTTTACCGCGACCATGCCGCCGGCCAGGGCAGCTACCAGATGGGGCTGCGGATGCCTTGGCCCGTCGCCGGACCGTACGTGCTGTACGGCGGACCGACGAAGTACAGCCACCTCGCCCGCGCCGACCGCTTCACCCAGGTCTGGCTCGAGGAGCAGGGTTACGAGTACGACCTCGTCAGCGACCTTGACCTCCACCGCGATCCGTCGCTGCCGCGCGGATACGCCGCGATGCTGGTCGTCGGACACAACGAGTACTGGTCGCTGCCGATGTACCGCGGCACCGACGCCTACCTGCGCGCGGGCGGCAACCTCGTCGTCCTCAGCGGCAACGCCGTCTTCTGGCGCGTTTCGTTCAACGACGCTGGCACGGTCATGGAGTGCCGCAAGGCCGACGCCGCCGGCGCCCGCGTGCCCGCCGCCCGCCGGGCCGAGACCTGGCACAGCCACGACGGCCTCCGCGGCGGCATGCTTCGCGAGTGCGGCTTCCCGGGTATCGACCTCATCGCGCTCGACTGCCTCGGATTCAACGCTCCCGGGGCGCCGGAGCAGTTCGGCCCGTACGTCGTCACGAATCCGGATCATTTCCTGTTCCGCCAGCCGGAGGACCTGCGCCTGCGGGCGGGCGAGACCTTCGGCTCCGCCGGCGACGGCATCCGCCTCGCCAACGCCCACGAGTTCGACATCCGACCGTCGACTTTCCTCCGCCTGCAGGAGGCAGCGCCGCCGCCCGGCGGACGCGTGCCGCCCGACCCCGCCGGCATCTCGCTCCTCGCGAACGGCCAGGTCTTTTGGCAGAAAGGCGGCACTGCGTTCGATTACTTCTTCCGACGCATCAAGCCGAAGACCGACCAAGGCGGGGAGATGATCTACTGGGAACGCCCGGTGGGCGGACGCGTGTTCAATGCCGGTGCGATCGGCTCCGGCTGGGTGCTGTCGGTCGACCCGAAGATGTCCGGCCTCCTGCGCAACGTCCTCGCCCACTTCGGTGTGCCACGTCCCAAAGCTTGACCCGCCCTGACGGGGTCAGGGCATTCGTGGTTCCAGAATCCGATTTTCCCGCCTTCGCCACATCGAACGCCCTGACCCGCTGCAGAGCTTCCGGCCCATGAAACTGCTTCCCACCCTGCTGGCGGCGCTCCTCGCGCTGCGCGCGCTTTCCCTCCCCGCGGCCGAGCCCGCGCGGCCCAACTTCCTGATCATCTTCACCGACGACCAAGGCTACGGCGACCTCGGCTGCCAGGGTTCGACCACCCTCCGCACCCCGCGCCTCGACCGCCTCGCCACGGAGGGCACGCGCTTCACCAGCTTCTACGCCCAGATCGTCTGCGGCCCGTCGCGTTCCGCGCTCCTCACCGGCCGGCAGCCGGTGCGCAGCGGCGGTTGGTCCATGCCGGCGAGCGAGGTCACCCTCGCCGAGCTGCTGAAGACGCGAGGCTACGCCACAGCCTGCATCGGTAAATGGGACGTCTCCAACCGCGCCCCCATCCGCGAGCGGATGCCCAATGCCAAGGGCTTTGACTCCTTCTACGGCACGCTCGGCGGCAACGACAGCGGCCGCATCCGGATGTACGAGAACAACGAACCGGCCGGCGAAACCGCCGACATGGGAGGCCTCACGCGCACCTACACCGACAAGGCGCTCGCGTTCCTGCGCGCGAACCGCGACCGGCCCTTCCTGCTCTACGTCGCCCACACCATGGTGCACTCCATCGTCGGCGCCTCGCCCGAGTTCCGCGGCAAGTCCCGCGGCGGGCTCTACGGCGACGCGGTCGAGGAAATCGACTTCCACTCCGGCCGCCTGCTCGACGCCCTCGACGAGCTGGGTCTCCGCGACAACACGCTCGTGATCTTCACGTGCGACAACGGCCCTTGGGGCAACGCGGCCGACCGTCTCGGTCCGCTGCATCAAGGCGAAGTCGCCTGGGGCTCATCCGGACCGCTCCGCGAGGCCAAGGGCTCCTCCTACGAAGGCGGCTCGCGCGTTCCCTGCCTCGTGCGCTGGCCCGGACGCGTGCCGGCGGGGCGCGTCAGCGATGCGATCTTCTCGACCCTCGATTTCCTCCCGACCTTCGGCCGCCTCGCGGGCTTCGCGCCCCCGGCCGACCGGGTGATCGACGGCGTCGACCAGACCGACCTGCTGCTCGGCCGCAGCCGCACCGGCGCCCGCGACCACTTCCATTACTTCAGCCAGAACGAGCTTCACGCCGTACGCGTCGGCCCGTGGAAGCTCTTCCTGCCGGACCGCAAGGTCTTCTATGGCTACGTGAAGGACCGCGGCACGTCGGGGCTCGAGCTTTACAACCTCGACGAGGACATCGGCGAGAAACGCGACGTTGCCGCCGCCCACCCGGAAGTCGTGGCCCGCCTGCTGGCGTTCGCGCGTGCCTACGACATGCCGGCCGAGTTGCCGTTCGCGGGGATCGCCCTCCCCGCGCCCGGGGCCAAGGGGAAGAAGAAGGGCTGAATCCGAACGAGGTGACGCGGAAGGTGCGGAGAGAAGCATCCGCGGCTGCAGCCGCGGCCACAACGACCTTCACCACCGACCGAATTGCAGAGGCAGAATCCGTTTCGAAAATTTTCCGCGGCTGCAGCCGCAGCCACACCGGCCGCCTGGTTTCCCGCTTTCCCGATTTCCCTCCTTCCCCCCCTTGATGCTCTCACCCTGCCTCGCCCTCCTCCTGCTTGCCTGTTTTTCAGTCGCTGCCCGGGCCGCCGACAACGCCCCGCCGTTCGACCGCGCCAACACCGTCGCGTGGTGCATCGTGCCCTTCGACGGCCAGAAGCGCACCCCGGCCGCGCGGGCCACGATGGTACGTTCGCTCGGCCTCACCAAGGTCGCCTACGACTGGCGCACCGAACACGTCGCCGAGTTCGAACAGGAATTCCTCGAGTATCGCCGGCAGGGCATCGAGCTCTTCGCCTTCTGGTCGGCGCATGAGGAGGCGTTCCGGCTCTTCGCCAAGCACGGGCTGCGACCGCAGATTTGGCAGACGGCCCCGAGCCCGGCAGGAACGACCCAGGAGGAACGCGTCGCCGCCGCCGCGGACCGGCTCTTGCCGCTCGTGAAACGCGCCCGAGAGCTCGGCTGCCGGCTGGGCCTCTACAACCACGGCGGCTGGGGCGGAGAACCGGAGAACCTCGTTGCCGTCTGCGAGCGCCTGCGCCGCGTCCACGACGCCGACCACGTGGGAATCGTCTACAACTTCCACCACGGCCACGCGCACGTCGACCGCCTCGCCGCCGCCCTCACCGCGATGCGGCCGTACCTGCTCTGCCTGAACCTGAACGGCATGATGCGCGAGGGCGACCGCCGCGGCATGAAGATCTTCCCGCTCGGCCAAGGGGAGCTCGACCTCCCGCTCCTGCGCGTCGTCGCCGACTCCGGCTACCGCGGGCCCATCGGCGTCATCGGCCATACGCAGGACGACGTCGAGCTTCGCCTCCGCGATAACCTCGAGGGACTCGACTGGCTCGCCGCGCAGGTCGCGGGCCTCCCCGCGGGACCAATCCCCGTCGCCCGCGTCCCGCTCCTGCCCAGGACGCCCGCGCCCGCCGGCAAGAAGTGACCGCCCGCGGGTCATCCGCGGCTCGCCAAATCGCCCGTGTCGGATTCTCTGCGCAGCGTGCAGGAACTGCAGCTCATCGCGCACGCGCTCGCCCGGCCCGGCTCCACGCCCGCGGCCCTCGCCACGCTCGTCACGGTGGCGGGTTCGTCCTACCGCCGACCCGGCGCGCGGCTGCTCCTCACGGCGGCCGGCGTTCGCCTCGGCTCCGTGAGCGGCGGCTGCCTTGAGGAGGACGTCCTCGCCCGCGCCTCCCGCGTGCTCGCCACCGGCCTCGCCGAGGCCGTCGTCTACGACACGACTTCGGAAAACGACCTTGTCTGGGGCGTGGGCCTCGGCTGCCACGGAGTCGTGCGGGTCCTGATCGAACCTATTTCGTCCACGCCGGCCTGGGCGGCCGCCGTCGTCGCCGCAGCGGCCGACCGACGCAACCTGACTCTCGCCGTGAGTCATGACGGCAATGATCCCTCGGCGTGGGGCACGCGCCTCACCGCCGGCGACGAGGGCCCGGCCGCGCCCGGTATTTACCTCCAGCAGATTTCCCCGCCACCTCGCCTCGCGATCTTCGGCGCCGGCGACGACGCGATCCCCCTCGCGCGCCTGGCCCACGGCCTAGGCTGGCACCTCGTGATCGCCGACCCGCGAGCCGCACTCAATACGGCGGACCGGTTCCCGTGGGCCGCGTCGCGCGAGGTCGCCCCGGCCGCCACGCTCGTCGCACGCGTCTTCGGGGGCCCGGACCTTCCTTCGGCCGCAACCTCCGGATCCCTGGCGGTCGTGATGACGCATCACTACGTCCACGACGTGCCCGTGCTCCGTGATCTGCTTCCGCTTCCCCTCGCCTACGTCGGCCTGCTCGGACCGCGGAAACGGGCCGAGCGCATCCTCGCCGACCTAGCCGAGGGCGGACACGTCGTCACCGCCGGGCAGCGCGCCCGGCTGCACGCGCCCGTAGGACTCGACCTCGGCGCGGAGGCGCCGGAGGAAGTGGCCCATGCCGTCATCGCGGAAATCCTCTCCGTCCTGCGCGGCCGCGACGCGCGGCCGCTACGCGGCCGGGAGCGCCCCATCCACGCCGATTCCTGAATCATGCAAAACGCTTCGTCGGCTGCCGTGGAATTCCGCTGCGGACTCATTATCCTCGCCGCCGGAGCGTCGCGGCGGATGGGTTCGCCCAAGCAGCTGATCGAAATCGATGGCAAACCGCTCGTCGCGCGCGCGGCCGAGGCGGCTCTCGAGGCGCCCGTCTGGCCGGTGGTCGTGGTGCTCGGCGCGCACGCGGCGAGGATCCGGCCCGTGCTGGCCCACCTGCCCGTGCTCGTGGTGGAAAATTCCGCGTGGAGCGAAGGCATGGCCTCGTCGATCCGCGAGGGGATCGGCGCGCTCCGGCAGTTTTCCCGCACGATCGACGCCGCGATCCTCGCGCTCTGCGACCAGCCGGCCTTCTCAGGCGAGACGGTCGCCCGCCTCCTGCGGACCCAAAGCGAGACCGGCCGCGGGATCGTCGCAGCGCGCTACGCCGGGAGGCTGGGCGCGCCGGCGCTGTTCACCCGGGAGCACTTCGCGGCGCTCGCCGCGCTCACCGGCGAGGAGGGCGCACGTGAACTGATCCATGCCGATCCTACCCGCGTGGCTGCGGTCGACCTGCCGGAACTGGCCCACGACCTCGATACGCCCGAAGACCTGAGCCGCCGCGCACCCTGACCGGGAGCAATGCGCCCCGGCGCAAGACGCGCGGTCAGATGAGGGACGTGGAACGCGGAGGCCGGACGACCCAGGTTCCGGCGATCTTGTCGTGCCACGCCTGCTTTTCCGCATCGAAGCCCGCCCAGAGAAAACCGAGCCCGGCGGGCGCGAGGGAAAGGATACACCCAAGCGCGCGGACGATCACCGTTGCCCAATCAAGTTCGCGTCCGTCGGCCCGCACGACCTTCAGCCCGAGAATGATGGAGCCGACCGTCGCGCCGCGCAGTTTCCAGAGCACCGCGCCGTAGGCGGCCAGCCCCAGCGGAAACCAGCCACCCGCAGGCGGCCTACCCAGCAGGCCTAGTACCATTCCCACCAGCAGCACATCGATCGCCAGCGCCCCCAGCCGGATCGCGAGGCCGGCCCTGGGCCAATGAATCGGCAAGGGCTGAGCCACGGGCGGCGACGTCGGAGCCTCAACCGGAGGAGCGCTGAAGGTTTCGCCCGCGGCCTGATGCGGGGCCGCGGAGACGGACTCCCCACCTCCAGACATGACGGGCGGAAGCGGCACCGTGGCAGCGGGAGAGGCCGAGGCGGCGGCAGCCGCGGTGCTTCGAGTCCGTGCCGAACGGAGCAACTTGGTCGCCACCACACCCAGGGCTACCCAGCCGAACAGCTTGAACACTAGGAGCCCGACGAACGGCACGGTGTAGAGCGTGAGCACGACGGCCCCACCGGCCAGCACGGCCAGGGCCGACTGGCGAGAAAGGCGGCCGCCGGAAATCACCCTCCCCAGCCAAACCAACACCGCGGCCTTACCGAAAAGTGCCGCGACGCCGATCGCCAGCGCCAGGAACGGCACCACGATGAGACCCACGATCGAGACGGAGAGGAGCACAAAGGCGACCGGCGTGAGGAAGATCGTCAGCAGGCTGCCCACCGCGGTGAGGCCCGGGCATTCCGACAGCGTGTCCGCGCAGACTGAAACGCCCCGCCGGAAGACGACTGCGATCAGAAGGTAGATCGCGAGGAATCCGAGCGCGACCGCCCACGCCCAGCTGACCGCGGAGTCGAACGCCAGCGGGCGGGCGAGGAACACGCATCGTTTCACCCATGCCACGAATCCACCATTCGCACCAAGGAAGTCCGGCAGCGTCACGCCCTCCTCGGCGCCGCGCACCACCGCGCCCGGCTCACGGTGCAGGCTGCCGCCGATCCGCACGAGATTACCCTGTATGATCGCATTGGGCCCGAGTCTCACGTTTCCCCAGATGGCGACCAGGTCGCCGCCCACGGGGCCATCGACTTCCAAGTCACCGAGGATCGCAACGGCATCGCGCCCCACAACCCCCTGGGAAGCGAGCCGCCCGACCACCGCCACGGCGCTGCCCTGCACGCGGCCTTCGTTCTGGATCAACGTGCGGCCAAACACCGAAACCGCGTCCCTCTCGACGCTGCCGTCCACCGTCAACGTGCCGCCGATCGCTACCACTTGTTTCACCGTCGCCCCGGCCGGCACTCCTTGGTCGCCGAAGGGAGGACCCTGCTCGTTCCGGGCACTCATCTCGACCCGTACGGCCACGGGGTTCGACGCGTCGGCCGCGAAGAGACGCGGCGAAAGGGAAGATAAAAACAACCCGGCCGCGTAGGCGGCTGGCATGATCCTGGACAATTTCGTCATCGAAGAAAATAGGGGCGTGTTCATGGGCTGCCGTTCACTCGCGCGCACGGAGCAGGCGGTACGCGGTGAGTCCAAGCCCCACGACGCCGGCATACCAAACGGCGAACGCGAGCAGAGCGGCGTACCACCAGGAAGCGGGCACCGCGCGCGTCAGCAGCGCCGCGACCGCGGCCACGGCCCGGGATCCAAATAGAAAGGCATCCCAGCCGGCGCCGAGGAAGGAAGGCAGGCCGAACTTTGAAAGCAGTTCCGCCGCGGAGTCGCCGCCGAGCACCGCGACCACACCGGCGGCCACTCCGGCCAGGATCGGCAGAC
>JACCDP010922916.1_pt1 | contig 14233 bp, 21 predicted proteins | sample 7445841 | NCBI WGS metagenome assembly JACCDP01 (sample SAMN15323441, study PRJNA562643) | freshwater metagenome | isolation source: river surface water | place: USA:Blue River Watershed | collected 2017-08-17
ACCAAAAGAGACAATTAAAAAGATTTCAATCAAGAAATCATAAAAAAAAAAGGGGAAGAAGCAATTCTTCCCCTTTTTTTTGAATGTATAATTCATTTATGAGTAAGATTGCTTTAATAACAGGAATCAATGGGATGGATGGAAGTCACTTAGCTGATCTTCTATTGTCAAAAGATTACACTGTTTTTGGCACGGTTAGAAGCAATTCTAATTTATCAAACATTCAACATATACTTGATAAAATAAATATTTTGCAAGGTGATGTTTCTAATATAGATTTTGTTTACAAATCAATATTAGCATCAAAACCAGACGAGATTTATCATCTTGCTGCTTTGTCTTTCAATAGCGAAATATGGCAAAATACTATCAATACATATGAAATTGATGGGATGTCAACAGTATATTATTTAGAAGCTATAAGAAATATCAATCCAAATATCAAGTTTTTATTTTCATCTTCTTCTGAAATTTTTGGAGAACAAAATGGATCCTTAGATGAATCCAATACTCCAATGCCCAACACCCCTTATGGATTGGCTAAGTATTTTTCTCAAGAAAATATCAAAATATATAGAAAAAATCATAATATTTTTGCTTGTTCTGCTATTTGTTTCAATCATGAAAGCGAAAGAAGATCTGAAAAGTTTGTCACTAGAAAGATTAGTAAAAATGTTGCAGATATTTACTTGAAAAGTTCATCCAAAATTACACTAGGAAATATAGATGCAAGAAAAGATTGGGGATATGCTCCTGAATTTGTCGAAGCAATGCACCTTATGCTTCAATCTTCTAAACCTCAAGATTATGTATTGTCTACTTATAAATTGTATTCTGTGAAAGACATTTTGATTAGCGCATTCCAAAACGTAGGAATTTTAGATTGGCAAAATTATGTTGTATACGATGAATCATTAGCAAACAACAGAATAGCTAAAGAAAATTATGGTAATTATGATAAAATTAATCAAGATTTGGGCTGGAAACCTAAAACATTCATCTTGGATGTGATAAACAAAATGGTTCAATACGACATCGAAAACACGAAAATAAACAAAAAGATTTTTTTATTACAATAAATTATGAAAAAAGATAAAATATTTTGGGCACTGATGAAAGACACAATTAGCTTTAGTGACAAACTAAAACTAATTCATTTTATTCTTTCTAGTAGCAGATTTACAAATGGCCCCAAAGTCATAGAATTTGAAAAACAATGGAGTGAATGGCTTGGTGTAAAACATTCATTATTTGTTTCATCAGGTAGTACTGCAAATTTTCTCTTAATAGCAGCTATTAAAGAATTATATAATCTGAAAGCTGGAGACAAAGTTTTACTTCCTTCTTGCACTTGGGTTACTAGTGTAGCTCCAATATTGCAACTAGGTCTTCAGCCTATTTTTTGTGATATTTCTTTGGATAATTATTGTATTGATATCAATGATTTGGAAATAATCAAAGAAAAACATCCCGATATCAAATTAATTTTCACAACACATTTATTAGGCTTTCATTCAAATGTAGATGAAATTCAAAATATATTTCCTGATGCAATAATTGCTGAAGATTGTTGTGAATCTCATGGTGTGTTGAATCAAAATGGTAATAGAACATCTAATTGTTCTCAAGCGATGACGTTCAGTTTTTACTATGGCCATCATATGACCACTATTGAAGGTGGCATGATTTCAACAAACAATAGTGCTTTATATGAACTTATGAAGATGAAGAGAAGTCACGGATTTGCTAGGGAAGCAAGCAAAGACACTTTTGAATTTTATAAAAATAAATATGAAAGCATTATGCCTAGTTTCTTATTCGTTACAGATGGATATAACTTCAGAAACACAGAATTATCTGCAGTTTTAGGCATTTCACAATTAAAAAGACTGGACAGCTTTATAAAAAAGAGAAACATCAATTTTGGAAAATATTATAAAATTATTAGCAAGTATACCCATAAATTTTATATACCTGAAGAATATTCTGGAATATCAAGTTTTTCGTTTCCATTCATTTGTAAAGACATTGAAACATTTCAAAAATTGAAAGAAAAATTTGATTATTATAAAATTGAATATCGACCAATTGTAGGCGGTAATCTTTTAAATCAACCTTTTTTAGAGAATTATTCTTTTGATTATCATAAGGATAAATACAATGCAGATAAACTTCAAGAGTTTGGATTGTATATTGGAAATAACCAATATTTAGGTGATAAAGAATTTGAAGTACTTGAAGAAATTTTATTAGGTTTACAATAATGGAAAATATGAAATCATTTATGGATTTAGGAAGTTATTATGTTTCGGACTTTTTATCAAATCCTGAAGAATTAAAAGAAAGAAAGACATACAGTTTAGATTTGGTTTATGATCAAAGTATCAAGGCTGTTAGATTTCGTGAGTTAGCTCCACCAGATTCTATGTGGGGAAAATATTGGTATAGATCTGGGATAAATGATTCTATGAAAATGGAATTGAAATCCATTGTTGATGAAATTGCCAAAAGAATAAAAATAAAAGAAGACGATATTTGGCTTGACATTGCTTGTAACGATGGCACTATGTTCACTTTTATGCCAAATAATATAATCAAAATAGGTATTGATCCTTGTGATGATTCTTATTACCAAGAATCATCAAAATTAGCAAACTGTGTAATTCAAGAATATTTTAGCAAGGAAGCATATCAAAAGACTCCATACAAAGATAGAAAATGCAAAGTCGTTACATCTATCGCTATGTTTTATGACCTTGAAAAACCTGCTGATTTTATCAAAGATATTTTTGATATCCTTGAAGATGATGGAATTTGGGTTATGCAACTTTCCTATACACCATTGATGATTGAACAAGTAGCTTTTGACAATATATGCCACGAACATACTTACTATCATTCATTGAATAGCATAAAGATTTTAGCAGAACAACAAAATATGAAAATTGTTGATGCAGAAGTCAATGATGCTAATGGTGGAAGTATCAGAGTTTACATCCAAAAACAAATTGCTAAACCACAAAGTTTTGGTAATGCTCACCTTAGAGATGTTTGTAAATATAGAATCAATTCTTTACTTCAATATGAAGATACCAAAGTAGATATTTCAGATCCTGATTTGTGGAAAGAATTTCATAGTAAAATTGATTTATTAAAAAAAGAAACTGTAGATTTCATTAGATCAGAGAAAGCAAAAGGCAAAATTATTGCTGGTTATGGTGCATCTACAAAAGGCAATACATTATTACAGTATTTTGGCCTTGATTGTAATGATATAAGTTATATTGCAGAACGATCTGAAAGAAAGTATGGGTTGTTCACTGTAGGTACAAATATACCTATCGTTTCAGAAGATGAAATGAGAAAACTCAAACCTGATTATTTGTTAGTTTTACCTTGGACATTTATCAATGAATTTATCGAAAGGGAACAAGAATTTTTGAATCAAGGTGGTAAATTTATTGTCCCTTGTCCTAAATTTGAAATTATAGGTAAATAATATGATTAAAATTTCTGTAGATGAAGCTTATGTATTCGATATGCTTTCAATTTTTGATGTGAAGTTAAAGAAATTGACAGGTGAAAAGCTTCTCATAACATTAGAAAAGTTTAATGATATGGTAGAAGAAGTTGTTGAACAAATTGGCAAAGAGAAGTTTGATGAAATATACTCTAGCACTGAATATGAAGAGCTAGTACAAGCAAATCAACATATTTTTGATTTGGTAGATGAAAGTCAAAAGATAGAAGGGATGGCAAAAGTTACTGATGATGCTAATTTTGCTAGACATTTGAAAAAGATGAACTTGCAAAAGACTCATTTCAAAAACGATTTGACTGAAGTGAAGAACAGAGAATAATGAAAACAGTAAATATTTTAATGGGTCCTAAATTAGGTGACCTTTTTCATAGCTTGACAGTTCCATCATATTATTGGACTCATCACGGAATAAAAACTAATTTTTTTATTACTGACAAATATGATGATTTTACCACAACACCTGAAAGAACTTATCAAGAATTAAGGCCTGTAATTGAATCTCAGGAATATATCAATCACTTTGGTGTTTATGATCCTTCTAAGGACCAAATTAACCATGATCTAAATATGTTTAGATTCAATGGTCTTTTATACACTCGATCATTTTGGGCTGTATTTTTACATTCTGCATTTCCAACTTGTCCATTAATACCAAAGAACTATGTTTCAGTTGATGTACCTACAAATGACAAGTATAAAGATTATTTATTAGTTCATAGAAAGCCTGGGCGATTTGAATGGACTGATGTTATTGAAAAGCAATACAGACACGTAATGAATCAATTCGATAAAAAATTATTTATTTCATTTAATTCTTATGCATATGATAATTTTGAATTAAAAGATGAAATTGAATATCTAGAAATTGAAGATTTGTTAGAATACCTAACTGTAATCAAAGGTTGTAAGAACTTTTTAACAAATGCTACTGGCACTTTGTGTATGGCTACAGCAATCAATTCTCCTAGAATTGGTGAGCTAGGAAAGTTCTTGACTCCGCACTATAGTCAAGATCATTTATTCTTTGATAATTGTGAATTTTTTGATCAAAGAGGTGTCTATACACCAAATGCTAAATTTTTAGATCCAAATATTAGATAAAAAAGGGGAAGAATATTCTTCCCCTTTTTGCTTTCTTGTGTTATAATTCAATTATGATTATCCCAACAGTTCTCGAAAAGTCTGCTACAGGCGAACGTGCGTATGATCTTTACTCACGTTTGTTGAAAGATCGCATTATTTTCCTTGGCGAAGATGTCAATGAACATTCTATGAACCTCTGTATTATGCAGATGCTGTTTCTTGATCGTGAAGATCCTCATATGCCTATTGAATTTTATATCAATAGTCCAGGAGGAAGTGTTGTAGATGGGTTGGCCCTTTATGATGTTATGCATACCATTTCTGCACCTGTAAACACCACTTGTGTTGGAACTGCTGCTAGTATGGGTGCGATTCTTCTTACGGGTGGTACTGGGTCACGATCAGCTCTTCCACACTCTCGTATTATGATTCATCAAGTTTCATCAGGATATCGTGGCACTGCTGCTGATATCAATATTCAAGTACGTGAAACAAATAAATTGTATGATCAATTACTTGAAATTCTTGCAGAAAAATCTGGTCAAACAGTTAAAAAGCTGCGAAATGATTGTGACCGTGATTATTATATGAGTGCTGAAGAAGCAAAAGCATACGGTCTTATTGATTCAGTAATTGAAAGTAAGAAGACTAAATAAAAAAAGGGGAGAACAAATCTCCCCTTTTTTGTTTAATAACTAGATCTTTCGTCTCTATCTCTTTCATACGCCATAGCACCAGTATCAGGCATAAAAGGTTTTGGGTTTGTTCTATCTACAACTGTGAATAAAATATCGTGTTTTTCTCCAAGTTTATCTGCCCATTCTTGTGCATATACAATAGCATCTGCCTTTTCTTTGAACGGAACTATGTTTCCTCCGGCTGATTCTCTTCCACTTTTTTCACCAAGATAAATATGATCTTTTTCTGTTGATAAGCTTGCACTTAAATAAAAACCTCTATCACTTTTACGTACTGCAACATTTGATTTGTTTCCAGGTGGATCAGGAAGATTTGGTTCATAATCATCATCCATATCTCCAAACATTTCATCAAAGTTTTCATTGTCTCTAAATTGATCTAAAGCTAATTTCTTCATCACATTTGTAAGAGTGTTGGCTTCGGCGTATAATCCATTGTTATCTAATTCATTAGCAATACTATTAATTTTTGCTATAATTTGTCTTCTCATAATAAATCCTTAGTGGAAATTGATAATATTTTTTTACAGCCCCTTGCAAAATAATCCTTTACAACATATACTCTATTGATCCTAATAAGGAAGAAATTATGGCACAAATCCTCAAGTCAAAATCTATTTACTACAATGATGTAAATCTAGTAGCTCAACCTTGCAAAGTCAAGTCTCGTAAAGATATTCCAGTTGAATTAAACAGAATTATCGTATCTCCTATGGAAGCAATTGTTGGTAAAACATTTGCTCTTAAGGCTAATCAACTTGGTCTTACAGTTTGTCTTCATAGATTTTGTTCTATCGAAGAACAAATAGAACTTTATAATTCTTTGCCTAATAGCAAAAATGTTTTTGTTTCCATTGGTTTAAACGATTGGGACAGGGTTGATGCATTAGCTGAAGCAGGAGCAACATCTTGGTTGATTGATATGGCAAATGGCTATATGAACCAAGAAATTAACGATTGTGTAATCAAGCTTTCTGAAAGAGCAAGAATTCATGATTTGATGATGGGCAATGTACACTCTGAACGTGGTTTCCAGATGTTGTCAGCAATCAGGACCAATAAAACATTTATGAGATATATTCGTGTAGGAATTGCTGGTGGTAGTCCTTGTGCCACTAACGATTCAACAGGTTATAATCGTGGCCCAATTACTGAAATTATGGAAATTGATGAATCCAACCCTTGGGATCCATATATAGACCACAGGCATAAGCCATTTATTATTGCTGATGGTGGAATAAAGAATTCTGGATATGCTGCTAAGGCATTTGGTGCTGGTGCTGATTATGTTATGATGGGTGGTTATTTTGCTAAAGCATTTGAAGCAGAAACTCACCAAAGAGGAGACGGCACTTATTGGGGTGGTGCGTCTCACAAGCAACAGATTCTTTCTACTGGCAAAGTATATCGTCATTCAGAGGGCAAAGAAGTGCCAATAAATGATGAATTACGTCCTCTTGAAGCTCTTGTAGATGAACTTTGGGGTGGTATATCTTCTGCTGTTTCGTATGGTGGATATGATACACTAACTAAATTTATTGGTAATGGTGTTTTTGAAATCAAGCAAAACTCATTACCACCGAGGAGAGGATAATGTCTCGTAACAAATTCTACGATAAAACCATATTTCTACTTAAAGAAAGATTCAAAGATAACTCTGCTTTAGACATTCTTGATAATATGCAAGCAGTCTATGAGGCAAAAGACAATGATTATTCTGCTACTGGTTTGCCTATGGGTAATCTGCGTAAATGTGAGGATGCTGGTATTGATGCTTGGCGAGGATGTTTAGTAAGAATTGGTGATAAAATGTCTCGCCTTGAAAACTTCCTCAAAGAAAAAGAGTATCTTGTAATATCTGAAAAAGCTGAAGATACAGTTATTGATTTAGCTAACTATGCCATATTAATGTCTTGTCTGATTGAAGAAATCAAAAAGCCTCATTCAGATTATTACTGGAATTTATCTGAACAGGCACAAGCAAGGTTACAAAATCTTTCTTATTATTGTGTTTTTCAAGCAATGTTATGGAAAAATAATGATCCAGAAAATGACCTTAGCAATCTTGAAAAAGCATTGAGTTATTGGCCTTTGCTTTGTGATTATTCTTTAGAAATGCAATGAAAGATACACTTCTAATTTGTAGTTATAGAGATTACTTAATAAATTATCTCAACAAAAAATTCCCTAATGCTCGTAAAGAAGATATTGAAGATGCAGTTCAAAATGCAATTATTAAATCATTAAGATTAAGCCATTCTTGGAAAGGTGATTCTTCCCTGAAAACTTGGCTTTCAGTAATTGCAGTAAATATGTACACAGATACGTTCAGAAAGACTTATGTCAAGCATGAATATACTTTTAATTCATCTGAAGAATTATTCTTATTTGATAAAATTCCAGTAGATGATTTTTCTGAAACTTTATGTGATATAGATTATCAAAATAAATTATTCAAAGAATTATTTACTGGTTTAGAAGATAATAAATTCATAAAAACATTAAGTATGCATATAGTTGATGATATGGATTATAAAAATATTGCAACTCAATTAGACATCCCTATTGGCACTGTAAAAGGTAGAATTTTTAGGGCAAAAAAGTTGTTGCAAGAAAAATATCGTACAATTTCTTCTAAATATGAAGAAACCACGGTATAATTGTTAAAGTTTCATTTGAAAAAGGAAAAAAATAAAATGAAGAAGTTTCTCGTTTCAGTGGTTGCAGTTCTTGCAGCTACCTCCGCATTTGCTGCTGACCCAATTTTTGGTGCAAAGCCTCCAGTAAAGAAGGCTGGTGTTGATTTCACATCCCAATCCGTTGGTGTTCAATTGCAAGACAACAAGTTCTTTGTCAACTATGCAAATGATGGTAAGGATTGGTTTACGATTACAAATCCTGGCAAGACTATCCCTAACGTTGAGAACTATGCTGGTGGTCTTTTCAAGGGTACACGATTTGTATCTGTTGTGGCTACCAATGGAGTTGAGACTCGTGTTTCTTATGGTTTTGAGAAGCAACTTGTGAAGTTTGATGTTCCAGTAATTGGCACAAACGCAACTGTTATGGGTCAAGTATTCCCAACTGGTTTTGGTGGTGGATCCCTAAATAGCCTTAACCTTTCCAACAATTGGGCTTGGGGTGTTCGTGTTGGATTTGATGTATCCAAGATGAAGCTTCCAAAGCTCTTCTAATCAAACAATAAAGGGGAAGATAAAATTTATCTTCCCCTTTATAATATTCTTATGAGTCTAATTGACAAAACACTCATAACAAATAAAAGTTCCCACACGATAAAACCGTGGTGGGAAATTTGCATATATTGCTCCCAACCTTTTACTACGGATACATTTGAAAAAACTTGTCAAAGATGTAAATTTTTTGATAAATTTAAAGATGAATTTTCAGCTTCAATTATGTTGAAGTTTATTTTCTTTTGCACACTAGTTGGCTTGTCAAATTCATTATTTGCTGTTTATTTGCCAAAAATAAGTTCAAATGTATATCATTTGCTTCTTTTATATACAATTTTTAATTTATGTATAGGAACAATCTTCTACCGTATTGTAAAAAAATAGTACAATAATCTTGCAAGGAAAACAAAAATGCCAAGACCAAAAAAAATCGTCCAAGAAGAAGTCGTAATTTCTGAAGTTTTAGATGTTCAAGAAGAACTCGTAATTGAACCTGAAGAGGAACTTGTCATTGAGCCTGTATCAATGAAAGTCCCAGAACTAGAAGTTTTTTCAATTGAAGAAACAGTTGAAGAAGAAGCACCCAAAACAATTTTCAAGGTTTATCATCTTGGAAATTTTGTTGGTGATGTTGAAGAAAATTCTGATGCACTAAACAACTATTTAGAGCTTAATAAAGCACAACTTTATGATAATATCAATAAGTTGAAAGTTACTACTAATGATCCAGAAGATTTAGTTCTTTTCAATGTTCCTGCTACAGATAATAGAAAATACAATTCGCTGGCCCAATATTTTCAACAAAATGGTTTTGCTCCCCAACCACCAAGAGTTACTGACTGGATGACTTATTATAAATTTAGATATCCTTTAGCAACAGAAGAAGAAATTGCTATTCAAGTTTTTGGCCCTTTGGATTATAGTTTTGAAATTGCGTAATTATAATGGAGTATGGTTTTAAGATAAGGGCTGAATTTGCGCACGTCAAATTAATTACAAAAGCATTAGACATCTTAAAATCAATTTCAAAAGGTGAATTTACAAGATGTGTTTCCCTGCTAGAAGAAAATAAGAAGTCTTACACAGAGACCAAATTAGAATATCCTGAATTTATAGACTTGAGGTTATGTAATCTCAAGTCTAATATTTTATCAATTGAAAAAGAACATTTTAATAACAGATATCTAAATGTTCTTCAATTAGGTGAATTTGGATATCAACTTACTGATGTCAAACAAAGATTTATTGACACTGGAATTATTATGAGAAAGAAAAAACTCATAAAGATAGAAATTCAAGTAAATCAAGAAGAAATTGATATTATTTATTTAGCTTGCACACTTTATTGGAAAATTCTATGTGGTCATTTAGATTATTTATCAGATATAGACTTACATAAGATAGACAAAGAATTATTGAAAGAAAGTTTATCTGACATTTGTGATCTTGCTACTGGGTTTGAAGATAAAAATGCCCGATTAGATATACAAAGTAAATCTGTAAATCGTAAGGCAAAATGGGCTTATGACATTTGCCATTCTATTGACAGCCTGAACACTGATGATATAATCAAGAACATAGGAACATTACCTAGACTAAAGATTATAAAAAATGGCTAAATACAAACATTCTTTTTGGCGCTATGTACCAAGCACTGAAAAATTTAAATCTGATTTTAAATTTGTAGAATCATTTGAAACAGATTCTGATTCCGTACCTGAATTCCACGATCATTATTGTATTGATCATATGGTCAATTTAGAAACAGGACAAATGAGGGTGAAAAATCATTCTGCACCTGAATATTGTGTTTCTAAATATATAGGCTGGGGTTTAGAATTACCGCCTGTAGAAAAAGCCAATAAACAAGAGATTTTCATTGTTGTTCATAAAAGCTCATTCTCTCATAAAAAGATTGAATTTGATGAGTTTTTAGAGCCAACAGATAATCATTACAGCCAAGAAGATTGGGAATTTCTTTTATCTGTATTAGAACAAAGATTTACCAAACAAAAAGAATGGGCGAAAGATGGCGTTAAAATTCCAACCCAGTATGAAGATGGTACACAAGTGTTCAAAGAAGAAAATGAATTCCGTGCTTTTTCTTTCGGGAGACGTGCTTATTTTCTCTATCATCTAGTTCGCAATTATAAATTCACCCATCTTATTCGTAGGTTAAATATAGGATACACCCAATAATGTTAGTATGTGATGTTTCTGCAATTGATAAGCTCATTGATCTTTATTTTGAAAATTTATCTGTAATTTATAATAATAAGAAATTCTTATTATATGATCTTCGTGACCATTTTGTAGATAATAACATAGAATGCTCTATATATGATCATGAAATTACCACGTCAGGTATTTATTTTAAAGATTCATTGATTGTTGAAATTGACAAACAACAAGATTTCAGAAAAGATGATACAATAAACATATGAAAGCAAGCTTCAAAGAATTTTTAGAAAAAATTGATTTCAAAGATCCATCTGAATATGATTTTGATTCTGATAAAACAATTGATCAAAATATAAAAGAAACTTTAAAGAACATCAATAAATCATCCTGGTGCTGGACTTTGTTTAGCTGTGAAGGACATAATCATGAAGACAAAAGTAAATCATTACCATATTTTGTTTTCATAGTTAAGAAAAAATGTATTCCTGTTTTACTGGGAATGTTATTTAATACCTTAGATCCAGAAATAGATGTTAAAACAAATTTTCCTTTATGTAATACAAATTCAATCAATGTGTCTTGGGGTTTTACAGATGATAAATATGCCATCATAAATGTTCATTGGTGGGATAATTTTCTTGAAGATGAAGAACAACATAAAAAATTGCTTGCTGATTTTTATGAGATGAGCTTTAAGATACTGGATGCTAAATTATGAATAAAAAAATTGGCGAAGAACTAGATAACGACATTCATTTTGAAATGCTAAATTCTTTTACTAAATTTATTGAACATTTCTCTCCAGTCTTAGATAAAGCTGAAACTTATCACAAACATATCGTTGCTGAAAATCTTATCAACCCAAGTGAATCAAATAAAAACAAGCTTGAAATTATAAATGATACAATTGAAACCTTAGAAACAATGATTCCAATTTTCTTTAAATTTGCCAAACTAGAAGATAAATTAGAAAAGTTTCATACAAACTAAAAAAGCCCTCGTAAGAGGGCTTTTTTATTACTTGATGACTACAGCCTTTTCGTGGCCTACAATTACATCTGGATCAACATAAACTTTGACTCCAGCATCCTTCCACTTCCAACATAGCGAAACGTCTTCAGAAGAAAAGTCTCTACTAATTTCGATCTCGTGCATAGCTGGCTCGAACCAAGGATAAGTAACCTTCTCAAATGCACCCTTTCGACACATCATAAAACCCATACCTGCATAGAAAACTTCAGCAAGTTTCTTAGGATGAGCATTTGCAATTTCCTTTAAATCTCCTGGGGAAAGGAATGGGAACATACCAGTCTTAAGGAAGAAGTTTAAATCCCAATCCTTGACAATAGTAGAGTGAGTTCCTGAAGTGGTAAGATAAATTCCACAAAGAACTTCTAATGTTCTATCTTTTTGCATTTGAGCAAAAAGCTTAACAACTTGGTCTGGCTCAAATACAATATCCGAGTCAAACCACATAATATAATCGTACTCAACTTTACCTTGAAATGGAATCTGATGAATTCCAGCTCTGTTGTCTGCACCTAGTAGATTTGCTCTACAGTGAAAAATAACTGGTGAATAATGCCTAGAAACAATGATATCAAATGGCAAACCACGGGAAGTAGCCAATAATAATTTTGTCCAAGAATCAAAGAACCCAGGAGTGAATTCTTTTCCAGGAATACAACATACTACAACTGGCTTCTTTACAGGAGCTGCATTAATTGTTTGAGCTAATGGAGCTGGCATATTAGTATTGAATTTCATATAGATATTATACAGACAATTAAAAAAATAAAACCCCATTTCTGGGGTTTTATTTATGATGGTTTATCTTGTTTCATATTATCAACACGATTCAAACTTCGTTGTATACTATTTTGCATTGAATTTTGTTGTTTTTGCTGAGTTGGAAGAGTGGTGAGAGAAATTGCTTTTTTGTCATCTTCTTCTTCATCGTCTCTTTCGCCAGTTTTCTTATCAGTATCTTCTTTTCCACCAGTTGCTTTCATATTGCCAATCTGTTGAACTGTATGATTGATTTGTTTATTTAAAAAATTAGTTTGCTTCTGTTGATTCATCAAACCAGTAAGATTGACCATATTTGCCTTTCTGTTAGATGAGGAACTCTTAAGTCTATCAACTGTATTAACTACTTTGCCAATGTCTTTATTAGTCTTATTTGTAGTCAATTGATCATTCTTGAATGTGGTCAAACTTGTAAATCCAGCTTCTCTTTCATTATCATCATCATCAGAAGCTTGAATGGGAGCTTGCTTCTTCAATGTAGATGTTTCCTCAAGAGTATTTTTGATTCTCATTTGAGTATTATTGTTTCTGTTTTGATCGCCAACCATTTTATTAAGGTTTACTGGATTCGCAATTTTTTGTGAAGCTAATTTTGAAGCAATTCTAGTAAGAGTATCTGCTTCATCAAAATTTTTATTAGCATCCAATACATTTGCTAAATTTACAATCTTTTCTATAATATCCATCTTAAAAATCCTTGAGAGTATTAACTTTTTTCACTGAATCATTGATGTTTTTTTGATTAATGTTTACTGAACGCTGCTTTTGAACTGTATCAGTGTTCAAATTTATCATACCAGCAGCTTCTCTTTCATTTTCATCTTGCATTTCTTTAGCAAGTTTGGTAACCTCATCTGCTTCATCATGCATCCCCATAACATCCATATCATTTGCAATCTTTACAAGTTTAACAATAATATTTTTCATAATAACTCCCTTTAGTAATATATTTACAGAAAAATTAAAATAGTACCTTTTAGGGAGTATAAAAAATAATAAGCAGGAATATAGAGTTGTTCAAAATAAAAAAACAATAACCGTCCGCAAAGGAAAAGATTTATAAATGAAAAAAATTGCAATCACCCAAGAATTAATTAATCTTGCTAATGAATTAGACAATATGAAATTGTTCGTAGAAGCAAATACTCTAACTAAAATTGCCCATATTGTTGTAGCTGAAGATTACAAGCATGATCCAATGGTTTATAATCCAGATGAAAAAGACGCTGATGTTCAAGAAGCTCATTCTATGGATTATTTAGATGCTATGGAAGCTTTAAATAAATTAGTTGAATCTGGCGAACTTAATCCACAAGAACTTTCACAAATTCAATCAATTCTTTCTGATTCTGATGATGAAGGTCCAGATCCATTCAAGGAAATGTCTTTAGAAGATGATGATCATTATATGACAGATGAAGAACTTGATGAGCAATTTGATAATGATCCAAGCGATTTTGATGATGAAGAGGACGATGAAGATCCTAACGCTTGGCAATACGAAGAAGATGAGAGCGATTTAGATGATATGGAACACGAGAGACGAGGTCGTGGTCCACAAATGACATATCCTGATCTTGATGACGATTTCTAAATAAATAAATCCCCTCGAAAGAGGGGATAAGTAATTAAAATGGCATATTGGTACGAAGTTAGAACAACTGGCACAAGCACAAACAGCGGAGGATTCGATGTTGATGCTTCTTTTGTATCTGATTTAACTTCAT
>JACCDP011348087.1_pt1 | contig 14233 bp, 10 predicted proteins | sample 7445841 | NCBI WGS metagenome assembly JACCDP01 (sample SAMN15323441, study PRJNA562643) | freshwater metagenome | isolation source: river surface water | place: USA:Blue River Watershed | collected 2017-08-17
CTTGCCGGAACGGACCCGCATGGCCCGCCCGACCCCGGCGAAATACTGTGCGATGCCCTTGAACATCCGACCGCCCCACTTTGCCCGCTCCCCGGCCGCCCGCCAGCGCTTTCACCTGTCATTTCTGTCTCCATTTGCTCAATTCCAGCTCACACGGGCAAGTGTTAGTAATATAAGAAACTATTGCAGGATTAGGCTTATCACCCCATCAGTCGTTCATGTTCAAACTGCTTACCCGTAGAGACCTTTGGATCGCTGTGGCCTTTTCCGCCATCTTCTGGTTTGGCCTCCCTCTGATCGGCGCATCCGCGAAGTTCAGCCAAGCTTTCGGGGGCTTGGTCCTCCTACTTTCAGTGCTTACGTTGGCGTTGGCCGAATCCGACAGGCCTGAAGAGATCGAAGCAACGACGAGCCAGGAAGACGAGGATGAAGGAGAGTCTCTTTATTCGGTACTGGCTGCGCAGAGCGAAGCCCAGAAGAAGATCCAAGCTGAACTCGCCGCAATCCGAGAGGACCTTAAAACAGTCATGAGCGTGTCCGGCTCTGCCGCCCGCGAAAACGTGACCAACGAAGCGCCGGAAAAACTCGGCGAACTCAGCGGCGCCCTTTCGGAAGCGATGAAACAGATTTCCAACCGGGACAGCCAGATTGATGTCCTCGCTAAGAACGTGAATCGGGCGAACATTCAGCGCAATCTGGTGCGCCTGACGCAAAGCCTAGAAGTGGCCCGCTCGCTCAAGGCCCGCGTGGTCGCTGGCACCTCAGATGCCAAGGAGTCTTTCGAATTCGTCGTTGATGACATGGACTCGGCGCTCGCCGATCAAGGCGTTGAATCCATGGAAATCGCGGTGGGCACCAAAGTCGCAGACCTCCCTGCTGGCTCTTTCGCCGCCATTTCGGTGGTAGACGCACCTGAAGAGTCGCTGCGCGGCACGGTCAAGGAAGCTCGCTCACGCAGTTACTTCATCCCTGAGGAAGGCAAGAAGCCTCGCTTCATCGCCCCGGCCAAGGTGATTCTCTATCGGGCCTGATAAGATGCCGCGGGCCGCAAGCATTCCAGTGGGCTTGCTCACGTTTCTCGGCTTGGCGCTGACGGTTTATCTTTTCAACTCCGCAGAGTCGCGTCAGGACCGAAATATCCTCCTCGGCCTGCTGCTCCTGGAGGGTGCCTTCATCACGTGGCTGATCTGGTCTTTCAGCAGGCCAGTCGAGGATCGAGATGCCGACCCCATTCCGCTGCCGAGGAATCGATCTCCGGAAGTTCTCCCTCCGAAATCCCCCAGCCCGCCCAGACCGAGGCCGGCATACCAACATCAACCCTTGAAGCCGGCTCGTCCGCCTTTTCGGGCAAGCAACCCCCTGCCACCCCCTCTCGTCCTGCCTCGTCGGCAAGCGGTCCTGCCTCCTGTTCCAGATCTGACCGCTCCTCAGAACGGTAAGCCGGCGCCCAGGATGCCAGAAAACCCGCCTCGTCCGAATACGGCGAAACCAAAGCGGGTCACCTTCAACCTCGACGACCTCTTGCCCCCCGCGCCGACGCCCCCTGGGCTGGCGCCAACCGCGACAGCCGTACCGGCGCCTGCGCCAAAAGACATCGAACAAGGCCGCCCTAAGCGACCGGCGAAATTCTCGCGCTTCAACGAAGACTCGGCCGACATTCCGGCGAAGATCGACATGACCCAGCTCAAGCTATGCTGCGACATCCTCGCACTTGGCTACGCTTGCGCATCCTGTGACGGGCCGGTCAGCACCGATGAAGACCAACATCTTCAAGGATGGGCATGGTGCGTGATAGAAAACTCAGCCGACAAAGATGCCTCAACCTTCCATCAAGCCCTCTTCGATACCGCCACGCTCTGCAAGAACCGTGGAAAACAGAAGCTGGATGCGGTGGAGGCCCTCGCCAACTCCATCCGGGGTACCGGAGAAAAGAAACTGATCCAATCGGCGGCGGAACTCTGCCGGGAAATCATCATTCAGGATGACCGGCTCGAGCCAGGCGAATACGCCATCCTGTCGACGGCCCTCAGGGGGTTGGGCGTGAAAAAAGTCAAAGCGGAGGATGTCGCCGGAGAACTCCTCGCCAAGGACGATGAATTCGCCGCGATCCTCAGAGAGGCTAATATCACGGATCTGACCAAACCCGCCGAACGTGATGCGATCCTCTCCAAGGAATGGTCCAAGTACAACGCTTACACGAATCTCCGGGATCAGCCGCCCGCTAAGCTCGAAAAATTCAGACGCAAAATGGCCCTGATTTCAAAGCTACGGGAAATCTACCGGGAAATGAACAACTGACGAAATGTCCAAGTACCTTGCCAGCTTCTCCGAAGCACGCGACGTCCTCCTCCCGTCGCTCTACCTCCCTCCGGGCACCAAACTGCCACGAGACGCGTCCCTGCGCACACGGGACGCCAATGAGGAAGCCCGGCGACAGTCGCGCATCAAACTGCGCGTTACCCCGCAGACGCTGCCGGGCGTCGAGCGCGCCGTCGAGAAAGCTTGCAGGAACCTGAAAGTACCCAGGGAAAAGGTCCATGCGTTCGTAAGCCCGGAGCTAGGGCGGAACGCGCTTTGCAAGAGCGCGGACGAGCCGATGATCATCTTCGGCTCCGCGCTGGTGGAACTCATGGATGAAACCGAACTGGCTTGCATCGCCGGCCACGAGATAGGCCACTTCCTGCTGCCTGAATCGCATTACCTCTCGGACAGCCGGACTCCTGAGGGGCGTATCTATTGTCGGGCGGCGGAAATCACGATGGACCGCATAGGTCTCATCGCCTGCGGGGACCTGAGCGCGGCGTGCAAGGCATCGATGAAACTGATGAGCGGACTCAAGGAACCGCACCTCCGACCAGACGTCTCTGCGTTCCTTAACGAAGCACGGATGGCTTTTGACGGATCATTCCGTCGGGAGGAGGACGACACCCACCCCCCTGAGCAGCTGAGGCTAAGGGCCATCGTGGAGTTCGCCAACTCGGACGCCTGCCAACGCGCATGGGGTCGTTCGGGAGGAGTTCCGGTCGAGCAGATCAACCAATCCGTGTCCCGCCTGCTCAACGAACATATCGACCGGCACATCATCGCGGAGATCGCCGAGCCGGTGCTCATGGCCAAAGCATGGGTCTACTGTCTCTGCCGAAGCCACGGAACCGAGATTGAAATCCAGATCCTCAACCAGGTAGGACCGCCGGTGGAACAAGAACGACTCCAGAAGGCATGGGCCTCACTGTCCGGCTTCAAGGACAGCCAACTGGTCGAACATGCCCAGAAGAGACTCAACAGCTCGATCTCGACCGCCATCAGCCGCTCCCCCGTGCTCACCCGACAGCTGTTCGATCATCTTTCGGCGCAACCGCAGTTCGTCGTCATCAGCAAATTCTTCCAGAACCAATGAACAAGATCTTTCTAGCAATACTCGCGGTCGAAACGCAGAAAAAGGAAGAGCCCTCTTTATGGGAAAAATTTCTCGAATTACTCGGGTATATTTTTTTCGGCATGCTGGAATTCTTGGCGTACATCTTAATTACATATCTCGCGTGGCTTTTGTTAAAATGGTTCTTCACATTATTCTCAAAGACCAATGAAGCGCACGGCGACCGGCTAGAGCTCGATATGCCTGCCGCCCACAACCAGACATCCAGGGGCATTGTCGTCGAACAAGCGCAACAAACGAAATCGAAGCCCAACACCCTCCACCTGGATTCGGTGAACGTACCGATCGCCAAGCATTCAACCGCAACGCCTTCACCCGCCGCTTCGGCTGCCACCGCGCCGACGCACTCCGCCCCCTCTCCCAGCCCTACCATGCCTGACTCCAACCCCACCGCCCCGACTTCCGTCGGACCAGGCGACTTCGAGAAATCCCTGGCCCACGCAGGACAGCGGATGGACACCCTTCTCGCGCAGACGATCGAACTGACTCGTCAGCTGAAACTCTCCGAGAAGGCAAAGACGGATGCCACGATCGAGCTCAACAAGGCCGTCGGAGAACTCAAAAGCCAGCTCCTGGTCAAGGACGAGCAGATCGCCAAACTCGAAGGGACCCTCGACCTCAAATCCACCTATCCGAGCCTTCGTGCATTGGTTGAAATCAAGAAACTGTGCACCGACATGATCGGCACGCAGAAACCTCTCGCCCACGACGACCTCATCGCCTTCGTGACCGGCGCCATTGATGGCCAGCTGGAAAAGCTCGATGTCCTCGCCATAGAGTATCCGGTGGGAACTCCGTTGGAAAAGATCCCCGGCGACCAGGTCGAAAACTCCGCGCGGCATGAAGCCACGGACGACCCCGAGAAGCATAACCGGGTGGCCAGGTTGGTACGCCCGTGCTACTATTTGGAAAGAGATTCTAAAAGAATCATCATTGCTAAGGCCGTGGTCGTCCTGTATCGGTTGACCCCACCTTCGAAACCCCTCGATACCGCCCCCCAACCCCCCAACGCCTGACACCATGTCCGACAAAGCCGCCAACATCATCGGTATCGACCTCGGTACCACCACCACCCTCGTCGCCCGCTTCAACGAAGCCGGGAAGCCGGAGATGACCAACAATTCCGAAGGCGCCGACATCACGCCTTCGGTGATCCAGATCGACGACTCGGGCAACGTCATCGTCGGCACCGAGGCCAAGAAGTTCCTCGGCACCGGAGCCGCCAACGTGTTCGCCGAGTTCAAGCGCGAGATGGGAACCGACAAGTCCTGGCCGATCGGAGGCAAGACGGTCACCCCCGTCGAACTCAGCGCCCTGCTCCTCAAGAAGGTCGTCGCCGACTACGCCGAGCAGTTCGGCCAGCCCCAGAGCGTCGTCATCACCTGGCCCGCGAACTATCGCAACGAACAGCGCGAAGCCACCAAGGAGGCCGCCGCCCGCGCAGGCCTGAATGTCGAGTACTACATCGAAGAGCCCACCGCAGCCGCCCTTTACTACGCCACCGACACCGCGCTCGACGGCAAGTACCTTGTCTACGACTTCGGCGGAGGCACCTTCGACGTCACCCTCATCGAAGCCCACGGCAACAACATCACCGTCCTCTACCAGGACGGCGTCCAGCAGCTCGGCGGCAAGGACCTGGACCTGGCCCTCCTCAAAATCAGCGGCGAGAAGTTCCGAGCGAAGACCGGCGACGAATTCGACGCCGTCGACTGCAACTTCGACAAGCTGGCCGTCGAAAGCGCCAAGCACACCCTCTCCACCAAGGACAAGACGGCCATCCGGCTGGTTTCCGCCAAGCACGGCCCCATCGTCATCGACCTCAGCCGTGACGAGTTCGAAGCCGGCATCTCCCATCTCGTCTCCCAGGCCGAAATGGCCTGCGAGAACGTGCTCCGTTGCGGCAAGGATGAACCCTCCCAGCACGTCAAGAAGTCCGACATCAAGGAGATCTTCATGGCCGGCGGCACTTCGCGCGTCCCCGCCATGCAGGCCTCCGTCGAGCGCCTGTTCGGCAAGAAGCCCAAGGTCAAGAATCCTGCCCAGGCCATCGCCATGGGCGCCGCCATCTACGCCGCCCATAAGGCGACGGGAGGCACGCTGAACGCCCTCCAGGGTCAGGCCGTCGCCAACATCGACGTCTCCCTCATCGCGCCGCACTTCTTCGGAACGAGCGTCTACGGAAACAAGAACGGCGTGGAAGGCCTCTACAACGATACGGTCATCGCCAAAGGAACGAAGCTGCCCTGCCGCGAGGAGCGCACCTATTACACGATGCGCGACAACCAGACCAAGGTCGATTGCGACGTGACCCAGTCCGCCATCGAGGAGAAGGACTGTGACTTCGTGACCACGATCTGGGAGGGCTCCCTCGAACTCCCCTCCGGCCGTCCGGCCGGCCAGCCGATCAAGGTCATCTACGCCTACGACATCAACGGAACGATGGAATGCTCCTTTGAGGACGTCAGCACCCGCAAGGTGAAGAAGGTCGACCTCAAGCCAGGCAACTGAGAACTGTCGGATGGGTTACCTCATCGGCTTCGTCGTACTGCTGATCATATTCAAGCTGTCGTCCCGATCTGGTAACCCCAACAGCTCAACCCCTCAGGCTACGGACGGATCTTCGGATAATCCGCAAAGAAGCAAGGCTCAGGAAATGTTAGACGCGATCGCCTCCAGCATGACCGTGGGCATCTACTGCGCCATGGGAGACGGCAACCTCGACAACCGGGAGCTGGCCACCCTGCGCAGCTGGAAAGCCGAGTTCGTCAAGAAAGTGCCCGAAGAAATCGCAGCCAACATCGAAAGGGCCATGGAAAGCGAAATCCGGCTGTCGCTCAAAGGCGTCTCAGAAGATCGCCTCCATTCGGCATGCGTGCGCCAGCAAGCTCTTCCGGTCGAGCTACGCTGCATGACACTTGGACTTGCCTTCGAGATCGTCGCCGCAGACCGCAAGGTCGAACCATCCGAGATGGCCTGCCTGAAGAAGGTGGCCCGGCTTCTCGACGTCCCGGCCGAGACCTTCCGCAGCCTGGAAGAGAAGCACCTGAAGCCCATCCAGCTCGTCGCCGCCACCTCAGGCGCCGCCAACGCCAACGAACAGGAGAACCTCCTGGGCATCGATCCGAGTTGGCCGAAGGACCGCAAGCTGTCGAAGCTCACCTCGGAGTTCGCTAAGTACAACGCACGCATGCAGACGGCTCGTGACGACAAGACCCGAGCCCAATGCCGACGGATGCTCGAGATCATCGCGGACCTTCGCGAAGAGATCATGACCGGGCGCAAGCCGAACCGAAATCCTGCCCCTAAGCCGACACCGGTCGTCCAGACGCCTGCCCGCCCCGCTCCGAGACCTCAGGCGAACGCCCTGCCCCCTCCCGTAGGCTCCAAGGACGAGATCCTCATAGGCGTTAACCTGAATCAGACCCCGCGCCAAAGGCTGGCATTCCTCGATGCGGAGGAAGCCCGCTGGAAAGGTCGGATGACGAATCAGCTCCCTGCCGCGGCCTTGCAGAGATGCGAATCAGCGCTCCAGGCGATTCGTCGGCTTCGCAACGTCTATCAGGCCCAGCTCTGAACTCAGAGAAGGTGTCCGTCCAGTTCGGCGGACAGCTTGCGACGCCAGGACTCCAGGGCTTCTCCGCCAAGCAGCCAGCCTTGGGCGTAGAGATCGGCATGTCGCAGATGGATGACGCCGTAACCGGCGCGTCCGAGCACGGACAGACGCTCTTTCTGCATCACGGGGTAGTGATGTCCTTGGAGGTAGGACGGAGCACCGTCGAACTCGACGATGACGCCCTTTCCTTCGGCGTGGTTGATGACGACGAAATCGAGTTCATCCTGACCGCAGGCCTTTACGCCGGCGTGCATGCTGAAAGCACCCGGACCGACCGCCACCGAACGCTCTTGGGCATAACGAGCCAGCTCCTGCGAGAGCAGACGGCCTGCCTCGTGTCGGACCAGTTCCGGCTTCAAGGGCGGGAAAGAGAAAGCCCCTTGGGTGGAGTCCTCAAGGTTGAGATAGCGCTTCAGTCGCTCGGCATTGAGGGGTTCCTCGCCGAGGATCGCCACGGTGAACAGGCGGGCCCGGCTGGTCGCGACGTTAAAGCGGTTTGCGTTCTCGTAATGAGCCTTGGCGTAGCGGGTTCCGCTGCCGAGACCGAAGGCGAGCAGGATCACGTCCCTTTCGTTGCCTTGGAGTTCCTCGGGGGTGCCGACGATGAGCTCCAGGCCCTTGAATCGTCCCGAGGTCTGCTCACGGACCTCGCAGACCTGGTCGCGCGTGAAACAGACGACTCCGACGGTAAGCGAGCGTCCGATCGCCTGCCCTTCCAACAAGCCTCCGGATTCGAAGGCTTCGCCTGATTCGATGCTTTCAAGGACTTCGACGACCTTAGCGACCTCCGCATCCACGATGTTGGCCCCCGGTCGGCGCGATCCACCCGTGTACAAGACACGGAACGCGCCGCGTCCCAGGTTGCGGGCCGTCTCGGTCATGACCTTGAGCCCGCCACGGTCGGAGTAGAACTCCTCGCTGGTGAAGGCCGCGAGCGTCGGTCGTGAGCGGAAGTGCTCATCCAACATCACCTGCGGCAGCTGCGAGGAATAGGGACTACGGAGGATGAGATCCAGGATCGAATGCTCAGTGACAAGGATGCTCCGCGTCTTGGCGACATCGTAGGGAACTCCCTCGCAATGACGCTCCCAGACCAAGCGTTCGAAATTACGGTTCAGCGCGAAGAGTCCAGCCGCCCCCAGGCCCAGCTGCTTGTCATCACCTACCACGCAGAAACGGGTGCCCCGATAGAAGGCAGGGATGAGTTCCGCGATGTTGACCTGGCTGGCCTCGTCGACGACCACCATGTCGAATAGCCCCAGTTCGAAAGGAAAGACCGCGCTGAGGTCCTTGATCTCGGCCGCCCATAACGGCATGGCCTTGAGGGCGTCGGCGACCTTGGTGGAAGCGAAGATCGCCTTGAGACGGGAGGGCTTTCGGAAGAAAAACACCTGCCTGAAACGTTGAAGTTCGGCGAGGTTCTCGGATGCCTTCGAAAGACGGATCATCTCCAGCTGGAGCTTCGCCAGGCGCGTGCAGGCCTGCGCATGTTCGGCGCGTCGCGTCTCGAGGAGATCCCTGACTTCGGCGATCCGTCGGTCCACTCGTGCGTCCAGCCGGACAAGATCATGGGCGGCTCGCAACGTCTTGATGTAGGCATCGACGCGCCGCAGGGCGTCCACCGGACGTTTCTCGGAAAGAAGCCAGCCGGCACCGAGTTCGTTTGCCGTGAAACCGAGCAAGGCACGCACCCTGAGGGCCTGGGAATAAGCCAGCCCCTGACCGGAGGCCCTGCCGTCATCGACGGTCCGGATGATACGTTCGACGGATGCGACGAAGGCGTCATCCACGGGAATCGCGCCGTGCAGGCCGGCGGCATGCAGGTCTTCGGCTGCGTATTTCGACGCGTAATAGTCGCGGGCCTGCGTCAAGGCGTTCAGGGCGTCCTCCGCCTGCCGGGCGCCGCCGAGATAGACTTCGACGAAGTCCTCGAGGGCGTAGATCTCCCCCAATCCCTGCTGGATCTGCTGACGCAGGAGGTCGACCTGCTTACGGAGTTCGTTGAAGTGGGCTGGGGCCAGAACGTCTTCCGCGCGGGCGATCAGCTCCTCGATCAGCGCCTTCTGGGAACGGCGGCCAGCCGGGTCACCGACAGCAAGGCTGAGCGAGCCGGGGCCGAGCAGTTTCTCGACCTTTTCCTTCACGACGTCCAAGGCGGCCTTCTTGTTGGAGACGAGCAGCACCTTCTTGCCCAAGAGCACGGCCGAAAGGAGCATCGCCGTGATCGTATGGGACTTTCCCGTGCCCGGGGGACCTTGGACGTAACTGAGTTCAGAAGCCCAGGCGTCGGCGATGGCCTTCTTCTGGGGACCTGAAAGCGACAGAGGAATCAGCGGCACGACCTCATCGTGGACGGACTTCCGGGTGGCGTCGTCCCGCCCGAGTATCGTCGAGGTCTGTTCGATCGAAGAGGTGAGCAACCGGGCAAGCACGGGATTCTGCACCCCTTCCCCGCCATGCTCGCCTTCGGTCTGCCGGATGAGCTTGGTCAGGGCTTGGTACGTGGTGACCTCCGAAGGGCGCAGCGCGATGAAGAGATAATCGCAGTTGATGGTCTCTCCGCCGGGGGACGTCGCGATCTGCCTTAGCTGGGATGGCGTGGGGCAGGCCCGTTCTTTCAACGCCATGCCGGCTAATGCCGGAATCTGGGCCGAAAGGATGCCATAGACGGCACGCACCAACGATACGGGGTCGGCCGGGAGCCCGTTGGCCGTGGCGGACTCCACATGGGCCTCCGCATCCGCCAGCGCGCGCAGGAGTTCCTGGGTGAAGATGATGCCATGCTCGGCCGGGGAGGCGCCGTCAGGGACGGCATCGGCGCCGGGGATCAGCAAGGCCAGCAGATCGTAGTTGATCAGCGTGTCCTCATGCTCGAAGTCCATGTCCACGGAGTTCTCCCCTTCCGGATCCACGTCGACCGGCATGATGATCAGCGGACCGGACACATCGCGGGTCCTGCCTGCCACGCTCACGCGTCCGGCCACCAGACCATATCCGACGTAGACGCCGAGGCTCTCCTCCGTGTCGATACGTTGCCTGGCCTGGGCCAGCCAGGTCGAACGGGAAAGGCCGGCATAACTTCCGGCGGACGAACCATGTAACTGCGGCAGACCGCCCGTGGCCGCCTTGGCCAGACAGGCCTCGAAACCGCCTCGGAAGGCGATCTTACGGGACATGTCCCGCAGGTAGGCCAGATAATCGCCGACGCGCATTCCCGGCGGCTCAGAGCTTGGTCGATTCGATCACGGCCGCGCGCAGGTCCGCCACCGCACCGGCGAGCTGCTGGGTGGCCTGGGAGTTCGCTTCGATCGCCGCGTGCTGGGCTCGGATCAAAGCATCGAGCGACTGCTGGGCCTTCGCGTCGGCGTCCATCTGACGCTGCAGTCGCTGATCGAGCTTCTCGGCCGCCACCTTGATCTGTTCGCGGGTTGCGGCGTCGGACTCATCCTGCCGCTTGGCGATGGCGTCGGCCTGCTCGGCGAGTCTGGTCATCCGGATGATGACGAAGACCAGGCCGCCGACCACGGCGAGGAAGAAGGCCAGGAGCAGGTAGAACTGGGGGGTCATGACCGCAAGTTAGGCACCCCAAAACCGCCTTCAAGATATTTCCCTATTTTAAAGCCATTAGAGCGGGACTTCGGCCTGTTTTCACTTGTTCGGAAGGCCCCTCTTTCATACTTGGTCTTATGGCAAATATCGTCGGCATCGACCTCGGGACGAGCACCACCGCCGTGGCCCGTTTCAAGACCGAAGGAGTCGCGGAGACGACAGGCAACATCGACGGCGACCCGCTGACGCCTTCGGTCGTGCACATCGAGGCCGACGGGGTGATCACCTGCGGCAAGGAGGCCAAGAAGCTCGTAGGCCTGGGACACGACAACGTCTTCGCCGAGTTCAAGCGCGAGATGGGCAGCAGCCAGACCTGGGAGGTCAACGGGCGCGCCATCACTCCGGAGGAACTGAGCGCCGTCCTGCTCAAGCAGGTGATGAACGACTACGTCCAGCAGTTCGGCCAGCCGGATACCACCGTCATCAGCTGGCCCGCCAACTTCACCGACCGGCAGAAGGTCGCCACCCAGGAAGCCGCCCGTCGCGCCGGACTGACCGTTCAGCATTTCATCAACGAGCCCACGGCGGCGGCGCTGTACTACACGCTTGGGCTCAAGCTGAACGGGACCTTCCTCGTCTACGACATGGGCGGAGGCACCTTCGACGTCACCGTGGTCGAGGTGAAGGGCTTCGATATCCGCGTCATCTTCTCCGAAGGGGTGCCCCGCCTGGGCGGGGCCGACATGGACGCGGCGATGCTCGGACTCATCGGCAGGAAATATACGCAGCTGACCGGAGAAGCCTTTGACCGCGTGGACTGCAATCTGTCCCAGTTGGACATCGAGTCGCCGAAGCATTCCCTCAGCACGCGTACCTCCACCGAAATCCGACCGATTTCACAGACCCGCGGGCCGGTCAAGATGACCATCACCCGCGATGAGTTCGAGGAGGCGATCCGGCCGCTCGTCCGGCAGGCGGAGAAAGCCTGCCTGGACATGCTGGCGGCCAACAACATCGATCCCGCCTCGCTCCGGGAAGTCTTCATGGTTGGCGGAACCTCCCGCGTCCCGGCCCTTCAGGACAGCGTGCAGAAGCTTTTCGGCCGCAAGCCGGTGATCCGCGAGCCGGACCATGCCGTCGCCCGCGGCGCGGCGATCTACGCGGCGCTCAAGACCGATCCGGCGAAGCTGACCCAGCTCCAACGCAACGCCATCGGCGCGGTCAAGGTCATCGACATCACTCCGCATTACTTCGGCATCGGCATGCACGAGCAGCACTCCACCTCTTACCACTTCAACAAGATCCTGATCGACAAAGGCCTGCCGGTCCCGCACTCGGTCGTCAAACGATTCTGCACCAGCCAGGGTGAGAACAAGACCGGCATCCAGCTCATCATCACCCAGAGCCAACGGGCGGAGCGGGATATCTCCAAGGTCAAGATCCTGCACAACAAGTACGTGCCGATCAATCCGCACGGCAACGCAGGCGACCCCATCGAGGTGACCTTCTCCTACGATGCCAACGGCATGATGGAATGCATCCTGCACGAGGTCAGCACCGGCAAGAAGACCCAGCTCAACCTCCAGGCCGACTGACAGCATGAAGGAAGACATAATATACTGCAAAGAAGGAAACCCCTTCGTATCAATCCCTTGCGGCTTAAGCCTGGTCGTTGCCGCGTGTTCATCCGTTCAAATATTAACGAAGGGCTGGTTGGATCTAGATGGCTTCTTCTCCAGGATCCTGAACCTATTCTCCCTCTTGATGGTCGCAGGTCTGTTCATAGGACCTGCTTGTTACGAGTTTTTCGTTAATTTCTTGTTCAACAAGAACACTGAGCCGAACACCGTTTATATTAAAACTAAGTCCGCCAGAGCTTGGCTTGTAGTCTCGGTAATCGCGGCCCTCATCTTTTTGGCTTATCAGCTAGCGCAGATCGAAAAGCCCGACTTCTTCTCAATCCTGTCGAAGACCCTCCTAGTCCTATCAGCCTTCGGATGCATGCTGATATCGATACACATCATCGCCGCGCTGACCATCGACGTCCCGAATAAAATCAAGCCGGAGAGAACAGGCATCGGAATAAGTCTTTCATTGAGCGCAGCTGGAGCGCTTATAGCGTGCATGTCCCTGGCGTTTTATGCCAAAGGTGTATACCCGATTGGCGGACAAGTCTTCCTCCTAAGCAGCGTGAGCAGTATCGCGATACTCTGGACGGAACACAGACAAGCGTGCATAGCCGATCACGAGATAACGCCATTGGCTACGGCATCGCTGGCCTGGATGGCGGCTGCATATTCCGTAAAGTCCTACCACGCCGAACTTTCCGCCATATCCTTCGCCATACCGTACTTCGTCTATCTCGCTCCGGTCGGAATACTCGGAGCATATTATTACATAACACAACCCGAGCGGGCCTGACCCCATGAGAGAAAAGAGCCCCTATGACGTCGCGTCGTCGAATCTCGTCGGCATAGATCTGGGAACCAGCGTTACCCGAGTCACCAGATTCAACGAAATGGGTACGGTCGAATGCACCTGCAACAACGAGGGTGAACAGTTCACCCCATCCGTCGTCCACATAGGTTCCGACGGTGTTGTTACCTGCGGCAGGGAAGCCAAGAAATTTGTCGGACTGGGCCACGACAACGTCTTCTCCGAATTCAAGCGCCATATCGGAACCGATTTATCCTGGAAAATCGGTGGTCGCAGCGTGACGCCGACCGAGCTTTCGGCCATGCTTCTTAAGCAAGTCGTCGAAGATTACTCCCGGCAATTCGGCCATCCGGACAAGATTGCGATCAGCTGGCCAAGTAATTTCAGGCAAGAGCAAAGAGAGGCGACCAAGATGGCTGCCCGCCGCGCAGGACTTCATGATGCATGCTTCGTCGAGGAATCAATCGCCGCCGCGCTATACTACTCTCAAGAAACAAGACTCAACGGACATTACCTTATCTACGACTTGGGTGGCGGGACTTTCGACGCTACACTCATCAAGGCAACAGGCAGCGACATAACCATTATCAACCAAACCGGCGTCCAGCAGCTCGGCGGAAAAGATTTCGACGTGGCATTGCTGAAGCTTGTCGGCGAAAAATTCCGTAACGCCACAGGACACGAATTTGACCGGTTCGACTGTTGCTTCTCCGAGTACGACGTTCAAAGCGCCAAGCACGCCCTATCCGTACGACCATCCGTCTTGATTCGCCTGGTTTCCTGCAAATCTGGATGCATTTCAGTCGAAGTAACCCGCGAGGAATTCAATGATAGCATCAGTCATCTGATCGCGCAGGCGGAGATGGCATGCCTAAGCGCCCTTAGCCCGGGTGGAGATGACCGTCGAAAGGCCTTCAAAGCATCAGATGTTAAGCAGGTTTTCCTGGTCGGCGACGCCTGCCGCACGCCCGCAATCCAAGAATCGGTTTCGCGTATTTTCGGGAAGAAACCGGTCATAAGGAATCCCTCCCAGGTCGTTGCGATGGGTGCAGCTATTTTTGCGGCCCTCAAGGCACGGCCAGAGACAATGACAAGCTTGCAGATAAATACGCTAGAAAAGATCAAGGCTGAACCGGTCGCTCCATATTACTTCGGAACAACCATCATGGATCAGGAAAGTGGCCGCGCCCGAAACC
>JACCDP010480223.1_pt1 | contig 14232 bp, 12 predicted proteins | sample 7445841 | NCBI WGS metagenome assembly JACCDP01 (sample SAMN15323441, study PRJNA562643) | freshwater metagenome | isolation source: river surface water | place: USA:Blue River Watershed | collected 2017-08-17
CATCTGATCGCACTGAACGCACAACGCGCGCACAAAACCGCCTACATCGATGACGCAGGCACACTCAGCTACGGCGAGCTGGCCGAGCGCCAGCGTCGCCTGGCCGCCGGCCTGCTGGCCCTGGGCCTGCGCCGCGAAGAGCGGGTGCTGCTGCTCATGCACGACAGCAGCGACTGGGCGGTGAGCTTTCTGGGCGCGCTGTATGCGGGCATCGTGCCGGTGGCGGTCAACACCCTGCTGACCGCCGACGACTACGCCTACATGCTGCAGCACAGCCGCGCACAAGCGGTGCTGGTGTCGGGAGCGCTGCTGCCCACGCTGCGCCAGGCCCTGGCCCAGAGCGGGCACGAGGTGCGCCAGGTGATCGTCTCGCGCCCGGCAGGAGGAACGAGCGATCAGGAAAAAGAGCTCAAGGCCCTGAACATCGAAGCCCTGATCGCCCAGCACGCGCCCTTGGGCTCATGCGCGCCCACCGCGGGCGACGACCCGGCGTTCTGGCTTTACTCCTCCGGCTCGACCGGCCGGCCCAAGGGCACGGCGCACACCCACGCCAACCCCTACTGGACGGCCGAGCTGTATGGCAAACCCATCTTGGGGCTGACTGAAAACGACACCTGCTTTTCAGCGGCCAAGCTGTTTTTTGCCTACGGCCTGGGCAATGCGCTGTCCTTCCCCTTGAGCGTGGGCGCCACCGTGGTGCTGATGGCCGAGCGGCCCACGCCCGATGCGGTGTTCAAGCGCTGGACCGAGCAAAAGCCCACAGTGTTTTTTGGCGCGCCCACCGGCTTTGCCGGCATGCTGGCCTCGCCCAAGCTGCCCGCCCGCGATGTGGTGGCGCTGCGCCTGTGCTCGTCGGCCGGCGGGGCGCTGCCGGCCGAACTGGGCGAGCGCTTTCCCCGCCACTTTGGGGTGGAGATCATCGACGGCATCGGCTCGACCGAAATGCTGCACATCTACCTGTCCAACCGGCCCGGACAGGTGCGCTACGGCACCACCGGCTGGCCGGTGCCGGGCTACGAGATCGAGCTGCGCGGCGAAGACGGTCAGGGCGTGCCCGAGGGCGAACCCGGCGACCTTTACATCCAGGGCCCGAGCGCGGCGCTGATGTACTGGGGCAACCGCGAGAAATCGCGCGACACCTTCCAGGGCACCTGGACCAAAAGCGGCGACAAATATGTACGCAATGCCGATGGCAGCTACACCTATTCGGGCCGCAGCGACGACATGCTCAAGGTCAGCGGCATCTATGTCTCGCCCTTTGAGGTCGAGGCCACCTTGGTGCAACACGCCGCAGTGCTGGAGGCGGCGGTCATCGGCATGGTCGATGAAGAGGGCCTGACCAAAACCAAGGCCTTTGTGGTGCTCAAGACGGGCCAGTCGGTGGACGAGGCGGGCCTGAAGGCCTTCGTCAAGGAGCGACTGGCGCCTTACAAATACCCCAGGGCCATCGAGTTCATCGACGAGCTGCCCAAGACGGCCACCGGCAAGATCCAGCGCTTTAGGCTGCGCGAGCGGCAAGCGGCCACGCTGTGAGCCCCACCCGGCTGGAGATCTGCTGGAGCGGGCAGCCAACAGAGCTGGAGGCCCTACAGATCAAGGGGCCGGCCGATGGCCCGCTGCTGGTGTTCTTGCACGAAGGGCTGGGCTCGGTGTCGATGTGGCGCGACTTTCCGCAGCAACTGTGCGAGCGCCTGGGCGCACGCGGCCTGGTCTATTCACGGCCGGGCTATGGCCGCTCGACCCCACGCGCCCACACCGAGCGCTGGGGCGTGGACTTCATGCACCGGCAAGCGCACGAGGTGCTGCCAGCGCTGCTGCAAGCGCTGAGCGTGCAAGAGCCGATCTGGCTGCTGGGCCACAGCGACGGCGGCTCGATCGCGCTGCTCTACGCGGCCCGGCATGGGTCGGCCGCCAATGGGCAATCGCAAGCGCCCGAGGCCCCGCCCCTTGCAGGGGCCATCGTGCTGGCGCCGCACATCCTGGTCGAAGACGTGTCGGTGCGCAGCATCGAGCAAGCCCGGCAGGCCTATTTGCACACCGACCTGCGCCAAAGGCTGGCCCGCCACCACGACGACCCCGACTCGGCCTTCTGGGGCTGGAACGACATCTGGCTCTCGCCCGCCTTTCGCAGCTGGTCGATCGAGGCCGACCTGCACCGCATCAAGGTGCCGGTGCTGGCCGTGCAAGGCGTGGACGACGAGTACGGCACGCTCGAACAAATCCGCGGCATCGCCCGCCGCGTGCCCCAAACCGAGCTGCTCGAATTGCCCGCCTGCGGCCACTCGCCGCACCGCGATCAGCCACAGGCGCTGATGGAGGCGGTGGCGGGGTTTGTGGGGCGGCATATGGGGCGATAACGGGGCGATGACGGGGCTTTTGCAGAATTTCCCTTAGAGATCCGCCCAAAAGCCCATGCCCGATCCCTTGGGTCCCACAACAGTCAACAGTCACACTCTCTGCTAAGCGTGTATTTTGGGATTATGATTACCAAAATACACGGTTATGTATCCCCGAAACGCCGCCATTCACCTGCAAAGCCTGTTCGCCGCCTTTCCAGTGGTGGTGGTCACGGGTGCGCGTCAGGTGGGAAAAACCACTTTGCTGCGGCAGGTGTTTCCCACCTTGGACTATGTGGTCTTTGACGCCAGTCTGGACCTCGAGCAGGCCCGCAGCGAGCCCGAGCTGTTCCTGAAAAACCACCCGGCTCCGGTGATCCTGGATGAAATCCAGTACGCGCCCGAATTGGTGGCCAGCATCAAGCGGGCGGTGGATGCGAACCAGGCGCGCCCGGGGCAGTTTTTGCTGACCGGCTCACAGCAGTGGCAGGTGATGAGCGCGTTGGCCGAAAGCCTGGCGGGCCGGGTGGCGTTTGTCGAGTTGGGGGGACTGAGCCAAAGCGAGCTGGCCGGTGATCAGCCCCAGGCGAGCCTGTGGCCGGAACGCTGGATGGCCGCGCAAGAGGCGCTCGCCCAGCAGGACTTTGCCGCTCATGCCCGCACCGCGCCGCGTTACAGCGGCAGCTTGGCCCAATGGCTGTGGCGCGGCTTCATGCCCAAGGCCCACACATTGGAGCTGGGCTTGGTGCCAGACTTCTGGCAAGGTTACCACCGCACCTATGTGGAGCGAGACGCGCGGCTGGCCGGTGAGGTGGGCGACTGGCACGACTTTGGCCGTTTTGTGCGCCTGATGAGCGCGCTGACCGCACAGGAAATCAACCACAGCCAACTCGGTCGCGAGATCGGCATCAACCCGAAAACCGCGCAGCGCTGGTTGCGCATGATGCAGGCCACGTTTCAGTGGTTCGAGCTGCCGCCGTTTTTTGCCAACCGCATCAAACGCGTGAGCAAAAGCCCCAAGGGCTATTTGGCAGACACCGGCATGGCCTGCCACCATGCAGCCATGAGCAGCCCGCAAGCGCTGAGCAGCCATCCGCTGTTTGGGCCCCTGTTCGAGACGGCCATGGTGTGCGAACTGCGCAAAACCCTGGCGCTGATCGGCGGCAGCGCCAACCTCTACCACTGGCGCGCCAGCACCGGTGCCGAGGTCGATTGCATCATCGAGCGCGACGGCTGGCTGCACCCCATCGAGATCAAACTCACCGCCCAACCCACGCGCAAACAGACCCTGGGCTTGCAGGCCTTTCGAAAGGCCCATCCCGACCAGCGGATCGGCCGCGGCCTGATGCTGTGCGCCATCGATCAGCCGCGCTGGATCAGCGAGGATGTGCTGGCGCTGCCGTGGAACCTGTTGTAGTACCTGGACCAACTCCACCTTCAGGCGGCTCGCGCCTCGTCGTTGGCCGCCTCCCGGAGGCCCGGCAACCCCATCACCAAGGCCCGTAATGCCCCACCACGCCTTGCCACAGCAAGGTGCGCTCGCGGCCCATCGAGGTCTGGCCGGCTGATGCGGTGGCGTTGGCGGCCAGGTGCACCATGACCAGCTTGCGGGCCGGGTCGACAAAGATGGCTTGTCCATACACGCCCAGCAGGGCAAAGCGGCGCTGCTGGCCGGGAAAGGTCCAGGTCTGGTAGCCGTAGCCGAAATACGGCGTGGCCTTGTAGGGCGCGAAGGCCGGCGGATGCTGCTTGGAGTCGGTGGCCTCGATCAGGTAGGCCGCCGGGATGATCTCGCCCAGATCGGGGCGGTCGGGGCGCTGACCATCGTAGGCCAGCAAGAGGCCCAGTCGCGCATAGTCGCGGGCGGTGGCATTGAAGTTGCCGCCGGCCCTCTCAAGCCCCGTGGAGTCGGCCCGCCACAGCGATGAGGTTTGCGCGCCCATGGGCTGCCACAGGCGGCTTTGCAGATAGGCGCTCAGTGTTTGCCCAGTGGCCCCGCGCAGCACCAGGGCGAGCATGTCGGTCTCGGCGCTGGCGTAGTTGAACACCTCGCCGGCCGGGTGCCGGCGCTCGGTGATGACCTTGGCGCCATCGGCGGCGCTGCCCTGGCGGGCTGCGGCGCCGTAGCGGGCCAGGTCGTCCTTGCCGTCGTAGCGCTCTTCAAATTTGGCACCCGACGACATGCGCAGCAGGTGGCGCACCGAGGTCTGGCCATACAGGGGGCCGGTGAGTGCGGGCGCGTACACCTCGGCGCGATCGTCCAGGGAACGGATCAGCCCTTCTTTGAGCGCAATGCCCACCGCCATGGCGGTGAGGGTCTTGGCCATGGAATTGGACAAGAAACGGTGCGTCGGCTTGCGGTCGTACTGGTAGCGCTCGACCTGGATCACACCGTCCTTGACGATGAGCAGCGCCATCACGCGCTGGCGTTTCATGTAGTCGTCAATGCGCAGGCGCTCGCTGCCCACCCACCAGCGGTAATCGGGCTCGTGCTCGGCCTTGTTGAGCACCATGGGCTCGGCCGCGGGCTGCATCTCATTGGATCGACCGTTGAAGATGCCGACGATCTCGCCTTGGTGGGTGAAGGACCCCACGCGAACACATTCGTTCATGAACCAGTTGTTGACCCGCCCCGCCTCACCGATCGGATAGCCGCGGTCTTTGCACAGGGCTTGGGTGTCGGGTTCGGCCCAGGCGGCCGTCAAGGCCACGGCCCAGGCCAGTCCCAGCAGCAGGGTGCGCGTCAATTTCATCGTGTTGACCTCCGCCGCCATGGTAGCGGCCCGGGGCAGCAAAGGCAGGTCAACCGGGCCCATCAGGTCTGGGCCTTGGCGGCGGGCGCGTCAATATGAAACTGCGGATAAATCCGCGCCACCATGGGCCCGGCCGGGTCCCAGGCCAGGCAGCCGCCCATGGGCAAGGGGACGCCGCCATCTTGGCGCCTGGCCTGCCCCATGCGCGGCGACAGGGTCTGAATGGCCACGGTGCCCATGTTCAGCAGCAGCTCGCGCAGGTGGGCGCAGCCCTGCACCTTGCCCAGGCGCTCTGAAATCGCCTGGCGCCAGCCCTGGCGCATGCAGCAACCCACCATGCGGCGCATCGGCGCCTGCGCACTGCGGCATTCACCGTGCGGCACTTGCGCCATGGCCACCTCGATGTCCTGCACGACAAACTGCGCATCGATGACCACGCGCAGATGCATGCCGTGGATAGGCTGGCCGGCCTGCCGGGGGCCTTCACCGTCGATCTCGAAGGCCTCGGTCTTGGTGTCAAGCAAGCTGGCCTCGATGTCGAACAGCCCGTCCTCGCGTTCGAAGCCTGCGTAATGGACATGGCGGTGGTGCAAGGGCTTGCGGGCGACAGCGGTCGGCAGCATGGCAACTCCTGGTGTGGCAGCAGGCCAAGTATCGGAGATGCGGCCGCCAGGGCGCGCCTGTTGGCGACATCAGGCGCTGCCGGCGCGGGTGAAGTGCTTGGCGTAAATCATCCAGCGGCCCTCGTGCTTCATCAGGTTGAGGTGGTCTTCCATGATGCTGCCAAACAAGCGCAGTCGCACCTTCACCACCGCCATGGTGGGCGACAGCAGGTCCATGGCCAGCACCTGCTCGCTGCGCGGATGGCCGCCAGCGACCGGGGACTGGCGGGCCTGCACCATCTCGCGGTAGACGGCATAGGGCCGCACCACCAGCGCGCCATCTTGCTGCGAATACAGCACGCAGTTCTTGTGAAAGACGCGGTCGAACATGGCCATGTCCTGCGTCTGCAGGACCTCAAAGTAATCGGCAAGGAATTGGCGAATTTCATCGATCAGCATGGGACTCTCCTGTGAAAAAGGCCTCGACATGAGGCACCGGGCCAGTCTAGAAAGCCACCGCCGGCCGATGTGCTAGCCTTTTTCTCCTTGCCAGCGAATTTTTTTAAGATGACCCAGCGCACGCCACCCCTGCCCGCCTTGCGGGCCTTTGCCGCTCTGGTGCGGCTGGGCTCGGTCAATGCCGCTGCCGACGCATTGAGCCTGACCCCTGGCGCCGTAACGCACCAGATCCGCGCCCTTGAGGAGTTGCTCGAGGTGGAACTGGTCTTGCGCCACGGCCGGCAACTGACCCTGACCGAGCAGGGCCGGATCTATGGCTACCAGGTGCGGCAGGCGCTGCAGGACCTGGCGCAGGCCACCGATCGGGTGCGCTCACCTCTGCGCCCGAGCCAGCGCGAACAGGTGGTGCGCGTGGCCGTGTTGCCGTCGTTCGCCCAAGGCTGGCTGCTGCCGCGCCTGGCCGACTTTGCCAAACGCCATCCGCAGGTCCGGCTGGTGCTGCACGGCTCCATGGCCTATGCGGACCTGGGCACCGGCCAGGTGGACTGCGCCATCCGCTTCGGCCATGGGCAGTGGCCCGATGCGGCCGTGCGGCCTCTCATGCCGGACCGGCTGCTGCTCGTGGCCTCCCCCAAGCTGCTCGGTCGGCGCAAGCACCACAGCCTGGACCAGGTGCTGCGCCTGCCCATGCTCCATTCGGTGGAAAACTGGGCCGGCTGGCTCTCAAGCCTGGGCGGCGCCAACCTGAACCTGCAGCGCCCCGCCGCGCGCATGGAATTTACCGACTCCACGCACCTGCTGGAGGCTGTGCGCCTGGGCCTGGGCGTGGCCCTGACGCGCCGATCCATCGCGGACCATGGGCTCGAGCGCGGCGAGATCGTGCCGGCACTGCCCCATGAATGCCTGCACACCTCCAGCTACTACGCCCTGCTGCCTCAGGGCGCACGGCCCAAGGCCGAGGTGGAGGCCTTCGTCGGATGGGTGCAGGCGCAGTGCCACAAATGCGTCAACGCCTGGCCTGCCATCACCCCCAGTGCCGCGTAAGCGGCTATGCGCCGGCCGGTAAAAACTCCCCTGGGGCAGAGTCGCGAAAAACCTCAGGCCGCTTCGGGTTGCTGCATGGGCGCGGCTTTCTGGAAAGCCTCCAGCCGTAGGCAGGCCGCATCGACCGACGCGATCAGGGGCCAGCGCGCCATGTCGACCTTGAAGCGGCGCGCGCTCTCGACCTGCGGCACCAGGTAAACGTCGGCCAGGCCGGGCTGGCCGCCAAAGCTGAAGTTGCCACGCGTCTTGTCGGCGGCCAGCAAGGCCTCATAGGCATCAAATCCAGCGGTGATCCAGGTGGCGCACCAGGCGTTGACCGCGGCCTCATCGGCCTTGAGCTGATGGCGAAGGTATTCGAGGATACGTCGGTTGTTGATCGGATGGATGTCGCAGCCCACGATGGCGGCCAGCGCCCGCACACGGGCCCGCGCGTCGGGGTCGGCCGGCAGCAGCGCGGGCTGGGGGTGGCGCTCCTCGAGCCACTCGATGATGGCCGGCGACTGGATCAGCACGCGCTGGCCGTCGACCAGCACCGGCACCAGCGCCTGCGGGTTGAGCGCCCTGAATTCGTCCTTGAGGTGCTGCTCGGTGCGCAGGTCCACCGGGATGGAGTCCACCGCCAGGCCCTTGAGGTTCAGGGCGATGCGCAGGCGGTGCGAGGTGCCGCTGCGAAAAAATTGATAGAGCTCCACGGTCTTACTCGGCCGGCCCGATGGTCAGCGCCACCTCGGCCACGCCCTCGACACGGCCGGTGATGCGGTCGCCCGCCACCACGGCCCCCACGCCTTCGGGCGTGCCGGTGTAGATCAGGTCACCGGCTTGCAGGTGATAAAAGCGCGAGAGGTCGGCAATGATTTCGCGCACATTCCAGATCAGCTTGTCGATGTTGGAGTTTTGCCGGGTCACGCCATCGACCTCCATGGCAATGGCTGCCTGCTCGAGCACCACGCCGGGCATGGGCACGATCTCGGAGCAAACGGCCGAATGCTCGAAGTCCTTGCCCAGATCCCAGGGCCGGCCCTTGTCGCGTGCATACAGCTGCAGATCGCGCCGCGTCATGTCCAGGCCGCTGGCATAACCGTAGATGACCTGATGCGCCTGCTCTTGCGACAGGCGAAAACCAGCGCTGCCGATGGCCACCACCAGCTCCATCTCGTAGTGGTAGTTCTGCGTGCCCGGCGGATAGGGCACGGTGGCGCCCGAGGGCGTCAGGGTCTGCGGCGACTTGGTGAAGTAAAACGCAGGGTCGACCGACTTGTCGACGCTGCGACCCATCTCGGCCGCGTGCGCGTGGTAGTTGCGGCCGACGCAAAAAATGCGGTTGACGGCAAAGCGCTGGCTGGTGCCGCGCACGCTCAGGCTGGCGATCTCGGGCGGTGTGAAGAGGTAGGCGGTCATAAGGGGGATGGAAAGTTGAAAAAAATGAGCGGCCGGTTCAGGCGCGCACTTCGTAGAGGCCGAGCTTGCGGTGCAGGGGCGACTCGTCGGCCATGAACAAGAAGGCCGGCTGGTCGCTAGAGAGGTTGCGCAGCGTCACCGGCGTGTAGCCCGGTGCGCAGCAGGTGTCGGCCGACTCCAGCACAAAGGCCTGATCCTGCATCTGGACCTGGGCGCGGCCCTCGATCTGGTGAAACACACAGGCCGGCGAGCGCGCCGGCAGCTGCAGGCTCTGGCCAGGACGCAGCATGAGCGCGTAAAAGCCGAGGATGTTTTCGGCGTCTTCACCGGTCTCGGGGTTGACGTAGGTCAGTTGCAGGCACTCGATGCTGGCATCGGCCGCCATCGCTTGCAGCGCGGCCTTGGCGTCGACCCAGGGGTAACGCAGCATCGGATAGCGCCGGTCGCTGCGACCAAACACCGGCGTGGGCGCCAGGCCGCCGCGGGCGTACTGCTGGTGGCCCTGGCGGCCGCCGACCGCCTGGCGCTGGCCGTCGACGTGGTAGGACATCTCCATGTAGTACACCAGCGGCAGATCGAGCACATCGAGCCAGATCACCGGGTCTTGGCCGTCGTGGCCGTGCTCGTGCCACTGGCCGGTGGGCGTGAGGATGAGATCGCCGCGGCTCATGAGGCATTTTTCGCCCTCCACCGTGGTCCAGGCGCCTTCGCCCTCGACCACCATGCGCACCGCATTGGGCGTGTGGCGGTGGCTGGGCGCCCACTCGCCGGGCAGCAGCAGTTGCATGCCCAGGTAGATCGCGCTGCTGGCCTGCATCTTGTCCAGACCGTGGCCTGGATTGGCCAGCACCAGCACCCGGCGCTCGGCCTTTTCAATCGGCGTGAGCTCGCCTGCGCGCAGCAAGAGCGGCTTGATGGCCTGGTAAGACCAGTGCGTGGCCTGCGTCTTGCGCGGCGGCAGATGCGGCGGCATCACGCCGCGCAAGCTGGGCCACAGCGGCACCAGGTTTTGCGCAGTCAAATCCTGCCGGTAATCGAGCGGCAGGTCTTCGAGTCGACCCAGATCGTTCATGATGGATATCCCTTCTGGCTAGCTTGTATCAACCGACAGCGGCGGGCTCGCGCGCGGCGCGCACGCGCTCAGGCTGGGGCAGGCCCAGCTCGCGCAGGCCGGCATCGAGGCAGTTGCTCACGTTCCAGCCGTAGAGCCACTGCACCGCATCATAAAAGCGCTCGGGCGTGCGGCCGCGCCACAGGTCGTTGCGCACCAGACGCTCGACGCCCTTGGCATGGTAGATGCGGCCCATCTCGCGGCCCGAGAGCACGATGCGGGCGGTGCGGGCGATGCGCGAATGCTGGTACAGGTCCAGGGCGCGCTGCCAGTCGTGGCCGCTGGCCTGCAGCGACTGACCCAGCGTGACCGCGTCTTCCAGCGCCATGCAAGCGCCTTGGGCCATGTACTGCGTGGTGGGGTGGGCGGCATCGCCGAGCAAGGTGACGCGGCCAAAGGTCCACTGGCCAATCGGCTCGCGATCGGCGGTGGCCCAGCGCTTCCAGCTCTTGGGCAGATCGATCAACTGGCGGGCCTTGGGCAAGATGCCCTGGAAGTAGCTCTGCACCTCCTCCTTGCTGCCCTCGGTGACGCCCCACTGCTCCTGCTGGCGGCTGTGAAAGGTCACGACCACGTTGTACTGCTCGCCGCCGCGCAGGGGGTAGTGCACCAGGTGGCAGTTGGGGCCGACCCAGATGCTCGCGGCGTTCCACTTGAGCTCGTCGGGGAACTCGTGCTTGTCGACCACCGCGCGGTACACCACGTGGCCGGTGACGCGGGCCGGATCGCCCACGTACTGCTGGCGCACCGCCGACTTGACGCCGTCGGCACCGATCAGCGCGACGCCGTCAAAGCGGCGGCCGTTCTGATCGAACACGCTCACCCCGGCATCGCCTTGCTCGATGCGATCGATGCGGGTGCTGGTGAAAATCTCGACCTCGCCGGTTTCCTGCGCGCCCTCGAGCAGGGACAAATGCACGTCGGCGCGGTGGATCACCGCATAGGGGTTGCCAAAGCGCTGGCGAAACTTCTCGTCGGTCGGGATCTTGCCGACCTGGTAGCCGTCGAGCGCGTCGTGCATCACCATGAAGTCGGTGTAGACCGCGCGGCTGCGCATTTTTTCACCCACGCCCAGGGCGTCGAAAGCGTGAAAGGCATTGGGGCCAAGCTGGATGCCGGCGCCGATTTCGCCGATCTCGGGCGCCTGCTCGAACACCTGAACGCGATAACCTTGGCGCACCAGCGCCAGCGCAGCGGCAATGCCGCCGATGCCGCCGCCGGCAATCAGAACGCTATGCTTGTGAGCCGCCATGGGGGTGTCTCCTGGAATTGGAATGGGCCAAATGGTAAGCATGCATATCTTTTAAGTCAAGCCCGGGATCGACTTTGCCCCACGGGCGCACAATGGCCCCATGAGCGAGCACAGCCCCCACCCCTACGAACAGCTCACGCCCGATGTGGTGCTCGATGCCATGGCCAGCGTCGGCCTGTGGGGCGATGGCCGCCTGGTGGCCCTGTCGAGCTACGAGAACCGCGTCTACCAAGCCGGCCTGGAGGCCGGGCCGGGCGGGGACACCGCACTGGGCCAGAAGGTGGTGCTCAAGTTCTACCGCCCCGGGCGCTGGAGCGACGCGCAGATTTTGGAGGAGCACCAGTTTGCTGACGAGCTGCTGGCCGCCGAGGTGCCCATGGTGGCCGCGCTCAAGCTGCCCGCAAGCAGTGGGCCGCAGGCCAGCCTGCACCACCACGGCGGCTTTGCCTTTAGCGTCAGCCCCTGGCGCGGCGGGCGGCGGCCCGAGCTGCAAGAGGCATCGGTGCTCGAATGGATCGGACGCTTTCTGGCGCGCATACACACGGTGGGCGCCGCCCGGGCCTTTGTGCACCGCCCCGCCCTGAACCTGCAAAGCTTTGGCCACGACTGTGCGAAATTCCTGCTGGCGGGCGATCACCTGCCGCTCGATGTGGCCTCGCGCTGGCAGCGCGCCTTTGCCGAGGCGATGCAGGTGGCGCAGGGCGTGTGGGACGACGCCGGGGCGGTGCAGCAGTTGCGCCTGCACGGCGACTGCCATCCCGGCAATATTTTGTGGACCCCCGAGGGCAGTGCCGGTGCTGGCCCCCACTTCGTCGACCTCGACGATGCGCGCATGGGCCCGGCGGTACAAGACCTGTGGATGCTGCTGTCGGGCGATCGGGCGCAGCAGTTGCAGCAGCTCGGCGCCCTGCTCGATGGCTACGAAACCCTGCGCGAGCTCGACCGCCGCGAGCTGGCGCTCATCGAGGTGCTGCGCACGCTGCGCCTGATTCACTACAGCGCCTGGCTGGCCCAGCGCTGGCGCGACCCGATCTTTCCGATCAACTTTCCCTGGTTTGGCTCGCGCGACTATTGGCAAGGCCAGGTCGACATCCTGATCGAGCAGACCGAGGCGATGCAGGCCGCGCCCCTGGTCGCCTGAGCCCTGGCCTGAGGCCGGTACAGGCCGCAGCCTGCCTTATTTGCGCCGGCTTTGCACGGCCGCAGACCAATGGCCCACTAGGGATAGCCAGAAGAGCCCCACATGCTTCGCATGCTTAGGATGCCAAGCTGTCCCCGTCTGCCCCCTCAGAGGAAATCGACCCCATGCTAAGACGCTCCCTGCTTGCAGCCGCCGCAGCCTGCGCGCTGCCCTGGGCGGCGGCCCAGGCGCCGGCCTGGCCCAGCCGCCCCATCACCCTGATCGTGCCCTTCCCGCCTGGCGGGCTGGCCGACATCGTGGCCCGACCGGTGGCCGAAGCGCTGGCCCGCGATCTGGGTCAGCCGGTGGTCATTGACAACAAGCCGGGCGCCGGCGGCGGCATCGGCATGGGCTTGGCGGCCAAGTCCAAGCCCGACGGCCACACCCTGCTGATGGCGCTGTCGTCGCTGACGGTGCTGCCCGAGGCCGATGTGATCTTGGGCCGCGCGCCCATGTTTGCGCTGCAAGACCTGCGCCCGGTGGCCCGCTACACCGCCGATCCGACCGTGCTGGCCGTGCGGGCCGACTCGCCCTGGAAGAGCGTCAAGGACTTCGTCGACGAGGCCAAGCGCCGGCCCGGCGCGATCAACTACGGCTCGTCGGGCAACTACGGCACCATGCATGTGCCGATGGAAATCCTGGCGCAAGAGGCGGGTATCAAGCTCACCCACGTGCCCTTTACCGGCGCAGGCCCAGCCGTGCTGGCGCTGCTCGGTGGGCAGATTCAGGCCGTCTCCACCGGTCCGGCCACGGTGCTGCAACACGTCAAGGCGGGCAAGCTGCGCGTGCTGGGCCACTGGGGCACCGGCGCCCTGGCCAGCCTGCCCGATGTGCCGGCCCTCAAGGACACCGGCTTTAACGCCGAGTACGCGCAGTGGTCGGGCCTGTTCGTGCCCAGCGGTGTGCCCGATGCCATCGTGCAGCGCTTGCGCAGCGCCGCCCGCAACGCCGCGCAAGACGCGCGCGTGCGCGAGGTGATTCAAGGCGCCGGCAGCCCCATCCTCTACCAGGACATGACCGAATTCGAGCGCTATGTGCAAGCCGATGCACGCCGCATGGCCGATGTGGTCAAGCGCATCGGCAAAGTCGAGTAAGCCCCCGCCCCAAAAAAGGAAAGACCATGAAACGCCAACACATCGTGCGCTCAGCCCTGGCCCTGCTCGCTCTGGGCGCAAGCCTGGGCCAAGCGGTCGCACAAGGTGCCTACCCCAACCGCCCGGTCAAGATCGTGGTGCCCTTTGCCACCGGGGGGCCGGCCGACGTCTACGCCCGCTTCATCGCACAGCGCCTGAGCGATGCCATGGGCCAGAGCTTTGTGGTCGACAACAAGCCCGGCGGTGGCTCGGTCATCGGCACCGACCTGGCGGCCAAGTCGCCTGCTGACGGCTACACGCTGCTGATGATGTCCAACACGCACACCGTCAACGAAACACTGATCCCGAACAAGCCCTTTGCCCTAATGAAGGACTTTGTGGGCGTGGCGCCGATCAACTACTCCGACCTGGTGCTGGTGGCCCATCCGTCCAAGGGCATCAACACCCTGGGCGATCTGCTCAAGCGCGCGCAGGCCGAGCCGGGCAAGCTCAACTACGCCTCTTCGGGGCCGGGCACGCCCTATCACATGGCCGGCGAACTGCTCAAGAGCATGGCCCGCATCAACGTGGTCCATGTGCCCTACAAGGGCAGCTCGGGCGCGCGCACCGATGTCATCGGCGGCCAGGTCGACCTGATGTTTGATGCGGTCACGACCATGACCGAGCAGGTCAAGGCCGGCAAGGTCAAGGCGCTGGCCACCAGCGGGCGCACCCGCTCCGATGTCATGCCCGACGTGCCCACGCTCACCGAGGCGGGCGTGCCGGGCTACGAAGCGACGATCTGGCTGGGCATCATGGCCCCGCGCGGCACGCCGCAGCCGGTGATCGATCGCCTCAATGAGGCCATCAGCAAGATCGTCGGTGCGCCCGAGCTCAAGCAGCAGTGGAGCCGCCAGGGCGCGGTGCCCATGGTCATGAACCCGGCGGCCTTTAGCAAGTACTTGAACGACGACATCGCCAAATGGGCGGGCGTGATCAAGTCGGCCAACATCAAGCTCGACTA
>JACCDP010042820.1_pt1 | contig 14228 bp, 9 predicted proteins | sample 7445841 | NCBI WGS metagenome assembly JACCDP01 (sample SAMN15323441, study PRJNA562643) | freshwater metagenome | isolation source: river surface water | place: USA:Blue River Watershed | collected 2017-08-17
ACATATTTACGGGCCATAGCTAAATCTGTCTTAGCCAGTGTCATTTCTACATTACTTATAAAGGTACGGAAGAAGTGCCAATCCTTCAACATTTCTGCGAGGACTTCTGACTTTCCACTTTCACGTGCAGCCTTTAAACCAGAGCCCACACCAAACCAACCAGGAACAATTTGTCGGGATTGGGTCCAACCAAAAACCCAAGGAATTGCGCGCAATGAAGATAACCCACCTGCTGCATCAGGTCGGCGCGAAGGTCTTGATCCCAAGAACATTTCGCCAAGCTGTTCTACCGGTGTTGAGGCGTAAAAATATGCTGGCAGTTCTGGATGATCAATTAAATTGCGATAAGTCTTAAATGCACTCTCGCTGACAACATCCATGCAAGAACCCCAACTAGCAAGAGCTTCTGGACTCTGTCGTGGCGCTCTATTTAAAACTGTTGCTTCAAGTGCTGCTGCAAGTGCAAGTTCAACATTCTCCCTCGCCAGTGAAGGCAGCGCATACTTGTCGCTAATAACTTCGCCTTGCTCGGTCATCTTTATCTGGCCATCAATTGAACCCCATGGCAATGCAATTAGCGCATCATATGTTGGGCCACCACCGCGACCGACAGATCCGCCGCGACCATGGAATAAGCGAAGAGTTACACCATGCTTGATTGCGATGTCACGTAACTTACGTTGGGCTTTATGAATCTCCCATTGCGAAGTTGCAATACCTGCATCTTTATTTGAATCTGAATAACCAAGCATTACTTCTTGCACATTTGCGCGCATGGCTACGAGTTCGCGATAGCTCTTATCGCTCAATAAATTATCTAAAATTGTGTCAGCTGCTTGAAGTTCAGCAACAGTTTCAAGTAATGGCGCAAAGCCAACTTTTCCAAAGAGACCAGTGATACGCGAAAGTTCAACAGCAGCCAGAACATCCTTATGCGATTTGGTCATTGAAATTATGTAGGTCTCGATAACTTCAGGCCCAAATTTTGCGATTAGATCTCGGATTGCAATGAAAGTATCAACGGTCTTACGCGCAGCTTCATCTAGGTTCTGCAAATTCTCTAAACCGACGCTCTCAATTTGAGCAAGTGCGTGGTGATGCGCATCAGAATGTTCACGGATATCCATGGTTGCATGAGTCAAACCAAAACTCGAAACCGTGCGAATTATTCGCTCGAGTAGACCAGTAGCAATTAATTCGCCACGATGAGCCAGAAGTGAATCGCGCATAAGATTTAAATCAGCAAGAAGTTGTTCAGTGCTCTCATAATCACGTCCAGCAACATGTGGGCCACCAACTGCATGCCGGCGTTGGGTAAGAATCAAGCGGTGGCGAATTGCAGTTGCCTTTAAGCGATACGGCTCTTCAACATTTAATCTACGGAATCGCTCTTCAATTTCTGGAAGTAATTCCAGATCCTTTGCAACCGACGCATCGAGTTCGGGCGTGGTTCCAGATATCCGAGTCGATACTGAAAGTGCTTGGCGAAGTTGATCAAGTGATGCAGACAGAGCACGAATAAAGTGTCCAGTTTGAAGAGTGATCGCTGCAGTTGTGACGCCCGCTGTGATGTTTGGATTTCCATCACGATCTCCACCAATCCAAGTCCCAAAACTTAAGGGGCGAGAAGTCGGAGAAACCGTCACACCAAGACGCTTTAGCTCATGCGCAAAATCATCTAAGACTTCAGGAATGGTTAATCTAAATAAATCATCAAGATAATAAAGTGCGTTAGTCGCTTCATCCAATGGTTCTGGACGACCCAAACGAAGTTCGTCGGTCTCCCAGAGCAGATCAATAGTTTCGGCAAGCCTGCGATCGCGCCGAGCTGTTGCTGGCTGATCCAACAAATCTGCAATCGTATTCATCTTGCTTAAAACCGAACGCCGAGCAGCTTCAGTTGGATGCGCAGTAAAAACTGGACGAACCGAGAAATTATCTATCCAGCCTTGAATATCCTTGGTAGTAAATTCTTTGCTTTCGGATTGCACTTCGATAATGCGATCAACTGCTCGAGTCAACCAAGAGCCACCACTATTTCGCTCATCGGAAAGAATTCGCGCTCTATGAACTTGCTCTGCAACATTTGCTAAGTTGAAGTAGTTACTAAAGGCCCTTACAAGTTGCACGCTTTCATCAACTGAAATATTTTCAAGAATTTCACTTCCGCCACCTTCGCGAACGGATTTGCGAACTTTCTCAACTAGTTCAAATAGTTCTGCCCCTTCTTGGCGGACCAGAGATTCACCGAGCAATTCACCCAATCGGCGCACATCAGCACGAAGCCCGGCATCATCAGCCTGAAATTGTGTTGTCTGCTCGCTCACTGGCTAATCATTACAGGTATTGCGGTCTGGTCGAAATGAATTAAATCCTTGAATACAATTTCTCCCATAACACCCCCATCCAGATTGGATGTGGGGCTTTTGGCGTTGTTCTGGAGGTGATGAATTGACACTTCTATCCGCTTTTCCAGATTTCCCGAATCTGCCAATCAACTCACCTCTCACTGGTGGCGAACTTGTCTGCATAAATTCATTACGTTCTTATGTGCTTGCAAACTTGAGCACAAATGCGCCGCTTCTAGTTATTGCACCTTCTACTCGAATCGCAGATGAATTAAGCGATGAAATCCGTTCGCTAGTCGGCGACGATGTAATTGATTTTCCGGCTTGTGAAACTCTTCCACATGAACGCCTTAGTCCAAAGAGCGACACCGTAACAAAGCGAATAAAAGGGCTGCACCGAATTAACTCATCGAAGCCACCAAAAGTTGTTATCACTTCAATTCGCGGCGCACTTCAGCCAATTGTTAGTGACATTTTGGATGAAGAACTTATTTGTTTAGCTCTTGATAAAGAAGTTTCGATGGCCAGATTAATTGAGCGGCTCTCTTACTTTGGCTTCACTCGAACCGATCTAGTAGAAAAGCGTGGTGACTTTGCGGTTCGTGGCGGCATCCTTGATCTCTTTCCATCTGATCACGAACATCCAATTCGTTTAGATTTCTTCGGTGATGTTGTAGAAGATATTCAATATTTTCAAGTCTCGGATCAACGGACTTATGCGGCCATTAAAGGTGAGGTTGTAATTTATCCTGGGCGAGAGTTGTTGATCTCTGAAGAGGTAAGAAAAAAGGCACGTTATCTATCGGCCGAATTTCCACAACTTACTGAAATGGCAGGAAAGATAAGCGAAGGAATTTGTGTTGAGGGCATGGAATCAATTGCCGCACTCCTTAAACCTAATTTTAGAAATTTAATTGAATTCTTACCAAGTAATTTCCAAGTTGTAATAGTTGATCAACCGCGAATCAAATCCCGAGCCGCGGATTTAGTTGCCACTAATCAAGAATTTTTAGAAGCGTCGTGGTCTAATGCTGCTTTTGGGACAACTGCGCCAATTGATTTAACAGCTGTAATTGCAACGGGTGGATATTCCACATTCGATGAAGTGCTACAGAAAATCACTGAAGCCGATTTAAGTTTATGGTCGCTAAATCCATATACCCAGAACCCCGATGATTTAGCTGCTTCTGGTCTATTTGCCGAATACTTAGCAATTCCTATCTATGGCGGAAAAATAGAGAGCGCAATTGCAGACATCGCAAATTGGCTAGGGAATGGTTATCAAATCATCTTTAGTGCGAGCGGCACCGGAATTCTTGAACGCTATCAAGCGCTCTTTCGAGAATCGGAATTAGATGCGGTTCAAGTAGTTATAAGTTCAATCGAACATGGCTTTATAAATCACAGCCTGAAGTTTGCGCTGATAACCGAGAAAGATATTTCGGGACAACGAACTTCTAGCAAAGATCAGGCTCGGATGCCTTCAAGACGGAAGAAAGCTATTGATCCAATCGAACTTCGCCCCGGTGATTATGTTGTTCATGAACAACACGGAGTCGGCAAATATCTAGAACTTGTAAATCGAACTGTCACTGGTGTGTCTCGAGAGTATTTAGTAATTGAATATGCGGCATCTAAACGCGGTCAACCGGCCGATAGATTATTTGTCCCAACCGATACTTTGGAGCAAATCACTAGATATGTTGGCGGTGAAGCGCCTTCGGTTAATCGAATTGGTGGTTCAGATTGGCAGAACACAAAGCGTCGCGCCCGTAAGGCTGTAAAACAAATTGCAGCAGAGTTAATTCAACTCTATGCCGCCCGAATGAGTGCGCCGGGATATGCATTCTCACCAGATACTGCCTGGCAGGGTGAACTTGAATCTGCTTTCTCTTATGTTGAAACAACAGATCAACTTGCAACAATTGAAGAAGTAAAAGCTGACATGGAGAAATCTCATCCCATGGATCGCATTGTTTGCGGCGATGTTGGGTATGGTAAAACTGAAATTGCAATTCGGGCAGCGTTTAAAGCAGTTCAAGATGGAAAACAAGTTGCAGTATTGGTTCCAACAACTCTCTTGGTTCAACAACATTTAACGACATTCAATAATCGCTACACCGGATTCCCGGTAAAAGTTGCTGGGCTATCAAGATTCAATACCCCTAAAGAGGGAAGAGAAATTCTCGAGGGAATTAAATCTGGATCTATAGATGTTGTAATCGGAACCCATCGCCTACTTTCGAAAGATGTTGAGTTTCGGGATCTAGGACTAGTTATTGTTGATGAGGAGCAGCGTTTCGGCGTTGAACATAAAGAAGAGCTAAAGAAGACCCGGACAAATGTTGATGTGCTCTCGATGTCAGCAACCCCAATTCCTAGAACGCTAGAAATGGCAATCACCGGTATCCGGGAGATGTCGAACATAACTACACCGCCAGAAGAGCGACACCCAGTTCTAACTTATGTTGGCCCATACGATGATAAGCAAGTAACTGCTGCAATTCACCGCGAACTACTTCGCGATGGCCAAATTTTCTTTATTCATAATCGAGTCGAAAGCATCGATGGCGTAGTTGAACGACTTAGAAAATTAGTTCCGGAAGCTCGGATCAGAGTCGCACATGGCCAGATGGGAGAGCGCGAACTCGAGGATGCAATTCTAGGATTCTGGGAGCGAGAGTTTGATATTTTAGTTTGCACAACAATTATTGAAAGCGGAATTGATATTCCAAATGCAAATACTTTAATCGTGGATCGTGCCGATACCTTTGGTCTCTCACAGTTGCACCAACTTAGAGGACGTGTTGGTCGATCCCGAGAACGCGCTTATGCCTACTTCCTCTACTCTGCCGATAAGCCACTTACCGAAGTTGCACATGATCGACTAACAACTATTGCGACAAATACTGATCTTGGATCTGGAATGCAGGTAGCACTTAAGGATTTGGAAATTCGTGGTGCCGGCAATTTGTTAGGTGGCGAACAATCCGGCCACATTGCAGAAGTTGGATTCGACTTATACATGCGAATGGTCGGCGAAGCAGTTGAAGAGTTTAAAACTGGCTTTGTTCCGCAGAGCGATGATGAAAGTAAATTTAAAGAGTGCAAGGTTGAACTTCCAGTTACTGCACACATCCCAGTTGAATATTTAGCTTCAGAGAGATTGCGCCTAGATATTTATCGCAGAATGGCCGATGCCCAGAATTCTGGAGATCTAGATGCAATCCGAGCCGAACTTGTTGATCGCTTTGGGCCATTGCCAGAAGATGCCGAGAACCTAATGGCAGTTGCACATCTGCGAACCATGGCGAAGAGTTTTGGCTTAACTGAAGTTGTTCTACAAGGTAAGTTCTTGCGACTAGCCCCACTTAATCTGCCGGATTCGGCAATTATGAGATTGAACCGGATTTATCCCGGCTCAATCGTGAAAGTGGCCACTTCAAGCGTATTAGTTGCGCGAGCGAGCACCCCAAATTGGATAGCTGGCGGGGAGATAGGGGATACTTCAGCTCTGCCTTGGACGATCGAAGTTCTAACTTCAATCGTTCCACCAGTTAAGAAGATCAATTAAGAATTAATTAAAGTTACGTGAACGGGGATTTCGTGAAGAACGTTAAGAAAATTGTTGCAGTGCTTGGTGCCGGATTACTCCTTTTTGTAACGGGATGTTCAAGCACAAATTCAGCAGTGACTATTGGCAAGACTGTAATCCCAGTTTCAACTGTGCAAAACACAGTTAGCGAGATAGTTAAAGAGCGTAATAAAGTTGAGACCGACGGCCTTACCTTGGCCGTAGATGAAGAGCTAAATGTAAATGCAGTTCGATTCCATATCATCTCGGTTTTATTCGATGAAATTGCAGATCGAATTAAAGTAAAGGTGACTGATGCTGAAATCGCTGCCCGTCGTGCAGATATTATTTTACAAATCGGTGGCGAAGATCGCCTAGCTTTCTCACTTGTCGGAGCCCAGATTGCCCCTACAGATTTTGAACGTTACATCCGCACAGTGGTTCTTGCCGAAAAATTAGGAGAAGCTCTCGTAGCAAATGGCGATACCAGCACTGATGGCAGCGGTATCCAGAAACTAATTATTGGAATGGCTAAAGAACTGAAAGTCGAAATCAATCCTCGCTACGGCGTTTGGGATTATGCGACTGGAAACATCGCTCCGATTGCAGATAACGCAACAGTAAAGAAGTAATAAAGATGTCTGATTCAACTTCACAACTTGAAGCTTTACGTGAAGTAATGAATCAACTCAGATCCCCAGGGGGTTGCCCTTGGGATGCTGAGCAGAGCCATGAGTCTCTTTTGAAATATTTATTGGAAGAGTCCTACGAATTTATTGAAGCGGTTGAAGAGAATGATCGCGCCGCAATGCGCGAAGAACTTGGCGATGTCTTGCTTCAAGTTTTCTTCCATGCGCGCATGGCTGAAGAACATCCAACCGATCCCTTTAGTGTTGAAGATGTTGCAAAAACTGTCGCTGAAAAATTAGTTCGCAGACATCCACATGTTTTCTCTGATACAAAAGTTTCTGGCAGCGCAGAAGTTCTAGAGAATTGGGAAGCCCAGAAAGCTGCAGAAAAGGGGCGCACTTCAGCAACTGAAGGTGTTCCACTTGGTCAACCAGCTTTGGCCCTTGCAACTAAATTAATTTATCGGGCCCAGAAATATGGCCATCAAATTGCAATCGAGCATCCACTCAAATTATCTCCTGGGACTACCGAGAAAGAATTAGGTCAGGCACTTCTCGGGATTCTTGACCAGGCACTTGCACTAGATATCGATCCCGAGGCAGCCCTGCGCTCGGCAATCAAGGATTACATCGAGCAAATCAAGAAATACGAAGCAAAATAGCAACTGATAACAAGTTAGAATTAGCAGAAAAATAGAGGAGCACCATGGCACTTATCGAGGCAGTCCACGCACGCGAAATTCTTGATTCTCGCGGAAATCCAACAGTTGAAGTTGAAGTTGTTCTCGAGGATGGTTCAAGTGCTCGCGCTGCCGTTCCAAGTGGTGCATCTACTGGCGCATTTGAAGCAGCCGAACTTCGCGATGGTGGCAAGCGTTATCTCGGCAAAGGTGTTTTAAAGGCCGTTGAATTTGTTAATGATGAAATCGCACCAGCAGTTTCTGGTTACGACGCACAAGATCAACGCTTAATTGATGAAGAGATGATTGCGCTTGATGGCACAAAAAATAAGAGCCGCCTTGGTGCAAATGCAATCCTAGGTGTTTCACTTTCAGTTGCACGCGCAGCAGCAGAATCTTCTGATCTATCTTTCTTCCGCTACATCGGTGGACCAACAGCGCACACACTTCCAGTTCCAATGATGAACATTCTTAACGGTGGCGCACACGCAGATACGAATGTTGATATTCAAGAATTTATGGTTGCACCAATTGGCGCCGAATCATTTAGCGAATCACTTCGTTGGGGCGCCGAGATTTATCACAGCCTTAAATCAGTATTAAAGCAGCGCGGTCTTGCCACCAGTATTGGTGATGAAGGCGGCTTTGCGCCAAACCTTGATTCAAACCGAGCAGCTCTAGATTTAATTCTTGAAGCTGTATCTGCAGCTGGCTTTAAGCCAGGCAAAGATATTGCACTTGCAATGGATGTTGCGGCAACCGAATTCCATAAAGATGGAAAGTATTCATTTGAAGGTAACAAGCGTTCGGCAGATGAAATGATTGCTTATTACGCTGATCTAGTTGCTTCATATCCAATTGTTTCAATCGAGGACCCACTTGATGAAGATGATTGGGATGGTTGGGCAAAGATGACTGCGCAACTTGGTTCAAAGATTCAGATCGTCGGCGATGATCTCTTTGTAACAAATCCAGAGCGTCTTGCTAAGGGAATTGGCCTTGGAACTGCAAATGCACTTCTCGTTAAGGTAAATCAAATCGGAACTCTTACTGAAACTATTGATGCGGTCTCACTTGCGCACCGCAGTGGATATCGTTCAATGATGAGCCATCGCTCTGGTGAAACTGAAGACACAACAATTGCCGACCTTGCTGTTGCACTTGAATGTGGTCAGATTAAAACTGGAGCACCTGCACGTAGCGAGCGAGTTGCAAAATACAACCAACTTCTACGCATCGAAGAGGAACTAAGTGATTCCGCGCTATATGCCGGACGCGCGGCGTTTCCTCGCTTCAAGGGCTAATCTTTAATTTAAATGGCTAAGAAAAGTAACACTTCTGTCCGCTGGCTAGCGGTTGTAACTGTTGCATTTATTTTTGCCATAACTCTTGCCCCACCGCTTCAGCACTACTTTGCACAACGTGCACAAATAAATTCATTGCGCGCCCAGGTAAATGACAGCAATAACGCACTAGAAAAAGCACGAGAAGAATTAGCTAAATGGAACGATCCAGAATATGTAGCAGCCCAAGCTCGCCAAAGATTGCACTTCGTTTTCCCTGGTGAGCGCCAATACATTGTTCTTGGTGCACCAAAAAGTGATGAAGAAGCCGATGGCCCAGCCGCACCGATCTCAACTTTAATTCCAAATGGTTTACCTTGGTATGGTCGATTGATTGCATCAATCACAACAACGAATGTGAATAAATGAGCGATAAGCCAAGTCAGTCAGATTTAGATGTAATTCAAGTTCAACTAGGTCGCACACCAAGAGATGTTCATGCAATCTCGTATCGCTGTCCTTGCGGAAAACCAGCAGTTGTTTCAACACCACCAAGACTTTCTGATGGCACACCATTTCCAACTTTCTATTACGCAACTTGTCCACGTTTGACCGGTGCAATTTCAACCCTAGAAACAACCGGCATGATGGCCGAAATGCAGGAACGTCTGGGCACAGATAAAGAATTAGCAGGTGCTTATCAAAGCGCCCACGAGCAATATCAAGCAGCACGAAATGAATTAGGAATGGATGTCCCGGAAGTAAAGGGAATAACAGCTGGTGGTATGCCAGACCGAGTTAAATGTTTACACTCGCTCGTGGCTCATTCACTTAGTGCAGGGCCCGGAGTAAATCCGCTAGGCGATGAAGCTTTAGCTGCGCTACCAAAATGGTGGCTAAGTGATCCATGCACTGCAAGTAATGAGGAAACCAAATGAGTCGCGTAGCAGCAATAGATTGTGGAACTAATTCCATCCGCCTTTTGATTGCTGATATCAACGGTGATAATTTTCAAGAGATAACTCGGGAAATGGAAATCGTTCGCCTTGGCCAAGGCGTTGATGCAACAGGAAAATTTGATCCAGAAGCGATTGAGCGCACACTTGCGGCAACTAGAAAATATGCAGAAATAATTGCAAGTAAAGGCGCAGAAAAGATTCGCTTCTGTGCCACATCAGCAACCAGAGATGCCAGCAACCGCGAATTATTTATCGATGGCGTTCGTGAAATTCTTGGAATTGAACCAGAAGTTATTCCTGGCACCGAAGAAGCAGAACTCTCATTTATCGGTGCCACAAAGGGTTTAGTCCATACCGAGTCCCCATACCTAGTTGTTGATATCGGAGGCGGCTCTACTGAATTCGTTCTTGGCACAACAGAAGTTGAATATGCCAAGTCAGTAAACATTGGCTGCGTTCGCATGTCCGAGCGCCATTTAAATAAAGCACCACAAGATCCATTAGCAGTGCAAAAAGCAATTCAAGATATTGATGAAGCGATTGCAGATGCGGCTTACATCGTTCCAATTAAAGAAGCAAAAACCTTGATTGCAGTAGCCGGCACTGCTACAACAGTTGCTGCAGCCGCACTAGGACTTAGCGAATACGATCGACATGCAATTCATTTATCTAGAATTCCTGCTGCGAAAGTTATTGAAATTGCACAAATGTTCTCACTTATGTCACGTGAAGAAATTTCAGCACTTGGTTATATGCATCCTGGCCGCGTTGATGTAATCGCAGCAGGATCACTAGTTTTGTCCCGAGTAATGCTGGCCACCGGCGCTACTGAATTTGTTGCGTCAGAATCCGATATTTTGGATGGAATGGCTTGGGCACTAGACTGACGCTTTCCTAATTGGCCCCCGTAGTCCAATGGCAGAGACAGAGGACTTAAAATCCTTCCAGTGTCGGTTCGAGTCCGACCGGGGGCACCAGCTGTGAATAAAGTATCTAACAGTTTCTTCCCATAGGACCGAACTAGAGTAGTTAATTTTCACGCTCACTATTTGCATTCAAGGTGAATTAATTTATTTGCTAAACAGGTTACAGAAGTATTTACTGTAATTACACTTACCCTGTGAGAAATCGACCAGCAATTGCCGTCTTGTTGACGTTGCTCTTAGTCGTTGGTGGGCTTCCAGTAGCGAATGCAGCAGTAACTGACGGCGCGAAATGCTCTAAGGCAGGGGTGCAGCAAACTAATAAAGGCAAGGTTTATACCTGCATTAAGTTGGGGGATAAATTGAGTTGGAATAATGGGGAAAAAGTTATTGCATCCCCTACCTCATCCTCAAAAAGTTCTACTACTGGAAAAAATCCTCGAAAACCGTGTAGGGCAGACCAAGAAATCGTTCTAGTCCAGATTGAACGATATTTGTATTCGGCAAGGCAAACCTTAGGTAACTTGCAATTGAAGTGGCAGTTAGCGAATTCGACTGTCGGGATAGATTCGAAACAAGAACTTTTAATGAATCAAATTGAAAACGAGATGGATAGTCTTGATAAACAAATGAAGAATTTAGCTTCCGATCGGGAAAAAATTAAAAAAACGTGTATACCTAAAAGTGAAATTTCAACTAATGGTAAATCAAACACAACTCCAATATCCAAACGTCAGTGCACAATAACTGAAATCTCAATGATACGCAGTCTCCTTAGTAAATATCTGGCGCTGAACCGGCAAATAGAGTTATTTCAAGCCGAGATTAATTATCAAAAAGATCTAATAAGTAATTACCTTTTAATTGGAAAAATGGAGTCTATTGCTCGCTCAAACTTTATTATTGAAGAACAAAGCAGTTTACAAGATTCGGCAAAGACACAAGCTTCTTTAGTAAAGCAACAATTTGATATTGCAAACTTAGCTTGCAAAAATTCTGGAATCAAATCGATTGAAGACCAAATTGCTCAAGCAGCAGCGGATAAAGCGAGAGCCGATAAGGCAGCTTCCGATAAAGCAGCAGCGGATAAAGCTAAAGCCGATAAGGCAGCCGCTGATACATTAGCTAAAGTCTGCGTGGTTGGGGGTATCTGTAAAATTGGAAATACTGGCCCTGGAGGCGGCGAGGTCTTTTATGATGCAGGAAGTCAGCAATCATGGGGAAGGTATTTAGAGTTTGCTCCCGCGAGTTGGTCTGGTTCGGAAAAAGATCCTAAAACTTATTGGTGCAATGTAGGAGACATACTTTTAACTAATGCTGTTACAAACCAAGGGTGGGTGTCTCTGGGACAAAAGATTGGTGATGGTAAAGACAATACAGATCGAATGTTGGCGGGCTGTAGTTCAGGGGCGGCTGTATTAACTCGGGCCTATCGCGGTGGCGGACAGAGTGACTGGTTCTTGCCATCGAGTGGTGAGTTAAACGAATTATGCAAATATGCAGGAGGCCAAGTCACAGGTGATTCAAAAGTGCCCTGCCGATTATTTTTTCCGGCTCCATCGAGAGAAATCGGTAAGACCAGCGACATGAACTTCTACTGGTCCTCCTCCGAGACCTCTTTCAACACAGCGTTGGCGCAATATTTTGGAAACGGTAATTGGAACTACGCTTACAAAGATAACGTTTATTCCTTTCGTCCAATTCGCGCCTTCTAGTTACTTTAAATCCTTCCAGAATCGGTTCGAGTCCGACCGGGGGCACCAAATTGAGTGATTTCTACTTTGGTTTTCATCCAAATTGCGTAACCTAAGCACATGAAAAGATTCATCGCATTTTCAATGCTAGTCAATCTCCTAATGCCTGTTTCGGCATCGGAAGCATCCGAGACGCTCTCGCGTGGGATTTATTCAGAAACCAGAAATGATGATCGAGCTCCAATTTCAGTTTCTGATTCAATTGGAAATATTCGCAAGATAGAGGCAACTCACAATTCGAATGGAGCTTTGCAGGTTGTAATCGATTTTTGGAAAATTCCAACATCCAATTTTACGACGCGAATTCGATGGTGCGCTCCAGATGAATATGAAGATTATGACGAAATGGGCATTTGCAGTAATCAAAATTCAAATTATTTAAATAATTTGCTGTTTTTCTCCCCATCCAAGGAAAGCACTGGATCGCAGTATGGGATTCGGAAAAGTTTTAAGGGAGTTTCGAAAAAAGGAAAAAGTCCAAACCAGTGGGTATACACGATTACTGGAACTGCCCTCAAATCCAGTTCGATTGGACTCGTAGAAGTATTGATGTTGTATTCAAGTGCAACATTTACTGAAAGAACTACAACTTGCAGAGGCGGCTATACGATAACTTGCAATACACGAAGCAGCAATGTTTTTGAGCGAGACGCAGCTGAAGTAGTTATGGAACAGTTAGAAACTTCAAACTCTCCGAGTGGATATTCTCGACAGTTTTTAACAATTCAAGATTATTTTAATCGTGTATCAGGAACATATTTTAATTCAACGCGTCAATTCAACGTAGCTTGCATAAATGATGCACGTAAAGATGGAATTATTGAAGGACTTAAAGTCTATCTAGCTATTTTCAGCAGCACTGAGGGTGCTTATGTAGGCCAACAATGGTTTCCTAATCAAATAAATTCAGCTTATGCAAATAAGATAAAAACATGGACTAATAATGGCTCTCATCTTTATATTGAGTTGCCTTTCTCGTCTCCAGACGAAAATAGAAATCCATGTGGGTTAACCGTGCGCAACGTACCAAGATTGAGTGAAATCGGACTTGATGTGAATACAGCCCTCTTCTTAGTAGCTGGACCAACTGGATATGCTGTTGCGTCAAAGCCACTAACCAAAATCGAATTAGGCAATTAGTGACGGTATGAAGGCGTCAAAACCTTTGCTTTGCCAGCGGGCCCCTTAGTATTTCTAAGAGTATTTTAAGGTTTTGAGCGCAGATTTTGGCAACGTTCTGGACAGTTGGAATAGCAATGGCCCAAAAACTGTTTATCCTTATGACATCCGGCTTGGCCGGCTACCCAACTAGCTAACAGGAGAAATAATGCAAAGTTCGAACCCAGTTTTCAAACGCGGATATGCCGCTCTCGAAAATCGTGGCGGAACAGCTGTCGCACCATCAACAGAAGAATTAAACGATCTTTATAACGCGCCTGCTGCATCTTCAATTCGCACAGGACGTATGACAATTGATGATGTTGTTGCTCGCACTGCACTTCTATTTGCAGTATTGGTTGGTGTTGGTGCCCTTGCTTGGACGCTACAACTTGGCGGCGGCGCACTACTTATTGGTTTCCTTGGTGCAATGGGACTTGGTTTATATCTTTCATTTTCACAGAAAATTAAGCCTGGCCTAACAATTACTTACGCAGCACTGCAAGGTTTGGCACTAGGAACACTTAGCCAAATGTATGAAACTGCATATGATGGAATTGTTGGACAAGCACTTGTTGCAACCATTGCAGCTATTGCTGGAGTTCTTTGGGCATACAAGAGCAAGCGCATTCGCGTGACTCCAAAGTTCACTCGCGTCTTGATGGGTGCGATGTTTGGATACTTAATTCTTGCAGTTGGATCTTTAATCGGATCATTCTTCGGACTCGGAAATGGAATGGGTCTATATGGTCTTTCTGGCCTAGGACCACTACTTGCAGTTGCTGGTGTTGCACTTGCAACATTCTTCTTAGTTCTAGATTTTGATCAGATCGAAAAGATGATTGCTAGTGGCGCACCACAAGAACAATCATGGCGTGCAGGTTTCGCGCTTATGGTCACAATCGTCTGGCTTTACCTTG
>JACCDP010447034.1_pt1 | contig 14228 bp, 10 predicted proteins | sample 7445841 | NCBI WGS metagenome assembly JACCDP01 (sample SAMN15323441, study PRJNA562643) | freshwater metagenome | isolation source: river surface water | place: USA:Blue River Watershed | collected 2017-08-17
AGCAGCGGCAGTACATTGTTAACTCGGCGGTGCGACGGGCAACTTGAGAACCGGAGTTACTATATAGGAAGGAGACGAAACGGCCAAAAGCAGCGGAAACTGTGCGCGGTGCATCGGCCAACATGAGCTCATTTCAATTTCAATTATATTCATTTCAATTATCTCTTTTTTTTACTATTTCATACATATGTGTTTCTGAAGAACCCTGTTCATCTTTCTCACGGCCAGTACCTCTGCCAGCTCAGTCGTCTCTGCTCTATCTCGTCATCTGACTTTCTGTTTATTCTCTGTGCAGGCGGGCACTTTGAATTTCGATTCAGATCTGACGGGAAATCAGATGTGCGCCGCCAACTTGATAATGAATGCCGTGGCATATAAATAGATCGTATTTGAAGTTAACGGCGGGAAATTCATTCTCGATTGCTCCGTCGGGCGGTTCTATCATAAAGCTCCTCCTATTCAAAGAAAAGATCAGAGGAGAGAGTTCCTTTTGCAGATTGCCTTTTGCGTTCGTTATGAATATACCTCTCGGATGTGATGGGCCTTCCTTTGCAAAGTTCATCCTGTTTGATGGAAACAACGGGACTAGCGTGCAGTAAATAATCTCAAAATCTTTTGTTCTCTTTCGTTTTAGATTTCCAGAAGCCGTTTGAAGGAGGAGACGTGCTCTGTCTACTTCGAGACTGACGACGGACGAAAGTCGGTAGGCGTCGGACCAAGACATGGAGTGCGCCGCACCAACATCACGGCGTTGTCGAGATTGCAGAGTGGGAAGCGTCACAGCGCTCGCCATCGTCGTAATGATGGCCACGACCGTCGTCCTTCCAGCAGCCGCACTCGATACGAGTACGTACAACACTTTGCAATTCAGACTAAACAAGAGATCTCCATTTTCAAAATTAGTTTGAATTTTATTTGATGCGTTTAGTTGACTCGTCGTGTAACACGGCAATTTACTTGTTAAAAGACCGTTTTTAAATGGCGCTTTCCCCAATTTACCCGTGGAATCGGGAGAAGTTGGACGTGACAACTCAGCGTGACTTACGCCAAAGATTCAAGAGCATAAGGGAATGAAGGGCCGAGTACAAAAAATATTGCGACGAAGAAGAAAATGGAGAAGGGAAACACGTAAGAGAATGCAATGTGCTGTTGGATGGGTGTCTTTTTCATTAGATGAGGCGCTGTGTGTTGCCCATCTCTTGGGTGTCGATTAATTTGTACTCGGGTCTTGACTCTCGAGTGCCGAACGAAGCCAGAAGAGCCCCGAGGAGGTCCAGTTGTACAACAGCAGCGCAGACTCTCTCTCTTGTTGGCTGACAGACTCTTCTTGATGCTGGCTGTTGTATCAAGCTTTTTCAATTAACATTGATTGCGTTTTCCCTTGTACTATTTCGAGTGTGCCCCCGAGTGCCGGTACTCGACTCGACTCGACGAAAGAAATTTAATGAAATAGACACAACATTTTGGAAAACAAAAGAAAAGCAACAACTACGTTCTATTGCGAGCGAAGGCTGAATTCTTAATGGGGCAGAATCCGGCTTTTGTTTTCATAAAAGAAAATGTGTCGGCCGCCTTTCTTTATGACACAAACTGTACAAGACATATCCACTAGTAAATTAGACTAGACTATACAATTTCTTCTTTAAACATTTGTTATTTCTTGATTTTTTTTTTCTCTACTGCGTCATAAATTTATTAATTCACTTCTTTTGTCTTTTGGTTGTCTTCGGGTTCTTGTCGTCTCCTTTTCGCATCTCGCACGAACGACTCAATTAGGTCAATGCGTCGGCGCCTTGGGCATGGAATCGGGAGCCATACGCGACGAAGACATCGCCGTCAGCTCGTCGTTTGACGGCGCCAGCGTCGGACCGCATAACGCCAGGTACTACATTTCAATGTGTGAATTTCTCCCTCTGCTGAATTATTCATGGATCAGCCAAGTCTCCTCCGAAGCTGAATGAATGAAATTCGCTAAGAGATGAGAGTGGAAAGATTTCAGCAGATTCCAGATCTGTTGGATATAAGACGAAAACGTTAGTAACCGGTCGAGTGAACGCGAATTACATCTTACAATTTTTCGTCTTCCATTTTTTCCTCTGTGCTGGTGACAGGATTCGTTCTGCTAGGAAATAAGCTCAAGCTGGAAAAGTTGATGGGTGACGGGTAACTTCTTGGCTGTCATTTGACGTCATCTCTCGAAGATTTGGAGGTTATTGGGAATCGATCAAAACCGGAAGAATACACACGTAGAAGGGCAGTGTAGCGTTGCACATTCCACTACAGCGATGACAACATGTCAAACTCGATATCGTTCGACAGCGACCCACTTTTTACTTCATTCGACGCTGACGTTCAAGCTAGGAACAGATATAGAAACGATAATTCTGTATGACTATTCCAATCTTTCCGTTTTCACTCCATTTCCAACTTTCAACTTTAAAAGACTCTTCTATATCTTCTTCGATATCGTCTCGGTTTTGCAAAGTTTTTACTCGTTTTAAAATCGACTTTGAAAAGGACGACTGTATTGATCGCTAATTGGCAGCTCACACTAACCAGATGTTGTGGGTGGAATAGTGAGTCTCGAGTTACGATCCTGCTCCAGGGACAAGAGCGACACAAACAACCAAACATGCAACAAGCCCCGGAAGAAGAAAACCGCTAAATTTAGTTTTCTCCTTTTCTTTTGAATATAATCAACTTTAAAACAAATTTAAACCAATTCCGTGGAAAAGGAAAATAACCCAAGTCAGAACATTTTATAAAAAGAGGAAAGCAGAAAAACTGGGAATGAACCGAGTCATGTAGCTAAAACCAACATCAGAGACACGTCGATGAAGAAGACGGGAATTCCAACAGAATTAATGCCATTGGCCTCCTGGTTTTCTTGTCGCCTTCGCATTCAACACCGTCAGAATCAACCGACGCTGCTGCTTTTGCCGGTCTCACGATTCCATTCTATGGTCAAGCCAGCGCCTTTATTCCCGATCTTTTTATTCTTTCTCGAGTTTCGGCTGACTCGGCGCAATTTTCATCTGTGAACGATCACGAAAATGAAGTCATCGAAGCAGACCCCACTTTTTCGTGTTGTTCACATCATCGTGTAGACACGACGAAAGGACCAAAAAGTCTTGATAAATCGAGTGCGTAGTGGTGGACCGTCAGTGACTGGCGTCCATCAACAGGCAGAAATAAACTAGGAGGAATTCGGTAGACTGTTGGGTCCCGCCAACTGTTTTGATTTGTGATGATTCCCGTCACGATCAGTCGGTCATCACAAGAAATAAATATCCAAAACAAAATAAACAAACAAACGACTAATGCTAATAATTTGTTTCTTTTTTCTCTTCTTTTCTTGTTGATTTCCTTTTTATTATGTGCAGAGTGCGCGTGGAGAGGAACGGAGGCGCGTGGTGTCCTCGCCAACAGGCCACTCATCAGCCACGAGACTGGCTTGAGATCGACTTGAAGATCGACCACGTCATCACGGCTGTCGAGACCCAAGGTAAGGGCAAGGAGGGAATAATTAGAAGCTGCTGTTGAGAACTAATAGTAAACCATATAGAATAAGATTTGTACGAACTTGTACGAATTTGTAATTTTGCAATGGGGCCACTGTATATTTTTACGGCAGAAGAACAATCACGAAAATCAAGGTAGTGACTAAATAGAGAAAGAGAGTAGGTGAAGGGAAAAAATCCTCACTTAAAATAATGTTTGACGATTCTCTTTTTTTATGTGGTTCGTTATTTAATTCGGCTTTCCTTTCTTTCGACAGGACGATTCGGCAACGGCCAAGGACAAGAATTCGCTGAACACTTTCTACTGGAATATTGGAGGGAATCGTTGGCCAAATGGGTTCGCTACAAGGACATTAAAGGCGAAGAGGTATGTGTCTTGCGTAATCTGCTTTCCATTACTTTGCAGTCGTTCCTATTCTATCTTTTATTTATTGCCAACCAACTTCCAAAGTCTGAACCAGGGTAGAAGTATAGGGGGGAAATTCAATTGAATATCAGACTATTAACTGATTTTTTTATAATCATTTATTATATACTGGCTTAAGAGGTTTAACATAAGGACACGATATTCCCCGGCCACGCAGCGTCTAGATCCCAATCTATTTTTCTATATTTTTTTTATAAATTTATTTTCGATCGTTACGGTCTGTATGTAAAGGGCCGTGGAACTTCCCCCCTCTCTCTTTACCGTCACATCTCCTCCCATTTCCTCTTTGACTAGTGGCACACTACTCCGCCGAAACGGCCCTTTCCCCTTCCCGGCTGCTGCGACTCTCACAGACTGTGAGATGATAAAGGTCCACGATGACATAAAAGGACACAGAAGAAAGAAAAAAAAAAGCGAATGAAAGAAAAGAAGGAAGAGAAAGAGGAAAAGAGCAGAGAATCAGAATGGAGCACGAAGCCGCTACGTGATTATATAGATGAGAAGTCACGTCAAGTCAACACTACACAACATGATGAGGGTGTGAGGAAATCTCGATTGGGAAGAGCCAAAAGGGCACCAACTCCTTTCTTTTCCATTTTCTTGCACAGTCTCTCCTTCCGCCGTCGTATTCGCCCTTTTACTTGATTCTTCTTCTGCAATGTTGATTGTTATCCCTCGGCTTTCTCTCCCTTTCGCGTGGAAAGAAAGAAAAGTTGGATGTCCTCGTTTGACTTCTTTGATTTCCAACGGATGACGCACAGAAGCAGCTGGCCCGAGTCCTTCCTTTATACACCCGCTGTACGTATAACAACCCGTAATTATCTCACGCGGATTACACTGCAGACGCCGGGAGGAGATTGAAGATCGACGGGGGGTTGCGAGTTAAACGGATGATGGTTTATCTACGTCCGTTGCAAGTTTGCCGGCACTTGCGTGTTCCATCGTCACAATCCCATGGATTGCGTTCGTGCTTTCCCAACTTTTGATGGTTGTCTTGTTTTTCTTTCCAGCGTTGGGTTGTTAACTTGTTTTGTCCTTTATCTAAAGAGCCGATCCCTACCCTCGTACTAAAAAAAAGAGAAAAGTAGGGCGGGATCAAGAGCGGAAATGATTCCATTAAAGGGCGATCATCTTCTTCTTATCCAGACGGCAATCTCTTCTTGAAGCCACCCTTTTTTGGTTGACACTCATAACCCTCATCTTCTTACTATAAGTAAATTGTTATGTAAGAAAATTTTGTTCAACCGGAAATCGCCGTTGAATGCGGTAATCATTTACTAGACTATTTTATGTTCTATAATGGAATAATATTTCAGCGAGATAAGTAAATCGATAATTGGAAAGCTAGACGCCATTAAAAACCGCACCTTCAACTCTCGCACGGGATTCCTTGTTCAACGTGCGAGTCCAGTATCTCTCGTGAGAACGGCTTCTCCTGCACTGTATTGTGACCATTGTGACAGTTGGCAGTAGGACACACAAACGACAGCTCTTTATTGTTGTCGTCTCTTATTATGCGGTGTGCAGCTCTGACTGAATCACAGTTTCTCTAACCGAAAAAGAATAATGGAAAAAGAAAAAGTTAATAACAGCATGGATGTGTACGGTTGTTGTTGGTCGGACGTTCATGCAGCGTTTCGTTCCCTCATTCTCACCGTCGAAACGGGCAATCAGTTCATTTCCTTTTGATTTTCTCACAACTGATTGAGGTGCCTGTAGCGTGGGGAATTGGGAAATAGTAAAAAATCAAATAGAAGCGTCTGGTCAAGTCTCAAACTGCTTTGGCTTGTTCATTCATAATTTGGATTTTTTTAACGAAATTTTCGCTTCCATTAAATTCAAAACTAAAAAATAGAAACGTTTAAACATGTTCACGATGAATTGAACAAATTAGCGCAAAATTAAAGCCCATCCTCGACGTAAAAACGTTTAGACATTTCACTGTTAGATTGTCTAATGTATTGGCCGTCAGTCCGTCGCATTTCGCTGGACGTCATCGATCACAGCAGTCCCAACGTCATCGTCTGTTTTCCACTTGTCTTATCATCCGTTCGTGGATGACTCGACTGATCGAGTAGATGCCCTTAACAAGCAAGTAGCTCTTTCCCGTCTCCGCTGCCATTGTGCACCAAAATCTAACCACTGCACAGACTGTCCGCCCTCTTCACCGTCTACTGTTCCACACCTGGCTTGATCATATTAGTCATTCCCTCACCATGACGGTCGTGAAATCTTTTCAGGTAGCCAAGCACGTCTAATTACCTTTTCGGTCGCTTGAACATGCGAATGTTTCGACTTTTGGTCAAGCTCAGCCAAGGATGTACACAGGGAAGAATATTTTAAAAAATATTGAAAAAGGTTCAAGTGGAAAAAAGGAAGTTGAAGGTTGTTGATGAGCTTTACTTTCCTACTGCAGTCATTATCAGCAGGTGGGTTAGTAACCATCACTTGTGTGCATGGGTCTTTCAAGTAGCCACGCACAGTCGTACACGTTAGACTCAATTATTTCTCGTGTCTTCCCAAACACGATGGAAAGGAAGAGAAAAAGAAACAAACACAAAAAGAAAACAACAACAGAAAAGAATACCAAAGTGATTCCGGGGTGTTTTTTTTTTATTTTTAAACAAGACGATGAAGACAAGCAAACTACCGGAAGCTTCAAATCATTCTCCATTCCATTCTGGTAGGGTGTAGAAAATACTACTGTGAGTTTGAAGGGGGGAAACAACAACAACCACAATGTCACATCGAAATTGTTTCCACGATGACAAAAGATGAACAAAAAAAGGGACAGAATAAACCCACCGGAAATAACAGGGAATCAAAATGTGATTTAGAAAAATTGGATAATGAATCATGCAATTCAAAAGTCCCTTTCCCCTCATGTTCTTTTTCCATATCAACTTCAGCGCGCAACTATTTCTGTTTCTACTAACTTTAAGACAAAAACATAATCGAATAATGACTCATTTGGTTATTAGCTGATTACAATATGCGTCTGCCAAAATTGTTTAGAGTTTAACTCTGAACGAAAAAAAAAATCGCAATCAAACGTTTTGCTCAAATGTTTTGCGTCTAAACATTGACATGAGTCGTGAAATTCGGCGAAATTGAAATCCCTCTTGGGGATTCTCTTTTCGTTGAGTATTTGAGAGTTTCAAAGGTTTTGAATGACGCAGCAATGCAGACGTCCTTTTCTTGCACGATGTCTAATCTATTCCGCGATTCCCGCCGAGCGTTCACCGAGAAGTGCCTGCTCGATGCCAGCCGCCGCCAGCTGCAGCGAGATCAATTAGGGATTGCTGCTCCTTTTACATCGCATATATGTGTTTACAGTCAAACTCTAGTCGGGAGTGACGGGACGTCAACGACGAATGTCTCGCTCTTTCTGACTTTCTACCTCTCCGACTCTGCCATCCAGCCATCCAGCCATCCAGCCATCCAGAGGAATGAGAGCTGGATGACAGGGTGACTGGCAGAGGGAGGGGATTGTGGATAGCCCACATGTGTATGGGGACGTTTATTATATGGGGGGGGGGGAAGACAAGCTGGCTAATGAATCAAAAGAACGGCCTTCATTTCTCTCCCTGGACGTATGTGCTGCATAGATGGCCAATCAACGCTGTCGAAATTCCCAACGCTCGCCGGAGCCAACGTGAAAGAAAGGAGAGGGGAATTCTGCGTTTAACAGGCCAAGATGGACGGAGAAATACGAGGCAAGGAGCGAGAGAAAAGCTGCACTCTGTATGAGCGACACGTCATCCCTCCATCCCTTAAACCGACGCTCTAGATTATTAACGAAATACTCGGCGCGCGCCCTGGTACCGAGGATCACGGGAATAAGTTACCCAGTAAAACACGGACTAGTTCCATCACCGAAATCCAGATCACGAAAACCTGGCTCTTATAAAAAAAAAGAAACAGAAAATGTCGACATGAACCTGAAAAAGCGGCAACTAAAAATTCCACAGGATCTCAGCGGGCGCGGCGGAGAGGGTTTGATGGAAGGAACAATGAACTTTTTCTCCCGTTCCCCGTCGCTCCTCGACTTCCCATCGTCGTCAACTTCTTTCTCGCTGGCCTTGCTAGATTGATGACGGAAGAGTTGCGTGCGACTCGGTCCTAACTCAAGAGGCGTCGTATACCCAAACTTTGGCCGAGATTCACGGTATATAATCCCAGATATCATCGACAACGAACAAAGTTGACTTTGATGGCGTTGTGCCTTTTCGACGGTGATGAGGACGTCGATTGTTGTTCTCGTCCGTGTACAACACTCAACTTAGACGGTGGTAGGTATACACACAAAAAGGATGAGCTGGAATTGAAGGTGAGGAATAAGTGTATATTGCCGCTAATCAACAGAATAGAACGAGGCAAACTAGCACGATTCGTATACAACAATTGGCTCTAGTCTGAGCAGAGCCCAACAATCCACGATCAATAGTCGTACACAGCCTTGTTTTCCTTTCTCCAACGTCAACACGCTGCCTGAAGGCAAGTGGCTCAGAGAAGTTTCCCGAACACACGGGAATTCTGCGTCAGAACTCATCGGCGTTTGATTTTCTTCCTTTTCTCAGAGGAATATTTTAAAACAAAGACGAAAAGTTGAAAACAGTATTTTCCCCCTATATTTTCCCATTAAACGATTTAAACTGTCTGTCAATAATAATTTTTAAATATTGGTATTTGTTTAATTTAACAGGTAATTGCTGGAAATACAAACACGTACGTTGCCGAGAAACGCGAATTGGACCCGGTGCTGATCGCCCGCAAGTTGCGCTTCTTCCCTTACAGCCATCACCGACGGACCGTCTGCATGCGAGTCGAGATTTACGGATGCCCTTGGTTCGTAATATTTCCCTGTCGTCTAGCACGATATGCATTCGTTTTTTTCTTATTTATTTTTTACCAAGTTTTGAGTGTCTCCTTTAACTGCGCCATATAACATACCGTGCAGAATATACATCTAGCCTTCTCTCGTTTGTATATTCATGGCGTTTATGTTTCATTTTGTTGTCGTTTTCCCCAATGAAGGTCTGAGGGAATTGCCAGCTATTTGATGCCGCAGGGAGACCAGCGAGGAGCCGGCTGGCAATTCTACGACGCTTCTTATGACGGCATCTGGGACGGCTCTTTACTGCGCCAAGGACTCGGTCAACTGACTGACGGCAAACTCGGTCCCGATAACTTCAAAGCCAGCTACTACGACCAAGATCGAGGTAAAGATAAGCGCAAAGTACCAGTTTACTTTCCCCGCCGTCCCCGTCATCTTCCTCTTCGACTCTTGTCGTCGTTTTAACTTTTATGATCCGGCCGTTGTAGGTTGGGTTGGGTGGCGTAATGACTCGCGCAACGGACAGCCCGTTGAGATCGTCTTCGAGTTCGACACGGTCCGGGACTTTACGTCGCTCAGTATCTTCGCCAATAATCAGTTTACCAAAGACGTTCAGGTAATATTTTTTTGTTTTTCGGTTGGTCTTTTCGTATCAGTCAAATAAATAACGGGACACTTTCAACAACATTTCTGGCCATACATGTTTCAAATCAATGTCAAATCAATCATCATTAGAAACGGACATCAAAATGAATCACGACACTTGAACCCAACTGGAAACTAATCCACTCATTTAAATGTTATTAGATCTTTTCCGAGATGCAAGTGCATTTCAGCGTTGGGGGACAAGTCTACCCTGGTGAGCCAATTATCTACCGCCCTCCCGAGGATCGCATATTCGAGAATTCACGCAACATCAGCGTCAAGTTGCACCACCGAGTCGGTCGCTACGTGAAATTGCGCTTGTCCTTTCCGGCTCCTCCGGCTCGTTGGATTCTCATCAGTGAGGTGTCGTTCCGCTCCGAAATTGCCGCCAGGAATTACACGACTGAAGTGGACGGCAGTCCCGTCACTCCGCCAGCCGCCGCTCCCAATCCACCCGTGTCAAATTTGCCACTCCCACCAACCGGTCACGATGTCGGGATCAACGCCGGATCATCTGATCAAACCAACGGTAAGGAAAATATGAGCAAACATAAAAAAAGGCGTGGTCTGGTTTCACGCCATTTAGCGTTGATTTCACGATATTTGAATAAATTGAATTACATTACAAAATAAGAAATTATTTTTGAAATATTCCGCCATCATAATGGTTAAAATTTTTAACAAAAAAAAAATATTACTGATGTCCATATTCTGGCGACTGATGTGTACACAACAAAGTAGACAGAGGAAATCCATGAATATGGAACGAAAGTAAACGACCCATTTTCTACCCTCTCGTGCCAAGCTTAGCTCCTCTTCCCCATTTTTTCTTATTTTGAAATTGGTAAACACAAAGCTCGTGAACGGTAACGAAACAACCCTCCTTCACTCCCTCACTCCCTCCTAGTCATTTAAAAAAACATAACCGTTGGAAAAGTTTCCCTTGCATATGAATACGAGCCTCTACGTCAGAGAGCGGAACATTCATTTTTTGGGAAGGCGACATCCGGCCGCTTAGACTTTCTCTCTCATTCTCGCCAGGGCAAAAGAATCCATCCCCGAGTTCACATCTGGGTCTTCATCTCTTTCTTGGCGCTGCTTTTAAATCATCTCTGTGTTCATGACATTCCCGACTCGGTAAAAACCTTGCGGGAGCCGTAAAGAAAAAAGTAATTTCAACATAAAAATACAAGCGCAAACTATATAGCAAAGGGTTTCTTTTTCTCTTTTATGTCAGCCAAGTTTTCACGAAAAACAGACGAAACTCGAAGACGATGAAGTTCATGAAAGTTCAAAGAGGCATATTTTCTCCGTCCGACCACCACCACCACCGTCAACTTTTGGTTTTTCTTTGTTTTGCTTTGTGGGTTTTTCACAAGCAATAACTCGGCCGGGTCTCTTTTCGAATATTATTGGCAGTATAATAAGGAAAGGGGGGGAAATGAGAAACAGTTTTGAATGGGTCGTTAAAGGAATAACAAAAAAGAAAAACGAAAAACGCATGTAAAATCTGAAATAGTCCAAAGATCCAGAACAAAACCTAATGAGGCAGGCAGCGTCAGCATTGTTGGGACATTAAACATAAACTGTTTTCATTCTTCAGAGGACTGTTAAATTGTTGAACAAAATAATACTTTCCAGCAGTGCTCTTGACCCCACCGTTGTACCTTAAAGGGTCAAAAGATTATTTTCCAATAAAACTTGTTGCAATAATGTTCTAAACCAATTAAATTTCGCAAAGTCTAATTTTCTTTTGTTTTCGATTGACAGAGACGAGTCCACCAATCAGAGAAAACCAAACGTACATGGCCATCATCGTTGGTGTTCTGGTGGCCGTCAGTTTCTTGCTGGCAGCGGCCATTCTCTTCATGATGATGCGGCGTCGTCAACGCAAAAGTCTCTCCGGCAGTCCGTTACCGGACAAGGCGAATTGGGCCTCCCAGGTCGGCAGTCAGCCCAGTCCGCGGCTATTGGACGGATCGGTCGGTGAACACCACGAGGATCAATTGCTGCAACATCATCGGGGAAAGATCTACAACAAGAACAATTCTCTTCCATATGGGAACATTGGCGCCGACTTGTCGCGCTCGGACGCCGCCTCGCAGTATTTGCTGCCTCACTCGCCGGCCAGCGCCCATTTGACAAGGACCGAATATCAGGAGCCTTATCACGCCCTGCGCTTCTCGCCCTATTATAGTTACAGCACTCTGTTGCTGGCCGGAACTGAGGGGCCAATGAAAAAGACCAACACATCCGCAGGTAATGACAAGAAAACAAAAGAACTCGGCGACTCAGAAAAGCCAAAGTTGCGTCATAAATCAAAAGCGCTGCTTTTTTATGAGTGCTTGGCATTTCTAAAGTAAGTTTCTAAGTAACCATTTGGCCGAGAGTATGACCGATGACGTCCGAATCTATATTCTACGGACCCATTAATCTTACTTTGGAATAACCCGATGATCGATTTATGGTTTATAGTCTCAGACACGTACGACTACGCCGTGCCGGATATTAGCGGGATTGGCAGCTGCAGCGCCGCCCATGAGCCCCTACTGATCCGGCCAGCTTTACAGAAACAACAGCATCCGCATCAGCCCAAATTGCCTAACGCTTCCCCTCCATTGATGGCGATCGAAATCGACACTTTGGCCTCATCGTCTCATTCGACCACCACTAACGGCTCGGCGTCCTCGGCGTCGGTCCGCCTCGGATCCGGCAAGAACAATAATCAGATCGGGCACTATAACGGAATCAGCGAATCCAGCCCATTGAAAAAGGTGAGAGAGAAACAACAGGGCAACATTGCAGGCTCCCTCATTCCCAATGGCTGGGTCTCTTTGGCGGTATAATTCTTGTCCAATTCAGTCGATACAGAGTGTAATATAAGGTGGGGTTGTTGTGCCACATCCGGAGAATGAACGAATGAGACGTCTAGCTTTATAGAGAGAGCTAAATGTCTTTCTTGTGCTTAGAGAGACAGCCAGTCTCCCTCATACTCTCTCAATATTGATTGACGGAAGCGCCCCTGCTGATGAGTCTACATCCAAGTCACGCGATGCAGCACTCCACCTTCCATTCCCTTCTAGGCGCATAACAGCATTATCAGCATAATAAATCGATTATCGTAATGGACTTCAAAAAGAAGAAAAAAGTGGCCACTACTGGAATCGTTTCTTTTAATGTTTTCGACGGTTTTCCATTGGTGTTGGATTATTGACGAGAGACTCTCGGGGTTGCGCTAGGTCCCAAGTAAAGCGTCAATGCACGTCAAATTTTGAATCCAACGGGGTTTGAAAGAAATAATTTAAAAAGTACTTCAAAGCCTCAACTTGTGGTTTAAAATTTAATTTTTGAATTACAAAAATCCTAGAAAAATACGGTAGAAAATGAAAAAGAAATTACGAGCTGCTAGTTGATTGAATCAAGAAGACCACGAGAACATGTCTGTCATGCACTGAAGAGTTTCTAGTCCAATCGGGATGGAAAGTCGACAGTTGCGGGAACATTTTTGATATCCTATGCAAAGTTTGCGGCTGCCTATGATCTATTGGGCATATGGGCGGTAGGATTTTAGTTTTTGAAATAAAAAAAACTCACTAAGCTAGTTGGTTTAACGTTGACTCGTTTAGCGATTTCAGTTGATTGCCTCTAACTTCGTATAGAGTTGAATGAACAAAGAGGCCACACTATTGATTAAGTAAAAAAGAAATTTAAAGAAAATTCAAAAGAAATGAAACTCGAAACCAATGCTGTTAACATTACTTAAAAAAATAAAATAAAATTGTAGTCGTAAATGGGAGTAAAATCGCGACAGCAGTGATGAAGATGCGAGTTTCATGAACAGACAGAGAGGTGAGAATTTTGCCATTCAGTGTCGGAACCAAGTCGTTGCGGACAGTTTCGAATCTCGCAGTAAAAAATATCGGCGCCATTGATCGACAAGAAGAAATTACGACACTCTTCTCACTCGGACGTTTACAACCCCGTAAAATAGAAAAGGAGAAAAACTGGTTTTGAGTTTTTGACCCACCCTATTTGCAGCTTAATAGATTCGCAGCGGTGCGGCGCGTAAGAAAACCTCCAATCGCCAAGGTTGTTTTACACGATGGCGTACACCGGCATACACTCTTGTTAACGATTTATTGTCTTCGTTATTATATACTTTGAACTTGGCATCAGTCGACTCGGGAATAACCGCGACAATAAAGAGAAATGTTAGTTATGTGCACCGGATCACCCTTTACCGGAAGAACCAATCGTGAGTAACGTGCGCTAGTTATACATAGCTCACGGTTGATGATGGCGCCCTCAAAAATTCTTGTCTTCGACACCTCTTCGCCTCAATTCTCTTTCTTGGAGTTGTTTGTTTTCCCAATGAAATTTTAATATCGTTTCACCATTTTAAAAAAATGTGGCTTCGTTTTGCCTCAATAAACCAGCCATTTCGATGCGCCTTTAATTTTCCCAGTTCTATTTTAGCCGTTTGAGGCTGTCGTTACGAACGACCACAATCTGCATCAGCGGCTTGTTGTTGATTGGAAACCGCGACTCTGTGGCGTCATTTTTTATTTCCACAGAGGTCTTCGGTCAACCGTTGGGTTCTGCCGTTCTCGTTACGTTAGACGCCTAGTTTGCTTTTCTGACTGGAACATTTTTTATTGGCAAAAGCCAAGAAAGTCAAGCCACCAACTGGAAACCCAAGATACTGGGCCGGTAACGAAATAGTTCTCCCTTATAATTGGATTACCGTCTAGACTCTAAACAAATCCGCGTTTTTTTTACGTCTCTTTCAGAGCCCACC
>JACCDP010891078.1_pt1 | contig 14224 bp, 22 predicted proteins | sample 7445841 | NCBI WGS metagenome assembly JACCDP01 (sample SAMN15323441, study PRJNA562643) | freshwater metagenome | isolation source: river surface water | place: USA:Blue River Watershed | collected 2017-08-17
ATGATATTGCGACTGATATGAAAAAGATGGCTAATGAACCACTGAAGCCACCAAAGAATGCAGGAGCAGTTAAAAAACTTCCTCATGTTGATGCGGGTGCGCCTGACATGTTCAAGATTAAAGAAGAAATAACTTTTTCTGATGAAGAACTAGCATGGTTAGATGTTGTTGCATCTACATTCATTGAAGAAGGCAACCTTGCCGCTCAAATTAGAGACGCAAAACCATCTGTAACTGGTCATATCGAAGTTAATGTTGGCGATAAGAATATAAAGATCCCTCATAGAAAAGCACAAGATTTTCTAGGTTCTTATCATTCAAAGAGAACACCAGCCGAGAAAGATGCTCATGAAAAAGCATTTAGAAAAGAAATTGGTGGCTAATGCCTCTTATAGTTGTTAATCAACAAACTGCAAACGTTCAACAGGAAGAAACTCCTGTTGAAAATGTAAATAAACCCTTACGTGAACGTGCTATCGTCCAGAGAAGAAATCCTTCTGATCCGGTACTCATTGTTAATGGTAAAGAAAAGAAGATCGGTAAGAAGTCACAGTATCTATTAGACATGATGATTATAGAAGAATAATAAATAATAAAAACATTTTAGGAGGATATCTAAATGTCACAATGGAAAAACGACGATAGCGCAGCAAACTCAGTTCTTTGGGGCGTTAGCGGTTATAAAGTAGTAGCAAACGCTGCAAATAGAAACGCATTCTTTGGTAACACAACAGCTGATGCTCTTATTACTGGCATCACTGTTGGTCAGTTTGGTGTTGACACTACAGAAATGGGTGTTACATCTGGCGCATTGATTGAAGGAATTGTTACGTTTGCTGGTTCTGGTTACGGTGCAAATGCTGCAATCACTCTATCTGGTGGCGGTGGTTCATCTGGTGTTGCAAATGCACAGGCAAATGCTACAGGAAGAATCGCAGCAATTAATATCTCAACAGCTGGATCTTCATACGAAACAAATCCAACTGTAGTTATTGCGGCTCCAGCTGCTGTAACATTTAATGCTCTTACAGCAGTTTCGAATACAGCAGATACCATTTCTCTTACTACAGCAAATAGCAAGTTCTTAGTGGGTGACAAGGTAACTTATACAGTAGCTGCAGGAAATACCGCAATTGGTGGTCTTGCAAATGCTACACAGTATTTTATTGCTTTCTCTAATACTTCAGTTGTTACTCTTGCAGCAACTTTTGGTGGAGCAAACATTAATCTAACAGCTAGTGTATCCGAAACTGGTCACTCATTACAGGGTGAAACAGCAACTGGTGTAATCAACGTAAGCGGTGCTAAAAACCGTGGTGTTGCACATGCTGGTTGGAATGTACGTAAAGTTGGTACTGGCGGTAGAGCCGGTCGTGTTCAGTACGAAACACTAGTTGCTATGGGATCAATGACTTCTGACGCCGAAGATACAGTACTTCCAGACGCTTGATAAATTGGATTAAAATAACATGACAGATAATGCCAAGAAGACCTCAGAATTACCTACTACAAATAACGCAGTAGCAAACGATAGAATCGTTATATTGAAGGATCCGTCAGGAACACCATCAACAAGAACTATCAAAGTTTCTGATCTTCTTGGCAACTCTGCTGCCAACGTTGTTGTACAAGAAACTACACCTTCTAATAGTACCATAACTATTAAGAAAGGTACAATGTTATTTGATAACAACTATCTATACATAGCTGTTGCTAATAATAGTTTAAAGAGAGTTGCATTAAGTATATTTTAATTTAAATGATAATGAATATTGAAAAAATAACTGATGATAATTTCTTTGTATTTTGTGCGAGGCATTATGATAAACAATGTCATAGTACTGAAGAGTTCATAGAAGATTTACAGAGAATAAAGTATATAAAAAAGTTAGTGACCCGTTATGAAGAGACTGGTGAATTAAAAGAAAGACTGATACTAAATCATTTGATAATATTAGCTAATGTTTTTGGCCCAGATATAGCATGTAAGATAATATTTTTAAAGATGAAAGATCAGTTAAGGTGTTTAAAACCTTTTATGATTCTTTTAAACATGTTACCTGATAGACTATATAATGTAGGTGAAGAAAAGATAATTAACACAGATCTTATCCCAATGGATAACAAAATTGTAGAAGCATTAAGGAAAATCTGATGATAAACGAGATTTCTGCTGAGTTAGTTGGAAAAGTTAATAAAGCTAGAGCTCTTGAAGGCAAGCCATCGAAAACTGATGCTGCTCAGAAAACACTTTATAGAGCCGTTAAAAAAGCTTGGTTGAAATCATCGGTTGGTAAGATTAAAGAAGATTCGCCTGTTGCTGCAAACGTGACTGGAACAGGAGTAGTTGGTACAGGAGATGATCCAGCTACGTGGGTTAAGAATAAAAAGAAGCTTAGAGCTATCTTAACTCGTAAAGAATTAGAAAAGTGACAGAAGAAAAAAGACTCGATAGGATCGAGCAAACACTTGAAAAGCTAGCAGATGTGCAGATAGATCTAACAAAGATGCTAGCTGTGCACGAACAAAGAATACAAAGCTCAGAAAAACACGTGACTTCAATCGAAGAGATACTTGAACGCCGTCGTGAAGAATCAGATATTAAATTGAAAGATGTATATGATACGATGAGAAGTGAAGACAAGAATATCATAGAAGAAATTCACAAGCTTAGAGATGAATCTACTAAGCAACACCAAATACTTACGCATAAGATTGCTTCTCTTGAAAAGTATATCTGGATGTATATTGGTGGATTCACCGTGATTACTTTTATAATCACGCACGGTGATAAGATCATACGTATCTTAAAATAAGCATTTACTTAGCCTGATAATCTGGTTATAATCTTATCCATGCCACTGAATATGGATAATGTAATGCAAGCAACATATTGGTTAGACCAAAAATATATCAATCTAATAGCATTTAGGTTAGAACGCTTTAAGCAGAGGAACAATGGATATAACTTCCGTTGTCCGCTTTGTGGCGACTCAATTCGTAGTAGATCAAAGAGCAGGGGTTGGATCTATCAAGAATCAGGTAAGTATAAGTTTCATTGTTTTAATTGCAATGCTCATTCAGACTTTCCTGTTTTCCTTAAGAAGATTGATGCTCAGTTGTTCTCTGAGTACAAGATGGAAAACCTTGCCGGTAATAAGACAGAACAGCAGGTTGAGTTAGAAACATTCGTTGATAAGATGAAGAAGCCTGTCTTTGTTAAGATGGGTCCGCTTAAAGGTTTAAAGAAAGTTTCCCAGTTATCTCATGATCATAGGGTGAAGAAATTTGTTGATAGCCGTAGAATCCCTAATCCTTTCCATGCAATACTTTTTTCTTGTCCTAATTTTAAGCGGTTTACCAATAATCTGGTTCCTAATAAGTTTGATGAAGATTCTATGGCTAGAGATGAGACTCGTCTACTCATCCCTTTCATCGATTCAAACAAGAATGTACATGCATACCAGGGCAGGGCGTTAGGCAACTCAAATGTTAAGTACATTACTATTATTCTAGATGATAGTATACCAAAAGTTTACGGGCTTGACCGTGCTAAGTTCGATAAAGACGTTTATGTGTTTGAGGGTCCTATCGACAGCATGTTTGTTTCTAACTCTATCGCTACTGCAGGAGGTGACTTAGTCTCAGCACTTCGTACGTTTGATAAAGATAAATTGGTCATTGTCTACGATAATGAGCCACGGTCAAAAGAAACGGTTAAGAAGATCGACAAAGCAATCATGCAAGGATATAGAGTATGCATATGGCCTGAAAACTTAGAGCATAAAGATATTAATGATATGATCCTTGCAGGCATGTCATCTGAATTTATTGAATATATAATAAGACAGAACACCTATCGTGATTTGGCTGCCAAGTTGGCACTTACAAAATGGAGTAAAGTATGAACACCGCTAAGATTATTGCTGTTACACAGGCGCTTATTGATGAGAATGGTAACAGAGTTTCAAACTATGATCCTGCCATGGGTGTATCGCCGCATATGGCTATCGATAAGTTCGTTGCATATGTTGCTCGTGTTTCTAATCCTTCTAATCAAAGCAATACTCTGACTGCAACCAAGTTGCTTCGCTATCTCGCAAAGCATAAGCATTGGTCACCGTTTGAGATGGTCAATATTGTGATGGAAATCGAAACGACTCGCGACATTGCTCGTCAGATTCTCCGTCATCGCTCGTTCTCGTTTCAAGAGTTCAGCCAGCGTTATGCTGATCCTACTCAGAGTCTGGGTTTCGTTACTCGTGAAGCTCGTCTTCAGGATCAGAAGAACCGTCAGAACAGCATTGAGATTGACGATGTGATGATTGACGTTGAGGTCGCGATTGATAGTGAAACTGGTGAACTTATTTATGAGAAGAGGTCGTTGAAGAGTGAATGGTTAAATATTCAAACCGATTTGACCGAAGCTGTTCAGACTGCTTATAACTTTGCAACTACTCACGACATTGCCAAAGAACAGGCTCGTGCTGTGCTTCCAGAGGGTCTAACTGTTTCTCGCATGTATATGAATGGTACACTGCGTTCTTGGATTCATTACGCAGCAATCAGAATGGACCCCTCCACACAAAAAGAACACAGAGAAGTAGCCACAGACGCATGGTATCAAATTACAGAGTTGTTTCCGAGTCTAAAAGATTGTTTAGATATCGGAAACTGAACAGGAGAAGTGATATGGGTCTTGATATGTTTATTACTGGTAAGCAGCGTATCTGGGGCATCACTGATGAATCCATAGAGCTGCAGAATAATGTCTCGGCATCGTTTCCCGAGCTAGGAGATGCGAAGGTAAACGTAGTGGAAGCTGAGATTGGTTATTGGCGTAAGGCTAATGCTATTCATAACTGGTTCGTTAAGAACGTTCAGGATGGTGAGGATGATTGCAAGGAAGCATATCTCAATAAGGCTGATCTAGAGAGGCTTCTTTATGTAATCAACGAAGTGCTACAAGACACATCGAAAGCTCCTGAGCTGTTGCCTAGCACTAGTGGCTTCTACTTTGGTAGTACTGAATATGACAGTCGGTATTTCAATGATCTTGAATATACGAAGGACTTGTTGACAAAGCTAATCGACAAGTGGGAAACTGATTACAAGAACTGGGACTTCTATTATCAGTCGAGCTGGTAATCACATCATCATAATGGAGTTATATAATGTCTGATTCTAATGTAGTACAGTTTCCCGTGCAGAAGGAAGATACTTCTGAATCGTTTATCAAAGAACACTTTGGAGTCAAGTGATGGAAGTGTACGGTCTGATACAAACCAAATGTTCTAGATGCGAGGTTGAATATGTTCCAGGTATCATGTATGATGTTCGTAACGGTCGAAATGTTTGCACGGGATTTGGAGCATCTGGATTAACTACTGTACCAGTTAAATGTATGAAATGTTCAAAGTGTGGAGAATCAAGAAATATGACTCATGATGAGCAGACACGTTATGCTGATTGGTATAAGAAAGTTGGAGTCGAGTGATGAACGAACAACTGTATAAGGACACTGATATTCGTGTGATTGATCAGCGTATCGGTGTGGGAATTGGCGGATGGAATACAGTTATTCGCCTCTATCACAAGCCAACTGGCATCTTGATTGAGATGCCTAGATTGACAAGAAGCCAATTCTATGATAGACAGTTGGCGTTTGAAATGCTTGAATATGCTCTTGCATCAGATTTAGAGGTAGGTAGTGATGAAGAAGCATAAAGATATCTCCGAAGCACAGTTTATTAGAGATTTGAAAACTGTTTGTCCTGACTTAAGCAAAGAAGATATTGAGTGGCATGTAAATCTGTCTAGACAAACTGTGGATGAAAAAATAATGATGGATGATCGTATCAAAGAACTAGCACTGAAGGCTGGTTTCAAAAAAGATAGCTGGGGTCTCTATGCTCCAGGTATTGAAGGTTATTCAATCGATGATGAGCTTGAAAAGTTCGCTGAACTGATCATTAAGGAATGTATTGAAATTATGAAAGAGCAGAGTTACAATACATCTATGCTGATGTGCAATCCTCCAAAGAGTTCTGCTGTTTGGGATGCTTGCAATGCGATTGAAAAGAAGTTCGGAGTCAAGTGATGAATGATCCTCTTCGTTCATATGAAGATACGCAAAGCGTTTTTGATGTTATCAAGAAAGAGTTTTTTTCGATGATTGATTCTGAAATCTATGAAATCGTTATGATTCAACCACGATCTGTAAAGGCTGATCCTTATACTTTGAGCCTATTGAAGATCAAGACACAGGCTGATTATGATAAGTTTCTAGAAACACATGAGTATGTTTCTGAGAAAACATTAGAATCAGGATACGTTCTGAAAACATATCAGGAGAAGAACTGATGCCTTTCTATACAAAGAAGCCTATTCCGATTGAAGCACGTCAGATCACGACTGAGAATGCAGATGAACTTGCTGCATGGTCAAAGTCTGACATCGTTCGTAGACCCGATGGTTCTATGACTGGTATGATGGTATATACTCTTGAAGGTACCATGACTGGTGCAATCGGTGATTATCTCATTAAAGGTGTTCGTGGCGAGTTTTACTTCTGTGCCAAAGATATCTTCGAAGAAACATACACAGAAGTAGAAGTATCGGAACCATAATATGGATGAACAACTCTTAACTGCCATAGACTATAATGAAAAGTCTGGCTATAATATGATGATAGTATGGGATATAGGTCGTAGGTGTAACTACGACTGTACTTACTGCACTCTATACATGCATAACTCATGGTCACCTCATGCTGAGATAGAAGAACTTAAAAAGACTATGAAATACATCGATGAGTATTACTCGGTGTATAGGTCTTTCCATAAAGTTGATTTTATGGTAACTATTAGTTTTACTGGTGGTGAACCTACCGTAAATCCTTATTTCTTTGATTTTGTAAAGTGGATTCACGAAACTTATCCTAAGAAGTATCGTCTTAGTATGACAACTAATGCTACATGGCCTTTGGATACTGGAGAAAAAATTCTTAAGCTCTTTAATATGATTACAGTAAGTTATCATACTGAAGCACATCCAACCTTAAAAGAAAAGGTTGTTAAGAATATCCTTAATCTTCAAGATATTGGTCAGCGTTTTAAAGTAAACGTGATGATGCATGAGAACGAACAGTACTTCAATGAGTGCGTTGATCTCATGGAGAACGTTCTTGCTCCAAGAAAGATTAGTTTTATCCCAAGAATTATTGGTGAGAGACTTGAGGAGCAGAAGAAGCAAGAAGTAGATCGTAAGAAGCAGAAAGTTATTACACGAAGCAAGATTCACGCTTATACGCATGAACAGGCTGCTTATATCATGATGTATTGGAACAAGAAGAATCTTGAACTTACCGATCATGCTTTTTCTAATATTAAAACTAACGATCTTAGTGTAGAAGATTCAGTTCAAGGTTTCTTTGATAGACTACTTAAGTCCAAAGAAGTAGAAGTTGAATCTGTCGAAGAGTTTCTTTCTAAAGAACCAATTGAAGTCCAGAAAGAAATTAAGAAGATTGAAACTAAGCAGCAGAAGGTTGCTGAAGTCTCTATGCAGGGTAAACCTAAGAAGACTTACACACTAATTGATAATGTTAATGCTCCTGCAAAGAAGAGCATTGAAAATGCTAACTTTGATTTTAACGCTAAGTTAGAAAAGATCAGAGAAGCTCGTAAGAACTATGAAGATCCTCTTAATATCGTTAAGCCAGTTGAAACTCTTATGAAGTCTAAGTTCGAAGAGGGCAAGGTGGTTGGTCGATCAATTGGAAGGATGTGTTGCGGTGGTAGAGACCTATCATGTCAAACTGTTCATTCTGAAAAAGATCAGTGGGATGAGATTAGGTTTGCTAAGAATACTAACTTCCAAGGCTGGAAGTGTATGATTAACTGGTTCTTCTTGCATATTGAACAAGAGAAGGATATAGTATTCCATCACCAAACATGTAGAACAAGTCTTAACAGTGTCGAAGAACCAATTGGAAAGGTTAGTGAGTTTCCTAAGATCATCGATAAGGTTAAGGGTTATCTGTATGGCAATCTAGAGATCCCGCTTATTACATGCCCTCATGACCTATGTGGTTGTGGTATGTGTGTTCCAAAGGCCAAGGATGAAGAGACTGCTCGTAAACTATTCCACAAGTATGTAAAGTATCCAGTTGAACCTATTATGGACCCTATATTAATCGGTGATAATAATCTTCAACAACACATGAAAGAGATGAGAGATTATAAATAGCTTGTAACAGGAGAAAGTTATGAAGAAAATAGGGCTAATAATATGCCTATTTTCTTCTGCTTCTTATGCAAGTGAACTGAGCTTCGGGTTTAAAAACCCATCATTTTCTGGTGTCGGCTATTCATCTCATGTCTTAACTATTGATAACCTTGAACAAACAAGGAAGCAGAAGATAATAGAAGACAAAAAAACAGAGGCAGCCAAGGCTGCAGCTGACGCCAGGAATACTAACTTGGCTAAGTTTTTAAATAATCTTGAAAGTAGAATCTATGCAACGATATCACAGAATATCGCTGCTGAGTTATTTAAAGAAGGCGGAGCAACTACAGGGTCTTTCGACATTGGTGGGAATAATTTACAATGGTCATCTGATGGAAGTACTATTACATTAAGAATTACTGATCCCGGTGGTAGTGTTACGCAGGTAGTAGTACCATACGGGAGCTTAGCATGGTAAAATATACATTTTTAATTGTTTGTGCTTTAGCATTAGCCGGCTGTACTGGTAATAAGATTACATCCAGTAAAGATCTAGAAAATCAAGTAGATAAAGCTGAAATAATTACTGCAAAAAGATTCAATGAACTTATAAATATACCAGCTGTTAATAGCGATCCTATACCGGTAGCCGTATATAAGTTTTCTGATATGAGTGGGCAGAGAAAACCATCTAGTAATTATGCTAGTTTGAGTTCTGCTGTAACACAAGGTGGAGAAGTTATATTAATTAAGGCTTTACAGGATGCTTCTAAAGGTAAGTTTTTTAAGCCTATCGAGAGAGTTAGTCTTGATAACCTTGTAAAAGAAAGACAGCTTATTAGAAGCCAACGTGAAGTATATGAAAAAGAACAAGCAAAACCATTAACACCTCTTATCGTAGCCGGTATAATGATAGAGGGTGGTATAGTTGGTTATGATAGTAATATTGCAACCGGTGGTATAGGTGCACGTTATCTTGGTCTTGGAGCTCAACAAGAGTATCGTAAAGATGAAGTAACAATTATGATGAGATTAATATCAATAAGTACAGGTGAGATACTAATATCTAGTGGCGTAACTAAAACTATCTATAGTACTGGTGTAAGTGCTAATATATTTAAATTTGTTGATGCCGGAACAAAATCCGTTGAATTAGAAGCTGGAACTTCTATAAATGAACCAACAACATATGCTGTTAGAATAGCTATAGAAGCTGCAGTAGTTGATATAATAAAACAAGGTGTGCAGAAAAAATTATGGAAATATAAAGAAACAAGTAAAAAGGAAAACAAGAAATGAAAATACTTACAAGAATGATTACATTTTTATCATTCTTGGTTATGTCTGGTTATGTAAATGCGGCAAATTTAATTTATATGGACCAGATAGGTGATGGTTCTACAATAAACATCACTCAGACGGGCGCAGGAAACGCAATTGGTACATCAGGTGTTAAGTCAACTTTTACTGGTGACAATAACACAGTGACAATTGAACAAATTGGAAATAATAACGTAACTAATATGGCTATTAATGGAGATGGTGCTACCATCTCTTCTATCATTAATGGTAGTTCTAATATATTGAATTTAGAGTGTGGTGCTAATGGTGGATCTTGTGGACCATCAACTATTACTAAAACAATTACTGGTGATGGTAACCAAGTAACACAATCTACAGATACATTAACTAACACAACTGTTACTATCCAATCGGATAATAACCAAGTAAACATTACAAGTACTTCAACTGCAGTTGCTGGTACTAAGAATACAATTGATATCTCAGGTGGTAGTGGTAATATAGTTGATGTTGTGCAGGCTGGTACTGCTTCAACTGTTGGTCATGAAGTTGATTTAACATTAAATGGTGCTTTAAACACAGTTGACTTCAGACAGGGTGGATCAGTTGATTCTAAGATCAATACAACTATTACTGGTTCTAGCAACGCCGTTACTATTAAATCCAACCACAACTAATGCTGCGATTGGTGAAGTAACAGAGCAATCTGGACCTACAGAGATAAAAAGACAGTCTACTGTTATACCCAGTGCTTTGCAGTTTGGTGTAGAGATGCAAGATGTTATCACTACAGCGAATGCAAAGGCTGGGATAACTTTTAAAGATAACACTCGAGTTCAAATAACAGAACATAGTAAACTAGTAATAGACAACTTTGTTTATGATGGTGAAAAGAAAACTGGTAAACTCGGTATCAAGATGGCTCTTGGTACAATCAAATATGCATCAGGTCAGATAGCTAAGAATGATCCACAACAAGTAATAGTTACAACGCCTACGGCAACCATAGGTGTTAGAGGTACTGACTTTTCAAGTACAGTCGATGAGTTAGGTAGATCACAGATCATATTATTACCTTCATGTCCAGAAGGTTGGAAAGATATACAAAAAGATTGTGTGACTGGTAAGATTATAGTTTCATCTGCCATGGGGACAGTTCTTTTAACAAAACCATTTGAATCTACTACAGTTGATACTGGATTTACAAGACCATCACCATCTGCAATATTAAATCTTGATCTTAATCAGATTAATAATCTTATTATAGTTACACCGCCTAAAATTACAGAAAACAGTGAAAGAACTATAGAAAAAAGAGGATTTAACTTCTTAGATGAAGATTTCTTAAAGAAAGATCATCTTAAATTTACTGAACTTGATAGAGATTTTCTTAAAGAATTTAGTAAATTAAATAAAGACTTTTTAAGTACAGATTATCTTTATAATTTTTTAGATGTAGCTTCTTCACAACTTTTATCAGATGAACTCTCTGAGTTCAATTCGTTATTGCCAAAGTTCAATCCTACATCTGGATTGAAATTTTTTATTGAGAATGAGATGCTAACTCTTTATAGAGAAACAGTAAATAGCTATGTTGAACTTACTATGTCTCAGTATAGATCTGGCACTCTTAAGATAACACAAGAGGGCATTGAGGTTAAACAAATCATAAACAGCACCGGTACTACCATAATCAATATAAAGCAATCAGAATGAAAATATTATTAGCACTTCTATTCATGACTTCAACTGCATTTTCACAGACTGTGCCATCACCTGTCATGAATAATGCTATTGTGAATTTAACAGGAAATTTTAATAATGTTATTATTAATCAATCTGGTACTGGTTATCACACTGCTACTATTAATAGCACTGGCGATAACGTTCCCATCAACATTACACAGTCTGGCAATACAAATAAATCTATATCACTCGATATTCATTGCACTAGCAATTGTGCAGCTAATCCTTATATTATTAATCAATATTGAACATGGAAACCTTAGGAAAAATATTAACCAGCGTGTGGTCAACTGTTATCTCAGTGATAATGCTATTGGCCGTATATGCTTATAATCCTAATCCTGCACAAGTACTACAATTAAAAACATTTGATTATTTAATAAACACATTAGAAGATAAAAAATCTGAAGAGATAATAATTGTTGATTTTGGCGAAAAATCAGTTAAGCAATTTGGTCAGTGGCCGTTTGATCGTAGAGATATAGCAAAAACAGTAAACAAGTTAAAAGAAAATGGCGCTGCTGTAATAGTTATGCCAATACTTTTCTCCGAAAAAGATAGAGCGGGAGGAGATAATGAACTTACAAAATCTTTGGACGGTGTTGTCATCGCTCAAACACCTACTACTCAAGATATACCCCCTGATGCGGTACGTCGTGGGTTTGCTTCTATCGGTCCTGTTAACCCTGTCGATTATGTTTTTCGCTGGAGGGGCGGCATACGTCCTTTACATGAGCATGCCGAAGTGGCCGGAGGAGTTGGCGTTGTCGCCACCGTTAGTGAAGTGGATGGTGTGGTTCGTCGTATCCCTTTACTTGTCAATATTGCTGGGGGTCTCTACCCTTCTATACCTTTGGAAACAATTAGAGTCGCTGCTGGAGATCCTAGTTACCAAATTAAAACAAGTGAGATCGGTCCAGAGTTCGTCCGCGTACCTGCTTTCGCGCCGATACAGACTGATGAAAGAGGAAGAATCTGGTCGACATGGAACACGAAGTTTGAAAGAATAGAAGCTACAGAGATTGATAATCGTGTTGAAGGTAAAATAGTAGTATTAGGTATTTCAATTGAGGGTGTTGGTGGTATAATAGCTACACCAGTCGGTGAGAAATGGGCGCATGATATACAAGCAAGTGCTCTACAGACTCTTATAGATGGTACTTCTATTTCGCGCGCTTCTCATTCACAAATAACAGAAGGATTAGTATTAGCAGGAATATTATTGATAATGCTTTTTCTAGTACCACGACTGTCTGTATTGTGGACTGTTCCATTTTATATTATTTTCATTACCACAATATGTTATGGTTCATACTACTTATTTAAACATAGTTTAGAACTATGGAATCCTAGCTATATACTATTAGCCGGTTCTTTTGTTTATGGTCATATACTATTTAATAATTTTGCTAGAGAATTTAGACTTAAACAACAGATTAAGAAACAATTTGGAACTTATCTCTCACCAGCTTTGGTAGAGAAGCTTCAAAAAAACCCGGAGTTATTACAACTTGGTGGAGATACTCGAGAATTATCAATCATGTTTACTGATGTTCGTGGCTTTACTACTATTAGTGAGCATTACGGAAGTGACGTTCAAGGTTTAACCAAGATCATGAACCGTTATATGACGGCCATGACTGCTAAGATACTTGAAAATAATGGAACATTAGACAAATATATTGGTGATGCTCAGATGGCATTTTGGAATGCACCACTTGATGACGTTGACCATGCTAAGCATGCCGTTAAAACAGCATTGGAGATGTTAGATGACTTGGAAAGATTCAACAGAGAGATTGCTGACGAAGGTGTCCCTCCTTTTGGGATGGGTCTTGGTATTAATACAGGCAGCGTCGTCGTCGGAAATATGGGATCTTCCCAGCGTTTTGATTATACTTGTCTGGGTGATTCTGTTAACTTGGCAAGTCGCCTTGAAGGACAGAGCAAGCCGTATCACGTTAAACTAGTTATTGGTCAGCGTACATATGAATTAGTAAAAGACGAGTATCTATGTTTAAAACTAGATTGTTTAGCAGTCAAAGGCAAATCACAAGGTGTTAATATATACACTATAGTACCAAAGACTGGTATCAATATAGCATATTCTAAGAGTCATGCAGATTTTATTAAGTTATATAGAAAACAAAATTGGAAAGAATTAGAGAACTACTATAAGACTCTAAGAAATGCTTTTGGCGGAGAGATGACAGAATACTATGATATGATGATGGAAAGAGTAGAGGAATTCAAAAAGAATCCTCTACCTTATGATTGGGATGGTGTCTATCGTGCCACTAGTAAGTAAATTACTTTACTTTATCAGTTTTCTTTTCTGGATCGCTAGCGGACTTTTGCTCTGGTGGAAATTTAATCTTAATCTGGTCTTTAACAATAAAGCTATGAGCTTGCTTTGTTAATTCATCATGTTCCATTTTACGTAATTGAAGAACAATATTAACTTTCTGGTTTAAGCGAATAAGATCATTATCAAGCATACGAATGCGATCGATTAGAGCAATCAAAACTTTATTAGCTTCAGATAACACAGGTTTAACTTCTTGTGTTGCCCATGTCCATACATAAAATATCATATAACCCATACCACCAGCTGCAACGATAGGAAAACCATACTTTGAAATTAGTTGAGCAATATCACTCATGGTTAGTCCCTTCTTGCATCGTTTTTGCCGTCCGCACGTGCGATACGGTCAGTGTCAGGTTTAACACCCATGGCATTAGAAACAAGAGTGTCGATTCGTATAACATCGTGATTCATCGTCTTAACTCTATTATCAAGAGCAGTGATGATTCCGCTAAGACCTTGCACACTGCTCATGACACCGGCAAGGATAAATTTAATAGTTAAGAAAATGAAATATCCCATAGCGCAGGCAGCGGCAATTGGAAAGCCGACATCTGCGATTAATTTAAACCATGTATCCAT
>JACCDP010675941.1_pt1 | contig 14221 bp, 13 predicted proteins | sample 7445841 | NCBI WGS metagenome assembly JACCDP01 (sample SAMN15323441, study PRJNA562643) | freshwater metagenome | isolation source: river surface water | place: USA:Blue River Watershed | collected 2017-08-17
ATGTTTGGCTACCAAATCACCAGCGGTTAGCATTTCCTCTTCTAAAAATCCGCGCTCCCGCATCCAATCGTCGTTGAACATTTTCCCTACATAACGGCTACCGTGGTCGTGAAACAACACCACCACTACATCGTCTTTGGTCAGTTGTTCTCCCATCTGTAGCAAACCTTTGATGGCAGCTCCTGCAGAATTCCCTACGAAAATCCCTTCCTCTCGCGCCAACCTTCGGGTATAAACGGCCGCATCTTTATCAGTCACTTTTTCAAAATGATCGATGACATCAAAATCCACATTAGCTGGTAAAATATCTTCTCCGATTCCTTCGGTGATGTAGGGATAGATTTCATTTTCGTCAAATATTCCCGTTTCTTTATACTTCTTAAACACCGAGCCGTAGGTGTCGATTCCCCAAATCTTAATGTTGGGATTTTTCTCTTTCAAGTATTTACCTACCCCTGAAATGGTTCCTCCCGTTCCTACTCCAACGACAAAATGGGTGATTTTTCCATCGGTTTGTTCCCAAATTTCGGGTCCTGTTTGCTCGTAATGCGCGGTGCGATTGGATAAATTATCGTATTGATTCACATACCAAGAGTTCGGGATTTCCTGAGCCAAACGTCGAGAAACTGAATAATAGGAACGTGGGTCAGTTGGTTCAACGGCAGTTGGACAAACCACCACTTCGGCGCCTACTGCCCGAAGGATATCCATTTTTTCTTTGGATTGTTTATCATTCAATACACAAATTAGCTTATATCCTTTAATGATACAGGCCAAGGCGAGTCCCATACCCGTATTTCCGGAGGTACCTTCAATAACGGTTCCTCCCGGCTTTAAAATTCCCGCTTTCTCTGCATCTTCAATCATTTTAACTGCCATACGATCCTTTACAGAATTCCCTGGATTCGTTGTTTCCACCTTAGCTAACACAAGGGCTGGAATATCCTTGGTCAGTTTGTTTATTTTGATAAGCGGGGTATTCCCAATGGTCTCAAGGACGTTATTAAAGATTCGCATGCAAGAAGTTTTGACAAAATTAGCAATAAAAGGAATGTGCTAGGTTAGCATAAAACAGTGATTTTACCTTACTTTTGCACATGCAATTTCAACGAAAGGTTTCGTTTTATACGCTCGGTTGTAAACTCAATTTCTCCGAATCCTCCACGCTTGCGCGAAGTTTTGAAGAAGCAGGCTATGCGCGAGTTGACTTTGATGCGGAACCGGATGTATTTGTAATTAACACATGCTCGGTCACAGAAAATGCCGACAAGAAATGCAAGCAATTGGTTCGTAAAGCGAAGGAAATCAATCCGAATGGGTATGTAGCCATCGTTGGATGTTATGCCCAATTAAAACCTGAAGAAATTGCAAAGATTCCAGGGGTAAATATGGTGCTCGGCGCTAACGAAAAATTCAAATTACTGGAAGAAGTTGAAGCCAACATTGAGAAAGAAACGCAAGTGGTCAAACATGAATCCATAAAGCATGCCTTAACGTTCAACCCTTCTTTTAGTGCGGGAGATCGCACCCGTAGTTTTTTAAAAATACAAGACGGATGTGATTACTTCTGTACCTTTTGTACCATCCCCTTGGCCCGAGGAAAAAGTAGAAATGCAACGATAGCAGAAACTATCAAAGAAGCAAAAAAATTAGTAGATACTCCGGTTCGAGAAGTAGTCTTGACTGGTGTAAATATTGGTGATTTTGGGCAAGGCGGAGACGAAAATTTTTTCCAACTAATTCAAGAATTAGATACCCTGGAAGGGATCGATCGCTTTCGGATTTCATCCATTGAGCCGAACTTACTAAGCAATGAAATCATCGATTTTTGTTTAAGTCAAAGCACGCGATTCATGCCCCACTTTCACATTCCACTGCAATCCGGAAGTGACCGCATCTTGAAATTGATGCGAAGAAAATATGAGCGCTCGGTGTTTCAAGACCGCGTTGAACAAATTAAACGCTTAAATCCATCGTGTTGTATTGGCGTGGATGTCATTGTTGGTTTTCCGGGAGAAACAGAGGAAGACTTTCAAGAAACGGTAGACTTTTTACAAGCGCTTGATATTTCGTACTTGCATGTATTTACCTATTCTGAACGCGCCAATACCACCGCAATTAAATTGGGGGAGCCAGTTCCAATGCACATACGAAAAGAACGAAGCAAACAACTGCATTTATTGAGCGCCCGAAAGAAAAAACAGTTTTATCACAGTCAATTAGGACTTCAGAAAACGGTATTATTTGAGCACGAAGAAGATGAGGGTAAAATGTATGGTTTCACAGAAAATTATATCAAAGTAGAAGCTCCGTTTAATGTTCACTTGGTGAATCAATTAGTCGCGGTACAAATTGAACAACTTACCTTGGATGAAACGGTCAAAGTAACAATAGAAAAAACATTGGTAAATGAATAAGGTGTATATCACTCGCCGTGAGACATTTAATGCGGCACATAAGCTATGGCAACCGAACTGGAGTGAAGAGAAAAACAATGAAGTATTTGGACGCTGTGCTAATAAAAATTGGCATGGTCATAACTTTGTTTTATACGTTACAGTAAGCGGCACACCAGACCCTGAATCAGGCTTTGTGATGAATTTAAAGGATTTAAGTGCGATCATTAAAAATGAAGTAACTGAAAAACTTGATCACAAAAACTTAAATTTAGATGTACCATTTCTAGATGGCATTATGACCTCTACTGAAAATGTTATCATCGCAATTTGGCAAATTCTAGAACCAATTATTGCGGCATATGGTGCTGCGTTAGCCAAACTGAAATTAGTAGAAACCGAAAACAATTTTGTGGAATATTTCGGCGGAAAAGAACCTTTTTAACTTATCCACATAGCACCAATATATTTTGAAACAAGAAGAATTAGAACAGCATTACAAAGCAATTATTGAAGGGCTGGGAGAGAATCCAAACCGAGAAGGATTGCTCAAAACACCTGAACGCGTGGCAAAATCCATGCAGTTTTTAACGCATGGTTATGAAGTAAATCCAGACGAATTAATCGAACAAGCAATCTTTCATGAGGCGTATTCTGAAATGGTTTTGGTAAAAGACATCGACGTATATTCTTTGTGTGAGCACCACATGTTACCTTTTTTCGGAAAAGCACACATCGCCTATATTCCTGATGGAAAAATTGTGGGGTTGAGTAAACTACCACGGGTAGTGGACGCCTATGCCAGAAGGCTGCAAGTTCAAGAGCGCTTAACCATTGAAATCAGGGATTGCATTCAGCGTACGCTTGCACCCAATGGCGTAGCCGTTGTTATTGAATGTGCTCACATGTGCATGCAGATGCGCGGTGTAGAAAAACAAAATTCAGCGACAACTACCAGCGCTTTTACAGGAATTTTCTTGTCGAATGATGCAACTAGAAAAGAATTTATAAATTTGATACAAAGTAAACTACATTAAAAATGACTGATTATTCAAACAACACCTACGAAGCGAGTATAGCAAGTAATTTTATTCGCTCGGTCTACAGCTACATGTTTATTGCCATGGCAGTATCCGGAGTTATCGCCTATGCCGTGGGTACAAACAAAGTACTATTCGATCAATTGTTTATGACCAGCGATGGTAAGACATCCATGTTATTTTATGTCATGCTCTTTGCTCCATTAGTTATATCCATGGTAATTCAATGGGGTTTTCAACGCTTATCCATGACGATTTTATTGGCACTTTTTGTAGCCTACTCAGCGAGTATGGGAAGTACCTTAAGTGTAATTTTCTTAGCCTACTCTACTCAAGCGATTGCCTTTACGTTCTTTGTAACAGCCGGTGCTTTTGCAGGTATGGCGATCTTAGGATACACCACCAAAACTGATCTCACAAAATTTGGAAGCCTATTGTATATGGTTTTAATAGGGATGATTCTGGCGAGTGTACTCAACATGTTCATCGGGAGTGGCGAGATGGATTGGGTAATTACAATCGTTGGAGTTTTTGTTTTTACAGGGTTGATCGCATACCAAATGCAACAATTAAAAATGGTGGCCCAATCTCCAGAATTCTCTGAAGAAACTAGAAACAAGCTTGCCTTAATTGGTGGAATGCAGTTGTATATCTTATTTGTGAATTTATTTTTGACCTTGTTGCGCTTATTGGGCAACCGAGATTAAAATTTATGTTTACCTTTGAAAAAACTTTAGCATATGTCAGGTAGATTTTTTGAAGAAAGTACAGCAGCAGTTGCAACCATTTACACCATTTTTTTACTTGTGGTTATTGGATCAATCCTAATCTTCGGTTAATTAAATTTGGGGCCTTGCCATGTTGGTTGACGCCCTTTTCTCTACGTATATTCGGTACCGCTTAAAGCGAATCGAACTTTATCGTGACTTCCCTATTGAATCTCAGGTGAAAGTCCTGAAAGCACTTATAGATGCAGGTCAACACACAAACTTCGGTAAAATCCATGGATTCGAACACATAGAATCTATTGCGCATTTCCAACAACAGGTTCCTTTGCAAGATTACGATACCCTTGAACCGTATATTCAACAAGCGATTCATGGGGCGAAAGATGTACTTTGGCCAGGATACACCAAATGGTTTGCTAAAAGTTCTGGCACCACAGGAAAACGCATTAAAACCCTGCCTGTAACCAAAGATAGCCTTGAACACACCCATTATGCAGGTGGAAAAGATCTCTTAGCGTGCTATCATCAAAACGTACCCAACCGTAAATTATACTCTAAAAAACATTTAATCCTTGGCGGGAGTAACAGCCTTCAAAACATTGATCAGCATGCCATTGTGGCTGACCTTTCAGCGATAATCATTGATAACTTACCCATTTGGACGGAATTCCGAAGGGTACCTGAAAAACAAATTGTATTGCACGCCGATTGGGAAGAAAAACTCATGCTCATGGCAGAAGCCAGTATAAAAGAGGATGTAGCAATCATTGCAGGAGTGCCCAGCTGGATGACAACCTTCGGCAACATTGTGTTAAAGCATTCTGGTAAAAATACCCTACATGAAGTTTGGCCAAATTTAGAACTCTATATTCATGGAGGTATGAACCTTGCCCCCTACCAAAACCAACTGGATAAATTAATCGGAAGCACTTCCATGAATTTCGTGGAATCTTACAATGCCTCCGAAGGTTATTTTGGATTACAAGATGAATTAAATACGGATGGATTGCTCTTGCTAACCGACGCTCAGGTGTACTATGAATTCATCCCGATGGAATCATTCAAGGGGCTGGAATCAACCCATGTATTAACCCTTGAACAAGTTTCATTGGATGTTGAATACGCGTTGGTAATCTCCACCAGTGCAGGACTTTGGCGCTATATCATTGGAGATACGATCACCTTTACATCGCTTTTACCCTATCGATTTAAAGTAACGGGAAGGACAGCGCATTACATCAATGCCTTCGGTGAAAAAGCGGTGGTAATACACGTAGAGCAAGCAATTAGCGAATGGTCGGCCATACAGAACATTGAAATCAGCAACTACACAGTCGCTCCATATTTTGATTTTGATCAAGGAATAGGAGGACATGAATGGGCTATCGAAATCCCTTCCGAAATGGAGTTGAGCTCTGATGCCATCATGCAATTAGACCACTGCATGCGTAAAGTGAATTCAGATTACGATACGAAGCGTGCAAATAACCTCAACATGCTTCCACTAAAAATAACAGTATTAGCCCCTGGCACATTCTTCGCATGGATGAAAAAAAATGGTAAATTCGGAGGACAACATAAAATTCCACGGGTAATGAATTCCCGTACGTACCTTGATGAACTTATTCAATTTGAAGCATAAGATTTACCTCCTATTATTTCTATTTGGCGCATGTAATGCATGGAGTCAAAACTCCTCCGTTCACATTGAATTGAAACGTACCATAAATATTCCTGAGGGAACCAGCGCAACCTTTCTCGATGGGCAACAGAACGTATATTTTGTGAACAAGGATGAAATTAGCAAATTCAGCAACTATTCCACTCCGATTAAACAAAGTATCAAAAAGTGGCAAAGCATCGACGATATTGAATCCATTAACTCTTTGAAAATCGCCGTTTTTTCAAAAAGTCAGCAACAACTCTGTTTTCTTGATAACACCTTGAGCGAAAATGGAACGTGCTTAAATTTGGATGAACTTGGACTACTCAATGTGTCGGCACTTGCCACAAGTAAACGCGCAGACATGCTTTGGATCTACGATGAATTAAACAGTAGCCTTGTGCTCTTTAATTTTGTGAGCAAAAAAGAAATTCAGCGGGTAGATAACCTTCAAGGAATTTTAGGGATATCGGGAGAAATCACATTAAATGAAAATGAATCTGGACTTTGGATTCGTTCATCCGATGGGAAAATTTGTCTAATGGATGACTTTATGAATGTTGTTCGCTGTGTTTCTGAAACGAATCAAGCAATGATCCCTTATGCCGATGGATTTTTCTTTGTCAATGAGAACTTGTTGTATTACCGTGATTTATTCGAAGGCGTGAACGAAGTTTACAAAATATCCACAACCGAAAACATACAAGAACTATATGTATCTGGAAATCAGTTAATTGCACGTACATCAAGCGAACTAAATGTGTTTATAATTCAGCCTTGATTCACACGAAATTTCAATCCGAATTTTGTAATTTAGTCCTTTAAAATTAAATCAATGCATATTGCAATCGCCGGAAACATTGGTGCTGGAAAAACCACACTAACCAACATGCTTTCAAAACATTACGGATGGGAGACTCATTTTGAGGACGTGGAACAAAATCCTTACTTAAATGACTTTTACGAAGACATGCAACGGTGGTCGTTCAACTTGCAAGTGTACTTCTTGAATAGTAGATTTTCTCAAATTCAGGACATTCACTCCCAAGAAAAAACCGTAATCCAAGACCGAACGATTTACGAAGACGCGTATATTTTTGCACCGAATTTACATTCTATGGGGCTAATGACTACGCGAGATTTCGAAAACTATTTCTCCTTGTTTAACCTCATGGATTCGTTTGTTAAAGCGCCTGATTTATTGATTTATTTACGTGCCAGTATTCCAACCTTGGTTAGTCATATCCAAAAACGTGGTAGAGACTACGAGGAAAGCATCCGATTGGATTACTTGAAACGCTTGAATGAACGATACGAAGCATGGATTTCAACGTATGATAAAGGCAAGTTACTGATCATTGATATTGACAATAATAACTTCACTGAAAGCCAAGAAGACCTTGGAAGAATCATCAACTCAATTGATGGTGAAATACACGGATTATTTTAATTTCAACCCAACCATCCATGGTTAACCCGGATCAAAAACCAATCCTTGTAATTACAGGTGCAGCCGGATTTATTGGTTCATGTCTACTTGCTGAATACGCGCGTAAAAACACACACCACATTATTGCGGTTGATGACTTTACTATTGTAAAAAAACAAGCAAATTTTATCCATACCACAGATACAGAATTTATAGACCGTGAAGTTTTTCTGGAATGGTTTAGTGGGCATGCTTCACAGGTTGATGGCGTACTTCACATTGGTGCACGGACGAACACTACTGAACAAGATTTGGAAATTCTTGATCATTTGAATCTACACTACTCTATGCGTATTTGGGATCTTTGTACGGAACACCAAATACCCATGATTTACGCATCTTCTGCGGCCACTTATGGAAATGGTGAACACGGATATGTCGATGACCATGCCTTAATCCCATCATTGAAACCGATGAATCCCTATGGACAATCCAAACAGGATTTTGATTTGTGGGTGTTAGCACAAGAAAAAACTCCACCCTTTTGGGCTGGATTGAAGTTCTTTAACGTGTACGGTCCCAATGAATATCACAAAGGAAGAATGGCGTCGGTGGTAATGCATACCTTCAATCAAATTCAAGCCACGGGTTCTATGAGTCTTTTCAGATCACACAAAGCAGATGTTGCTGACGGTTATCAATCCAGGGATTTTGTTTACGTGAAGGACGTTGTGCGTGTGATTGAATTTTTACTAGAGCAAAAGCCGAAATCTGCGATTTACAACTTGGGTTCTGGGGTAGCAAATCCATTTATTGATTTGGCTCGATATACCTTTGAAGCGATGGGAAAGGAGCCTAAGATTTCATTCATTGATACGCCCATAGATATCCGCGACACCTACCAATATTATACGTGTGCGAACATGGATAAATTACATGAAGCCGGATATTCCCAAGCATTTCATTCGTTAAAAGAGGGAGTCTTTGATTATGTTCAAGGCTATCTTCTTGAACAACGATATTTCTAACGAAGCTTAAAACACTTTCGTCCACGACCTAAACGAACGCTTACCATCCCACCGGCATACACATACCAGTCTTTAGTGGTTGGATTTCCACGATATCCATTACGTGCACCATCAAGGCTTTGATTGGATAAGGCAGCGGCTGTTTCACCAGAATACTGCGCCAGTACCGAAGGATCAACATAGGTAGCTGATTTTACATCATCCATGTAGTCTGTAAACGTTTTACGTATGCCTAAATCCACATTGAAGGTCACTCGTTTTCCGATTTGGGCTTTTGCACCGATGCCTAGCGGAACACACAATTGAAAATTGCTATAGGTTCCTTTTTTGTTTAAAACCGTTCCTTGTCCCTCCGTACCCAATGGCCGTAATTCAATTTCTTCTCCATTGAAGCTGGTTTTTGGATTCATATAGAACCCACCTATTTGCGTTAAAAAGTAGGCCGTTCCTTGGATTTGTTTTTGACCATTTTTTCTACCAAAATAAAAGGGTGCAAAATAGAATTCAATACCGGCAGCGAGTTCTTTAATATCCGAATGAAAATTAAGGTTTCGATTAACCAAGATTGAATTCGATGAATTCTTATCATCGGCCTCAACGCTTCCTTGTAAATAAGATAACCTTAAGGCCATTCGAGAATGCAAGTTATACCGGTACATCAAACTAAATGCCCATTGACTGTTATTAAAGGGCATAAAGGGATTCAAATCACCGATGTAATACATTTGACCTAAGGAAAAACCAACTTCTGACTGCGATAAAAAAGTTGCCTGTTGGGCACTAACTTGTCGTAACCCAAGGAGTAAAAAAACCAATAAAATCAACTTATTCCGCATATTCCCAATGTGCGATCCGGTTATCGTCGGAAGCAGTAACGAAAGAATGTGCATTTTGTTGCGCCATTTGGTTAACTGATTGTCGATGAAAGGTTATTTTTTGAACTGGTTTTAGGGATTCCATTTCCCACACCTTAATTGTTTTATCTCTGCTGCATGAGACAATATAAGACCCTACTTCAATTAATCCATAAACCACGCCGCGATGCGCTGGAATAGAATTTACGCATTCCTTATTTTTCCATACCCGGATATGACCATCCTTTCCTCCTGAGACCAACAGATTTGTTGAAGAGATGCATAAAGAATTAACTCCACCATCATGGGCATGCCATCGATCATTGACGCAATCGTCGTTTACATCAAAAGCAATTAGTTCGCCATCTTTAGCACCAATATAGCAACAATGCGTGTTGGTATCGTAAGCTATTGCACGAATTTTATCTGTACTGATTTGTTCTAAGTAGATCCAATCCAAGCGCACGAAATCTAAAATGGCTAAGCGACCAGAACCAAGTCCGATATACAATTCCGAATCATTGAATGAATACAAGGAAAAAACTCCTTCCCCCGTAAAAGAATGCTCAAATAGGATCTTCCGAGTGTGGGGATTAACTAAATACAATTCGCCATTTAAATAGCCAATGGCTAACAATTCCGGTGAAATGGCCCATAGTGAAATGGGAGAAACCTCACTTCGTACCGTAAAGGGTTGCATTATACCTGTTAAAAGGTCTATCGATTTAACTGTTCTATCAGAGGAGGCTGTAAATGCAATATTTTCAGAAATTGCTATTCCATACACAGGACCTTCATGCAGCTTGTATTCAGATTTGAGTGCAAACACAGTGGGTTATTCTTCGGTCTCATCGACCACCTCATTCTCGTCATTCACTTGTTTCAAGCGATCGGCATAATCTTGTGGTAGAAAATCGAAAAACGTATCACCTCTCAATCCCAAGCGCAGGCATTCGAGTGGAATCATGTCATTTGGAGCAATATTTCCAAGATTTACATTCGCACCAAACAATTTAATAAACCACACCTGTTGATTTTTTTGTGGGGCTTCCCATAGAATTTGAGAAGGGTCAATGCGCGCAATGATGTGATTAATAAGTAAGGTATGTGCCGTTCCATTTGGACGAAATACACCCACATTTCCAGCTTCGCGTCCTTCAGCTATTACCTTCCAAGAACCTGCATCCAATTCAGCTTTCATCCAACTCACCCATTTGAACGGGGAGACAATTATCCCAGAATCTTTTGATCCAACTTCAGACAAAACCGTCCGTGATTTAGCCATTGATTTAATCAGCTTGCACTTTTCTTTGTGCGGGATAATAATCGAACCATCTGAAATTTCAACTAAATCCAAATCCAAGCGATCAAGCAAGCGTTGGTAATCATCCACACAGCCACGGGCATAAAACGCCTCAAACAAGGTCCCTCCGAGGTATGGTCGAATCCCAGCCTCTTTATACAATTTGATTTTATCTTCTAGGTTATTAGTCACATAGGATGTTCCGAAACCGAATTTCACTAAATCGGTTAAGTGAGCGGATGCTTCAATAAAATGTTCTGTTTCACGGAGGCCCATCCCTTTGTCCATCATCATAGTAACCCCCTCGTTACGAGGTTTTTGCGGACGTTCCGGTATAAACGGAAGTGTAAAATTACTCATGCAGCAAAGTTACAAAATCTTTGTGATATTGAAGGGCGGGATTCCACTCAAGAATTAAGGATGCTTGTGTTTTATCTACTGCGACAAGGGATGAAAAAAGCATAAGCGCTTCCGGCATTCGATTCAAATGAACTAAGGTATGTGTAAACAAAAGCAAATATTCGGGATTATGCTCAAGTTCCATCTGAAAATCTTCAAGAAGTTCAAGTGCTTCTATGGGATGCTGTCCCAACAGGAAAAAGATATAATCACGCAAGATTTCTTCATCTTCCCAATCCAATTCTAAGGCTTGAGAAAAGTAAAAACGTGCTTGGTCAAAATCATCCATTTTATGGTATGCATTTGCAAGTACCAAATTAATTGAGGCATTTATCGGGTCACAATCCAAGGCTTTGTGAATAATTCCAATCGCTTCTTTCGTTTTACCTTGTATATCAGTAATTATTCCAATACCGAGCCATGCTTCATAAATGTTAGGGTCGAATTCTAAACTCAGTCGGTAATAATTTAAGGCGATATCGTATTCTTTTAACTGTTCGTGTGCCTCTCCCAAATAACACAAAGCCATGGGGTCATCACCTTCTAAACTCAACACTGTTTTAAAACGTTCAATGGCTTGATGGTATTTACCTAAGGACAAATACGCATTTCCCATATTAAAATGAGCCGGTGCGAATTCATCAAAAATCAAAATAGAATAGTCGTACGCCCAAATCGCTTTTTCAAAATTATCTACTTTGGAATAGGCGTTTCCAAGATTGTACCACGCCATGTTTGCGTAGGGGTTTTCTTCGATATACTTTAAATAGGTATCAATTGAATCCTGATATCTACCAACGCGGTCATAAGTAAAACCAAGCTCATACAACAAAGATTCTGAAGTTGGATTTACTGTAAGTCCTTTGGTGAGTACTTCAATGCTCCCATCCATATCTTTCATTTTTTGGTAGGCAAATGAAATGTCAAGATAGATTTCAATTTGATCCTCCTTATCCGCTAACGGTAGGGCCATTGATAAATAATGTACCGCTGAGGTATAATCCTCCATTTGGCTGAAGATTGTACCGTAAGTCACCCATACCTCAAATTGAGGCAAACCAGTTTGTTCTAGGGTGGCTAGTAATGACAAGGCTTCATTGAAAGATTTCAATCCACTAAGGGCTTGAGAAATTCTTAATTTAAATACGGGATTATAGCTAAAGTTGATGTCGGCCATTTCTGCCGCTCTTTTGGCTTTTTTAAAGTCTCCTTCAGCAAAATAGTGATCTATAATCGCTTCCATGCGATCACTGTCTATAAACCCAAGGGTATTGCCAGATAAAAAAGATTCGAACAGTGCTAAATCCCCTTCCAGTTGACCATCAAATTGTGCATCATCATCGTCCTCGAACATGTTCTAATTGCTTTTAAGCGAATGTAGGGGATTCGATTCGGGTCACCTAAAAGTTGGGACCTTTCTTTTCAACAAAATAATGTGGGTTGTTGAAAAGTGAATTAGAGCAAGGAAGCGATGATTTTATCCATGGTAAATCCATCAGCTTCGGCTTTGTAATTCCGAACCAAACGGTGACGAAGAATCGGGGCCGCAACGGCTTTTACATCCTCAATGTCTGGCGAAAATTTACCGTGTAAGGCTGCATGACATTTGGCTCCAAGGATCAGGTATTGCGATGCTCGTGGGCCAGCTCCCCAGGTGATATATTTTTTGGTTAACTCATGAACAAACGGAGAATTTGCACGCGTTTTCGCGACTAATTGAACCGCATACTCCAAGACATTATCAGCCACAGGAATACGTCGAATTAAGGCTTGATAATCCAAAATTTCTTCTCCGGAAATCACCGAATTCACTTCAATCTTTAAATCCGAAGTAGTAGCCTTTACAATCGTCAATTCATCTTCATACACTGGATAATCAACCCATACGTTGAACATAAATCGGTCTAATTGCGCTTCCGGCAAGGGATAGGTTCCTTCTTGTTCAATCGGATTTTGCGTAGCTAAAACAAAAAATGGCTTAGGCAATACATAACTCGTTCCTGCAGCAGTTACTTTACGTTCCTGCATGGCCTCAAGCAAGGCAGACTGGGTTTTAGGAGGAGTTCGGTTAATTTCATCGGCAAGCACCATGTTGGTAAAGAGCGGGCCTTGAATAAACTTAAAATTCCGAGATTCGTCTAAAATTTCAGAACCTACAATATCAGAGGGCATCAAATCGGGTGTGAATTGGATTCGATTAAAACCAATACCCAATGCACTTGAAATGGTATTAACCAATAAGGTTTTCGCCAATCCTGGAACCCCAATAAGCAAGCAATGTCCGCCTGAAAACATAGAAATCAACACTTGATCAACAACCTCTTCTTGTCCAACAATAACCTTATGGATTTCCTCTTTAAGCTTTTTATAACTCGCACTTAAGGCGATCAATTTCTCTGAATCATTCATAGTATTAGTTATTTACCCATTGATGTAGAAAAGGACATGCAAGATATTCTGAATCAATACGAATGTATGCATTACCGAGCTTGGAATCAATCCATTTATTTATAATTCGAGTACGCTTGTCGCTTTCTGCAGCTTGTTTAATCAAGGCATAATCCTCGTTCAGATTCGCTTTGTGTGCTGGAACACGTTTCATCAATCGAACAATACGAATTCCTTGTTCACGCGTCATGAAATCCATATACAAATTTGGCTGGGTCACATCCCCTTCTTCCATGGCATCCGTAAGCAGATAGATTTGCTGATCAATTTCATTCAAATCACTCATATCCCACATTTGCGAGGCATTCTTCGGATTCGTAATGATTCCTTTATTTTGTTTTGTTAACGCATCATTTGAAAAACGTGCTACCGCCTGCTCCCATGTCAATTCATTCATTTTAAGCATTCGATAACAGGAATCCATACGTTGAGAGGCTCGGTTCACCGCCTTGATACTAAATTCTGGACGAATTAAAATGTGTAAACACACGAAATCTTCTCCGGCACGGGAAAGTAATTTTATAATGTGGTACCCAAACTCTGTTTCAATAATTTCAGAAATCTCATTGGGTTTCAATTTAAAGACCGTAGACTCAAATTGTGGGACCATCATACCTTTTGTTGCGGCTATTTTTCCACCCATCGGCGCACTCCCTGGATCCATAGAATACAAGCGTGCAATGGATTCAAACGATTTACCTGAAACTACGATATCATTTCTAAGTCCTGCAAGTTTTTCATAAGCCATTTTCTTGTCTTCCTTGGTGATTTCTGGGTAAATCACAATTTGCTGAAATCCAAGTTGCATGTTTATGAATGGAATACTATCTGCTGGTAAGGCATTAAAAAAAGAAGTTACTTCTTTAGGCGTTACGCTTAAGCCCATGGTAATGGTATTACGCATTTCATCTGCTAGCATTTTAGAACGGATTG
>JACCDP010571100.1_pt1 | contig 14218 bp, 10 predicted proteins | sample 7445841 | NCBI WGS metagenome assembly JACCDP01 (sample SAMN15323441, study PRJNA562643) | freshwater metagenome | isolation source: river surface water | place: USA:Blue River Watershed | collected 2017-08-17
GACGACATCCCTGTCCAGAATCTGACCATTAGCGGAGCCACTGCCGATCCGGCTAAGGACTACCTCAAGCAGATTGGAAAGGTTGCGCTTCTAAATGCCGAGCTTGAGGTTGAGCTAGCAAAGCGCATCGAAGCCGGGCTATTCGCTGAAGAGAAACTGGCAACAACTAAAAAGTTGTCGCCCTCTGAGAGAAGAGATTTGAACTGGGTCGTCAAGGATGGACAGCGTGCCAAGAGCCACCTGCTGGAGGCGAACCTGAGACTGGTTGTTTCGCTTGCCAAGCGCTACACCGGAAGAGGAATGCAGTTCCTGGATCTAATTCAGGAAGGAAACCTCGGTCTGATTCGTGCTGTAGAGAAGTTTGACTACACCAAGGGTTATAAGTTCTCCACCTATGCAACCTGGTGGATTAGACAGGCAATTACTCGAGCGATGGCAGATCAGGCCAGAACAATTCGTATTCCTGTTCACATGGTGGAAGTGATCAACAAGTTGGCACGTGTTCAGCGCCAGCTACTTCAAGATTTAGGAAGAGAACCAACCCCAGAGGAGCTTGCTGCTGAGCTCGACATGACTCCTGAGAAGGTAGTTGAGGTTCAGAAATATGGACGTGAACCAATCTCCCTCTCGACGCCGCTTGGTGAAGATGGAGACAGCGAATTCGGAGACCTGATTGAAGACACCGAAGCTGTGGTTCCAGCGGATGCGGTTGGATTCTCCATGCTGCAGCAAGAACTTGAACGAGTTTTGGACAGTTTGCACCCCAGAGAGGCAGGAGTTATTCGCTCACGCTTTGGACTGGGGGATGGTGTTCAAATGACCCTTGATCAAATCGGGGAGAAGTTTGGCGTGACTCGAGAGCGCATCAGACAGATTGAGTCCAAGACCATGTCCAAGCTTCGTCACCCATCCCGCTCGCAGCTGCTGCGTGATTATCTGGACAACTAAATGAATTACGTCCTAGCCGTTTTGCTGGGAAAGACGCTTCGAGGTCTTATCCGAAGGATTAGGCCTGGGGGAGGCTCCGCCCTTCCAGGGCTCGTGGTTTCAAAGCTCTGGCCAAATCTGCTTTCCGATACTCTCGACAAGCTACCAAGAGGCATAGTCATTGTAAGTGGGAGCGCTGGTAAGTCATCGACAACCAATCTGCTTTCCCGAATACTCACTTCACACGGACTCAGGGTCTTCACAAACAACTCCACTGCAAACATAAAGCAGGGTTTGCTATCTGCTGTTGTTGCCAACATGAGCGTTGGCGGTCGCTTCGACTTTGACATTGCCGTTTTGGAAGTGGATGAGGGTCACATCAGGCCGCTACTGGAACTTAGACCAAGGCTTGCTGTTCTCACGAATGTTCTGAGCGATCAGCTGGATAGATTCAATGACCCTTCGTTTGTGGTTGCTCGCCTGGCTGAAGTTGCTCAATCAGTCGAAAAGGTCGTGATTAATGCTGATGATCCGAATCTGAATCAGCTGAGCTTTCTAAATCCACCCGTCGGCGTGGGCCTATCCGCTTCACTAAAGAATTCCAAGCTGGCGCCGAAGTATGCCTTCAACTTCCGCAAGCCAAAAGCTATCAGCATCGAGGCCAGCGTTTTTGGTAAAGAAAGCTATGAAATCAGGCTTTCTAGGCAGAAACTACAAACCTCCGCAACCAGAGCAGAGCACGCACTCAATGATGCTCTCGCTGTTGTTGCTGCTAGCAAGATTTTGGACCTCGACTTCGACAAGGTGGCCAGTGAGCTAAAGAACCCCAATCGAGTGTTTGCTCGAAACGAGGTTGTGAGCGTAAGAGATCGCAAGGTTAACTTACGACTGGTTCAAAATCCCACAAGTTTTCAGCTGAACCTCGATGAGCTGAGCGGAGATGAAAAGCCGCTAATGCTCATGGCCGGATCCGACATCCATGATCCAAGTTGGCTTTGGACGGTGGATTTTACAAAACTTAAGTCGGTCGATGTCGTCGGGGGCTCTAATGCATTTGATCTAGCACTTCGACTTCATTTTGCAGGTGTAGAGATAAAACAAATTGAGGTTGATCCCACCATAGCCGCGGATAAGTTCCTTGCACTTCCTGGCGAGAAACACACCATCCTGTTCAGTGCGGATGCAATGCGCAGAACGAGGCGACACCTGGGGCTTGCAAAATGATTACCTACTTCACGTTCGAACCCGAGTACTTCAACAACAATGGCGACCAGGGGAATCTCGAAGTATTGCTGCATTACCTAGAGGCAGCTGGCAAAAAGGTAAAAAGAACTCAGAGCCTTAAAGAGGCAAGTTTTGCTCTGATTGGGGATGGCTCAGTCGCCGTAATGGAGCACTTCTCCAAGCAACTTGGATCGATGCGCAAAGAGATCAAAAAGCGATTTGATGCGGGTTTGCCAACATTGATTGTTGGTTCTGCCTACGAGTTTTATGCAAATGATTTGGGCCTAGAGTCAAGCGCCAGCCCTCGTAAAAGCGGATTCGTTACAACGGCAGATGGCTACTTTGGTTATAGGAACAGTGACTCGACTCTGCCCGATGTTTTCGTAGAAGAGGCTTTTATTGCCACGAAGCTTTTTGGGCCCTTGCTTGCCAAGAACCCAAGACTTTTGGAAGTTGAGCTAAATGCCCTGGGCGCTGAGCTTAGGGTAAACCAGCAGGTAGCTAGCTGGATCGAGGCTATTCGGCAGAAGAGCGATTAAGGGCATCTGTCTGGTCGTGCCAGTTGATGCTCATGGGCTTTAGTTTTTCCTTGTTTAGATTGCCGTGGTGTCCACAGAATGTAAGCTCTCCTGACTCAAGTTGGACTCTGATAAATGCCTGTGCTCCACAAACATCGCAGCGGTCCGAATTAGTAAGTCTTGGTAGAGAGCTAGTTTCCATGGGGAAAATATAGCTTTCACAACCGACACTATTGCCGTGTTTCGTGCTGTTTCGCTATTCGCGAAGTGGCAGGAATGAAATGGCTGGTCAATCCCTTAGTGTTTCGGCGTGGAAAGCTATTCAGCACGGCACCTATCTGTTCTAGAGGGACTAGAGGCTGTTCGCAAGCGCCCCGGAATGTACATCGGGTCCACGGACACACGCGGTCTAATGCACTGTGTCTGGGAAATCATCGATAACTCAGTTGATGAAGCCCTCGCTGGTTATGGAAACCACATAGAAGTTGAATTGTTTGCCGACGGATCTGTTCAGGTGAGCGACCATGGACGTGGCGTTCCCGTAGATATCGAACCTAAAACTGGCCTAACCGGCGTCGAGGTTGTCTTCACCAAATTGCACGCGGGTGGAAAGTTCGGCGGCGGTTCCTACGGTTCTTCAGGTGGACTTCACGGAGTGGGAGCATCGGTAGTCAATGCCCTCAGTTCGAGACTTGATGTAGAGGTTGATCGCGGTGGTAAGACTCACGCAATGTCATTCAAAAAGGGTGAGCCAGGCGTGTTCGACGGCAAGGGTCCAGACGCCAAGTTCAAGCCATTCGTTAAAAAGAGTGAGCTCAAGGCAATCGGCAAGGTTGATAAGAAGAAGACCGGGACTCGAGTTCGGTTTTGGCCTGACAGGCAAATTTTCGATTCCAAAGCAGAGCTTTCACTGCCGGATCTTGAGGCCAGACTTAGACAAACGGCCTTCTTGGTTCCGGGACTTACTCTTTCTGCCAAGGACGCGAGTGGCAGGGAGATTAAGTTTGCTTTTGCTGGCGGCATAGCAGAATTCGTCAGCTTTCTAGCCAAGGACGCTGAACTTATCCCCGTTAAGCGAATCACTGCGAGCGACACTTTTACCGAAACCGTTCCCGTTCTGAATGCAAAGACCGGTTCCATGGAACCAACCGAAGTCGAGAGGACTTGCAAGGTTGATATCGCCATGCGATGGGGTCAGGGATACGAAACTGACGTCAGAACATTTGTAAACATAATCTCGACTTCAAAAGGCGGTTCCCACCTAACCGGATTTGAACAGGGGATAGTCAAATCCTTCAAGTCTGCGATTGACGCGAATGCAAGAAAGTTCAAGGCAACCGGATTAAAGATTGAAAAGGATGACATCCTCACTGGCCTGACAGCAGCCATTGCAGTTAGTTTTCCTGAGCCCCAGTTTGAAGGCCAAACCAAGGAGACCCTCGGTACTCCCGCAATCAAGGGAATTGTTTCTACTGCAGTTAGTAAGTACCTGGACCAATTCCTAGCTGGAAAGATCAGGGGAACAAAACAAGAGGCCGAGACTCTGCTCGAAAGGGTGGTAAGCGAGGCCAAGGCGCGCATAAGTGCTCGCGATGTTAAGGACACCCAGCGTCGAAAGAATGCCCTGGAGAGCTCCACACTTCCGGCAAAGCTTGTTGACTGCAGAGCCTCCGCCACCGAAGGTTCAGAGCTTTTCATTGTTGAGGGGGACAGCGCGCTTGGTACAGCCAAGCTGGCCCGCGACAGCGCCTTCCAGGCACTGCTGCCGATTCGTGGAAAGATTCTTAATGTTCAAAAAGCTTCCATCTCCGACATGCTTTCAAACGCGGAGTGCGCATCGATTCTTCAGGTGATCGGTGCTGGTTCTGGTAGAACCTTTGAGCTAGAAGCTGCGCGCTACGAGAAAATAATCCTGATGAGTGATGCCGATGTTGATGGTGCTCACATTCGGACACTACTGCTGACTCTTTTCTTCCGCTACATGCGACCTCTGGTCGAGGCAGGTCGAGTCTTTGCGGCAGTGCCGCCGCTTCATCGTGTCATTACTGGCACCGGTAAAAACAAAGAGACCACATACACCTACAGCCAGCAGGAGCTAATTGATCTATTGAAAAAGCTGGACAAGGCTGGAAAGTCCTATGAGATGCCCATTCAGCGCTACAAAGGTCTCGGTGAAATGGATGCGGATCAGCTTGCGGAGACAACCATGAACCCGCAGAAGCGGATGCTGCGAAGAATCAATGTGAAGGATGCAGCTGCAGCCGATGAAGTGTTTGAGCTTTTGATGGGTAATGAGGTCTCTCCGCGCAGAGATTTCATTGTCGATTCTGCGGATGAATTTGACCGCGAGAGAATAGACGCCTAGAGCGCGGCTGCGACAAAAGCGGGCACTTTCTTGCCGCTTCCATCACGCTTTGGTTCAATCGCTGGAGCCTTGATTTCCTTTTCGGACTCGTCAAAGAGTGTCGGATCCTTGCCTGCGAACTTCGCGAAGTAGAGCTGGTCCTCAGCCTTTAGGAATTTGTGGCAGCGAACTCCCTTTGAACCACGTCCCTGCTTGGGGAAGGTCTTAATGGGGGTGATCTTCACTGTTCCGGGATCGGTCTTGCCGAGCGATGAAGAGCTGTTGGCGGCTGTCACCAAAGCACCGCCCTCGATGACCTTTCCAAAGTAAATGGCCTTATCGTCCGTGTTGATTCCTGCCATTCCTGCAGCTGGAAGACCCTGGGGCCTTACGGCCTCGGCCATGAAGGTCAGAACATTGGCAGACGAGGTAACAAAACCAACGGTGTCACTGTCATCTGCTAGGCAGACACCAACGAGAGCGTCATCGTCTTTCAGGGCGATAAGCGAAACCTCGTGCTTGTCCGGCAGCGGACCTGAAATCCGCTTGACCACACCGTATGCAGTTCCCATGGCAATTGTGATCTCCTCTGACCATGGGATGATTCCAAGCGCCTTTGCCTTACTTCCGGCAAATTTTCCAGCCGCTATAGCTTTGCCATCAGGGATGTCACTGACGTGGACTTGCACGGCCTTTCCATCCGATAAAACTATTCCGATGTCGGATCGCAGACTGGTTTCTATCGCGAGCCCAGACCCAGCCCCGCTTGATCTTGATATGAGTCCGGTCGGGGAGAGGGTTACGACAGCCGGTTCATCAGCAAGTTCCTTAACCTGAGCGGGTACCTTTCTAACCTCCATGCCGATTGCATCAACCAGTTCAGTTCGTCGATCGTTGGCATGCTGCTTGCGGATCTCTGCAAGCTCCTTGGAAATAGTCTTCTTTAAGATCTTTTCGTCGCTGAGAATGCTCTTGAGCTCCTCAATCTCACGCTTTAGTTGCTCGGCTTCTGTCTCAAGCTCCAAAATGCTGAGTTTTGTCAATCTTCTTAGCTTCAGCTCGAGAATATATTCGGACTGTAAGTCGCTCAGATCGAAGACTTTGATTAGTCTCTTCTTTGCTTCTTCAGCCGTGTCGGATGAGCGAATAACCTCGATAATCTCGTCGATGTTGATTACCGCTAATTGAAGCCCCTCTATAAGGTGCAGTCTCGCCTGACGCTTTTCGAGTCGGTTCTTGGAGCGTCTTGTGGTGACCTCAACTCGATGCTCCAAATACAGCTTCAACAGATCCAGCAGACCTAGCTGCTGTGGCCGACCCTTCACCAGGGCTACGTTGTTTATCCCAAAACTCTCTTCGAGAGGTGTCAGTCGGTAGAGGGCTTCGATAACCGATTCGGGATCGACACCGCTTTTCAGTTCGACGACAAGCTTCAGACCGTTTTCTCGGTCTGTCAGGTCAACCACATTGTGAATGCCTTGAAGTTTTTTTCCATTTACGCCATCGCGGATTTTTTCAATAACGCGTTCGGGTCCAACAGACAGGGGTAGCTCTGTTATGACAAGCCCGGTTCTTCTTGGTGCGACAGACTCGACGCTGATCTTCGCACGCATCTTGAAAGAGCCTTTACCAGATTGGTAAGCCTCGCTGATTCCCTCTGCTACCAGAATTACTCCGCCACTTGGAAGATCGGGCCCTGGAATCAGCTCCATGATCTGTTCCAGAGAGGATTTGGGCTTTTGCAGAAGAAGTTGAAGGGCGTCTATCACCTCACCGAGATTGTGGGGAGGCATGTTGGTTGCCATTCCAACCGCGATGCCGCTAGCGCCATTTACCAGAAGGTTTGGAAACGCAGCAGGCAAAACCTCCGGTTCGGTTAGCTGGGCGTCATAGTTCGGAACAAAATCTACGGTGTCCTCATCCAGGGACTCATTTAGTGCAAGCGAGGCCTGGGTCAGGCGAACCTCGGTATAGCGCGCGGCAGCCGGGCCGTCATCCAGGGAGCCGAAGTTTCCGTGACCATCGATAAGCGGAAGTCGCAAGCTAAAGCTCTGTGCCATGCGGACCAGGGCGTCGTAGATTGCTCCGTCACCGTGGGGATGGAGCTTACCCATGACCTCTCCGGTGACGCGGGCAGATTTGACGTGACCTCTGTCTGGTCTTAGTCCCATTTCGCCCATCTGGTAGATGATTCGACGCTGGACAGGCTTTAGTCCATCTCTGACATCAGGTAGAGCGCGAGAGTAGATAACCGAGTAGGAATACTCAAGAAAGGACTGACGCATCTCCTGGGCGACATCAACGTCCAAAATGCGCTCTTGGTTTTTGGTCATATCTTTCAGCTGTGCGAAACTTGGCGGGTGTCTTTGACTTTACCCCGACCTCCTAAGGATTTAGGGGCTATTCGACACGTGTTCGCATCTGCTCTGGGAAGTGTTTCGGGAGTTATCAATCCACTAGAACTTCCGCCCAAGGATAGGGTCCTGGTGGTTCTGATCGATGGGCTTGGTTCAGAGAATCTTCGTCAACGAGCTGGCCATGCACCTTTTCTAAATGAGCACTTCCGCCGCGGCAAGAGCATAAGCGCTTCCTTTCCCGCAACCACTTCGGTCAACATCGGAAGCTTGGCAACGGGTCTTATGTCAGGCGAGCACGGTCTGATTGGACATCAGGTTTGGGATCGCAAGGAAAACGAGAGAATCAATCTTCTGGTGGGCTGGAACGAGCGGACCGATCCGGAGAAGTGGCAGCCACATCGACTTGTAAGCGAGGAAGCATTCAGTCTGGGAATCGCATGCAACGTGATAGCAGCAGAGGAGTATCGCAACACCGGTTTCACCAGAGCGACCATGCGGAAGGCCAACTTCATTGGTGCCGATTCGATTGATCAAAGAGTCAGTAGAGCGATTGAGATAGCAAACTCAAAGGAGCCTTCAATAAGTTACGTCTACTTCCCAGAGCTCGATAAGTATGGCCATCAAAACGGCTGGACATCGACCGGCTGGGCATCAATTCTCGAACAGATAGATGCGGGCCTAAAACTACTCTCGAGCAAAATGGGAAGTGCGGGGCTAGTAATCACTGCCGACCACGGAATGGTTGAAACTGCGCGAGACAGGCAGGTCAGACTCGATGATCAGCTTGCTGGACTGAGCCTTGAATTCTTTGGGGGAGACACCAGAACTAGCTATCTCTACTTCGCTGAAGCTTCGGATGCCAAGGTAGCAATCGAAAGACTGAGTAGCCTTAGCTATGCATATGGGGCACACACCACCATCGAGCTTATTGATGCTGGTTGGTATGGATCGATCGGAACCGAGGCATCTCAGCGCCTACCGGAAGTGGTCTTGCTAGCCAAGAGCAACTACACGCTCTACCACTCAAACTTCTCCAAGCAGCGCGCATTCGACATGATCAGCCATCACGGCTCCATCTCAGATGCTGAGCTAAAAGTCCCGCTTATCCGTATCGGTTTCTGAGTTCGCGGTTCCAAGAACAATCTCATCCCAACTTGGAAGAGAGGTTCTGCCCTTTGCGGGAGCTGGTCTAACTGTTTCTTCTTGCGGCTGTCTTCTTGCCCGGAGCTCGTCTACCCGATCCAAAACAGAAGCGGTCTGCTCCACAACTTCGTAGCGCTCTTCCGAATAGACAGGAGCTGGCTCACTCGCAGCCGGGAGAGTTGCAGTAACCAGATCTCTTTGAGAGTGCAGCAGAGTGAGATTGGTTGCTGAGTTGTCTAGTGGCTCCAGCAAACGGTTTCTTGGATCAAACCGAAAGTGCATGGTGGTGTCTGATACCACCTCGAGGTGCCACTGATCGTTCTGTCGGTAGACGCGCCTTGATGCTCCGGGGTGGTCTCTATCTAGAATCTCACCCATGGCGCTCATGCGGTTCCCATCGGCCATTTGCACTGATAGAGCTGCCTCGAGCATGAAGCGGAGCTCGTCGAGAATGGGCGCTGCGAATGGTTCCAGGGAAGACGTGCTGACACCCAGCTCAGCGGCCAGGGATTCAACGCTTTCACCGGCCCTGAGCCTTGATTGAATCTCTTTAGGCGAGATGTCAGCGGCTTGGTTTCGAACTGTGGGTCTGAGTGCTTGGCTGAGCTCCTCGTCCAGCAGAGCTGTGTGCCTCAGTCCATCGGGAGACTCAAAGGTGAGGGTGTTGCCATCCCTTGAAATAAACCTCAGTTCCATTTGCACTCCTTAGCTGGCATATTCCCACCCAATTCGGCCTAGGGGAGGCTTTTCGATAGGCGAGTTATGAACAGTTTTTCTATATCGCGAGCCTGATTTGCAAAATTTCCCCAGCCAAGGCATAGTTCTCGCGTAAATCTCGGGAGGCTCAATGGCGACTGATTACGACGCCCAGCGTAAGACTGACGATGAAACTGAGTCGTTGGAAGCTATCAAAGAACGTATTCCTGCCAAGCCCACAATCTCCGACGATGACACAGATGCTGTCGACTCATTTACGATTCCGGATGTTGTAAACGAAGAGCTTGAGGTTGTGGTTCTTCCCCAGCAGGATAACGAGTTCACCTGCATCAGCTGCTTCCTCGTGAAACCCAAGGCTCAGCTGGGTAAAAGAAGCAAGCTAGGCCCGGTCTGCAAGGAGTGCAACAGCTAACTCTTTGGGCCTTCTCGTGCTGATCACCAGATACGGCGTTGGATCGTCTTTGTCTTCAATTTCAATTTTTACTGCTGTCTTTACATAACCCCGAATCAGCATTCGAGCTCTTGCATCAGATTTGACTCCGAGCGTCTCGCGTAGTGAATCCTTCGAGAGCTCGGTAATCTCTCCCATCACATTCAGCGGAACATTGAATCTTCCCACTCGCATACTCTTCGAAACCTCTATCACGGGAGAGGAGAAATAGGCAGTCAGGAGCACACTTACCCCACCTATTAGACAGACCGCCAAACCGACTTCGAGACCAAAGGGCATAGCAGCAAGAAGCAGCATTGGGAAAGATAGCGATAATGCGAGCCAAATACCTATCGATGGGTAGAGGCGTTCCCGGAATCTCACCCAGATAGATTACGCTCGTGGGGTGAGCGTGGAAGTACTTATCGTTGCGGAAGAGGGATTTCTTCCAACCTATGCCAACCCTGGAGATGCTGGGGCAGATCTCAAGTCCACTGAGGACGTAGTGATTCCCGCGCGCAGCAGAGCTCTGGTAAAAACTGGAGTTCGTATCGCTCTTCCAAATGGCTTTGTCGCACTGGTTCATCCGCGCTCTGGGCTGGCAGCCAAAAGCGGAATCACTGTGCTAAATACCCCCGGAACAGTTGATGCCGGTTACCGCGGTGAAATTATGGTCACCCTATACAACACAACCGACGCGGACTTTGCCGTCAGCCGTGGAGACCGTATCGCTCAACTAGTAATTCAGCAGGTTGAGCATGCAAACTTTGTGGCTGTCTCTGAGCTTCCAGACTCAGGCCGCGGCACAGGCGGTTTCGGTTCGAGCGGAAAGAATTAGTTTGGAAAAGGTTGCACCGCTTGATCGGGACAAGTCGGGTCCGTTTGATGTCAGTGAAGTCGGCCTCCTGACTCCCTACTTAGACTTTGGGTCAATTCGAATTGCTCCAAAACCAGAGATGCAAATTCGGGCAGATGTGGATGAGGCCAACAAGCGCATCGTCGCCATCACTATCGAGATAAATAAGCACCGGATGCAGCTGCAGGCGTTTGCAGCGACAAGATCCGAGGGGCTCTGGCTTTCAACCCTTGAGGCGCTTTCCAAATCTGTTTCTGATCAGGGAGGGGAGAGCGCTAAGCGTTCAGGACCTTTGGGCATAGAGCTATTTGCCCAGGTGCCAAACCCAACACGCAACAGCATCTTTATCGGTTGCGATGGACCCAGATGGTTTCTACGCGGTGTAATAACTGGTGACGATCTTTCGGGTCCTGACTATCTAGAGATGATTTCGGTTTTCCGCCAGACCGTTGTTAACCGAGGAGACGTGGCTTTGCCACCCGGAGACCTTTTGCCCCTTAGATTGCCGGTAGGAAATGAGTAACGAAGATAACGTCGCTAAGCGACTGGGACTGAGTAAGAACGGCGAGAGCTACCAGCTAGATGGAAAATCGCTCCTTTCAGGTATTGGGGGTGGGCTGGGAATTGCCGAGGCGGTGCTTCCTGCGACGACCTTCTCAATAGTTTTTGCAATCACTCAGCAGGCGCTGCCAGCAGTGGCATCCGCTGCGACTCTTTCTCTGATTTTCATACTTATCAGGCTTTTACGAAGACAGGGGATTCAGCAGTCAATTATTGGAGCTCTGGCAATTGCACTGGCTGCGTTTCTTGCATTGCGCGACGGTGGCCAGGCAGCGGACTACTTCGTACCCGGATTCTTCACCAATGCTGCCTATGGCAGCGTGCTGCTTGTATCCGTTCTTATTCGTCGCCCGCTAATGGGGTATGTAACCCAGCTGCTGTTCGGATTGAACAACTGGCGAACATCCCGTGAATACAAAAGACTTCGGCTAATCACACTGATCTGGGTTGGCTTCTTTGCGCTTAGGCTGCTGGTTCAGGTTCCTCTCTACTATGCGAACCTGGTGGAGCTTTTGGCCGCATCGAGAGTTGTGATGGGAGCGCCTGCATACGCTGGGCTATTGGCTCTCACCTGGATCTTGATGAAGCGGATAGCCAACGATGAGAAGGGTAAATTAGAGGGTGAATCCAAGGAGAAATCAGATGGCGAGTAGCTTTTCGGCCGAGAAAACCCTCGAGGTCAATGGCAAGAAGTACAAGTACTACAGCATGTTGGAACTTGACGCTAAGAAGCTTCCCTATTCGCTAAAGATTCTGCTGGAGAACATGCTCCGCACCGAGGACGGTGCCAACGTAACCGCAGATCACGTCAAGGCTCTAGTGAACTGGGACCCAGCGGCAGAGCCCGACACCGAGATTCAGTTCACCCCGGCCAGGGTAATCATGCAGGATTTCACCGGTGTTCCCTGTGTCGTTGACCTTGCGACAATGCGCGAGGCTGTGGCTGACCTTGGGGGAGACCCTCAGAAGATTAATCCGCTCGCACCAGCGGAACTGGTGATTGATCACTCCGTTGTCATTGATGTAGCTGGAACATCAGATGCCGCAGAGAAAAATGTCGAATACGAATATCAGCGCAACGGTGAGAGGTATCAGTTCCTGAGGTGGGGACAAACAGCCTTTGACAATTTCAAGGTCGTCCCGCCCGGCACAGGCATCGTTCACCAGGTCAACATTGAGTATCTGGCCAGAGTGGTTATGACCAAAGAGGTTGATGGTGTAACACTCGCATACCCGGATAGCTGTGTTGGAACAGATTCCCACACGACCATGGTGAATGGTCTGGGTGTCCTCGGATGGGGTGTTGGCGGTATCGAAGCGGAGGCAGCGATGCTTGGACAACCCGTGTCGATGCTTATCCCCAAAGTTGTTGGATTCAAACTAACCGGTGCTATTCCAACCGGCGCTACCGCAACTGACGTTGTCTTGACAATTACCGAGATGCTCAGAAAGCACGGTGTGGTTGGAAAGTTTGTTGAATTTTATGGAAGTGGTGTTTCTAAGGTGCCACTGGCCAACAGAGCAACTATCGGCAACATGTCTCCCGAGTTTGGCTCAACCGTAGCCATCTTCCCAATTGATGAGGTAACTCTCGATTACCTAAGGACAACGGGTAGGACCGAGGATCAAATTGCTTTGGTAGAGGCCTACACCAAGGCGCAGGGACTCTGGCACGATCCTTCAGTCGAGCCCGTCTACTCGGAATACCTAGAGCTCGATCTATCAAGCGTTGTTCCCTCCATCGCAGGACCAAAGCGCCCGCAGGATCGAATTCCGCTAGCGATGAGCAAGTCGGCCTTTGCTAAGGATGTTAAGACCTACGCAACCAGGGCGTTTGAGCCAGTTTCTGTTAGCGGAAAAGATTTCAAGCTTGAACACGGTGCAGTCACCATTGCTTCGATTACCTCCTGCACCAACACATCTAACCCCTCAGTGATGCTGGCAGCTGGCCTACTGGCAAAGAAGGCTGTTGAAAAAGGTTTGAAGGCAAAGCCCTGGGTAAAGACCTCACTTGCACCTGGCTCCAAAGTTGTAACTGAGTACTACGAAAAGGCCGGTCTGACCCCATATCTGGACAAGCTTGGCTTCAATCTGGTCGGCTACGGCTGCACCACCTGCATAGGAAACTCGGGTCCGCTAGCCGAAGAGATCTCATCAGCGATAAATGAAAATGAACTTGCAGTCTCTGCCGTTCTTTCAGGAAATAGAAACTTCGAAGGGCGCATCAATCCAGATGTGAAGATGAATTATCTTGCATCCCCGCCATTGGTGATCGCCTATTCACTTGCCGGCACCATGGACTTTGACTTTGATGCCGAGCCTTTAGGCAAAGACTCATCGGGAACGGATGTATTCCTCAAAGACATCTGGCCTACACCTGAAGAGGTCCAGATGACAATCGACTCTTCTATCACAAGCGAGATGTTCACAAAGCAGTATGCATCCGTATTCGAGGGCGATCATCGCTGGAAGTCGATTCCGACACCCGAGGGTGCAGTGTTTCAGTGGGATGAGAATTCAACCTATGTCCGCAAGGCCCCCTACTTTGATGGACTGAGTAGGACTCCATCCCCGATGACGGATGTCGATGGTGCGAGAGTTTTGGTAAAGCTAGGCGACTCTGTAACTACGGATCACATCTCTCCGGCAGGTTCCATAAAGGTCGATTCTCCAGCGGGTAAGTACCTGCAGGAGCGAGGAGTATCTAGGGTCGACTTCAACTCTTATGGCTCACGGCGCGGTAACCACGAGGTCATGATCCGAGGAACCTTCGCGAACATCAGACTTCGCAATCAGCTTCTTACTGATGTTGAAGGACCCTACACACGCGATTTCACCAAATCCACCGGAGATAGGGTCTTTATTTTCGACGCAGCGGAAAGCTACCGCAGCGAGAAAACCCCTCTGGTAGTTCTAGCGGGTAAGGAATATGGCAGTGGATCATCTAGAGACTGGGCTGCCAAGGGAACCTCGCTGCTTGGTGTCAGAGTCGTTATTGCCGAGAGCTTCGAACGTATTCACCGAAGCAACCTGATCGGCATGGGAGTTCTACCACTTCAGTATCCCGCGGGACAAACAGCACAGAGCCTCGGGCTTGATGGAACAGAAGTGTTCTCAGTTACCGGCATAGTCAAACTAAAC
>JACCDP010018099.1_pt1 | contig 14216 bp, 21 predicted proteins | sample 7445841 | NCBI WGS metagenome assembly JACCDP01 (sample SAMN15323441, study PRJNA562643) | freshwater metagenome | isolation source: river surface water | place: USA:Blue River Watershed | collected 2017-08-17
AAGCCCTGCGTCAAAATGATAAGCGTGATTTTGAGTACCTAGCGGTTCTTGAGAGTTTTTATTTTTAATAAAAGAAGATATTCCATACTCTATCATTCTTCCATTCCAACTAGCCAAATGAATAGGTATGTTTTTTGAAACATAAGAGATTAAAAGAGGATAAGAAGCAAAATAATTTGGAGTAGCCGCTGAGTCTATAGGCTCTATATATTGTTTGTCTTTTATCCAATCCTTAAAAAATACCCCAAGTTTAGGAAGGGCTTTGCTATGTTTCATAAACTCTATTTCATTGCATCCATAGTCATTTACTTCATTATTTACTATTCCTCTTAAAAATCCTGTGCTTCCCTCGCCTACACCAATAGTTTTTATTTTGCTTGACTCTATTACAGTAACTTCGTGATTTTTATGTACCGACTTAATAAGTAGTGCTGCAATCCAACCAGAAGTTCCACCACCAACAATAACTATTTTCATAGAACTAAACCAAAATGCTTTAATATAAATATAGTAGCCAAAATTGACCAAAGAATATTAAACCAAATAAGTGTAGGTATGGTTTTTACAGTAGATGACCATATAAGACCTAAACTAGACACTAATGCAAATATGTAAAGCCACCAAATACTTATATCAAATAAAAGTCCTGGAATAATAATTATTCCTTTAGCAACAAAAGCAAAGAATTCAACTGTATTTGCCTTTGTCCAATACTTTTTGTGCCCCATTGTTTTTAAGGCAACAAGCCACTGCAAATGATTAGAATACATACTTTATCTTCTTTCTAAATAGGCCTATCGTGAATCCATGTAACAATTGCGTATTTTGTTCCATCTTTCACTGGATGAGCAATATGTCTGTATGGATATGTAGAAGGAAAGAGCAAAAGCATACCTGCTTTTGGTTTAATTTTTACTCCAAAATTAACAAATTCAACTTCTCCACCCTCATAGTCGTCATTAAGATAGACTATTGCGGACACTGCTCTACCTAAACCAGTCCCACCGTCAGCATGGGCTTTATATTCTTGACCAGTAGAGTATCTAAGCATATTGTAACCTTCGTGATGTAATTCATCAATATCATGCTTTCTAGCATATGGAACTGTTGTTGCTAAAAGTAACATATACATTTGGTTATGGACTTGTTGAGCAACAACATTACTTTGCTCAATTGCGCTTCTACTTATTTCTGTTTGATAGTTTGTTCTATAACTTTGAAGTATTCCTTGTTGGATAGTTCCAGCCTTCATCCAACTCATGCCAGAATAGGGGGTCGTACACTCTTTTTCTATCAATTTTATTGTTTGTTTTGGGTCGGGCCAAGCGTTTTCAAAAATATCAATACACCCACCTACGGTCTCGGTTGGGTAAAGTTCTCCTGGAAACATATTATTTATCATTAGTGTCATTTTTTCTCCTATCGTTTGTACAACATTCTATCAAAATATTTTGTGTTTTCCTGTAGAATCGCTAAAAAAGTGATATGTTTGGACTATTAGTCAGGAGTTGTGTAAATGAAAATAGCAGTATATACTATAGCGTTGAACGAAGAGCAGTTTGTCGAGACTTGGTACAACTCTGTGAAAGACGAGGCAGACTACCTGCTTATTGCTGACACGGGCTCAACGGATGGAACTGTCGAGAAAGCCCGTGCTTTAGGTATCAATGTTGTCTCTATCTGGGTAAAGCCTTGGCGCTTTGATGTAGCCCGCAACGCATCTCTTACCCTTGTGCCACCTGATATGGACTACTGCATTCCACTAGATATGGATGAGATTATGCTTCCAGGTTGGCGTGCTGAACTTGAGAAAGCATTTGCTGATGGCGCAACTCGTCCACGCTATAACTATATTTGGAATTGGAATCCAGACGGAACTCCTGGACTTACCTTTGGTGGAGATAAAATCCACGCTCGTCAAGGCTACCGCTGGAAGAATCCAGTACACGAAGTCTTAACTCCAGACCGCATAGTTGAAAAACAATTTTGGACTCAAGCAACTATGGAACACCATGCTGACAACACAAAGTCTCGTGGCCAATATTTAGGTCTACTCAAGGCATCTGTCGATGAAGACCCGAGTGATGACAGAAATACTTTTTACTACGCAAGAGAGTTGTTTTTCTACAACAAATATGTAGAAGCAACAGCAGAGTTCAAACGCCATCTATCTTTACCTAATGCCAGATGGGCACCAGAGCGTGCTGCATCTATGCGCTACTTAGGCAAGATAAATAAAGAAGAGGCTGAGTTGTGGTTTACCTTAGCCGCACGAGAATCTCCAGGAAGACGTGAGCCGCACGTTGATTTGGCTAAGTATTACTACGCTAATGGAAATTGGAAACTTTGCTACGAGCAGTCAACTGCTGCTTTGGCAATAGAAGAAAAGCCCCTTGAGTATCTTTGCGAGGCTGAAGCGTGGGGATACACTCCATATGACATGGCATCAATTTCTGCTTATAACTTAGGTATGTATAAACAAGCCTACGACAATGCTGTAAAGGCTTTAGAGATTGGCCCAGATACAGAAAAAGAAAGACTCAAAGCAAACCTATCCTTCTGTGAGGCAAAACTAAATGACAACTAATGACTATCCAAACTGGTTTACTACAAATGGTGCTTCTCAAAATTTTGCATCTCACCTATCTAAGTTCAAAGATGTAAAAGTAAATTTTCTTCAACTAGGAGCCTACACAGGAGATGCCACCAAGTGGCTTTTTGAGAATGTTCTTACTCACCCAGAATCAACTCTTACAGATGTTGATACGTGGGAAGGCTCTGACGAAGAGGAACATAAGCAGATGAACTGGCAAAGCGTTGAGTCTGTCTATGATGAGAAAAATTCTCAGTGGCTCTCTGAGTCAAGATTATTTAAGAAGAAGATGACTACAGATGAGTTTTTTGCATCCAACGACAAACAATTTGACTTTGTTTATGTAGATGCTGACCACACAGCAATGGCTGTTCTCAAAGATGGAATTCATGGGTATGACTGTCTAAAAGTAAATGGAATTCTTGCTTTTGATGATTACAGATGGGGCGCTCATCTACCAGTAAAAGATAGACCTCAGGCTGGTGTAGATGCTTTTAGAGTTGCTCATTGGAACAAGACATCGCTCCTTGAGGCTAATCAACAGGTTTGGTTGAAGAAGATTTCCTAGGTTTACGGTTCTTCTTTAGTTTTTCCTTTTGTTGTTTAGCAAGTTTTTCTGCTCGCTCTACTTTGTAAGCATCAACTGCGTTCGCACTCGTGCGACTTCTCCAAGCAAAACCACACTCAGTACAAGTAACAATTTTTGCTGTAGTCCAACGCCCCGTTGTATCTAATTGAGCAACAGAAGTTTCTAGTTTGTTTGGTCGTGCAGTGCAGTATGGACAATTTGGGAACCTGCGTCGTCTAGTTTCTTCTCCTAAATATGAAACAGACAGCGCTCTGCGAATTTCCACTTCATCTTTTCCTCCCCAGATTCCCCATATTTGACGATGCTCAAGAGCCCACTGTAAGCACTGTGAACGCACAGGGCAGGAGAAGCAAAGGTTCTTAGCCGTATATTTTTGAGAGAAATCTTGGGAGAAAAAGTGGTCTATGTATGTCCGATTTTCAGGAAGAGCGCATAGGGCATTGCGTTGCCACTCTAGATTGTTTACTGGTTTCCACACATAGATAACTCTACACTAATAGTGTATAAAACTATCGACTAAACACACTATTACTTTATTTGTCTATTTCCACCCAAGTTACTGGCTGAATGTTTTCTAATATATCACCATAATCACTTTCGCCAAGTTCATCGCAAGCAATCAATTCAAAATCTGCTTCTAGAACTCCAGCCCATCCACTACTAACAATTCCCTTATCTACTGCCTTAAAAGCATCTCCTAGGCCGTCGCAGACCCCATCTCGTTGAAGGGCAGAGGCTAGTGCACGTTTGACTAATTCATTTTCTATATCAATATGCTCAACGGTGTAATACACAACTGAGTCAGAGTTCTGGAAAGAATACCCAGAGCCGTCCCACTCAATCCATAACTCTTGTCCTGGTCTTGCGTCTTTTGCCACAACTACCCTAACTATTCATCGTCTATAACATTATCTAAATTGAACTCAAAGTTCTTTGCTGAGTCCTCACCAAAAAAGTACACAGTCTGTGGGTCCACTAAAGTATAGATACCAGCAATGGTAACTGTCCCGCACATACAACATATTTCAACAGACCCATGGTTGACAATCTCTGGACTATCTACCCCAATCAATTTCATCAGGATACTTCCAGACTCATTCATACTCTCTGGTTCCCAACGAGAGTGCTCATCTAGCCAGCACATCTCGCATACTGCCATAGGTACTTGAACAGGTTCGGCTGCCATAGATCAATTCTAGTTCCTTTTAGTATCCTAGATTTGTTGTCAAAGCATCAACAACAATCCCTTTGCGTCTTCTAATGGCGTTCCTGTCCTCAGGGGTAAGTCCTCCCCAAAAGCCAAAAGATTCATACTTTATGGCCCACTCTCCACATTCAGAGACGTGAACACAAGAATTACATAATTGCTTTGCTACTGCATAGTCAGCAACAGATGGTAGGTCAGACCTATCATCTTTGTCCTCTAAGTAAAAGAAACTTGCTCCAACTTCAGCACACAGCGGTTGATTAAAAGTCCAAGGCTCCTTAGCCACAAAATACCCTTCCCAAGCATTTGATTACTTATTTTTGTTTTCAAGCGCTCCTACTTCATAACCGCAACCTGCATAGCCAGCAATATCAATCCATGTGTCAGGTTGATATCCAGACTTAGATGCGTAGCGGGCAACCTTTAGCCCTACCATCATCATCGCAACGTCTTCATTACTTATTGGAATTCCAAGAATTACAGACCAAATCTTTGCTGTTCTTTCAAAATTATCTTCAGGTGCGCCATATTGTTTATTGCGGTCACTAGAAATAATTTTTGCTGCTTCTCTAAGAGCCTCAACCCGTAAAGGATTTTGTTCTGGTAAAGAACTATCTGTTGTCATTTTTTATCCTCGCTGTAACTTCTACTTGATAACCTAGGCTTTTCTCTGCGTCAGTAACCATTACTTCATAGTTAGCATACTTTAGTGGGTCTTCAGAGTCGTTGTCTATAAATGAAGAAATACTCTCTTTAATTTTGCTGAGTACTTCTTCCCTGTTATCAGCAAGAAAACTAAACTTGTAAGTCATAGAGTTCATTGCTATACCAGTTTTTCTAAATTTTCTGGCTTAAAGTGTGCGCCATCTAGAACAGGAGTTTTACCATCGTCTGTCTTAACAATGATGTCTCCATAGCGAACTCCGACAACTCTGCCTCTACGACCATTCATCTTTGCTTTACCAGATTCATCATCAAAAGCGTCAAAAGATACCCTTACAGTATCAGCCACCTTGAGTGCACCCGCTTGAGCCTTTACCCACTTTTCATTCTTATCTTCAGGTACAAGAGCATGACCCTGAGCAAGTTTTCCAAAGACATCAATAATCTCTTTTGAGTTACTGATTTTCATAGACTTGTTCTTTTCTTTAATCTGTTCCCAGACTTCTAGTAACTTGAGTACAGAGTCGCCAACAGCCTTTTTAGTTTTGTTCTGAGTAAGTTGTTCTTTTACCCAGTCCATATCTGTATCGGACATTTTTCCTCCTTCTAGTTTGTGTATGTTTTTTGGAGCAACACGTTGCCCAAATTTTCCTTGACATTAGACCAAGACGGTAGTGTTTCTGTGTATAACTCTTTTTGCCGTCTTGCTAATTCAAGTCTATGTTCTGGTGTCATAGCCTCAATCGCCGCTGGAAGCATTGACCATTCGCTGCCTAAATGAACAGTCTGACGCCAGTCAGTTGCCACAGGTACGCCCACAAATAGCGCCTGAGACAGGCTAGGAAGCCACCAAGGGTTTCCATCTTTGTAGACTGAGATAAGGGCTCCAATAGAGTTATCTAGACGCTCTAAGATGCTTTCATTGGCTTCCCACTTGCTTTGTCTGTAATTTACAACAGGCTTAGTAATATTTTCAATTGTTCTGCCAGACCACTTAGTTTTTTGATTATCTAGGCACCAATAATCTCCATCAACTAGTTTGGTTCTGTAGCGTTGAATCTCCAAAAGCACTGAATCTGGGGCAACTAGAAACAACTTGTTGTTGTCTATTGTTGGTATGTATTTAGATATAACCTCTGATTTAGACCAAGGGTATGAAGGAATAATAGTCTTAGGCCATACTTCCGTGTATAACTTAGTTAGCCCAGAGAAGATGTTGGCGTAGTTTTCTTTTTCTAAAGCCTGATTGTATTCACGCTTCTTTGAATAAAAAGGTTTTACTAAAGATTGTGGGTTGAGGTATATCTCTCTAAGGCCAGCATAAATTTTGTGTGGGTCTGGGGTGTCTACAAATAAAGAAAGATTGCCTAGTTCAGATGCGTGTTTAATGACGGAAAGTGCGCCATAAATTCTATGTGAAGTTACATTTGTTGGTGAAGATACTCCAACAACTACCGAGTCAAATTGAGATAAATACTCTTTGTCATATGTTACTGATGGACTATCCCAGACAACTTCGCATCCAAGTTCGGTAAGAGCCATATTGATAATTCCAGCAAAGGAAGGCGTCTTCTCATTAGAGTATTTAGATGCGTGGGATGCTGTACATCCAGTAAGAAATACTTTCATCGGCCCTTCCTTTTTTAAGGATTATTAGGTGCTGCACTTACTTCCTTATAAGCGCAACACCTAATAACCACATTTATTTATTTAGAACGGTGCTGCTGGAGCAGCGGCTACTGCTGATGGCGCTGGAGCAGGTGCTGGCGCTGGAGCAGGAGCAGGTGCAGGTGCTGGAGCAGCGGCACTTACAGGTGCTGCTGTTGTCTGTGCAACTGCTGGATAGTAGTTCTTGATTTCGTTCTTCTTTTGTCCTTGCCAAGTACGTGTTCCTACTTGAGCACGGAAGCGACGACCAACAATGATTTGCTCAATCTGAGCATTTGATGGCTGTGGCTGTTGCATGAAGTATTCCTTTGGCAGACCAAGAGCGTGCATCTTCTTGAAGAAGATACCTAATGCTGCTTGACTGTCTGGAGATACAACGAGATTGTCCCAAACAAGACGCTTATTGTGAGCACCGCCCTCAACTTGTGCCTTGATTGCGAACATGGTTTTGCCGCTCTGTGAAACCTTTGCTGTTGCTTCAAGGACTACTAAATCGTAGTCACCGTCTGGCAGAGCATCGTAGGTTCCAGTCTCGCCGGCTTCCTTGATGAGATCGCTCCAATTGAGAGTACTCACTCTGTTACCTCTTTCTTAGTTGTTGTTGTTGCTGTTTGTCGTGGTCCGAAAATCATGTCTAACATTCGGTCAACTGACAAATTTTCCTGTTCAACGATTGCGCCGAGGCGTCCTTGGACACGCTCACCCGCTTCGTATTCGTTTGTACGTTCAACATACATACGTCGCACCTTCTGTGGTGCTTGCATAGGGTCAATGCTTTGGTGTTGTTCCAAAGTTATAGCCCCGAGAATGTCGTAGAAGTATGGTGCTTGAATCTGCAATTGACCTTGTAGGTAAGGACGATGACGCCCATCCTGTGAGGTCTTTGACATTGCTGTAAGCACTACTGCTTCTAACGGATTGGTTGGATGCATTGTTAAATCTCGCAAGTCCCGGAGAAGACCACCCATGTGGCGAAGTAATTCGCCCCACTGTTGCATCTTCATTTGCTCAGTTCCAGCAATACTGTCCATACACTTAACTTGGAGTTCAGAGATTGAGTCAATAATCAAACTCTTGAAGTGATGCTTTCCAAGTTGTAGCCATTGATATGTTTTGATAACTGTGTCGTAGTCACGAACTTGAACTACAACAGTATCCCAACTTCCATCTGCAATTGGTGGTTCTTCTCGCAGTGGGTCCCAGTACTTGACAACGATAGGCAGGAATCGGTGCCCGCCTTCAACGTCAAGCATTAGGCGAGGATATGGTGCAGTTACAGCAAAGGTTGATTTACCAACCTTGCTTTCTCCGTAAACCATAACCGTTAGAGAGCGTTGAATTTCGCCCATTGTCACTCGCTTCCTGTTTTGTCTGTGTCATAGTATGCATAAGGATCTTTTTCCTCATACGAATCGCTAAGTGCTTGTTCAACGGCGCTTCCGTCATCAAACATTGGGCAGATAGCGAAGAATTGGCATTTCCACTTACAATCTCTACTGGCTCGTGGATATACATGGAACGCAGGATTTTCTCCAGCGTCTAGTGCTGTTCTGATTCTCATTAGGTCAGCAATAGTTCCGTGAATGCGTTGCCAGAAAGAACGCATTGTGAAGATATTGTGCCTAATCTCAACGTGGTCATAGAAAGGTGGCTTTGCTGCCGCAGTTCTACGTACCTTCTTTAGAAGAGTAAAGATTCCGCCCTCTGAGCGCTCTTTCTCATCAAACTTTGAAGACTCTAAAAGCATATAAGTCATAACTTGCTCATTCATATGAGCCATACTTGAAAACTCAGATAGCGAGCCACCAACAGTTTTGAAGTCGCGGAATAAGCGAACACCATCTGCCTTACGACGAACACGCATATCAAGTTTTCCTTGAAGTTCTACAGCACCATTGAACAATGGAGCAATAATTTTTTCTTCAGTAGAAATCATTTCAAGTTCGGCATCAATTCCATTTTCTTCTACCCACTGCTCATAGCCTTCAAGCATAATGCGACCAAGTTCTGCTTCTGTCTCTAAGTCATTGACATCTCTAAAATCAGCAAGAAGAAGTTGTTTATCTTTTTCTACAAGTTCTGAGTGTGCCTGTAGTAGTGGAGTTCCTTGAGCGTAGTGAGCATCTAAGGCTGCGTGGATACGGGTTCCAAGTGCTAGAGCACCTGTCATATCTTTTTGCTTTGGCTGTAGACGACGATAATAATTAAGCCACCAACGTCTGCGACAATCTTTGAATGTCTGTAATTCTGAGTTTGAAAGTCTTATGATTTCACTCATAACTTGCCCGCCTTGTCATCTTGTAGAAGTTTGAGCAACTGGTCTTTGTCCCGAACAATCTGCTCAAAGTTGTCGGCTTTAGTTTCAAGAACTTGAATTACTCGTTCTTCAATACTTCCTTCAGTTACATAGTCGGTAATCACAATTGAATCGTGTACCTCGCTTCCAATTCTATGAACTCTATCCAACACCTGCTTATGGTCTACCAAAGACCAAGGCCTCTGAAGCATAATCAAGCGACGAGCAGCAGTCAAGGTGATTCCTACTCCACCTGCCTGTGCTGTAAACAAAATCCACTTTATTGCACCAGACTGGAAATCGTCAATAGCCTTCTGGCGTTCATCTTCATCTTGGTCTCCAGTAATTAGCCCGTGAAGAATTTTTTTCTTTGTTAGTTCTGCGCTGAGAAGATTGATAAGTTGCTTAGATACAGCACAAACGGCAACAGAATCATCACCAAAATCTCCGTTATCAATATCATCCATCAACGCTTCTACCTTACAAGAAGGAGAGTCAAGAACGGCTTTAATTTCTCCTGTTGACTCATTTGTGTCTAGCGTTGCGTATGAACTAGCAAACTGTAGAAGTCTAATTGTTTGTGTCAAAACACTAGGGGCTGTCAAAGTATCTCCAGAACCAAGTTCAGCAATCATTAGGTCACGCATTTGCTCGTAAGCCTTCTTCTGCTTTGTTGACATCTCAACATCACGACGCTCATTCATTACAGGTGGAAGCCAAGGAAGTACAACCTTCTTGAGCATACGACGCATAACTGGATTTACAGATTTATAAAACTCATCCTGCATTGCTGGCTTTACGCCAATAACCATCATCCCGCCAAAAGCATTGAGCATTGTGTCGACCATTCGGTCAATCCACTTTGTCTTGCTAGGCCAGTCTTTTGGAGAAATCCAATGAAGAATGGACCAAAGGTCCACGACATTGTTAGCAATTGGTGTTCCAGTAAGAGCAAAACGAATTTTGGCATCTCCACTAGCAGCCCACAAAGCACGACTCTGCTTTGACTTAGGGTCTTTAGAACGGTGAATTTCATCAGCAATTACAGATTTGAAATCAATATTATTTAGTTCACGAAGATGTACTTCACATCTAGTCTCACTAATCTTTTCATCTTGTCCACCGCAAGCACGGCAACGAGTCAAAGCAACAGAGCCATAAGGAGCAAGACGTGAGTGAGTTCTTAGAGACTCCCAGTTGATAATAAATACCTGTGCTGGGTCTTCAAATTGACGCTTGCGCTGAACGGCAGAACCCTTGATTACCTGTGTAGGAACCTCTGGCCACCATTTTGTAAACTCTCGTGCCCAGTTCTTTTTCAACGTGTTAGGGCAAACAATCAAAACTGGAAAGACTTCTTCTCCTCTTTCGTGGAGCATTTTGAGAGCACGGATAGCCTGAGCGGTTTTACCTAGTCCTGGCTCATCGGCTAGAAGTGCTCGCTTGGCTGTTGCTAAAAACTCAACGCCAGCCCTCTGATGAGGGAAAAGGACTTCATCGCCTTCAAAGGTTTCTAACTCTCTAAAAGCATTTGATGGGTTGATTCTTGTGGCCACTTCGTTGGCTGCCCATTCGGCTAGAAGCGGTCCAATAACTAGGTCATCTCTAAATGTAGAGCGTAGAGCGAGGCAGGTTGTCCAACTGAGAGGAACTCTCCAGACCTGCTCTTTAGGGCTCCAGGAGGCCCCTGGAAGGCTTTTACACAGTTCTTTGAGGCGCCACTCAGCATTGATGAGGATGTGCTCTCCACCGCCATCTATGTCTACAGATACTGCCACTACAACCCCCAACTGTCATTATGTCTTGAATAGATACGGTACCAGAAAAAATAGTTTTTTATTTTTTCAAGACCGTATCATTTTAGCAGAACTTTTGGCTTCCAACCACTTTTAACCATTTTTAGCAGGGCGTGTCGGATGGCATCATTTGCGTGCCCTTCCCCGCCTTTATGCCAAGTGCCAATCTTTTTCAGGTTCTCATTTGTAAACATTGTTTTAGCGTCTACAGGAGCCTGAAAAGTGATGTCCTCAGGGTTATAGCCGTTTACCCTACACATATGCTTGAGAATGCCTATTTGCTCAAGGCTATATGGCGCTTGCGAATTTCTTACAGTTTGCGCTGTAATAGTAAAGCGTTCACATACGACCATAAAAGAATCATAGGATTTCCATTGATGTAGCGCAATTTCAACTGGGCTGGCATACCCAGCATCATCTACTTCAACTGAAAATTTAACAACTGGCAGGTCATCTTCTTGACCTGACCATTCAAGAAGACATACACCACTCATTTTTCCTGGGTCTACTGAAAGAACATACATTAGTACTTATCTCCCCACGTCTCTAGTGGCCCGTCAATTCCAGCAGTAAGTGGAACATCCCAGCCGTCGGTTGTTGTCATACATTCTTGAACTGCTTTCTTAATTTCTTCAGCATCTTCTCGTGGTGCTTGTAGAACAATTTCATCGTGAACTGGAACTATCAACAACTCAGTTAAGTCTGCTTGATCTAGTTTTACAAGATTGCTCTTGAAAACTTCAGCGGCTCCACCCTGAATGAGATAGTTGATAAGAGTATAAACACGACCTTCATCGCAAGGAATCTTACGACCAGTCCATGTATAGATATATCCTTGACCTTCATTACGTTCACGGGTTGCACCAAGATGTTCAATTTCTTTCTGAAACTTAATCATTCCAGGATATCTTTTATCAAAAGCGTCAGAGACAGCCTTCATCTGAGACTCAGCGACTCCTGCTGTTAGTGCTTGCTTTGCAACACCAGCGCCATAGAGACGACCATAAACCATTCCTTTGATAAGAGTTCTGCGCTTATCAGAGCGAGTCATTCCAGGTTCTTGATATACCTCACGGCCAATTTCAGTAAACGGGTCAGAGCCAGTTGCATCAGCACGATTGAATAGTGTGATGAGGTTGGGGTCTTTAGACAAAGACGCAAACATACGAAACTCAACCTGGTCAAGGTCAGAGGTGACAATGACGTGGTCTTTATCTTTTGGAATAAACGCACGGCGCACAGTGTCATCACCTTTTGGCAAAGTCTGTAGCGCTGGGTCAGTGATAGACATACGAGATGTGCGAGCACCAAGAGTTTTTACAGATGGATGAAGAATCCCGTCTACATTTTTGTTGATGAAATTTAGAAAGTAAGTGTTAGCAAGTTTGTCTGCCTTACGCTGCTTGAGAACTGTTTCAGCAAGATTTTTTACTTCATCATTTCCATTGATGGCAAGAAAGGCTAGTTGGTCTTTGCTAGCAGATTTTTGCCCAGAGGGAGTGTATTCAGTAATCTCTGCGCCAAGTTTTTCAAATAAGCGAACAAGTTGAATATTGCTGGTGATGCTTGTTCCAGCGTAAGTTTTATTTGCCCAATCTTTTACAGACTCTGTGTAGTCAATAAGTTCTTGATACTTGCGCTTAGAGTAATCAAGGTCAACACGAGCACCATTGATTTCCATACGAGTAACAATTTTTCTAGCAGCCATTTCAAGTTCATATGCCTTGTGATATGGCTGACCAGGGCCACACTTTTCGTAAAACATTTCCCAGAGACGCATTGTAAGAACAGTATCTAAAGCACCGTAGGACCAGTAAGGCTCAAAGTTTGTAGGAACAGTTCCCCAAGTCCAGCCATTTTTTGTAAGGTCTATATCTAATTTGTCTTGTAGATGAGCAGCGTGACCATCAATAAGTCTTGCTGATAAAGGTTTTAGACCGCCAGGACCTAGAGGGTCTAACAAGTGAGCCATAATCATTGTGTCATGTGCACGATGCCAAGGAAGTTCCCAGTGGGATTTAACTGCAAACCATCTTGCCTCGAAAGCAATATTGTGGCACACAATGGGTCCGTCAAATTTATTCATTGCTTCGTAGAAAACACCAGACCATTCTTGCCAAGGAATTGACCAGCCGTGCATTCCATCACCAACTTGAACAAGGCGTAAATCGCCATGCCAAGGAGATAGTGCGTCTTCTCTTGGTCGCCCTGGTTTTTCGCCTGTCTCAGTATCAATAGCAATTGCGTTGTGCGGTCTGCGTTCGCTAAGCCAAGCAATAAATTCGTTTGCTTTTTCTACTGAATCAACAAGGGTGACTTGAATTCCATCAAGTCCTTTTGTCATTTGTCTTTTGGTCCTTCTTTCAAATTGTTACGGAATCATCTCGACTCTGTAGACTGCGTCTATCTTCTCATCATTTTCGGCTGCTCGCTCTAGCAACCTTTGTGCGACGTTAGTTAGATATCTTGCCCCACCTTGGTCGTACTTGTAAAGAGCATCTAAGACTGGTTTAGGGTCTTCACTTACTTGAGCCCAGTAGCGATACTTTTCTGGGAAAACAATTGGAAGAGATTTAGTTGGTTTACAAATTTCGCAAGGGATTGCGTCTGTATCTAAATTCTCAACTTCTCCTTCCACTAAAAAGTATTGCTTTACTAAAGGACAAGCAGCACCGTGATAGACCAAAGATACACCAATACGAGACAAAATGTAAGAACCATTCTCTGTCCGATACAGTGCAAACTCAATCCATCTGGTTGAGCCACGACGCCAAGAAGAAGACTCTCCTAGTAACCTACCATTGAACTGTAGTGTTCGTGAGCCGTCTTTTATCTCAAACATTCTTCTCTTCCAGTATTTCTGAAACTGAAGGAAACTCTTTTTTTACTTCAGGAACAGGGTTTAGTTTTTGGACAAGTTGTTTATTTATTTGGTCTAGATTTGTCAGGTCAGCACGAAGAGTAGCAACGGCATACTCATAGTTCTGCACTAACTCACCTATACGTTGCTTTAGGGCAATAATTACTAAGTCTTTACTGTCATTAGCGTCAGTCATATAAATCCCTCTACTAAGACATTAAGGCTTTTAGAGCAGTGATTTTGCCTCTAACAGTGTCGTTCTCTGATTCCAATGTATCAATTTGTTCTTCAGAACCATCAATACCTGTAAGAGCAATAATTGACACTTCGTTGTTATACATGGTGTATTCTAGATTGCGAATGTGGTTGGTGATGATGTTTTGCTTATCTTCATCAGATAAGTAGGTATATGTCTCTGGCATTTTTTCTCCTTCTTAGGGTTCTATGATAGCACTTTGCTACCTATAGGTTTTTAGGCTTGATGACCTAATTCTTGTAGTTTTTGCAGAACAACTGTTTTTTCTGCTTGGTATCTTGTTAGGTA
>JACCDP010698368.1_pt1 | contig 14216 bp, 12 predicted proteins | sample 7445841 | NCBI WGS metagenome assembly JACCDP01 (sample SAMN15323441, study PRJNA562643) | freshwater metagenome | isolation source: river surface water | place: USA:Blue River Watershed | collected 2017-08-17
TTCCAATGGGTGAACACCATAGTCATATCGCAGAGTAAAGTTCTCCGAGAGAATGAGGACATCTAACTGCTGCTGTTCGGCTCGTCTGGCCAAGGTTTCCAAGTTCAGCATGCCCGTACTCATCGTACTGTGTACATGAATGGCAGCCCGTAGAGATAAAGGCTCTCGGTCCGGCATTGTGGCGGAACCGGTTGCGACGGAGGTGAGCGACATTGCCCCGGCCCATAGCACACATGTCATGACATACCTTGCTCTAAGCATGACCGGCAACTGCTTCTCTATAGGTTGACTCGATGGCCTGCACCATGGCTGGAATGCCATAGTTTGTTCCAATGCTGCGCATGGCACGCGTCCCCAATTCATGGGACCATGTCGGATTCTCGAGGAGACGTCGTAACGCGCTTGCTAATGTCGAACTGTCTCTGGCTGGAACAAGTAGGCCGTTCTTTCCATCCTCGATAAGGGAAGGAATGCCACCGACTCGGCTGGCAACGACCGGAAGTCCGGCGGCCATGGCCTCAATCAGGGCCCGCCCCATCCCTTCATTGAGCGACGGCAAGACAAAACAATCCAAGCCTGCCAAGCAGACTTCGATATCTTCTCGATGCCCGAGTAGATGTACGGCGTGGCTGATTCCAGCATTTTCTGCTTGGCGAAGAAGCTTGTCGTGCTGATTGCCTGTTCCGATAATCACCAGGTGTAGATTATGGTGCGTTTGTCTCAGGAGAGCTACGGCATCGACTAAAAACCGATGCCCTTTGATATCGGTAAGCCACCCGACAGAACCAATTATTTGTGCATGAGGTGGACACTCAAACCAATCAGGGGTGACTTTCCCGTTCACGCGAGCCTGTCGAAAACGATCAAGATCGATCCCACTCGCGACGACCGCAAAACGATTGGCCTGTCCAACTCCTCGCTCAAGATGTTCTTGTTTTTCCGCAGATGTGAGTCCGATAAGCCGATCAGTCTTCCATGCCAAGGCCCGCTCAAGCTGGAGAAATATCCATGAAGGGACGGTACTGAAATGTCCGTAAAACACGTGACCGTGCGGAGTATGGATAATTAGCGGAATTCCGGCGATCCATGCAGCGACTCTCCCGAGTACTCCGGCTTTGGATGTGTGCGTGTGTACGATATCTGGGCGTTCCTCTCGCAACAGCCGAACCAAATGCCACAGTGCTCGTAGGTCCGACAGTGGGCTAATATGACGAACCAGCGACGCCACTCTGTGATGCCGAATCGACTCTTTCTCTAAGAGCCGAAGGTTCTCAATGGTCGCTATGCGCCCACCTTGTGCGTCCCAACTGCCGGTTTCCCCGGTAATCACAACCGGCTCAAAATTCGAACGATCATGCCCGAGTGCCGTGAGCATCGTGTTCCGAGCGGAGCCTCCCCGATCAAGCCGAGTGATAATATGGACAACTTTCTGCATTGTCCTCAGTCCTATGCTGCAAGCCGAGACGACATTCCACCATCCAACATTCTGGCAAGCTCGCTGCAATGTTGTGTCCAGTTGTAGCGTCTCTCAATGAGCGAGCGTCCTTTTTTCGCGAGACGGGCGGCTTCACCAGAATCATGTAATCGCGTTAACACCCGTTCAAGAGCTCGAGCGATCGACTGGCCATCAGTTCCTTGAGCGACGAGAATGGGATCGACCTGGTTCAAGACTTCCGGAATCGCTCCGACCGGTGTACCAAGTACGGGCGTGCCGCAGGCGAGTGCTTCGACCATCACCAGTCCAAATCCTTCAAGCTGGAGGCTCGGCATCACGACGAGATCAGACGCCTGATAGTAGTCGCCGAGTGTCGATTCAGGTACAAATCCGACGAGACGTACGGCCTCGCACAAATTCTTTTGACGTATCACCTCTTGAAGTCTCGCCCTCAAGGGACCCTCTCCTCCAATGACGAGCAGGAGTCGTGGCTGCGAGGGGATCAGCATTTCCAGGGCGCTGAGTAAGTTCTCCAGTCCCATTCGTGGGACGAGGTTACGAACGGTGAAAAGGATGGTTCGGTCACTCGGTAAGTTGAGAGTTGCCCGTGCTGCCTGGCGTTGCAGTGACGGTTTGAAACAATCTGGGTCAACCGCCCCGGGGATCAGTCCGATTCGAGCGGCTGAGATATCGTGCGTGGCCATGACCCGTTGACGCATGAACTGGCTCAGGACCACCACGCGATGGCATTTGGACATCACTGCGCCTTCGACAGAGCGCCTCGCTCGAATATTTGCTTCTCGGCGCAAGCTCGCGATCGCCGACTGGGCCGGGATGTTTCTCGTGTCATATTCTTCGTGCGCGAGGGAATGGCAAAGATATATCCATCGAGAGGCAGCATGACGACGAGCGAGAATTGGCCCAAGTCCGGCCATCGCTTGATGGATAATGACGGCATCCAGAGGTTCGGTCGCGCGGAGGCGATCGAAGCCTTCGACCGAACGCCGTATCGCCGACCACACAAACGCAGCTTCATGCGTGCGATTGACTGGATAACGCCATTCCCGAATTCCATTCATTTCGATCATACTGGCTGATCCCGCCTCCGGAGCTCGAGTCAACAACTCCACATGATGTCCGAGCGCCGCTAACCCAAGCGCCTGATTGCGAAGAACCCGTTCCGCCCCGCCGATCACCCGTTCTGCGGAAACATCTGCTAACAACACCACATTCATGATATAGCCGCCACGGTCGTTCTGTCGGATGCGCTCATAGGCAGGCCTTGATGCCAGAGTTCCAGCACAATGAGTGCGTACAATTGATCGGAAAAATTGCGACGGCGGCTCTCGTGCTCGTCTAATAACCACCGCACATAGGCCGGTTTGACGTAGCCTCGTTTTCTGATGACATCATCCGCCAACAGGTCGTGAGCCATCTCGTGAAGGTCCTCTCGAAGCCATCGAGCCATCGGCACCATAAAACCTTGCTTGGGAGCACGAAGGATTTGATCCGGCAACAGACCTCGTAACATTCGGCGCATGAACCCCTTCAATTGCCAACCGGTAAACCGTACTCGAGAGGGAATTCGCAGGGCGGCGGCGAGCAGTCGATGGTCGCAGAATGGGACACGAAGTTCGAGCGAGTGCACCATGCTCATACGGTCTGCCATGCGTAGAAGATCATCAGGGAGATAACTCTGGAGATCGACACCCATGGCACAGCTTGCAGGATCGGAGGATGGCCACTGGTCGAACAGCATATCTGTCGGCCCAAGGGGTCGATCTCCGGCAAACATCGGCTCCAAGCGCTCGCCCCACAGAGTCCCGTCCCATTCGGCTGGAATGAACGTGGTCCAGCGCCGGTATTGTTCCTGAAGCGAGAGGTGACCGTCTTGAAGGAATCGTCTTAAACGGCCGGCTTGATTGCGGCTGGTTTCGTGCCCATCGAGATGGTGGCTCCATGTGGCCACCCGTTCACGGAGTCTCTGTGGGAGATACTGATAGTGTGCGGCCGTGCGAAGACCAAGATACCGAGGATATCCGCCGAACAGTTCGTCTCCCCCAATCCCGGACAGCGCCACTGTGACGGTTTTACGTGCAACCTCCGATACCAAGTAGGTGGGAATAGCCGATGAATCAGCGAATGGCTCACCCATGCCTGCAACGACCTTGCTGATCAGAGAGACGGCATCCGGCCTCAGGATTGTCTCAGCATGGGTCGTCTTAAAATGCGTTGCAAGAAACCGCGCTGACTCCAATTCGTTGAAGGACTGATCGGAAGGATGTTCATAGCCGATCGAGAAGGTTTTAATGGGGCCATTCTGGCTCTTCGCCATGATCGCCAACAAGGACGCAGAGTCCAGCCCGCCTGAGAGAAATAGTCCTAATGGAACATCGCTGATGAGATGAGCGTTCACCGTCTCTTCAAACGTCTGTAATACGTCTTCTGCCGTCTCGTTCATTGTCCATGATTGGCTACTACGGAGATCTTCGTCTGGACTGTAGTAGCGCAACAACTCCACTTGTCCATCAGATATTTTCATGGCTTGGCCTGGACGTAACTGGTGGACTCCAGCAATGGTGGTGTCTGGTCCTGGCACGTACAATTGCATCACGTATTCGGCGATGCTTTCCAGGCGAAGTCGCCAATCCGGCAGGGCTTCAAGCAACGAAGGAATTTCAGAGGAAAAGACAACGCGGGCGCCCATACCCGCTTCACTCGGACGAATGGCATAATACAGCGGCTTGATGCCAAGCCGATCACGAATCAGCCACGCGATGCGACGCTTCTGATCCCACAGCGCAACTGCAAACATGCCTCGTAATCGGCAAAAGGCTTCGAAGCCTTCTTCTTCATATAGGTGGACTAAGACTTCCGTATCGGAGCGAGTCGATAGCTGGTGCCCTTTGCTCAAGAGATCGTGTCGCAATTCTCGGTAGTTATAGATTTCTCCGTTCATGACAGCCCAAACAGTCCTGTCCTCGTTGTGAACCGGTTGGTGCCCACCCTCTGGATCGATGACCCGCAGCCTTCTTGCACCAAGCGCGGCACCAGGCTGACGATAGATACCCTCTTCATCGGGTCCACGATGCACCAGCTTCTGCAGCATTCGCTGAAGGGCATCGCCATCATCTTCACCTATGATTCCGCAAATGCCACACATGGTGCTATTTGCCTTTCTCACGCACGGCACGGTCACGGCGTTCCAGTTCTTGCCGCTCGCGTTCATGTTGAGGCGATACCGATTGCGGTGGAACGTCCACCGGCTCGTATCGTGTGTGCTTGGCCGTTCCGACTGAATCCAGTAGTGTTCGCACGCCGAGCGCGGCCACTGCGCCAATAAGAGACAGGAGGAGGAGCGCAGCCCACCCACGTAGGATCCGTTTCCAAGACCGCTTGTATGTGCGAGAAGTACTCATCGCGCATTCCCCGACCGTTGAGCGATAATCTCGAACGAAGGCGCCCACACAAGGCGTCTCCGTGTCACGTAATAGAGGAGCTGGGAAAGTGGCCACAGCACCAATCGGCTCAGGGTCCATTTCAACTGACTGAACCAAGGGTGTACAGGCGAGAGAGGACCTCGACTCGGTGTTGAGTTACGGAGACTGATGACGCTGAGTCCGGCCCCTTCCATCAAGACCGTGAGTGCCTTGGCGCTGTAGAGATACCAATGAAAGGCTTGGTCATATTGAGACCCGATCCAACGTGCAGGAGCTCTCATCGACAGATGAAATGCGCTGTTCGTGGCTCGTACGATGACAAGCCCATCAGGCGCTAGGAGGGCGGTGGCTTGCTGCAACATGATTGCTGGATCAGCAACGGTTTCGAGCACGTTGATCATGGTCACAACATCAAAGTGCTGCGCCCATTCGCCCCTCTCGAGCATATTGGGAGATAAGACCGTGACGCCTTTTTGAGCCGCGCGCATGGCGGCCTGTTTGGACAACTCGATCCCAGAACAGTTCCACCCGGCATCGCGACAGAGTACGAGGAACTCCCCGTCTCCGCACCCGATGTCCAGCAAGGTGCCAGGTGAAGAACGGTAGAGGGACAGGTGATGGAATACGCTCTGGAACACCGGCTGTCGATCGTCTGATGCCTCGACCTCTCCATAATCTCCGTCATAGTCTTCCTGGAAATACGCTTCTAAGGTGTCGCGAGTCGGCCGAGGATCAAGAAAGACGAGATCGCAAGCAGGACAGCGAACGTATCGCCTTGTCGGGGTCTGAAAGGCCTTGGCCAGTGGTTCATGGGCTCCACAAGGACACCCGACGCCGACTGCGTGATGATCGCTCAGGGTAGTCATGCCGCTTCCTGTCGAATCGTTGGCGAAGTCCCGACGGAGACCCTGCGCAACGCGGGCATCGCTTCTTCGAACACCCTGACGGTGTCGTCAACCATTTTGCTTGCCGTAAAAGTAGTGGCCACGTGTTGCAGCCCGGCCTTGCCTATGCGAGCGGCTTGGACAGGGTCGCGAAGCAGACTCCGAATCGCTTCCTCCAATGCCTGGGGATTCCGCGGCGGGATGAGTAATCCATTCAGGCCATCCTGGATGATTTCCGGAACCCCATTGACGCTGGAAGCGACTACAGGACGAGCCATGGCCATCGCTTCAAGGACAACGAACGGAAGACCTTCTGAAAGCGATGGCAAGACCACCACATCTGCAGCCGCATACCAATCACCGACGTTATTCTGAGCTCCGACAAAGCGACAGGCATGCTCAACGTTCATGGTTCTGGCCAGCGATCGAAGTGCGTCTTGGCACTCACCTTCTCCCACGAAGAAGCAGACGAGAGACGGCCATTCTGCCAACAGTCCCGGCAACGCTTCGATGAAGAAGCGATGGCCTTTTTGTTCCGTCAGTCTTGCTACCATAAGCAGTGCTGGACCGTTGCCGACAGACCATTCTTCCCTGATCTTGTGTGGATCTCCACTCCGGGAGAATCGCCTTTGGTCAATGCCGTTCCGTATGGTTGTTGTTCTGGTCGCGACACCGGGGCAATCGGCGAGGACATCCCGCTTGATTGCATCCGACACACAAATGAGCCGGTCTGTCAGCGGTAATAGGACTCGCAGAATTGCGAGGTAGAGATGGCGCTTGATCAGACCTACCTCATAATCTCTGATCGAATTATGTATCGTTGCGACAACACAGGGAACTCCGGCTAGACGTGCTGCAAGGCATCCATAGACATTGGCCCGTGCTCCATGGGTCTGAAGGATCGTCACCTTATTTCGTTTGAGTAGGTTTGCCAAGGTCACAACTGCCAGTGGGTTGAAGAGCGGTCTCAGGTGAACAATATGAGTCGGGATGTGCCGGGATATCATCTTGTCCACAAATGGGCCTGGTTCAGGGCAAATCAGGATCGGACGAAAACGGTTGCGGTCTACGTATTCACAGAGAAGTTCCAGGTAGCGTTCTCCTCCTCCATACCCGGCCGAGCCGGCTAGTTCTGCAAGCACCACGGGCTTCATGGTTTTTTCCCAACAATCAATAGACTTCCCCGCAGATGCGGTACGGCATAAAATGGCCATTTCGCCCAATTGATGCCATGTTGACTCGCGGTCTGGCGGCAGTCTTGCGTGTCTTCTCCAAGAAAGTATCGAGACTCTGCAATGTCAAACCCTGTTTGACGGAGCATGTCAGCTAACTCATGCATCGCGTATTCTCGGGCATGCGGCCGCCATTCATCATCCGGATTCTTGTAGCCTGGTGGAGCCAACCGATCGTTTGGCGAGCGGCCGATCAGCAGTTTGAAGACATTCCCGATCCGAGTCACATTCGGTGTTGTGAGGATGATGTGACCGCCTGATTGAAGGATGCGATAGGCCTCCGAAAGCAAATGGAAGGGTGATGTCAGATGCTCAATAATCTCCAGTGCGAATACCAGCTTCGCCGAGTGATCAGGAAGAGGGACCTCCTTGGAATACCCCTTGGTCTGAAAATGACCTCCTATGGGATCAAGATCAACGGTCAGGATGTTTGCCTGGATATCGTGTTGCATGAAGTTGACGAAATCCTCGGAAACCATGAGCCCGGCTCCATACAACTGTGCCGATTTGGTATAGTCGATTCGGCGAAGCAGTCGTAAGAGGCTACCAGGGAAAGGGCCAAGATCGACGATCGTCTGTCTATCCGATGGCAAGGTGCGCAATCCGATCCTTAATGCCACGTGCAAGCGATCTCGACATTTCATGGCATGGTGCATGGGAGCGGTGAAACGTTCGTCTTGTTGGCCGAAAGACTCATAGGTAGAGGGTTGGTAGGAAGCGAGCAGGTTCAGAAAGCGATGTCTGGTCAGGTCGTAGGTCATCGTATGCCTGTCATGCCGGGTGAAATGCGTCGTTTCCAGAAAAACGGCTGCATGATTGATACATGATGAACGGCAGCCACCGATAACATCATGAGGCAGGGTAATACGGGTAATGCGTAGCGACCTGCCTCTACGGTGAAAGGGACATAGGCCACCGTCAGGCCGATAGGAAACACATAGAGAGGAAGGAGGATCTTCCAGCGATCTCGATGAACCCAGGCGCTGTAGCAGGCGAAGATGATGAGGATTGGGACTAGCACCAGGCGCTTGAACAGACTGTAGAACGCCACTACCCATCCCCTCTCTTGGGCATCCTTTGAAAGCCCCAGGAGGACTCCCTGGTGCTCATCAGATAAGTAGAACGAATTGCCGACCCAAAAGTCCCAGACTCTTCCGAGCGTCAAGCTCAGATAGCTCAAAGGGTCTGCCATGATCCGCTCAATCCCCTTTTGCCGCAATAGTTGATCTGTCTGGACCTCATACATCGCATAGGCATGGGGAAGCGGTGTGAGACCAGCACTCTCCCAGATGGCATATTCTCGCTCGAGCGGCATAGGCCAACTTCCTCGAGAAGCTGGGTCACTCCCCATCCAGAATCCGACTCCTATTCCGGCTGACACTGGAATAATGTGATGGAATTCCGTGAAATTCCGAATGGACCATGGCAGCACGAGAATAAGACAGGCTGTTCCGTACACGATTCCGAAGACCAGCTTTCGTGAAATGCGGTCTGTACCGAATCCGATCAGTGTGGTGAGTAACACCGCCAATACGAGAACAACGGGTTTGCACAAGACGGTCAATCCAGCTACGAGCCCCATGACGGCAAAACGATGTGCAGATGGTGACTTCATCGCTAAGATCGTCGCCCATAACCAGAGACTCATTAAGAGCGTTAGGAGCGCTTCGCTCCGTATTCGAGGGTCATAGGTCCAGTAAGCGGGATACAGGAAAAGAAGGGAAGCCGTCCAGGCTCCCACTCGTGAATCCCACAGGATAGTTCCCACTCGATAGATGCCCCACGCTGCGCAAAGGTCGAACAGAATGTGTAGCATCGACACCCACTCTGGTCGGTGCCCAATGAAGAAATAGAAAGCTGCAAGAACGGCTGGATAGAGAGGGCCTACATGTGCAGCTGGATTGACGCCATCAAGGGTGAACTGTCCAAGAGATACGAGATTCCATGCCAGCGTATCGAACAACTGATCAACCGCAAAGGACTGATTGGGAGCCTTCCAGATGACTCCTGCCCGTGCAAGCAGTCCAAGGCCGATGGCCGGCAGCAGAATCATTCCAGACGGGGTGAAGTGTGCATTCCAATGTCTGATCATTTCACGCACACCCCGATTAGATTGGTGTCCTCAGCAATCCCTTCGGTGTACTCAATGTCGGCAGGTACAAGGTCTCCCAGGTCGGGACCTCCATGTAATCGACTGATCAGACTGCCGATCCAATGACGAACTGGACGTGGAACACAGGTACGTAGTCCGAGCGGATCCCATGTGCGGATCGTGTCCATCGACTGTTCTGCCGTCTTGAGCCGGTCGCCTTGACGACGTCCGTACCAACGAATCGTGGAAAAGTGGGGTGCCAGCAAATCCATGAATTCTTGTGCTGTGTATTCTCGAATATGGTAGGGATCGCTCGGCTTGATCCCCTTTCCTTTTCCGTGTGGGGTAAAAATGATGAGTGTGCCGCGCAGCTTTAACACGCGAGTGAGCTCAGCCACGAAACGGCCATCGTCAGGGATATGCTCGATAGTGTCTTGTGAGACGATGCAGTCAAATGATTCATCGCGAAATCCGAGCGCACATCCATCCATCGCGAGAAAGTGTACGTTAGGTCGAGGATAGTCGAACCGACTCTTGGCCACGACCGCCTGAATACAATCGATAGCTACGATCGTGTCCGCGCAGGGTCCGAGATAATCCGCACCGTACCCGGTCCCGCACGACAAATCTAAGATCCGATGAGGGTGTGCAGCATCGATTTGACGAGCGGCCCAGACATATCCCGATAGATTGACGACATGTTGTGTGTCCGTAGGATAGGCAGCTCGACGTTCCATGAAAGGGTTCCCTTATCCTCTCCCCTGCCCATTCCAGACCAATTCGGACTCAATCCAGCGTTTTCCGGTCAAGATCCGAGAAATGATCGACAGAGCGGTACCGAATGCTGTGCCCTGAGCGGTCGATTTAGAACTGATTACGGTACTGATCAGTCTCACGATCGCTCCCGTAGCGATCCAAGTTTTCATGATCCAACGGGTGAAGAGTGGAAAATGTTTTTCCACATATCGGATTCGGCTGAACTCCCAGACGAGATTCAACTGTTCGCGATGCCGCTCTCCGCTACGACCGATCAGATGCGTGACATCCGCCTCAGCCGTGTGTCGAATCCGATACCCCTTTTGCCGAATCGCCCGACAGAGATCGATATCTTCAAAATACATAAAGTACCCTTCGTCTAACCCACCACACGCCTTCATGAGATCACGGCGTACCATCAGGCATGCCCCATTAATCCAGTCCACATCCTGCGACTGGGAACAGTCGATGGCCAGCTTTGAAGCGAGAGCACCTTGGAGCCCGGGGGCGCATCGACAAAAGAATGCTGCATAGGTCAGATGGTCACGAACCGACGGAAAAGGAAAACACGATTGATACATCCGGCCGTCTTCCGTCCATTGCTTGCAGCCTACGGCCCCGATATCCGGCTCTCGATCGAGGCAGGTGACCATGTGATCTAACGCACGAGGGTGTAGGCGCGTGTCGCTATTCAACATCAGTAGATAACGACCAGAACTGATCTCGAGTGCTTGATTGACTGCTTTGGAAAATCCTCGATTTTGAGGATTCACGATGAGGGACATTGTTGGGTACTGGTTTCTCACAGCCTCCGGTGTCCCATCGTGAGAGTTGTTATCCACAAGAATCACTTCGACTGTCACCTTGCCAGAAGTCTCAAACACCGACCTGAGACAATCCAGCACCAAGGTTCGCGTGTTGTAGCTGACAATCGCGATCGACAGGTCCAGGTTGTCTCCAGAAGTCATGCGCGCACACATTGCGATTGATGGTTCCAGAGCGCATTGAGTCGAGGTCGTTCGATCCACCAAAGGTATCCGCCGAATAATACGATAGCAACCAGGCCGAGGATTTCTGGCGTCCATGAAACGAACATTTGATGCTGGAGCTGAACCGTTGAGAGAACCATTCCCATTAGAATACCGAGAAACCCAGTGCGACTCAGCGAGAGAAACGTGTCATTGCTTGAAGAACCGAGGAGTCGTCGGCTCTCCCATGCCTGCAATGCAACGCCGAATAGATAGCTGCCGGTGAGCGAGAGCGCGGCGCCGAGCACTCCGAGCCAGTGTGTCATCGGAACAATAATGGCCAAATAGAGGGCACATTGCCCAATCCAACTTCTCATTTGAAGGTCCGGACGTCTCATCCCGTAGTGCAAGGATGCCATGACGCTGGCATAGCCGCTGCAAACAGCGTAGAGACAAAGAACTCTCAGTGGGTCGACGATATCGCCCCATTGCGGGCCGAATACAACAGGCACCATGACCGGTGACAAAGTTCCAATCGTCACGGCAAGCGGGATGTAGATAACACCAATGAGTCCCACTTGAAGATTGAATACACGAATGAGACCGAGCTGATCCTGTTGCAATGAGGCATAGGTCGGCACGCTGATCTGTTGCATGAGTGCAGTCGCCCGCGCCCCAATAAGGAGAGGAATGGTCATCGCTAATTGGTACATCCCTAATGCTTCTGCTCCCAGTAGGCGACCAATAACAAACTCGCCGCCGGTTATCACGGCAAAGGCACAGAGTGTTGTGGCGTTCAGTCGGCTGCCGTAATGGACGAAGTATGAAAGGGCGGATCCCCGTAACGACCAGTGAGGAACAAACCGGGTCACACGAAATGACAGCAAGCATCCGACTGCCAAGGCGACAAGTTGTCCGATGACCAAGGCCCAGACCGTGCGATACACAAGCGCAATCGTCAAAGTCACGGTCGTTTCAACACCGCGTCGGACGACATCGAGTGTGACGCGACGTCTCAGATCAAGTCGTTTCATCATTACAGCCAACGCGGGGCTGTAAAGACCCTGTATGATCAAAGCCCAGGCATGGACTCGAAGCAGTGGCTCCAGCAATGGCATACGCATCAGCTCACTGATCATCCCAGCCATCATCCAGACCCCACTTGCCAGCATCAGGCCTCGTAAGGCCGATGCCGACCAGGCCGTCGCCAGATCCTCTTCTGTCACAGTCTCTTTTGCAATCAGGGTGGCCTCGATACCGAACTCACTGATTGTCAGCATGGCGAGTAAGACGGCTGCCGACGCTGCCATCACGCCAAAATCTGCCGGAGTGAGGATTCTTGCGAGGATCACCAGCTGTACTGCCGCTATGATCTTGTCGAAGAGGAATCCCCCTCCGGCCCACCCAACAGCGCGGAGGATCCGGTCGCGAAGCCGTGGAATGATTGCCGTACCGGTAGGAGGACACTTCTCCGTCAGACTGTCATGTTGTTCTTGGTTCTCCATCCCATTCACGCAGCTAACGCGGTTTGACCGATAGCCTGTTGGCATACCTGTTCGAGCTGGGCTGCTCGAGCAGACCAGGTGTGAGTTTGCATGACAGCAGATCGTCCCCGTTGACCCATCTTCTCTCGAAGCTCTGGGTTATCCAGCAAGGTAATAATGTGATGAGCCAGATCGTCGTGATCATCAGCCTGAACGGACAAACCACAGCGAAAGTCAACGACGACATCTCCGTATGCGGGCCCAGCTGTCGCAACCACAGGACGCCCACACGCGAGATATTCCCACAACTTCATCGAGTCGCCAGGATAGGACCTCGTCTGCCTGTGTAACACCACACAAACATCGCAGGCGGCAATCCATTTCGGTACGGTGTCGAAGTCGGTCCGCCCAACGAAATGGACATGACGAGAGAGGTGGAGACGATCAACTTGTGTTTTGAGCGCTAGTGTGGTCTGTCCTTCTCCGACCAGAAGGCATCGAACAGTGGGATGTGACTTCGCCACAATGGCGATCGCATCGACGAGTGTGTCGAGACCGTGCCACGGAAAAAACCCACCGACAAACCCGATATACGGTCCCTGATCGACAAGCAACAACTCTTTTCGGGCCGCATGATGAGGCTGAGGAGAGAAATGAACAGGATCAACCCCATTTTTGATTACCGCACACTTGCCTGAATTGACCGGCTCCAATGACTTGAGGCTGCGGAAGAGTTCGGGACACACGCTGACGATCGCATTCGCGTGCCTTGCGGCCAGGCGAAGACCATGGCTCAAGAGGTTACGGAATGGTGCGAGACGCCACATCCCCTGGACTTCCTCACTCGGGAGTCCATTCACAAAGTACACGACAGGGCAGGAATAGTTTTGTACTGCCCATAACGGGGCGAGTTGTCCTGGAGAATCGAACCACAGCAACACGTCCGGAGTTGTGTCACGTAACAATCTTGTCAGTACCCGTTTTGATCTCAGCAGAAAAGAAATAGGGCGCAATCCTCCCCATCTGAGGACTGGGACCATCTGAATGTGTATCTGTGATGGAACAGAAATATGAGGTCTGGGTTGCTCAGACTCCGGTGCTACCACGGTGACGTTATGCCCGCGGAGAGCTAATGCCTTGGCAAACTCCAACACTTGTCGTGAACCCCCGGCTGCTATGCCGAGGTCTTCATCACAGTACGTGAGAATGTGCATGATGGCTTCCCATGATGTCTTCGCTGAGCCAATGACGAAGCTGCTCGACGATGGCCGTCCAGGAAAACCTGCCTTCAATAAATCGACGTCCCTGTTGCCCCATGACTGTGCATCGAGCGGGGTCGTTCAACAGCGTAATGATGGCGTCGGCTAGTGGACGAGCCTGATCCGACGGGATCAGGTGTACACCGCTATCTGGAGTAAATGTGGACGCAACTGATGGAATCGCGCTTGCGACCACTGGGCGTTGGCACGCGAGGTAATCAAAGATCTTCACCGGAGAAGTCTCTCCGCGGTCTCCACAAAATGGGGCTACGCAGAGATTCATGGCACCAATCCACACCGGCACCTCCCCGTAGGGAACACGACCAGTCCAGATGATGTTGTCCTCCATCCTCAAATGTCTTGCCTGTTGCCTCAGCTCTTCAGCCACCTCCCCATCGCCTACGAGTACAAGTTGCGTGGTCGGGTAGACTTCCTTAATCAACACCATCGCATCCAACAAACAAGCGAGGCCCTGATATCGGTAGAAGCTCCCAACGAACCCGATGTATGGGCGTGCAGGTAACAGACCAAGTTCAAGACGGGAAGCCACAGAATCACGCGGAGCAAACAGTTGTTCATCTGTGCCGCTGGGAAGCACTGCGATCCGCTCAAGGGGAACGCCATAGCGATCATGCAGCAACCCTCGCAATCCATCCGTCAGCACAA
>JACCDP010756201.1_pt1 | contig 14215 bp, 15 predicted proteins | sample 7445841 | NCBI WGS metagenome assembly JACCDP01 (sample SAMN15323441, study PRJNA562643) | freshwater metagenome | isolation source: river surface water | place: USA:Blue River Watershed | collected 2017-08-17
GCGAGTGCGCGCGCAATGCCGATACGCTGGCGCTGCCCGCCCGAGAATTGATGCGGGTAGCGCCGCTTGAAATTGGGGTCCAACCCCGCGCGGCGCATTTGTTCATCCACATAATCATCAAAGGCGGCACCATCCAAAAGCCCATGCACACGCGGCGCCTCACCCACAATATCCTGCACACGCATGCGGGGATTGAGTGACGCATAGGGGTCCTGGAAAATCATCTGGGTGCGGAGTTTCATCTGCCGCGCCTCAGCCCCCATCAGCGCCTTGATATCGCGCCCATCACGCAGAATGGTGCCTTCGGTTGGCGGCAGAATGCCCGCCACCATGCGCCCAAGCGTGGATTTGCCACAGCCGGATTCACCGACCAGGCCGACCACTTCGCCCTTGCGCACGGTCAGGTTCACGCGGTCCACCGCATGCACCACTTCTTCGCGCACCGGCGCGCCCAGGCGCTGAGCGATGCGCCCGGCAAAATCCAGCTTCTTTTCAAAACGGCGCGTAATGTCGCGCAGTTCCAGCATCGGTGCGGCGTTCATGCGGCCTCCGGCGCTTCAAGATGGGGGTGTACGCAGCGCGCTTCGCGCCCCGGCAGAATTTCCGCTAGCAAGGGTTCCGTCAGGCAGGCTTCGGAAGCACGCGGGCAGCGCGACCGGAAGGCACAGCCCGGCGGCAGGTTGAGCAAGGATGGCGTCATGCCGGGGATTTGCCGCAGCGCCTCACCACGCTTGTTGCGGCTGGGCACGGAACCAATCAGCCCATGCGTGTAAGGATGCAGCGGCTTGTCCAGCACTTCGCCGACGACGCCCTTTTCCACGATACGCCCGGCATACATCACCGCAATATCATCCGCGAGGCCCGCCACCACGGAAAGATCATGCGTGATCCAGATCATGGATGTGCCGGTGGTGGCGCAAAGCTTTTGCACCTCGGCCAAAATCTGCCCCTGAATGGTCACATCCAAGGCCGTGGTCGGTTCATCGGCAATGATCAATTGCGGTTCATGCAAAAGCGCAATCGCGATCGCGACACGCTGGCGCATGCCGCCCGAAAACTGGTGCGGATAGGCCTTCAGCCTTTCATCCGGAGACGGAATGCCCACCATGCCAAGCGTATCGCGCGCCCGCTGGCGTGCTTCTTCCTTCGAGACCTTCTTATGCGCCAGGACCGTTTCGATCATCTGCGTATCAATGCGCAGCACCGGGTTCAGCGTCATCATCGGGTCTTGGACGATCATGGCGATGCGATTGCCCCGCAAATCGCGCATTTCTTCTTCGGTTAATTTCGCCAGATCGCGCCCCTGGAACAGGATGGAACCGCCCGCAACACGCCCGGGCGGATCAACCAGGCCAATGATGGAAAAGCCCGTGACGGATTTACCGGAACCGGATTCACCGACCAGGCCCATCACCTTGCCGCGGCCAACGGAGAAAGAAACGCCGTCAACCGCCTTCACCACGCCAGCGCGGGTGAAGAAATGCGTCTTGAGATCGCGAACTTCTAAGGTAGGCGCCGTCATGTTCATTTCTTCAACCGCGGGTTCAGCACATCGCGTAATTGATCACCCACCAGATTGATGGACACAATGGTGATCAGCAGCGCAATGCCGGGATAGAAGGAAATCCAGTATTTGCCGGACAGCATATATTCATAGCCATTGGCAATCAGCAGGCCGAGCGATGGTTCCGTGATCGGCACGCCAAGGCCAAGGAAGGAAAGGGTTGCTTCCAGCGCGATGGCGCGCGCCACCTGCATGGTGCCGACCACAATCAGGGGCGGCAGGCAATTGGGCAGCAAATGGCGAAACAGCACGCGATGCGTCGGCAAAGCCAAGCATTGCGCTGCTTCAATATATTCGCGCCGACGTTCCACTAGCGCCGTGCCGCGCACCGTGCGCGCGTAATAGGCCCATTCCACCAGCACCAGCGCGATCACCACATTCATGATGCCCTTGCCGAGGAAAGCCAGGATCATCAGCGCTGCCAGAATGGTCGGGAAGGAAAGCTGCAAATCCACCAAGCGCATGATCACGCTATCGGTCCGCCCGCCAGCATAGGCGGCCAGCAAGCCAAGCGACGCACCAATCAAGCAGGCAATCAGCGCCGAACCCGCGCCCACGGTCAGCGAAATGCGCAAGCCATAGATGATGCCGGACAGCATATCGCGCCCCTGATCATCCGTGCCGAGCCAATAGGTGAAGCCAGCGCCCCCCACCGTCCCCGGTTCCATCCGGCCATCCATGATGTCGAGTTCGGCGAGATCATAAGGGTTTTGCGGTGTGATCCAGGGCGCGAAAATCGCCAGCAATGTGATGATGATGAACACCACCAGCGCGCCAAGTGCCACTTTGCTTTCAGCGAATTCGGACACAAAACGCCGGAAGGGTGTTTCCACCTTATCGGCGATTTTGCCGGGAATGACGGCGTCGCTCATGTGCCTTTGCTCTCCAGCCGGACGCGCGGGTCAAGCATTGAATAGGTCAGATCAACGATCAGATTGATGGCGATGAACATCAGCACAATCATCATCAGGTAAGCGACAATCACTGGCCGATCCAGCACATTGATCGAATCAATGATGAGCTTGCCCATGCCCGGCCAGGCGAAGACGCTTTCCGTAACCACCGAAAAGGCGATGGTGCTGCCAAGTTCAAGCCCCACCACGGTCACCACCGGAATCAGGATATTCTTGAACACATGCACAAAGGTCACGCGCGCTGGGGAAAGCCCCTTCGCGCGGGCGAATTTCACGTAATCCATCAGCATGGTCTCGCGCACCCCGGCGCGCGTCAGGCGAATGACCAGGCTGATCTTGAACAGCGATAGGTTCAGTGCAGGCATGGCCATATGGCGCAGCCCATCCCAGGTCAGGAAGGACCATTGCATGCCCAAAAGCGTGCCGGTGTCCCCTCGCCCGGTGGAAGGAAGCCAACCAAGATAGACGGCAAACACCATGATCAGCATCAGCCCCACCCAGAAGGTGGGCAGCGAAAAGCCCAGAATGGAGCTGGCCATGATCACGCGACTGAAACGGCTATTGGGTCTGAGCCCAGCATAAAGCCCCAAGGGCAGGCCAATAATCAGCGCGAAAATGGTGGCGCCAAAGGCCAGTTCCATGGTGGCCGGCATGCGCTGCAAAATCAGCTTCAACGCCGGTTCATTATAGACAAAAGACCGCCCCAAATCGCCCTGCAGCGCCTTGGTCAGGAACACGGCATATTGCTGCCAAAGCGGCAGATCGAGCCCAAGCGCCTGGACGGCGCGTTCACGCTCAATCTGGTCCGCATCCGGGCTGATCAGGATTTCCACCGGATCGCCAATGGCAAAGACGCCGATGAAAACAATCACCGACATCGCCAGCACCACCAGCAGTGCCTGCAATAAGCGCCGAACGAGATAGACGGTCATATCGCCCTATCCGGTTCAGCGCGCCGCGGGGCGCACATCCTGTGCGCGCGTCAGCTCATCATTACGCGCGTCATGTGCCAGATGCCGGCGCATACCCCAGATATTGGTCTGGATATGCAGCGGGATCACCGCCACATCTTCAGCCGCAATGCGCTGCGCTTCAATCACCAATTGCACGCGCTTGGCTTCATCCAGTTCCACCAGGGACTGATCCAGCAGCGCATCCAACCGCGGGTTGGAATAGCGCCCACGATTGGAAGAACCCCAGCCCTTCTCCCGCGTCACGGTCGCCAGAATATTGCGCAGCGGATGCGACCCATCGGGGTTGGAGCCCCAACCAATCAGGTGAGATGAGAAATCCGCCCGGCCCGCGCGGCCGATAAAAGTGGTCCAAGGCTGCGCTTCCACCGAGGTGCGCACGCCAATGCGCGTCCACATCTGCCCCACTGCCTGAATAATGCGCGCATCATTCACATAGCGATCATTCGGGCCATTCAACTGAATGCGAAAACCCTGTGGATAGCCCGCTTCCGCCAGCAAACGGCGCGCCGTATCAGGGTCAAAGGCGGGCGGGGTCACGCTGGGCACATGGGTGTAAACGCCTTCTGGCAGGAATTGCCCCGCCGGTACGGCGGCGCCTTCCATCACCCGGTCCACAATCGCCTTACGGTCGATGGCCATGGAAAGCGCGCGGCGCACGCGCACATCCTGCAGAGGATTCTTGCCCAGCGGCTTGCCTTCATTATCGGTGATGAAGGGCGAATTTTCATTGGCTTGCCGCAAATGATCCAGGCCAAGGAAGATCAAGCGCAGGCCAACCGTCTCGGAAAGCGCAATGCGGTTATCCTGGCGCAGCTTCGCCAGATCCGATGTCGGCACCTGGTCAATGAATTCCACATCACCCGCCAGCAAGGCCGCCGTGCGCGCCGCATCATTGGTGATCATGCGATAGAGCACGCGCTGGAAGGGTGCGCGATCGCCCCAGTAATTATCGTTGCGTTCAAATTCGATTCGGTCGCCACTGCGATGCGACACCACGCGGTAAGGCCCGGTGCCAATCGCCGCGCGGCCAGCATTGAAATCCTCAGTCGTCGCGTTCTGGTGCGTCTCACGGTCCAGGATACGGACATTGGTCATGTCTAAGGGCATCAGCGGATGCGGTGAAGCTGTGCGGAAGCGGATGGTCAGCGGATCAACAATTTCAATGGATTGAATTGGCCGCGAATAGGCCGCGAAAGAAGAAGGGCTATTGGGCACATTGGGCAGGCGCTGCAACGTGAAGGCGACATCTTCAGCCGTGAATTCATTGCCATTATGGAAACGCACATTGGGCCGCAGCTTGAATTCCCAAACATTGGGTTCAACAGCGCGCCAGCTCAGCGCCAGGCCGGGCAGGTTGTTCGCCTTCGCGTCCGTATTCACCAGCTTGTCGAAAATAGTGTCCGCGACCGCGTTATTGGGCGAAAGCTGATGATAATGCGGATCAAGCGACGTGACCGGCGCCGCCACCGCCATGGTGACACTTTGCGCCATGGCGCCCTGCGCCGAAAGGCCGATGATAGCCGTGCCGGCAGCCAGTGCCAGCTTGCGAAGATTACCCTTCATCCCAGACCCCCTATTGTTCTTGAGCCAAACCTCACTTCCTTCTAGCAGCCAGCGCGCGGCACCGCTAGCATCGCCCAGCCCAATAGAAGGAGAATGCCGGCATGTCCCCCTCCCCGTCCCGCATCCCTGCCCTTTCGCTTGCCGCCGCGCTGCTGGCGGGTATCGGCGCATCGGGCGCCTTAGCGCAGAATCTGACCATTGGTATCGGCGGTTCCCCCACCGCGCTTGACCCGCATTTCTACAATGCATCGCCCAATATAAGCCTGACGCAGCATATGTTCGACCGGCTGGTGGAACAGGATGCCGAAGCCCGGCTGCAGCCCATGCTGGCGCAAAGCTGGCGGCCCATTTCGGATACCGTTTGGGAATTCAAGCTTCGCCCCGGCGTGAAGTGGCATGATGGGCGGGATTTTACTGCCGAGGATGTGGTTTTCACCATCGAACGCGTGCCCAATGTGCGCAATAGCCCCGGCACCTTCGCCGGCATGATCCGCGCCATTACCCGCGCTGAAATCATAGACCCGCTCACCATCCGCTTTCACACCGCCGCACCCCATCCGCTGCTGCCGACGGAATTGGCTTCCGTGCAGATCATTTCCCGCCATGCCGGCGGCGGGGCGGAGACCGAGGATTACAATTCCGGCCGCGCCGCGATTGGCACTGGCCCCTATCGCCTGGCGAATTACCGGCAAGGTGACCGCACCGAATTCACCCGGAACGAGAATTACTGGGCCGGGCCGCAACCCTGGGCGCGGGTTTCCTACCGCTTCATCGCCAATGATGCGGCCCGTACCGCAGCCCTGCTGGCCGGCGATGTGGATGTGATTGACCAGGTGCCGTCATCCGATCTGGAACGCCTGCGGCGCGATCAACGGATTTCGCTTTATGAAATCCAGGGGCTACGATTGATCTACCTGATCTTCGATTATTCGCGGGCGGAAAACCCCGTGCTGGTTAGCGATAATGAAGGCAAGCCCTTCACGCGCAACCCCTTCCATGATGTGCGGGTGCGCCGCGCGCTTTCCATGGCCATCGACCGCAACGCTTTGGCTGATCGCGTCATGGAAGGCACGGCCAAGCCAGCCGGCCAATGGCTGCCGCCCGGTGCCTTTTCCTATAACCCCGATGTACCCGTGCCGCGTTTTGATGCTGATGGCGCGCGGCGCCTGCTGGCGGAAGCCGGCTTCCCGCAGGGCTTCCGCCTGACGCTGATGGCGCCCAATGATCGCTACCCGAATGATGCGCGCACGGCGCAGGCTGTCGCGCAAATGTGGACACGCGTGGGGCTGCGCACCGAAGTGCAGACCCTGCCCTGGACCACCTATGCCGCGCGCACTGCGCGGCAGGAATTCAACGCCCGCATGGGCGGCTGGGGCAGTGTGACCGGCGAAGCATCCTATATGCTGGTCAATATCTTCGGCACATTTGATAGGGAAAAGCGCCGCGGTGCCGCCAATTCATCGCGCTATTCCAATCCGGCGCTCGACGCACTCACCGAACGCGCCGCCGCCACGCTGGATGATGCGGAACGCGAAAAACTGCTGCGGGAGGCTGTGAAGATGGTCACCACGGATGAACAGGTGATGGTCCCACTATTCCAATTAGTGAATGTCTGGGCCACGCGTCGCGGCTTTGTCTATACGCCGCGCATGGATGAACGCACCACGGCCATGGCGGTGAAGCCAGCGAATTGAGCGCGCAGGCGGCGCGGGATTACCCCCCCGCGTCGCTATTTCTGCCCGCGACAAACTTCTCCAGCCAATGGATGGTATAATCCCCATCCTGGAATTCCGGCGCTTCCATCACCGCCTGATGCAAGGGCAGTGTCGTTTTGATGCCCGCCACCACCATTTCGCCCAATGCGCGGCGCATCCGCCCAATCGCCTCAGCGCGCGTGGGCGCATGGACAATCAGCTTGGCAACCAGGCTGTCGTAATGCGGCGGCACCACGTAACCGGAATAAAGCGCGCTATCCACGCGCACCCCAAGCCCGCCCGGCGCGTGATAGGTTGTCACCTTGCCGGGGTTGGGGGCAAAGCTTTCCGGGTCTTCTGCGGTGATGCGGCATTCAATCGCATGGCCATAGAAGCGGATATCTTTCTGGGCATAGCCCAAAGCCTCACCAGCGGCGATGCGGATTTGTTCTTTCACCAGATCAATGCCGCAGACCATTTCGGTGACAGGGTGTTCCACCTGTAGCCGCGTATTCATTTCAATGAAGGCGAATTGCCCATCCTGCCACAGGAATTCCAGCGTACCGGCATTGCGATAGCCGAGTTTTGAAAGCCCCGCCGTTACGGTGGCCCCCAGCGCATCACGCGCGGCGGCATCCAAAGCCGGGCTGCCCGCTTCTTCCACCAGCTTCTGGTGGCGCCGTTGCAGCGAACAATCGCGTTCGCCGAAATGCACCACATTGCCATGGGTATCGGCCAGCACCTGCAATTCAATATGGCGCGGACGATCCAGGTATTTTTCCAGATAAACACTGTCATCGCCAAAGGCTGCCTTGGCCTCAGTGCGCGCGACACTCCAGGCTTCTTCCAGCTCATCGGCGCTGCGTGCCACCTTCATGCCGCGCCCACCGCCACCGGCAGCGGCCTTGATCAGCACGGGGTATTTCACCGTCTCGGCCACTTCGCGCGCCTGCTCCAGGGTTTCCAAAGCACCCAGGGAACCTGGCACCAGCGGCACGCCAAGGCTGCGCATCGCATCCTTGGCCGCGATCTTGTCGCCCATCATGCGGATATGTTCGGGCGCGGGGCCAATGAATTTCAGCCCATGCGCTTCGACCATTTCAGCGAAACGCGCATTTTCCGAAAGAAAGCCATAGCCGGGATGAATGGCATCCGCCCCGGTTACCATGGCGGCCGAAATCACCGCCGCCATGTTCAAATAGGAATCCCGCGCAGGCGGGGGCCCAATGCACACGCTTTCATCGGCAAAGCGCACATGCATCGCGGTCGCATCCGCGGTGGAATGCACCGCCACGGTGCGAATGCCCATCTCCTGGCAGGCGCGATGCACGCGCAGCGCAATCTCACCCCGATTGGCGATCAGAACCTTACCGAACATGGAATGGCACCCCGGCGGCTTGCGCCATTATTCAACAATCATCAGCGGTTCGCCGAATTCTACCGGCGTGCCACTTTCCACCAGAATGCGCGTCACGGTACCGGCGCGCGGCGCCTTGATCTGATTATAGGTCTTCATCGCCTCAATCAGCAGCAGCGTCTGGCCCTGGGCCACCTTGCTGCCCACCGTCACAAAGGGCGCGGCCGTGGGTTCAGACGAAAGATAGGCAACGCCAACCATGGGGCTGGTCACCGCGCCGGGATGGTCCGCATCATCGACGCCAGCCGCAGCCACAGGCGCCGCCGCCACTGCGGCAGGTGCCCCAGCGGCAGGCATGGCAATCGGTGCGGCCATTGGCATGGCCATGGGCGCCACGCTGATCTGGCGCACCAGCTTCACGCGTATGTCGTTATCGACCAGCTCAATTTCGGTCAGGTCGCTATCACGCAGGATTTGCGCCAATTCCCGGATCGTCGCCGGGTCAAATTGCAGGTCTTTGCTCATGCTTCCTCATCCTGTGCGATCAGCCCCGCCATGGCGCGGATCGCCAGCGCATAGCCTTCTACCCCAAGCCCGCAAATCACGCCCGTCGCGGCTTTGGAGATGAAGCTGTGATGCCGGAATTCCTCCCGGCGATGGATATTCGTGATGTGCACTTCAATCACCGGCACACCTACAGCCAAAAGCGCATCCATCACGGCGATGGAGGTGGTGGTATAGCCCGCCGGGTTCATGATGATACCGGCAGCGCGCCCGCGGCATTCCTGCACCCAGGTCACCAATTCGCCTTCGCTATTGGTCTGGCGGAAATCAATGGCAAGCCCAAGCCCATCCGCCACCTCGGCGCATAGCGCTTCCACATCATCCAGCGTCGCGGTGCCGTATTTCTCCGGCTCTCGCACACCCAGCATATTCAGGTTCGGGCCGTTCAGCACGGCGATCAAAGGCGGGGTCACGGCGCTTCCCTTGCGAAATGAGCTTCGATTTGGGCTAGCACGGGGGGTCCGAACCGGGCAAGCCGGAGGGGCGCTTGCCCTTCGGCCACTGCACCGCCACATTGCGCCCCATGTCTGGCCAGATAACCGTTTCCGTGAATGGGGAAACCCGCCACATGCCCCAGGGCGCCACCGTGGCCGCCCTGCTTTCTGCCATTGGGCTTGATACGCGCAAGGTGGCAGTCGAACGCAATGAGGAAATTGTGCCGCGTTCCACCTATGCCACCCTTGCCCTGACCGAGGGCGATACGCTTGAAATCGTTCACTTCATTGGGGGGGGCTGACCATGACAGCGACTGAAGATGATAGCTGGCAGATAGCCGGCCAGCGCTTCCAATCCCGCCTGGTTGTGGGCACCGGGCGCTACAAGGATCTTGAGGAAACCGCCGCCGCGATTGAAGCCTCGGGCGCTGAGATCGTCACCGTGGCCGTGCGCCGGGTGAACCTATCGGACCCCAAGGCGCCGATGCTGCAGGATTATGTCTCCCCCAAGCGCTACACTTACCTGCCCAATACGGCGGGCTGCCACACCGCCAAGGATGCGGTCCGCACGCTGCGACTCGCCCGCGAAGCCGGGGGTTGGAACCTGGTTAAGCTGGAAGTGCTGGGCCCGGCGCCCTTCCTCTACCCCGATATGCCGGCCACTTTTGAAGCAGCCCAGGCGCTGATCGCCGATGGCTTTCAGGTGATGGTCTATTGCGCGGATGACCCGCTGGCGGCGAAGCGGCTGGAAGATATGGGCTGCGTTGCCATCATGCCACTCGGCGCGCCGATCGGCTCCGGCATGGGGGTGGTGAACCCATATATGATCAGCGCCATCAAGCGCGAAGCCAAGGTGCCGGTGCTGGTAGATGCTGGAATTGGCACGGCATCAGATGCGGCGCTGGCCATGGAATTGGGCTGCGATGCCGTGCTGCTCAATTCCGCCATTGCCCATGCCAAACACCCCGTGATCATGGCGCGCGCCATGAAGGCCGCCGTTGAAGCCGGGCGCCATGCCTTCCTGGCCGGGCGCATGCCGCGCAATTACAGCGCGGATGCTTCAAGCCCCATGAGTGGGCTCATCCGCAGCTGAAAGACGCATCGCGCGAATTTCCGCTTCCAGCAGCGCGGGATCAGGTGCCGGCAACCATTGCGCCGGCACCCCAAGCGCCGCTTCCAGCCGGCGCTTATATTCGGCTTTCGGGACCTCCTTTGCGCCGAAGCGCGCCAAATGCGCGGTCAGGAATTGCGTATCCAATAGCGTAAAGCCGCCCAAGCGCAGCCGCGCCACAAGCTGCACCAGCGCCACCTTGGAAGCATCCGTGGTGCGGGAGAACATGCTCTCCCCAAAAAACGCTCCACCCAGGCGAACCCCATAAAGCCCACCAACCAGCGCGCCATCTTGCCAGACTTCAATGGAATGGGCGAAGCCCATGCCATGCAGCGCGGTAAAAAGGCGCGTGATTTCGTCATTAATCCAGGTATCCGTGCGCCCCGGCGCAGGTTCAGCACACCCGGCAATCACGCCCGCGAAATCCTGATCCGCCGTCACGGTAAAGCGGCCAGACAGCACAGTGCGCCGCAAGCGGCGCGGCAGATGAAAGCCGCCATCCAAGGGCAGAATGCCGCGCAGCGCAGGGTCCAGCCAATGGAGCTTTTTGCTCTCTCGCCCTTCCGCCATGGGGAATAAGCCAGCGCCATAGGCGCGCAGCATCAGGTCAGGCGTGATTTCAACTGCGCGGCGGCTCATGCGCGCCACACCTTCTTGAGACAGGCGGGGTTATTCTTCCTCATCCGCCGGCGCGATGGGCAAAGCGCTGCTTTCCTTATGGGTCGCCAGCGCCACCATGGTTTCCGTGCGCATAACACCCGGCAGGGCGCGCAGCCTGGAATTGGTGAAGCTATCCACCGCCGCCAAATCCGGCAGGCGGAGCTTCAACTGATAGGACCAGCGCCCAGAAATGGCGTGGCATTCCAGCACCGCCTCATCCGCCGCCATGGCAGCGATGAAGCCGGCCTCGGCCCCCGCTTGCAGCATGACGAACACCCAGGCGAGTTGCGGGCAACCCACCGCGCCGGGTTCCAAATCCGCACGCCAACCGCGGATGGTGCCGCGTTCTTCCAAACGCTTGACGCGTTCCGCCGTGGCCGAGACGGAAAGCCCCGCCACCTTGGCGAGTTCCGCGAGCCCTGCCGCGCCATTGCCTTGCAGTTCCAGCAGGATATTCCGGTCTATATCGTCCATGGCACGACTATATCCGGCAAAACCGTCGAAAGGAATGAAAATCTTTTATTTCTCCAATATTTCACCGCGCCATGAATCTTATTGCACCCAATGTCAGGAGGGGTAGCCCTGGCCGGCCCAACCGAGGCATAATTCCATTTCGCTTCAGGAGTTCAGCCCGATGCCCGAAGGCCGCCTTGTTATCGGCACCAAACGTTATTCATCCTGGTCCATGCGCGGCTGGCTGGCTGTGCATCTGGCCGGGCTGGATGTGGAGGAAGTCCTCATTCCACTCGCGGGCGGCGGTGCCACCACGGCGCTGAAATCCGCGACACCCACCGGCATGGTGCCCTACCTGGAACATCGCGGCGCGCGGGTTTGGGAAAGCCTGGCGATTTGCGACTATTGCGCGGAAATCGCGCCAAAGCTTTGGCCCGCCGATCGCGCCGCCCGCGCCCATGCGCGTTCCATCGCGGCTGAGATGCATGCCGGGTTTCGCAATCTGCGCATGGCCATGCCAATGAACCTTGGCCGGAGCTTCCCTGGCCGGGGCCGCAATCCTGAATCCCTGGCTGATATTGCGCGGGTGGAGGCGATTTGGGCCGAGGCCATCGCCGCCCATGGCGGCCCCTTCCTGATGGGCGCTGATTTCGGTGCTGTGGATGCGATGTATGCGCCCGTGGTCGCGCGCTTCATCACTTGGCAGCCAGAGCTTTCCGCGACCAGCCAGGCCTATATGGCGGCAGTGCGCGCGCATCCCTTGGTTGCGCGCTGGTACGATGAAGCCGCCGCTGAGCCCGTTGAATGGTTGCTCGATCGTTATGAGAATCCCGCATGAATACCGCCCTTGCCCTTGACCATCTGGGCGTCGCCGCACGCGATTTGGCGCCGATGTGCGCGGCCTATGAACGCCTTGGCTTCACGCTTTCGCCGATTGCGCAGCAAAGCGGGCGGCGGCGGCCTGACCTGCCGGTTGAGAAATACGGTTCCGGCAATCGCTGCGCCTTCCTGAAGCATGGCTATATTGAATTGATTGCCATTCTGGACCCCGCGCTATTCGACAATAATCTGAACGCCTTTCTGGCGCGCTATGCCGGCATCCATATCCTGGCTCTTGCCATGCTGGATGAGGAAGCAAACCTCGTCAGGCTGCGGCAGGCGGGAATTGATATTCCCGGGGTTGCCTATCTGGAACGGCCAGTGGAAGCGGGCGGGCCGATTGCGCGCTTTGCCCGCCTGCCCTTCCCCGATCCGCCGGAAGGGCGGGTGCAATTGATCCGGCATCTGACGCCTGAATTGGTCTGGCAGGATCGCTGGATGGACCACGCCAATCGCGCCGAGGTTTTGGAAGCCGCCATTTTATGCGCGGAAAACCCCGCCGATACCGCCGCGCGGCTTTCGCGCCTGGCAGGGCTGCCATTGGAACCGGACCCGGCTGGGGGCTTTCTGCTCCGCCTGCCGGGGGCAGCGCGCGCTGCCGGGCCGAAAGCGCCGGCGCTCGAGACCCGCGTGCGGGTGCTGACGCCGGAAGCGCTCGCCTCTGTGCTGCCCGGTGTCACGCCCCCGGCCTCACCCTGCATGGCAGGGATGGTGGTGCGCACCGCCGATGGCGCGGCTTCCGCCCGCCGCATCCTGGCCGGCATCCCAACGCGCGAAGCGCCTGAGGGGATTATGGTGCCACCAGAATACGCCGCCGGCGCGGCGCTGATTTTCACGTGAAACGCGAAGCCGTAAGCCGGAGCCTCCGCACCTATCACGCGCCGGGCCGGGCGGCGGCCTTGGATGGCTTCTATTGCCGCTTTCTTGGCGCGGGGGACCTCGCTTTTGATGTCGGCGCGCATGTTGGGGACCGGATGCTGTCTTTCCGGCGCCTTGGTGCGCGCGTGGTGGCGGTGGAACCGCAACGCGCCCTTGGCCGTGTGCTGCGGCTTTTACTCCGCGGCGACCCGGATGTTGCGTTGGTTTCGCAGCTCATCGGCGCGCGGATGGGGGAGGCAGAGCTTCGCCTCAATACCGCCAACCCGACCGTCGCCACCGCGAGCGCCGCCTTCATCGCCGCCGCCGCCGGGGCGCCGGGCTGGGAGGGGCAGGAATGGGACAAGGCTGAAACCCTGCCCATCACCACTTTGGATGCGCTGATCGCCGCCCATGGCATGCCGCATTTTATCAAGCTGGATATTGAAGGCTTTGAGGCTGAGGCACTGCGCGGCCTTGCCCGCCCACCCCGCGCGCTTTCCTTCGAATTCACCACCATCCAGCGCGATGTGGCGGCCGAATGTCTGGGCCTGCTCGCCGCACTCGGCTATCGCCATTTCCAGGCGAGCCTTGGGGAGAGCCTGAGCTTCGCCCTGCCCGCGCCCTGTGATGCGGCAGAAATGCAAGCCTGGATCGCCGCCCTGCCGGCACGCGCCAATAGTGGCGATATCTATGCGAGTTTGGAGCCCGCGCGTTTAGGGTGACGGCGCTGTCATTTTACGCTTAATTCTTCATGCTTATCGCCAAGGGAGACGCGACATGGGTGTTTTGACGCAGGAACAGAAGGATGCCTTCTGGCGCGATGGCTGCCTGGTGGTGCCGAATGCGGTCTCCGCCGATCTGCTGGCACGCCTGCGGGCCGAGATCGCCGGCTGGGTGGACGAAAGCCGCGCCCATACCAAACCCTTCGGCCCGCCCTGCGTGGATGGCCGCCCGCGTTTTGACATGGGCAAGGAACATTCCGCCGAAAACCCCGCGCTCAGGCGGATCAATACCCCATCCGATATCTCGCCCGCCTATCTAGAAGCGATGCGCGATAGTGACATGACGGAAATGGTGGCCGAACTGATTGGCCCCGATGTGAGATTCCATCATTGCAAGATCAATCTGAAGCTGATGGGGGCGAAGACCGAGGTGCTGTATCACCAGGACTTCGCCTATACGCCGCACAC
>JACCDP010703104.1_pt1 | contig 14214 bp, 24 predicted proteins | sample 7445841 | NCBI WGS metagenome assembly JACCDP01 (sample SAMN15323441, study PRJNA562643) | freshwater metagenome | isolation source: river surface water | place: USA:Blue River Watershed | collected 2017-08-17
ACGAGGATTTCGAACATTTAGTAGTACTGAGGGAATACCGTGCGCAGCATGAAATACACCAGGCCGAACACCGCGGCGTGGGTCAGCACCTGGATGAGGTGCGACGAGTTAGGGGGCAGGGACAGCAGCACGCCAGGGGACAGCACCACGAACAGCACCACGGGGACAAGAACGTTGAGGTCGACCATTTTGTATGTAGGCACTTAAAAAGTTCTCATATCAATACCATATCCATTGATGGTGAAAGCGAATGTCTATACGCTCGCCAGTCGGGCTTTGCGCGTCAATCAAGAGATGGCAGCACATCTGACCAGAATCCAGAGCGGGTTCTTGGCGAGCAAAAACATTGAACAAGCCCAACAAGTCACCCAATCCTTGCACGAGATGCTCCGCGAAATGCAGACAGCACTCAAAGCACATGCCCACGACCCTCCTCCGCGCAACTACGTTCCCCTCAAATGACACCCTTTACTCCAACGGCTTCAACTCGAACGCATAGTCAGTCGCCGTGAGCTTCGGCTCGTGACGACGTACAATCTCCCGCATGACATCTTCCCCGTGCTCGGGTAGGATGTCGAGCAGATACTCTTGCAACTGCTTCTTGGACAACGTCCAGCCCTTCTTCCACTCACCGGGCTTCTTGACCTGGAACACCAGCTGTGACGTCTTCAGTTCAATCTTCTCGGGCAGTGTCTGCTCATTGTACGCAGCTGCCAGATCCATCTCCAGCGTACGGCGCTGATCACGCAGCTCGGATGCGCGCTCATTCGCACCCGCCAACTGCTTGCTCACCTCCAGGTACTGCGTCAGAACGGGCTTCAGAGACTCCATTGTTGTATGACTTACTTGGTCTTGCGCGTGGCTCTTTTCGTTTTGCGACCACCGCGGCGGGTCTTACGACGACGAGCGCCCTTGACACCCGGCATGCCAATATCCGTGCGCAACTGACTGATTTGCGCACCCACGGATCCAGTCTTGCCCGTAAGGAAACTCGCAATCTGTCCCTCTACTTCACGATTTGGCTGAGGCAGACCCGTCTTGCTAACTGTGGCAAGAGCAGACGCATCGCGAATTGCCTTCAGTTTCGGATAGTCCTTTTCGTACTTTAGAACCATCGCCAAATCCTTCTCCAGATATGGTATGATTTCACTTAGACGTCTTTGAGGACTAAAATTATTCCTGTGGCGAATTTCGGCAAGGCTCTCTTTGAGAAAGTCTGAGATCTTATGTCCTGAGTGTGACACTCGGAACGGATCAGGTAGCAAGGCGAGAGCAGCCTTCAAAAAGCCGGCTGCCTTATGCACTGGACTGCCATACCCGCCGTGGACAATGTACTCCGCGTGCTTCATCAGCGCATTTTGACCTCCAAATTTCTGTCCGCCACGCTCAGTCGATGGCTGAACAACGCCGTCAATTTGTACACCCGGATTCCGCTCCATCCAATCGACCATTCGTTCGCCGAGTGTAGGCGAGGTGTACGGGTGCGTCTCGTCCATCATACGCAAAATTTCCGCGCGCTGCGCAGGCGTAGGGTCCATTTGTTTACAATGCTGTATAAAATACCCGAACAACACAAGAGGATGTCCGTCTTCGACGAAGAGGAGATTGCGCGGTTGTGCGCTGTGTACAACCGCGAACACCCCAAAGAGACACCTATTCAGTGCAAGGGGTCGGCCGAAGACGTGTGGCGCGAACTCCAGCGTCGTCTCGGATCTCAGTGCAAGACGGGACGCGCCGAATGCATCGTCTCCAGCCTTTTGCGTCGCCCGCGCGCACCGAAGGAATGGCAGCTGAACCGCGAGGAATGGCTGTCGTCTGACGACATTGACGCCGTGGAGAAGAACTACACGGATGTGTTTGCCGACTATTACTACGTGGGCTCCGTACCCATGGACTTTGATCTTCAAGACGAGACGCGCAAGTGTCTGGTCTCTACGCTGTGTGCGCTGAAGCTTCCCGAGCTGTACAAGAAGGGCAAGGAGCGTATCGGCATTGTGGTGAACACCGACCCACACGACGGACCGGGCCAGCACTGGGTTGCGGTGTTTTGTGATCTGCGCCGTGAACTGGAGTATCCTCGCGTCACGTACTTTGATTCGTATGCGCACCACCCAGAACCCGAAATCAAAAAGCTCATGAAGCGCTGGAAGGAGCAGTGGGATGTGACTGGAGTTCACGCCAAGCCGATGAAGTTGACCTTCAACACGACGCGTCACCAGTACAAGGACTCGGAATGCGGAATGTACTGCTTGTACTTTCACTACGCCTGCCTGATGAACATCCCGATGAAGGAGCGCATGCCCGACGATGTCATCAACGCATTCCGCAACCTGCTGTTCCGTATGCCCCCACCAAACAAATCGTCCAACAAAGAGTAATGGAGTGGCTCATTGCACTCGCCTTGATGGCGCTCATCCTGTATTTGGTGTTTGACGAGTCAGTGGGCGAACCGATGTCGCCCATGGTCCCTCGTAAGCGTCTATGCGATTACACGGCGGCCGGTGGTGTGCACGAAGACCTGAGCGCCGTACTGGCTCGGGGCTCTCGTCTCTACGAGGTCCATGTCTATTCCGACGAACAGGATCATCCCGTGGTGGCCAAGCACCCGCTCAATGACGGCTACGATTACGCCGAGGACAACGTCTCCTTCGAGCAGGTGTGCGTGGACTTGGTGAATGATGCCTTCCCCAGCAAAGACCCATTCATTCTGTCCATCGTCATGCACACCAACAAAGCAGTCACTGCGAACGAGTGTGCCCAGCACCTTAAGACCACGCTGCGCCGTCACCTGCTCACCACCAATGCGTCGGTAGTCCGCATGCCAATTGACGATCTGGCCAACAAGCTCATTCTGGTGTCGGGTGGAACGATTCGCGGTACGGAGTTGGAGCCTCTAATCAATGTGTCGTGGATGACGGAGGATCTGCGCCGGATGTCCTACCAGCAGGCGCTGTTCCCGCGTGACGAGGCTGGGTTGATTGCGTACAACCGCGACCACATCAGCTTGGTCGCGCCGGAGACAGAGGTGCGCACGGTCAATGCTAACCCTGATCGCCCGAAGGCTCTGGGGTGCCAGTGGAATTTGTACGACACCTCGGGAGGGGGGTTCGTAGAAAAGCCAGACGGGGGCAACAGGAAGTTTCTCGCAGAGTAAGTAAACCAAGATGTCTAACGAGGATGAGAAGACGCCCGTTGCGCCCGAGAACGAGCCCGTCAAGACGCCCGACCCCGAGACTAGCGAGGGTGGTCGCCGTCGTACGCCGTGGATGGCCCACGTGAAGGCGACGATGAAGTCGCACAAGGGCATGAAGCTGAAGCAGGTGCTGAAGCTGGCCAAGAAGACTTACAAGAAGTCCAAGCGTGGCGGTGCTGCGGTGCTGACCCCTGCGCCCGTGGGCGGTCGTCGCAAGACGCGCCGCGGTGGCCGCAAGCACTAAAAACGAAAACATCATGACCGGCGTAAAGGGATGTATGGATCCTCCCAAGACGCGCCGTGAAACCAAGAAGACTGCCAAGGAAAAGAAGGCCAGTGTCTACTCAGCCAAACATGTTCGCCAGATGGAGGCACGCAAATCTACGCAAGGAGTGACTGGGACACCACGCGGCGGGTCTTCCTAGGGTCCCGATCTTTGGTACGACCACCTCCAACCACTCGACGACACGTCTTGCCCTTGTAGGTCTTGTTCGTGCACCCACTTTTGTAAAATGCCAGATGGCTCATATAGCCACGGTAGGAGCGAATGCTCGTCCCTACCTTGTCCGACAACACCTTCATCAGACCATACATCCAGTGCGTGTACGCCCGCTGACTCGTGAGCACGGGTTCATTCGCCTTCAGGTAGGACTGCATCACCTTGCGCATCTCCGCAAACGGGTACGCCGCTGCCAGATGGTGAAGAAACTCTCGCTGGGTGGACATGTCACGAGGCTCCGGTGCCGCCGGAAAATTGTAGGCGACAGCCATGAGAAAATCACGTCCCGGCACGGCTTTCGGCTTCATGCCTTCGTATTTTGCCTTCACCTCGTCAAACTCTGGGTCCGGTCCGGGGTTGATGACCTTCGGGTCTTCGGCACATTGCTTCCGAAGTTTGTCGTTGACCATGTTGTGGATCTCGTACAACCACTTGCCATAGGGCTGCTTGGGCGGATGCTTGGCTACAAACTCAGCAGTGGACGCACGGCAAAATTTGCACGGCAATACGTCTTTCATATCGTCGAGCACCTCGCGCGCATGCTCGGGTTCAGTCTTGAAGGCTATAAGGTGGAACAACTGCCACCCACTCGGTCCCCAGAACCGCGTATCCATTATTCTTCACCAAGAAGGTTGTTGAAGGCGTCCCAGCCATATGTCATGAGAACGTGCTCCACCCGGCGGGGGTGCCACACCGCCTCCATCAACTCCTGTTTGATGTGCTTGCAGTTGAGGATGGTGCGCCACTTGGGAATGACATCCTCCAGCTCCTTGCGGAACACAGCGGTGCGCTCGGTGGTGCGGAAGAAAGACGGCCCAATCTCACGAATGAACTCGGCGTCCCGCATGGTTTGGAACTTCTTGAGCGAGGCCTTGACGTCGATGCGCTGGTGGAACGGGTCGTAGACATAGTCCAACGCCTGCATCATCCGCCATTTGTAATACTCAACGCCATCGCCAATCGGTCCTCCCCAGTTCATGAGCCGTCCATTGTACTCCCACACCTCTTCAATCCGTTCTTCGAGAATGTAGTGGATACCGATGTATTCGGGTTCATCGTGCCACCCGCGGCGCCGCCCCCATGGAGCATACTCCTCGAGCCAGAGACGGACAACGTGTCCGTCCACCTTTACAATGCGCATAGGGCCGTAGCTCTCCGCCATGCGCAAGAGAGACAAGAGTCGTCCAGCGCAGGGGGTATACATGCGGATAGCCTCGTAGAGGAAACGCTTGTCTCGGACGTGAACATCTTTGCGAAAGAACCCCGCAGCCTCGTCGTGGAGCTTGCCCAAGCGTTGGTCGTTCGCCCGAAGGCGGCGGCGTTCGTGCTTGTCCATTGAGTTGGCTTCCTCTTGATTGCCCGAATCCATTTTTTCTTCCACGCCTCTAAACAAAATGCTGGATACCAAGGACATCATCATTCTGACGGCTGCGTTCTACCTGGGCGGCGTGGTGAGCCGCTTCTTTGCCGCGCTGACGGACGGCATCATCGCGCCCCTGCTGGCGCCGCTGGGCTCCAAGGGTGTGGCGGAGTCTGTGCTCGTGGTGGGTGGTGTGACCCTGAAGACGGGTGAGCTGATCTCGGCGACCATCAGCCTGATGATCTCCTTCGCCGTGGTGGTGTACGCGGTGGGCGTGCTGCGCACCTACTACCTGTCCAAGATCGGCGCTGGCCGCACGGCGTAAGAAAATATAGACCCTAGTAGCAATACAAAATGGTGTGGTATGATCCTCGTTCATGGTTTGCGTCCAGTGCTGACCCGCAGGCGGAGGTAGATGCTGCACAGGCCGAGGTGGACAAGGCGCAGGCGAAGCTGGATGCGGCCAAGGCCAAGGTGTCGGGAGTTCAGCAAGCCGAGGCGCTGAGCGGTCCGGAGCCTCCGGTGGGTGGTCGTCGCCACAAGAAGACGCGTCGTGCCAAGAAGGGCAAGAGCCGCAAGGCGCGCAAAGTCGGCAAGTAATTCTTACATTAGAGTAAATGTCGGGCATTACTTTTGATTTTGGACCAGCAAGATCACCTTCGGTACGTAACCAGGAGGCGATAAGTGAGGCAATTAAGTATGGAAAGGAGCTCACTCCCCTCGTTCAAAATCCTTCCCCCTCGCCTGAGATGATAGACACCTTGTTTGACCAAATTAAGCTTCGTCTTGAGGTACTGCCCGACTCTCCTCAGAAAACGGCAGCCCAGCGGGCGAGAAATTTTGCCGATAATGCGGTCAGAACACGGGACACTAGACAAGACCCCAGCATTGACGTTACTACGCCACTTACGAAACTGAATGAAGCGCTCGAGGCGTTGAAGGCGGTTGGCGGTCGCCGCCGCAAGACGCGCAAGGTTCGTCGCTCTACGCGGGGCCGAACCGGAAGGAAATCCAACCGTTCCTAGGGTACTTGCCGTAGAGCGACTCCAGTCGCTTCTTCAAGTCGGGCGCCGAGCCACGCCCCACCAACTCATTCTGACGCTTCCATTCCTGAAAGGTCGTAGAGATGCTCTGCCATGAGACAGGCTCGGGTGCCGGTGCTTCCGGATCCCCAATCGCCGTCTCAGGGGCATGCATATACTCACGGAGAAACCGGGCGATCACGTCCGACTCCTCCTTGTACTCATTCGTGTACGCCATCACCTCCTGCGGAGGCACCAACTTGCGCCAGCCATTGCCCTCCTTGTACAGGTGGATCAGGTAGGACATGAAGCACGTGGCCCACTCCTCCGACACCACCTTGCGCACAATGGACTCGTCCATCGGCAGCTCATTCGGAAGCTTGGGGTCCGACACGAACTTCATCGGGAAGTCAATCACCACCAGACGGCGCCACGTGCCTCCATCCGTCGTATTGACCTTCGGCTTCTCGTTACACGCCAAGTGGAAGCGCGCCTGGATGTCGAAGTCAATCATCTGCTTGGAGCCCGCATACAAGTCACGAGCCGTGATCTTCTCACACGACGCTAACTCCTTCATCAGACCCGTATTCAGGGGCACCTGCTCATCAGGCTCCTGCATCGTCACGAAGCGACGACCCTTCATGCGGACCAACTCTGGCGCGGCCGCTGCGGACTTGTTGCGCTGCTGCGTGAGCAACGAGATCGGAGCCTTGCAGCAGTAGTCGCCAAACGCCGTAGCCATCAAGTTTGTGAGCATCGACTTGCCGTTCGAGCCGCTGCCGGTCAGAATGTGAAACTTCTGCGCCTCATTGCCTCCATTCAGGCACGTGCTGAGGTGACGCAGGAAGTAGCGGCGCACGTTCTCGTTGGGCAGGATGGACCGCAGGAACTTGTCCAGCTCAGCCCAGCACTCGTACGTCGAGTAGTGGCGATCGGGATCGTAGGTGATCTTGGTGGAGAAGCTGATGTAATCCTCGGGCTTGCCGTCACGGAACTCTAGCGTGGAGGTGTCGAACACGCCATTCTCGAACGCAATCAGGTTCTTGTTCTCGTCCAGCATCAGCGCCAGCTTCTCATCTAGGAACAACTCACGGCACTCCTTCATCACTGACTCCTTGAAGCCCGTGCGCTTCAGCTTCAGGCGGATGTCGGAGAAGGACTTCTTGGACTGCTCGGCCTTGCAGCAGTCGCACGTCGGGTCACGCTCCTTGCCGTGCTCACACCGCTCCATGTTGCGCAACTTGATCGTCTCCGCCAACTCTTTGTCAAAGTACATGTCCGCAATGTCCTTCGACAGGCGAATCTGGAGTGACACGCCACGGTCCGTCTCCGCCCAGATGTGATCCTTGTAGCGGTACCAGATGTTCTGACCGAACTTGGCGCACTTGAACTCGTCGCGGTACTTGGCGTGGATGACACGTGCCACATCGTTCTCTGTGCCCGTCTCGGCCGACTTGCGCATCAGAGCGTCGATGTTCTCATCCTCCACCTTCTTGTAGCCCTCCGGATTGTCCTCGCGCGACCAATGGCGCAGGCTGCCCAGACCCAGCTTGGCGCCGTCCACGCGGAAGCCGAACGAGTTCCACTTGGTCTCCGCCTCGGGGAACTTGTAGCCCTCGCCCTTGGCGCTGAACTCGTGCCACACATCGTTCAGGTCAGGGTGGAGGTTCTTGAGACACTGACCCACTGCAATCCAGTCGGCGTAGTTGGTGTAGCGGAACGATGCCAAGTTCTTGACGTGTCCCTCATAGTACTCACGCAATTCCTGCGTCAGCGGAGGAATGATGATGCGACCCGGAGACGAACTGCGGCTGCTCGGATCGCCACGACCTGCGGGGCGCCCGCGCTGTGCGGACAGCGCACGCTGGACGCCCGTCTGAATCTCACGCTCGGGAGCTTGGTGGACATTGGACTTGCCATACTCCGTCATGGGCGTCTCCTCATTGGCATTCGTGGTTCGCACCGACAGCTTGCGGATCAGCGCAACTGACGTGGGAGGCACGGAGTTGTCAATGCCCACCTCGCCCGTCTCCTTCTCCCAGTTCACAATGTAGCGCACCTTGTACGGCATACCGTCGGGCTTCTTGGAGCCCAGCAGAGGCCAGTTGCCCGTGTGACTCAGCGGCGACTTGTCGTACACATCGTCCCAACCCTTGTTGCACTCCAGACCTGGGAAGAACTCGTCCATGCGCTTCAGAAGCGTGCGGCGCAAGGCTTGCTCGACACCCGCCTTGGTCTTCAGTGCGGGCACTTGGAGATGAATACCTGAGGCCGAGATCTTCTTGGTTGCGTCGTACGTGGGATACTGCTTCTCCAGCACAAACACCTCCACGTACTCGTCCGCAATCTCCAGGTACCGGTTGACCTCGTTCATGTAGGCTTGCACGAACTTGGACACTTGCTCCTGCGTGTGCTTGTGCTCGTCCACCTTGCCGTCGTACTTGAAATCCAAATCTACGCGCAGCTGTCCAACAGCCGTGCACTTCTCCGTGAGGTAGCGGGGAACCGTATTCTCAAGGTCCTGAAAGTACAAGCGGTAGAAGGTCTCCATATCGTCTTCATTCACAAACCACTTGTGCTTGTTCTCGAACGACCACAGGGTGAAGGGCTTCCCTGACTCGAGAACTTTGCGACCGCTACGTTCGGTCTCAGTTTTGCCATCCTTGTCCCCGTCCAAGAAGCGGTCCAGCGGTGTGAGGGGCATTGTGGTGTTACTACCCCCGAGAAGTTTCCCCAGGGCCGTCCATTTTGAACGCACGAAATCAGATTGGAAAACGAATTCCGAGGGTTCAGACAAGAGTAGACGCATACAGAATGAAGTTCTGCCGTGACTGCAACAACTTCCTCTACTCCATCGAGGAGCGGGACAAGAAGGCCTACCTGAAATGCCGGTCCTGTCCGTACGAGGAGGAGATCACGAAAGGTAACCCCGTGGTGTACGAGCACGACCTCCAGCAGGACACGTCGGTCCAGTACTCCATCAATCCGTACCTGAAGTATGACCCGACTCTGCCCCGGTTCACGACGATGGTGTGCCCGAACGACGCGTGTCCGACGCGTGGACAGGCGAGCAACATTGTCGGCATCAAGTTGGACGCCGTCAATGTAGCGTGGTTGTATCAGTGTGCGGCATGCAGTACGACGTGGAAGCAGATGGCTCGGGGGTGATTTAAAAGCGCTTGGGACCACTAGACACCATGTTGCCCTGGATCCAGCCCGCATTCTGGGGCAGGCGCGTGTAGCTCGCCTGCGAGCCCTTGAAGCCCGTGGGCAGACCCCCAGGGCGCTGCGTGGCCGAAGAACTCATGGCACCGGACGTTCCCGCAAAACTTAGCGTGGCGCGAGCATCGGGGTTGGAGCGCTGCTGCACTACCGGACGAGCGATGACGCGAGACAAATTCGGGTTCAGCACTGCGATACTCGGGGTCACAACCTCGGCAGCCTGACTCGTAAAGATATTTGCATTCAGTACCGACTGCGAGAGCGTGGCATTGTCGCGGGTCTGGATGGCGCGACCAATCGGCGTTGCCGCAGCCGCCTTGAACTTGAGGTACTGGGTGTAATCAGAAGCAGAGAGCGTCGGCATTGTTTTACGCTACGAAAAACCTTCCGTTGAAGCGCGGCGACTTCCACACAGGCAGAGCCAGGACCGACTGCGAGGATACTACGGACTGCCCCTCCTGCGTGGCGCGGAGAGTAGCGATGAGGTAGCCCTCCTTGAGGGGCGCATCAAACGTGCGGGACTTGATGGTGGGGTCGGCAGGAACCGTGGCATTCACACGACGAAACGTCGTTACCGTCGATGCGTCGGGCGTACGAGGCATTTATGAAAACGTAAGATTTTCGGGCAAACCTTCTTGAGCCTATACAACAATGGACCACTCAGACACCAAGCCCGTGTTTCGCAAGGATGTGGTGGAGTCCATGAAGGCTCCTCGCATTACGCGTGAGTTCTACACCAAGTATGAGTGGACGCGCCTGCTGGCTACGCGTGCCGAACAGCTGGCTACGGGTGCGAAGCCTCTGGTATCTCTGGACGGACTCAAGACGAGCGATCCCATGTTTGTGTGGAATGTCGCGCGTCGTGAGATTGAGCAGCGCAAACTGCCCCTCCTGATCAATCGCCACCTGCCCAATGGGCACGAGGAGCTGTGGTCTACACAGGAGCTGGAGATGATGTGGTAAAATGAGCTTGTACCTGTGGATTCCCGATGAAAACCTGCGCGCGGATATGCGTGCCCACCTGGCCAATCGGCGTCCGACGGACAGCGGTGTAGACCTGCTGTGCCCGGAGATGACGCTGGATTTTTCCCGTTCGCGTATTGCGGCTGACATTCGCACCGGCGTTATTGTGGCGGCGCGCACAGTCTACGGCGCACCTGCTCCGTGTCTGCTGATGGCACGCTCGAGTACAAGCACGACGCCCCTGCGCATGTCCAATCAGATTGGGTTGGTGGATATGGGCTACCGTGGCGAGGTGATTGCGCGCGTGGACTGCGAAGACCCGACCATTCAGCAGTATCCCATTGAGCGCGGCCGCCGTTTGTTCCAGATTGTCCAGCACGATTGGATGCCGTTCTTGCGCATTCACATCGTCGACAGCCCCGACCAGCTGCCCCCGGCTCCGGATAGCCGTGGTGCCGGCGGCTTCGGCTCTACTGGTCTCACTTCATAACAATCGCCACCAAAATCGCCGTCAACATGAGAAAAATGCCGTCGTTCCATCCATGCTCTTTTGTTACCATCAACCGAACTCCCAACATATCTTGGAGTCCTCCAAGACCTGTTGCGAGAAATGCCGCCACTACCAGTCCAACCAGTAGCAGTTGCTTGAGTGCACTCATTTACTTTCTGCGCAGATATTCACGGATCTCCGCCTTATCTTCCTCGCGCAGGGGGCGCCCCGTACTCTGGCGGTACAACCACCAGATGGACAGGAAGGGCTTCACGATGCGTTCGGCAATGTCATTACGACGATCCAGGTAGCGGATGACGTCTTCGGGGTACACGTTTGCGTCAAAGTTCTTGATCACCGGCACATGGTAGTCCCAGAAGAGTCCATTGTCCATCTCAAACTCATTGGCGGGGAGGTGCCAGGTCTCCGACTGCACGTGGATGAGGTGCTTGGCGATAGCGTCCATTACCTACCTATGCGCATGCGCAACGTCCATCCATTTTCTAAACACCACACATGCGGGCCAGAGTGTCCTCGCTCGGCGGGTACAGAAGCAGAGGCGGGGGAGGCGAAGGCGGATTGAGCATCTTGGGCGGGTCGTGCGTCACCAGCTTCATCGCCATGGCTACATCCACGCTATTCTCAGGCGTAAACCGAGCCACATCACGAGCAAGGTCGCGCTGAACGCGAGACATCATGCTCGTATCAGGGCGGGATACAAGGACGAGAAATCCAACAATGAGGAGGAGCACCAAGACTCCGAGCAAAAGCGTCTGACGTTTCATTGTGTAGTTCCCAGAAAAACGGAAGTGAGGTGGGAGAACAAGAGGATACCATACACAATGGATTTCCCGATTCCGATGCGCTGCTACACGTGCAACCTCCCCCTGGCGGGCAAGTGGAAGACCTACCTTGACCTTGTCAAGTCCAAGCGGGCGGAGGATGGACGGCCAGAGAAGGACGAACTGGTGTACCTCACGACGACGACACGAGTAACCGCTGAAGGTCGTTCAATGACGGAGTTGGGGTTGACCCGTGAGTGTTGCCGCCGTCACTTTCTAACTCACGCAGGCGTGTAAGGATGGCCTTCAAACATTGTCGACAATACCCGTGACGAGTATTGCGGGTATACTCTTTGCACGCATCGAGCTTGCAATGAAACACTTGGGGAATCCGAATTCGCAGAGGCTCCATGTGTTTTTCTTTTCAGGTAAGAGTAAATGTCGTCCTATAGCGAGTACTTGGGGCGGATGAAGCAGCGCCTTCAGAAGGTTCAGGACACGCGTCCTCATCGCGATGCTGGACACCAGACGGAGATTGTGAAGCGCTTGGCAGCCTCTGCTGTGCTGGAGACCTTGTCTCCTGCTACCTCGGGCAACATGGTACTGGACGGTCCGTCGACTCGTGTGAATTCTCCCGTGAAGCCGTCTCATCGTGTTCAGGATGCCGCCACGTTTGTAGATTACGAAGGCGGTCAGGCGGTAGCCCAGTCGTCTACGCTGGCCAATGCCAAGACGCCTCAGATTTCTCTGACGTGCTATTCGTCGACTGTGGTACCGGAGATTAACGACCGCCTGAAGGCGGACACTCAACTGGCGGCAGTCCAGGCGGCCAAGAACCAGTTCCAGCGGGGTTGGAATACGGCCTCGTGCTGCGTTGTGTGTGGCAAGCCTCCGTCGTTCTCAAATGGCTGCTCGTGCTCGTTGACGGTGGCTCAGCAGGTGGCTCTGCCCACATCGGGATCGCGTCCTACTTTGCCGTCTTAAGAGACTCTGGAGAAGACAAGCATGCTGGACGTGTACACGTTCCTTCATTCTCGCCCTTCCGGTGCTATCGACTTGTCCGGTCTTCCACTGGACGAACTGTCCGATGCGGTCGTCGACATCTGCGCCCACCAGACCGACGCCATGCTGTGGTTCGGTTACCTCGATGGCTGGATGCTCACGCCGCGCGAAGAAATCCTGCTTCGTCCCGCTCTGCGCAAGTTCACGTGTGCGCTTGTTACCGCATTTCCGTTAGCCTTGAGTCATGCGTGGCAAAACGAAATCCGAACCATTTACACGGCGAGTCCTAATGGATCCTCCCACGTTGACCACGATGGTGGTGTTGTACACAATGAACGTGCGCCTGGACACGGACAAACTGGTGCACACTCTACCTCTGGAGAAGGGCATCATCAAGATCGAGAAGCAGGGAGTACTGCGGCGGGGCGAGTCGAAGAAGGACCGAGTCAAGCACCGAACGCCCGTCGCAAGCGCACCCAAGCGAACCACCGGGTTCGGGCACAATAGCATCACGCTGGTCTTGCTCTCCCGAGGCACCTCGGGCACTCTGCCCGAAAAGGAAATCACCGTCAAAATCTTTCAGAACGGCGTGTTTCACATCACGGGCGTTCTGAACGAAGAGTATGACCGTGATGTCACCACTCGCTTGCGCGAACAGATCTTGGCGACGTGTCCCGACGCGGTAGTGTCCGGCGAATGGACACCCGACAACCGTCGTGTTGTGCTCATGAACTACAAGACCCGACTGGTGGGCGTGGACAACCTCTCCCGTGAGACACTGTGTGCGAATGTGCGCAAACGGGGACTAAAGACCAACTACGAGCCGGCCGTATACCCCGCAGTCAAGATCTACTTTCCCGACACGCGCTGGATTGCCAAGGTCTTCCGCACCGGCAACATCATCTTGACGGGTATGACGAGTGCCGATGAGTGTGAGCGCTTAATGACGCAGTTGCGGACAGTTCTCGTTTAAATCGTGCGCCGCAAGAACAAGGAAATGCAGGCACGTGAACTCACGCCGCAAGAAGTAGAGGAAGGACGTCGGGGCATCAACGATCGCCAGTTGACGGCTACGGAGGTCCAGGCACTGGTGCGCAAGATGGACCAGAGCAAGACTAAGTGGAAGCGCCTGCGTCAGCGCAACCAGATGACCGAGTACGAGGCCAAACTCAAGGAGGAGAATCCCGTGCTCTATTTTAACTACCCCAGCCTGTTTGATCTCCACATGCGGGACAAGCTGGACAGCACCTTTTTTGAGATGCTCCAGCTGAAACGGAAAATTGAGCGGGGCGAGATTAGCGCCGAGCAGGCCAGTACGATTGTTGGCCAGCAGCTGTTCCAGCGCTTCGTGCCTCACGCGATTGATAGCAATGCGCCGCCACCTGCTCAGCGCATGAGCTATGAGGACTTTTACCGTCAGAATCCTCAGGAGTAGATGACCTTGCGCAGACCGTACTCCCGCATGCACTTTTCCAGAAAGAGGTGGCAGTCAGCGCACGGTTTGGAGGGTAAGAGTTCGCCTGCCTTGTTGGTGCGCCACACCACGAGTGTGGCTCCTTTGAGTTTTGTGAAATCACCGAGCTTCTTCACCACCGCGCGTTCGGCGTGGATGGTGAGGTCTCCATATCCGCAGCCTCGCGAACGCGAGCCTACGGAGTTGCGAGCAAACGCAATGATCTTG